>JAABUT010003516.1_pt1 | contig 13345 bp, 12 predicted proteins | sample 5559281 | NCBI WGS metagenome assembly JAABUT01 (sample SAMN10711880, study PRJNA513359) | rock metagenome | isolation source: Antarctica rocks | place: Antarctica: Victoria Land, Ricker Hills nord | collected 2016-01-04
GTCGGCGGGGTTCGGCCCGGTGGTGGTCTCCCGGATGGCCGGGGGGTCGGGGGAGTGGACGGCCGAGCAGGCGGTGGACCTGCTCGAGCAGGGGACGGGGTGGACCGGGTGGTGGAGCTGACCGGGTTCGACCGTCGGTGGGTCGCCGCGCAGCAGTCCCGCCGCGGCTGACCGGCCCGGCCCGGCCCGTGGCCGCTGCGCCGGACAGGCGCTGCCTCTCACGTCGGAGGTGCGGGTCCGGGCGGCGATACCGGCCCCCGGGCTACCGGTTCGCGGGATTTCGCCGTTGGGGTCGGGGGGGTCCTCGATGAGCCCGTCGTCGGTGGTGAGTTCGTGGACGGTCTGGTCCAGCAGGGCCCGGAGTGGGCGCTGTCGGGTAGGGCCGCCCGGGTCTCGGGGGGCAGGTTGTCGTAGGTGTGGTCGGCGACCGCGAGCGGGGTGGGGCTCCCGGACAGGGCGTACCGGACGATCTGTTCGTTGCGGCCGGCGACGAGCAGGATCCCGACGGTCGGGGCGTGGCGGTGTCGTCGCGGACGAGGTTGTCGACCATCGCGACGTAGGTCCCGAGCTGGCCGGTTTAGGCGGCCTGGAAGTGCCCGACCCTGAGCTCGACCACGACGTAGCAGTGGCGCCGGTAGTGGCCGTGGTCACCGGTGCTCCAGCGGACTGGCTCGCCACGACCGCCGGCGAGCGGCGCTGGCGCCGGTGCTGCTCGCCCCGCCACAGCCGGCGACGAACAGAGTGAACATCAGAAATGCAGCGGACAGTCGACGCATCGGGTACTCCTCGGGAAAAGTGTCGGGACGGGGGCACCCCCACCGGTAACCGCGCCACCCCGGCCGGCCCGTCACCGACGTGGCGGGTGCGCAGCAGCCGCGCACCTCACCGGCCCCGCGCCGGAGCGCTACACCTGCTCCATCACTGTCGTTCCCCGCAGGCCGGGTGCCGACCCGTGGCTCGACCCGGTCTCGCGGGCAGTTCGGGTGGGTGGTCAGGCCGCTTGCACGAGCGCGGTCGGGTGCACTTTCTCGTGGTCCGCTGTGGAGCGGTGGCCCAGGGCGGAGTCCCGACGGAGAAAATCGTAGAAGCCTTCGATCCGTTCAGAGATCGCTGTGGCGAGGTCGTTACGGGTGGTCCACATCCGGACCCCCCGTCGTCCTCGTCGTCACCGATGCCCGCCCCCCCGGACCTGGACGGCCCTTCGCCATGACTCCTGCGTCCCTGAAGGCCTGGACTACTCCTGCAGAGGGAGTTCAAGAACCATCTCGCGGACGATGCGGCGGCACTGTCGGGATCGATACCGTCCCCTTCATGAGACACCCTCGCACGTCTGGTGTCAGCAGTGCTCGATCAGGCCCCCAGGTCCAGGGGACTCCGGTGATGCCCCGGGCATGTCTCCGATGCGGCCCGGAAAGGTCCGAACGATCATGATCGAGGTAGAACAGCTGACGAAACGCTTCGGCGACCGTGTTGCCGTCGACGACCTCACGTTCACTGTCCGTCCCGGGGTCGTCACCGGGTTCCTGGGACCCAACGGATCAGGGAAGTCGACGACCATGCGGGCCATCATGGGTTTGGACACCCCCACGTCCGGACAGGCCCGGATCAACGGATCAACCCACCGGCAGTTGCACTGGCCACTACGGGAAGTAGGAGCGCTGCTCGAGGCCAAGGCGATCCACCCGGGCCGTACTGCCTTCAACCACCTCTGGATGCTTGCCCAGACCAACGACATCCCTCGGCGGCGGGTCGGTGAGGTGCTCGACATCGTCGGTCTCGCCGACGTGGCCGATCGCCGCGCCCGTACGTTCTCTCTCGGAATGGGCCAACGGCTGGGGATAGCCGCGGTCCTGCTCGGTGACCCCGCGGTCATGCTGTTCGATGAGCCCATCAATGGTCTCGATCCCGAGGGGATCCGTTGGGCGCGCAACCTCCTGAAGGGCTTGGCCGCCGAGGGACGCACGGTGCTGGTGTCCAGCCACCTCATGAATGAGATGGCCCTCACGGCGGATCAACTCGTCGTCATCGGGCGTGGATCCCTGATCAGTGAGGGCACCACCAGCGACTTCATCCGGAGCAACTCGGAGCAGTCGGTCCGAGTGGACACCCCGGAGCCCGAACGGCTTCGCGCCGCTCTCGCCGCCTCCGGGATCGCCAGTCACGACGAGACCGGCGGCGTACTCCGAGTAGGTGGCGTGCCGGCCGCGTTGATCGGGGACATCGCCGCCCGGCACCACCTCACCCTTCACGAGCTGAGTCCTGTGACAGCTTCACTGGAAGAGGCGTTCATGGAGCTCACCGACGACAGTGTCGAATACCGGGGCACCGTGACGCAGGGGGAGGCGCGCAGATGACTTCCGCGATGGACGAACGACCCACGGTTCCACCTGGGCGCTACCGCTTCACCAGCATCACCCGCTCCGAGTGGACCAAGTTGTGGTCTGTTCGGTCAACGACATGGACCCTGCTCGCGACCGCGGTTGTCACCCTCGCGTTGAGCGTCCTGGGCACATACCAGGCGAGCTCGTCGTGGTCGAGTGCCTCCGCCGCAACCCGAGTCGCCTTCGACCCCACCAGCCAGAGTCTCCAAGGGGTCATCTACAGCCAGCTCGTCATCGGGGTTCTGGGCGTGTTGATCGTCTCGAGTGAGTTCGCGACCGGCACGATCCGGGTCACTCTTGCGGCGGCGCCGTCGCGGACCAGAGTGCTGGCAGCGAAAGTCGCCGTCTTCGCGGTGGTCTCGGCGGTCGTGGGCGAAGCATTGTCCTTCCTGGGTTTCTTCCTCGGTCAGGCACTTCTTCGTGCGCCGGCACCGCACGCCAGCATCGGCCAGCCCGGGGTCCTACGAGCCGTCGCTGGCAGCGGTCTCATCCTCACCGTCCTCGGCGTCTTCGCACTGGGACTGGCCAGCATCATCCGCCACACAGCCGGAGCGATCACGGCCTACGTGATCGCACTGTTGGTGCTCCCACTCGCCATCGGGGCCCTGCCCATGGCAACTCAGAACGCCGTCGACAAGTTCCTCCCGGCCCACATCGGCTTCACGATGACCTCCACCCTGCAAGTCATCGATCACCCAGCTTTCCCACCTTGGGGGGTCTGGCAGTACTTGCGTGCTATGCGGTGGCGGCGCTGGCCGTGGGGCTTGTCTCCCTTGGCCACCGGGACGTCTGAGCTTGGTCATCAGCGGGGCTTCGCGGCCCGCTGCACGATGCGACCCGACGAGTGCGAGGCAGTCACGGAGAGCAGAGCAGCGGACTCGGTCGTATGTGCGAATGCGGGCAGATTCGCGCTGGGAACATGTCGACGTGGTGGGGCTTCGCACGAGGATAGCTCTGGTCGTCGCCAGCGGGCCAGGCCTGGCCGTCACCGCCGGCGCCAGCACCGTCTGGAAGACGTCCGTCCACCCGGGGGCCACCGCGGGATCCGCCGTTCTCGCCGGGACCGTGCTCGGCCCGGTCGGCTACCTGTGCGGTGGGCGAACGGTGAGGTGTTGGCGTTGTACTGGTCGGTGGGCCGCGGGACATCCTGGATCGGCAGGACCGGTTGGGGTGGGGCGGGAAGGTGATCGCCCGGCTCGCCGGGATCTGCGGGCCGCGTTTCCGGACCAGCGGGGCTGGTCGGCGTCGAACCTGCAGTACATGCGGGGCTTCACGGCCGCGTGGCCGGACCTGGAGATCTCCCCACAAGCTGTGGGGAAACTTCCCTGGGGGCACGTCCGCGCTCTGCTGGACCGGTTGGACACCCGGCAGGACGGGGACTGGTACGCCGCGCAGGCCGTCGGGCAGGGCTGGTCCCGGGCGGTGTTGGAGTACCAGATCGGCACCGGGCTGCACTGCCGGGTCGGGGCGGCCCCGTCGAACTTCGCCGAGCAGCTGCCCCCGGCGGATTCGGACCTGGCCCAGCAGCTGGTCCGGGATCCGTACGTGTTCGATCACTTGTCCCTGACGGGGCCGGTCGCCGAACGGGATCTCGAGCAGGCGTTGATGGACCGGTTGCAGGCCACGGTGTTGGAGTTCGGGCACGGGATGGCGTTCGTGGGCCGACAGGCCCGGTTCGACCTCGACGGGGACGAGCTGGTGGTGGACCTGCTACTGGTCCACGTCGAGCAGCTGCGCCAGGTCAGGGACCGGCGCAGCTGGTCGGGTAGCCGGGTGATCGAGGTGGTCAGGGCGGGGCGGACCTGGTCGGCGCGCCAGCCGTCGGGCAGGGCGAACAGCTGCACGAACCGGGAGTGCCGCTCGACCAGGGTGCCGACCGCGGACGGGCGCCGGCCCATCACCAGGTCGCCCTCCCAATGCCCGGGAACGGCCCGGTCCTCGACCTCGGCCGGGCGCTCACTGATGCCCACGGTGTCCCGGAGCTGCCCGCGTCCCTGCGGCAGCCGGGCAGCCCGCGGGTGACGCATGGCCCGCCCGGTCCTCAACTGCCGGTGCAGGTCACGGCGCAGCGCCCCGCGGGACTGCACGAACAGGGACGGATAGATCATCTCGTGGGACACCCGCATCCCCGGGTCATCAGGGAAGTCCATGACCAACCGTGCGGACAGTTGGGGGAGCCCGGCCGCCGGGAGCTCACGCAGCCGCCGCGGGGCAGCTCTGAGCGCGCCTCAGCGAGACAGCCGGCCGGACCTGCTGATGGACGACCTGGGCCGTCCTGACGGGGGGACCCGCTGGGGTGCGGCCGTGCGTCACCGACGCAGGCGAGCGCGCCGGGCTGACAGGACACGGTGATCCGGGCTCCGGCGGGGAGGCGGACCACCTCCCCGTCGAGCTGGACCGGCGCGGCCCGCACGAGGGTGAAGGCGAACGGCGTAGAGCGGGACGGTGGCGGCAGGTGGCCGGTGAGCGCTCGGAGCAGGTCGACCGCGAGGGTGGTCCTGCCCCTGTCCGCGACGGTCAGGAGCACCTCGAACCGGCCGTCGGCCACCGACCCGGTGCGGGAGAGCGTCAGGTGCTTGCCCATCCGGTCGATTTCGCGAACAGGAGGCTGTGGACGTCCACGACCGCCCCGTCGCGGCTGACCCGGGGTGGCTGGAAGTGCGGCACGGACGAGAGCACGGACCACACCTCGCCGGCCCGGGTGGTCGGGTGGCGGTTGATGTCGTCGACGACGGCCGGGCTCAGACCGAGGCCGATGTAGGAGTGGGCGTAGCTCACCGGTTGGCCCTCGACCTCGAACGCGAGGACGTCCAGCCGGGTCACGTCGCCGGACGCGATGGCCTCGACGAGAGGGCGTCGCAACAGACTCGCGTGGTCGTTGGAGTTTCCGCTGGGCAGGACCGCGGCGAAGCTGTTCCGGTGTCCGGCGGCGACGGCCTGGAGCACCCCGTTGACCACCTCGTGGTAGCCGCCGTCGCCGCTGGCGGACACGACGAGGGTCGCGGTGGCGGAGCTCGACGCTGTCCGGGCGAGATGGACGGCGTGCCCGGGCGAGCGTGTCCGGACCAGCTCGACCGGGAGACCAGGGGCGAGGTCGGCCAGTCCGTCGGCCAGGCGGCGGGCGTTGCCGGGTCCGTCGCCGCTGCTGTGGGGGTTGACCACGACCACCACGCGGTGGAAGGGCCGGGTGGGACGACTGGTGACCGCGTGCGCGCCGGTGGCGTGGTTGATCGTGTCGAGAACCGTCATGGCTTCTTCTGTCGGGTTGCTCGGGCGTGGGGACCTGCGAGTGGCAGGGGTGCCCGAGCCGTCACCGCTCCCGGTGTGTCCGGGAGCGGTGACGGTCGTGGTCACCGCGAGGTGTGCACGGCCCGGATCAGGGGGTGCTCAGGCGACCGGGACCGGGTCCCCCACCTCCACCGGAGGTGGCGTCGACGCGGGCTTCTCCTCGGAGCCGCCGCCCTCGACGCTCAGCCGCGGGAGTCGGCGGTCCAGGGCCGCGGGCAGTCGCCAGTTGTGCCGGCCGAGGGTGTGCATGATCGCGGGCACCAGCATCGTGCGGATGATCAGGGCGTCGACGGCGATGGCGGTGGCCATCCCGACCCCGATCATCTTGATGTCGCGGTCGGTGGTGAAGGTGAAGGCGACGAACACGGCGACCATGATCGCGGCGGCCGCGGTGATGGTCCGGCCCGTGACCGCCTGGCCACGGTTCACGGCCCGGCTGTTGTCACGGCGGGCGAGCCATTCCTCCTGGATCCGGCTGACGAGGAAGACCTCGTAGTCCATCGACAGTCCGAACAGGACGGCGAACATGAGGATCGGGAGGATGGGGTTGATCGGCCCGGGGGCGGCACTTCCCAGGACGGACCCGAACCACCCCCACTGGAAGATCGCGGTGACGACCCCGAACGCGGTCGCCGCGGACAGCAGGTTCATAAGCGCTGCGGTCGCGGGGATGAGGAGACTGCGGAACACGACCATCAGCAGCAGGAAAGACAGCACGACGACCATCGCCACGAAGATCGGGAGTTTCGCGGACAGCTGACTGGCGAAGTCGTCCGCGAGGGCGGTCTGCCCGCCGACGAGGACCTGGAGCTGACTGCCGTGCAGCGAGGTCGGGATGACGGTGTCCCGCAGGTGGGTGATCAGCTGTGAGGTGGAGGCGTCCTGGGGCCCGCCGGTGGGGATGAGTTCCGCGACGGCGACCGCCGGGTGCCCGGGTCCCGCGGGGATGTCCTGGACCGGCGTCGCTGTCACCACTCCGGCGGTGTGACCGGCGTCGGCCACCACGGTGGCGAAGGCGGCCCGGTCGGCGGCGCTGTGGGTCTCCGCGACGAGCTGGAGAGGACCGGCGAACCCTGGTCCGAAGCCCTGGGCGAGCCGCCCGTAGGCCTGGTGGGTGGTGGTGGTGACGGGATCACTGCTGTAGTCGGCGGTGCCCTGACGCATCGAGAGGAACGGGATGCCGAGCAGGACCAGGACACCGAGGGCCGCGACGGAGAAGCTGACGCGGTGACGCTGCACCCGGGTGGCCCAGGCCGACCAGCGGTGCGACGCCTCGGGGAACTCGGTGTCCCCGCGGGCCAGGGCGGCCCGCTGGCGACGGGTGAGGGTGCGCCGGCCGAGCAGCCCGATCATCGCGGGGAGCAGGGTCTGGGAGGCGGCCATCGGGATCAGCACGGCGATGGAGGCGGCGACCGCGGCACCGGACAGCACGCTGACGTTCATGACGATCATGCCGAGCAGAGCGATGCACACGGTGATCCCGGCGAACAGGACGGCGCGGCCCGCGGTGGCGGCGGCGATGATCACGGCCTCCTCGACGGTGTGCCCGCGTCGCATGGCGGTGCGGGTGCGGGTGAGGATGAACAGGGAGTAGTCGATCCCCACGCCGAGCCCGATCAGGGTGCACAGCTGGGAGGTGAACCCGGCCATCGCGATGTGGTTGGACAGCACGCCGACGAACCCCAGGGCCGCGAACACCGCCAGACCGGTGGTCACCAGGGGCAGCAGCGCCGACAGCAGCGACCCGAAGACCAGTAGCAGCAGGACGGCGGCGGCCGCGACACCGATGAGGGTGCCGTTGGCGGAGGAGGGGTTGGTGGAGGCGGCGACCCCGCCGACGAGGTCGACCTTCAGGGTGGCGGAGTTGGGGGCCCGGGCCGCGTTGACCAGGGTGGTGGCCTGGTCCGCGGTGACGATGTCGTGGTCGACCGAGAGGTCGACGGTGGCGTACGCGATCTGCTTGTCGGAGCTGATCTGCTTCGCGCCCGCCGCGGTGTAGGGGGACCCGATGTGGGCGACGTTGGGGAGGTGGCTGATCGACGCCAGTGACTTCTCCATCGCGGCTCGGACCGCGGGCGCGGTCACCGTCCCTGCGGTGGTCTGGAAGACGATGAGCTCGGTGTCACCGGACTTGGCGGGCGCGGCCCGCTGGAGCAGTTGCTGGGCGGCCGCACTCGGGGTCCCCGCGAGGCTGGACCCCCCTGCGTAGTTGCTGCCCGACGCGGACGAGGCGAAGAACGCGACGACGGCGACGACGATCCATCCGGCGACGACGGTGAGGCGGTGGTGGTAGCACCAACGGGCAAGGGATTTCATCGGGGCTCCAGCCTGGTCCCCGCCTGCCGGGAACCTCACCAGCGACGCTAAGGAGATGGTGCCCGGTGGTTCATCGGCTCAGCGGACGCTCTTTCCCGCAGTGACCACTGCCCGCGGACTACTCCCCCAGAGGGGGGAGGCTCTGGCGATCGCTCTCGCCGGGGACCACGAGACCGCTCTCGTAGGCGAGGACCACCACCTGGGTCCGGTCACGCGCTGGCCTGGGTGCTGCGCCACCCGGTCGTCTTCGCTCCGATCGTCGGAGCCACGAAGCCCCACCACCTCACCGAGGCGGTCGCCGCGCTCGACCTGGACCTCACCGACGACGAGGCCCGGTCGCTGGAGGAGCCCCATACCCCGCACGGGCCGTCCTGCTTTTGACCGCCCCCGGTCCCGGCGCCGACCACCCCACCGCCGACCCAGCTGGCGTCGTTCGACTGGGCCGGCCCAGGTTCTGGGTTTCGTCGCCCTCGCCGCGCTGACCGACGGGCTCATCGAAGGTGGGACGGCCGGTTTCGGGTCGCCCGCGGTGGTGGCGACCCTGCTCTTGACGGCCGCCGCCGTCGTCGCCACCTTACGGGCCGAGGCTCGAGGCCGGCCCTCGATGATGCCGCTCGCGCTGTTCACCTCCGGTGGGCTGCGAATCGCGCTCGCGGTAAGGTTCGCGTTCATGATCGGCTGGTTCGGGACGGCGCTCATCACCAGCGGCTCCGGGCTCACCGCGCCGGAGCTGAGCACGCTGACGGCGTCATCCACCCGGCCCTCGGCGGTGACCTTGCCGACCCGCAGGAACTGGCCCGGCGGGACAGCACCACCATCCGCGCTCTCGGTGAGCCGCTGGTGGTATCCGGCAAGCCGTCGTCATGACCTCGGGTACGTGTGGGATGACCGCCGGCCGGATGAGCGCGGAGACCGGTGCACCCGACCCGGCGTCCATCGCCAGCTCCCGGACACCGGGCGAGCAGGCCTACCTGGGCTTCCACCGCGCAGGGTCGACACTGACTGATACGCCGTGAGGTCACTTGTAGGGATAGAGGTGCAGGTACTGCGCCGTTCTCCCGGCCAGCGCCAGCGCGAGAGCGCCGCCCAGGACCAGGCTGGCCCCGACGGCCACCCAGCCCGGCGGGCGGTGTCGTGGCCGCCGCGTCTGGATGTTGGGTCGGTGGCGGAGGATCCGGACGACCTCGGGCAGACGCGCGACCGTGTGGGTGACGACGACCACCAGCCAGAGGTAGAAGCTGACCTTGTGGACCGCCAGCAGGTCCGGGTGCCATCCGGACGGCCCGGCGACCAGACCGAGTCCGCTGCCGAGCAACCCGACCGTCAACAGGACCAGGAACGGGGCCAGCACCCGCATCCCAGCCGCCGGCGGTCCCTTCTCCCGGTACTCCGGGACGTGTCGGTAGTACTGGACGAGCCGGTACCCGGTGCTGGCGATCTTCAGGACCACCGGCGGGCCGAGGAGGAGGCCGACGGTCACGTGAACGGTCAGTGCACTCCGGACCCCGTAGACAACGGTGGCCAGTTCGGCGAGGAACAGCAGGAGCAGGACAGCTGCGGTGGTGGCGGTGAGTCGGGCGTTCGCGGCCACCGAGGCCACTCCCGCGCCGATGGGTGCGCGCGTCGGTGGACTCGCGGTCGCCGTCACCGACGACCCCGGCTCGTCTGGTGGTACGGCTCCCGACCGGGACAGCGGACCCGGGCTGCGAAGGAGGTCCTGGCTGGGGGCGGTGTCGTCCCGACGGGCTGGCGCCGGGGGGTGCCGATCCATCCGGCGACGACGGTGAGGCGGTGGTGGTAGCACCAACGGGCAAGGGATTTCATCGTGGCTCCAGCCTCGTCCCCGCCTGCCGGGAACCTCACCAGCGACGCTATGAAGACAGCGCCTTGTGTTCATCGGCTCAGCGGACGTTCTTTCCCGTGACGACCACTGCCCGGGGACTACTCCGCCAGAGGGGGGAGGCTCTGGCGGTTGCTGTCGCCGGGGACCACGAGACCGCTCTCGTAGGCGAGGACCACCACCTGGGTCCGGTCACGCGCACCGAGTTTGGTGAGAACACTCGACACGTGGGACTTGCACGTCAGCACGCTGATGTGGAGGTGCTCGCCGATCTCGGCGTTGGTCAGTCCACGCGCGACCAGTTTCACGATCTCGACCTCCCGCGCCGTCAATGACGGGGACAGGACCGGGGCCGGTTGCCGGTCCGTGTCGCCGCGGGCGACGTAGGCCTCGATCAGCCGCCGGGTCGCGCCCGGGTCCAGGAGGGAGTCCCCGCGGTGGACGGTCCGGACCGCGTCGATGAGGGTGTCGGCCTCGACCCCCTTGAGCAGGAACGCACTCGCGCCGGCCCGCAACGCCCCGAACACGTACTCGTCGAGGTCGAACGTGGTGAGCACGATCATCCGGGTGTGCGGGAGCCGTGGATCGGCGGTGATCCGCCGGGTCGCCTCCAGGCCGTCCGTGCCGGGCATCCGGATGTCCATGAGCACCACGTCCGGTGCGAGCCGTCCGGCCGCTGCGACCGCCTCGGCGCCGTCGCGTGCCTCCCCGACGACGGCGATGTCGGCCTCGGTGCTGAGGATGGACCGGTAGCCCGCCCGGACCAGGGGGTGGTCGTCCACGACGAGCACCGTGATCGGCCCAGTGGCCGGGGCCGTCACCGCGGCGCCCCGGCAAGCGGGATGCGGGCCTGGACCTGCCAGCCGTCCTCGCCGTCGGGGCCGGCCCGGCACACCCCACCGACAGCGGCCGCGCGATCGGTCATCCCCTGGATCCCGCGTCCGGACCCGGCGGTGGTCCCGGTGGGTGTCCCCGCCCGCTGCGGTCCCGCGTCGGCGATCCCGAGGGTCATATGGGCGCCCTCCACGGCGATCCGCACGCACGCCGACCGGGCGCTCGAGTGCCGCAGGACATTCGTCAGGCCCTCCTGCACGATCCGGTAACCGGCGTGGGCGACGGCCGTCGGGACGGTCCGCGGCACGGCGGACGAGACCTGGAGATCGACGACCAGACCCGCCGCCTCGACCCCGCGGACCAGCTGCCGCAGGTCGGTGACGTCCGCCGCGGGGTGCAGCGGCGCCGGCTCCTCCGGTGCGCGCAGGGTGCCGAGGGTGGCCCGCAGATCGTCCAGGGCCTCGGTGGCGGTGGCTGCGATGTCGGTCATCGACTGCGGCGGCACAGCGCCCGACGTCCGACGCGCCACGTGAGCGGCCGCCGTCGCCTGCACCTGGATGGCGACCAGGGCGTGCCCGACGATGTCATGGACCTCGTTTGCGAGGCGCAGTCGCTCGGCGGACATGCGCTGCTGGCTCTGCGCGACCAGCTCGCGGGCGGCCTCCTCCGACACCTCCCGGTCCAGGGCCCGGCGTGCCCGTACGGCCTCCCCGGCGGCGAGCGCTCCCAGCACGAGGGCCAGGTAGGCGACGAACTCGACCCCGCCGACGTCGTGGTCGCGACTGGTCAGGAGCACCGCGACCGCGACGACCGGGGCCATCACCCCGCCGACCACCAGCGAGCTCAGCCGACCACCGTCCGCCCCGACGGTGAACACCAGGACCATGACGATCGCGACCGTCGTCCAGTTCGGGTGGAACACCGGCAGACAGATCAAGAGCAACGGGAGCACGAGACAGAGGACGGGGACCGGATGGCGGCGCCGGGCCGTCAGCGGCAGCGCGGTGGCCGCGGACAGCACGACGACCGGCACGCTCGGGCCGCTGCTCCGGTGTTGCAGCACCGGATCCACCAGCAACGCCACGAAGGCCAGCAGGGCCAACGCGGAGTCGATGTCGGGGACTCGGGACACGGCCCGCCACCCCGCCCGCGCGACCTGACCGACCACTCTCATCACAGCGAGGGCACCGCTCTCTTCACTCCACCAACCACCTGCTGACGACCGGGTCCGAGCATGGCCCACATCGCCGCCCGTGTCATCGGCTGCGCGGACCCCCGACCATCCCTCCCAGGGAGTACGCCCCGGCCCCCGGCCGGCCGTCCACCGACGGGCCGCCGGGCTGTTTTGGTGCACGTGGTTGGTGATAAGCAGGTTTGATTAGGAGGGTGAACTAGAAATTGGGCACCGCCGCCCTCACGTGAGGTCGAGAGGCCCGTTGGTGATGACTTGGTCGATGATTCCGAGCTTGCGGCCGTCCGCGCGGAACGCCGCGACGTCCTCGTGGAGGTAGGGCGCGGCCAGCCTCTCGAAGTTTGCGATGCCGCCTGCCAGGTGGATTACCCGCAGGGCCGCCGAGCCTCCCGTGCAGCGGACGAGGGCCTCCAGCACCACATCTTCAGCGATTCCCTGGTCCCGCGCCAGCCGTGTCCCAGCCACGGCGAGCTGCGTGTTCGCCGCAAGCAGCGTTGTTGACCAGCTTGAATGCCGTCGAGTGACCGACGTCACCGAGCCGCAGCAGCGGCGACCCGTACGCGGCCAGGACCGGTTCGACACGGTCGAGCGCGGCCGGCGGACCACCCAGCAGCACGACCAGCCGACCTTCGGCAGTGTCTTGGGCGGCGCCATCGATCGGCGCGTCAACCCACTGCACGCTGGCCGCCGCGGCCGCCGCCGCGAAACCCTCGGGTCTCGCTCCGCGAGGTGGTGACGTGCGAGACGACGGTCGCTCCCGGCGCCAGGTGCGGCAGCAGAGCCCGAATGATGACCTCCTCAACCTGCTCGGCGTCGTAGAGCACGACCACCACGACATCGGCCCCGGCCAAGTCGGCGAGGTCGGCCACGGGCCGTCCCCCCGCCGCCGCCACGGCCTCGCGCGCCTCGGCGCGACGGGCATAGGTGATCGGCGTGCGGCCAGCCCGGGCCAGCCGGGCCACCATGGGCAGACCCATCTGGCCGGCACCGACGAATCCGAGCACCGGTTCTGTCATCCTCGACGGCTCCTCGTCCCGCGTCCCTGCCCGCCCCCGATCCGACGGCGCCGGTGCGACGTCCGGGTGGGGCTGCCTCCGGTCAGCATGACGGTTCTGTTGCGGGCGGTGTGCGATCGGCGGGGAAGAACGGGGCGCCGGGACCGGTCAGGACGTCACGTATCGGGTTGAGCCTGGTCCGTCGGCAGGACGTGAAGCGAACCTCTACGGCACCGTCGGGCTCGCTCAGATCAGCGGCGGCAACGGATTCCCAACAATCCACACCTTTACGCCGGCGGCCTCCACGGCCTCGACACCGCAACCGCGGCCTGACAACCCACCCGAACTGTCCGGGAAACCGGGTCAGGCTCCGTCGGTGCTCAGGCCGACTTGATCGCGGAGATGTCGAACTCGAGCTTGATCTTGTCGCTGACCAGCATGCCGCCGGTCTCGAGCGCGGCGTTGAAGGTCATGCCCCAGTCGGAGCGGTTGATCGTCG
>JAABUT010003517.1_pt1 | contig 13342 bp, 15 predicted proteins | sample 5559281 | NCBI WGS metagenome assembly JAABUT01 (sample SAMN10711880, study PRJNA513359) | rock metagenome | isolation source: Antarctica rocks | place: Antarctica: Victoria Land, Ricker Hills nord | collected 2016-01-04
GGCGGCCAGGATCACCGGCGGCGGCGTGGGCCCCCGCATACTCTCCTCCTCATCGCTCAACCTGCGCCGCTCGTCTCCCGGCGACCGACGAGTATACTACGGAGCTATCTCCGCCCAGCTGTACTAGGCGCGTCTCCGCCAACAGGGCGCAACCGTTCCCGAGGCGGGCGCACCGCATGATTTTGGGCGACTCGTCGCCGGTGCTGGCGCGCCTCGCCCGCCGCGAAGACGTGGCGGGCAAGGTCCGGATCCGGATGTAGAAGGAGCACGGGCATGGGCGAAATGTCAGCGACCACGGGGGAGTTGCCGGCGGGTGTCGCGCGCGTCGTCGCGGGCCAGGTGGCGGAGGGGGCGGCCGCGGGGTTCGTCGTCGCGGTCGCGCGGGGCGACGGGCCGGTGGCGGCGCTCGCCGTCGGCGTGGATGACGCCGGGCGGCCGCTGGCCCCGGACACCCTGTTCCCGTTCGCGTCCATCACCAAGCTGGCCACGGCGCTCGCGGTGCTCCGGCTGGCCGACGACGGCGCGCTGGACGTGGCGGACCCGCTGGCGCGGCACCTCCCCGACGCGGCCGCCGCGCGCGCGGGCATCACGCTGCGCCAGCTCCTCTGCCACACGGCCGGGCTGCCCTACGAACTCCCGGGGGACCTTGCCCCCGACACCCTGCCCTGGCCCGCGCGGGCCGAGGCGGCGCAGCGCACGCCGCCCGTCGAGCCGCCCGGCACGCTCGTACGCTACAGCAACGTGGGGTACGCCCTCCTGGCGCTGGTCGTCGAGCGCGCCACCGGGCGACCCTTCCCGGCGGCGCTCGCGGAGTTGGTCCTGACCCCGCTCGGGATGGGGGCGACCTTCGGCGTCGCGCCGCCCCGGCCCCGGGCGCGCATCGCCGGGGCGGACTGGTACAACGCGCCGGGCTGGCCCCTGCTGGCGGACCCGGCGAGCTGCCTGGTCGGCACCGCCGCCGACGCGCTGGCCCTCGTCCGCGCGTTCCGCCCCGGCATCCTGCTGCGCCCGGAGACGTGCGCGGCGGCCACGCGCGACCAGACGGGTGGCCTCGCGATGGCGGCGGGGAGCTTCTGGCCGCGCGCGCCCTGGGGTCTGGGGCCGGGTCTCCAGCACTACCTGCCGCCCTTCATGTTCGTGCCGCCCGCCGCCGGTCCCGCCGCCTACGCGCACGGGGGCACGGCGGGGGGCCTCGCCTGGGCGGACCCGGACGCGGACATCGCCGCCGCCATCCTCAGCACGCGCGGCGGCGGCCCCTGGTTCTCCGATACGATGGCGGCCATCGGCGCGGCCATCTTGAGTACGTGATCGTCGCGCCATTGTCCATATTTCTCGGGCCATCCTCCGCTCTTTAGCGGGTGAACAGCTCCGCGACCCTGGTGCGGTGCTCGTGGTGGCTGAGACGGGTCTCTTCGGGTAGGTTGACATGTCGGCGGGCGTCGCCCGCCGGTACAGCGGGACCGCCGGGTGCCGGCGACCATCGCGGTGTCCCTGGTCGCCCACCAGGCCCGCCGCCCCGACCGCATCCATGCCCCCCAACGAGCGCTCGCACATCGCTGGGAGGGCGACCGATGCGTTAGGGAACGCCCTCACCCTACAAAGAAGGAAGGCGGGATCTGCGGGCCCATCGACCGGTCGACGGTGCGGACGGTCGCGGCCTTCGCCTCGTCCGGGACCGCATCGACCCCGTCCCCGGCGTGCGCCTCGGCCCTCACCGCGTCGAGGCAGCGGTCCGGCCCACGCCCGTTGGTCAGCGCTCTCGGCCGCTCGTGGACGTCCTCCTTGGTGCCATCGAGCATCTCCCCCCACCTGGCGATCACCCGTCGCGGCGGGGGCGCGACGGGCCACCCGCGCCAGCCGGGGCACCAGCCGGACACGTCGGCCGCCGCGTCAGCGCGGCTCCGCCAGCATCCGGAGCCCGTCGCGCGGGCGCAGCGTCACCAGCGCCTCCGGCTCGACCCGCTGGCCGGGGGCCAGGCGCAGGCGATAGCGCCGGGCGATCGTCGCCAGCACCAGCTGCAGCTCGGTCAGCGCGAAGGCGTTGCCGATGCACTGGCGCGGCCCGCCCCCAAATGGGAGGTAGGCGTAGCGCGGCCGGGGCGGGGCGGCGTCCCCGGGCGCGAAGCGCTCGGGCGCGAAGGCCGCCGGGCGGGGCCAGAGGTCCGGCCGCCGGTGGGTGACGTAGGGGCTGATGGCCACGGTCGCGCCCGCCGGGATGCGGTACGGGCCGAGCCGGTCGTCGCCCAGCGCCCGGCGGGTGACGACCCAGGCCGGCGGGTAGAGCCGCAGCGTCTCCTCGACCACCATCCGCGTGTACGGGAGGCGCGGCAGATCGTCCGTCGTCGGCGTCCGCCCCCCGAGGACCGCGGCGAGCTCCGCCGCCAGGTGGCGCTCCGCGTCCGGGTGCGTGGCCAGCAGGTACCAGGCCCAGGACAGGGCGTTGGCCGTCGTCTCGTGGCCGGCGAGGAGGAGCGTGATCGCCTCGTCGCGCAGCTGCCGGTCGTCCAGCGCCGCGCCGGTCGCGGCGTCGCGCGCCGCGAGCAGCAGCCCCAGCAGGTCGTCGGTGTCCGCGCCCGCGCGCCGCCGCCGGGCGACCAGGTCGTCGACGACCCGGTCGAGCAGCCGACGCGTCGCCAGCACCCGCCGGTTGCGCGGCGTGGGGACCCGCGGCGGCGGGTAGAACGGCGTGTCGAGGCGGAAGGCGACGTCCGCGCCGATGGCAGCGACCGCCCGCCGGATCGCCGCCGCGTCGGCCCCGCCGTCGGCGCCGAACAGGGTCGCGGTCGCGATGCCGAAGGTGAGGTCGCCCATCGCGGCGGCGATGTCCAACGCCCCGCCGCGCGCGGCGATCGGATCCCACGTCGCGATCATCCGCTCGGCGACCCCGGTCATCGTCGCGCCGAGGGCGGCGATGCGCCGCCGGTGGAAGGCCGGCTGCATCAGGCGGCGCATCGCCAGCCACGGCGCGCCGTCGCTGGTGAGCAGGCCGTCGCCGAGGACGGGGCGCAGCAGGCGGAAGCCGACCGTATTTTTGTCGTAGTTGCGCGCGTTGTCCTGGAGCACCCGCGCGATGTGCTCGGGATGGCTGACCTGGTAGAGGGTCACGGGGCCGAGGCGGTAGCGGGCGACGTCGCCGTAGCGGGCGGCGAGCGCCAGGCGGAAGCCGAGGCGGTCGCGCCCCGACTCCCGGGCGTGGCCCCAGAGGGGGTGGGCGGGCGGCCCCGGCGGGGTCCGGCCCGCGGCTGGGGTGTCGGTGGCTGCGCGCGGTGCGGTCGCCATCGCCGATCCTCCTTCACGTCAGGACCCCTGTGCCCCCGCGCGCCGGGCAGGCCTTGCGGCCGACGAGGCCGGGCCGCGGAGGGCCGGGACACCGGGCACCACGCCGGGCTCGGGCACGAACGTCCGCATCATAGCACCCGGCGAGCGCGACGGCAGGACGGCCGGGGCGAGCAGGCGCGCACGGCCAACGGCAGGCGTTCGCCCGCTCGGCCCGGTTCGCGATGCTCGCTGAGTACCGTATCGGTGCACGCGGGGGGTGTTCCGGCCGCGTCGCTCGTCAGCGTTCGCCGCCCGGCACGCGACAGGGGCACGTGACCGAAAATCGCGGTGGATGATCGCAACGGCCACGACAGCCCCTTGGTCATCCAGGAGTTGCTATACTCGTTTCATAGGGTGTTTATATGATAACGCCATTAACAGGAGGGCGAATGTGGATTCCGAGGACCGCAGGGGAGATTGAAGCGCGGGCTTTGGCCGGTGACTTGACGGAAACAGCAACCTTTGAGGGCAAACGTGAGCTACCATCGTCCGGTAAATCGCGCGATCTGGCGATCGATGTCGCTGCACTGGCGAATGAGGGTGGCGTCATCATCTATGGCATTGGTGAAGATGAGCGGAAGCTGTGCTGGCCGTTTAGCCCGTCCGCGCCCAGATCCTAGCACTCTCGTATCTGGACTGCCAGTGAATCGCTACGGATAGAGTAAACGGCCAGCACGGGTTGTCGGGCGTGCCCGTGCGCTCGTTGCAGCCCCGGCGGCAGTGATCGCAACGGAACGTGCGAGAGCCGTGCGGTGCGCCGGGGCGGCGCGGTCGTCGCGGTCGCGGCACGGCACGGGCAGGGCACGGGCACCTCCTGCACGCAACGCGCAACGCCGTCACGTTACCAGCGCGCCGCTGTTCCCCCCAGCCTTCGTCTGATTCCTGACGCAACCCGCCACACGCCAATCGGCCAACCCTACCGTAGCCAGGCCACGTACGCCGCCGATGCCACGACGCCTAGCGTCATCAGCAACCAGTCGCGCGCCCGCAGCTGGCCCTGGTCCGGCAGGGTAGCCCCGGGCGCCCCGAAGCCACGGGACTCCATCGCCTCCGCCATGTCATCGGCGATCCGCAGCGCGCGCACCACCGCGGGACCGAGCAGCCGGGCATAGATGGGGAGCGCGCGCGGTCCCCGCGGGACGGTGGCACCGCGCGCCCGCAATGCGTCGAGGAGATCGGCCCAGCTCTCGGCCAGCGCGGGCGCGTAGCGCAAGCCACCGACCAGGACGAAGCCGACCCCGGGCGGCAGGCGCATGAGCGTCAGCGCGTCCCCCAACTCGTCCGCCGCCAGCGTGGCGAAGAGGGCCGCAGCGAGCGTGCCAAGCAGCAGCAGCTTCAAAGGCGGCGCGACGGCCTCGGCAATACCGCCCCCGGCCACCGAGAGGAGGCCCAGGATGATCAGCATCGGACCCAGCAGCTTGAGTAGCCCCAGCCACCGGCGCACGGCCTGCATCGCCACGATCACCAGCAGCGCGCCGGCCAGGAGTCCGGCGAGCCGGAACGGCGCGGTCGTCGCCAGCGCCGCCACGGTCGCGGCGCCATAGAGCAAGAGCTTTGTACGCGGGTCGAGGCTCATCGTCGACCACCGCCCAGCGGGACCGCCGACGGCGCGAGGGCCGCCCCCTCGCCCGGATACGGCAGGCCGAGCGCGGCGGCGAGACGGGCCAGCGGCGGAGGCCGCAGGGCGGCGCGCGCCAGCAGGCCCGGGTCGCCCAGGATCGCCGGCGGCGTCCCGTCCGCCAGTAGCCGCCCCCCGGCGAGGACGAGCCAGCGTCGGCAGTGGGTCGCGGCGAACTCCAGGTCGTGCGTGGCGAGGAGGATCGCGACCCCCTCCGCCTGCAGCGCGGCCAGGGTCGTGGCGAGCGCCTCGCGCCGACGGCGGTCCTGGCCCGCCGTCGGCTCGTCGAGGAGCAGGACACTCGGCCGGTGGGCGAGCGCGGCGGCGAGGGCGACGCGCCGGGCCTCCCCGTCGCTCAGGCCGAGCGGCGCGCGGTCGAGCAATGGCCCCAGGTCGAACCGGGCAATCAACCCCTCCAGCCAGGCGGGATCGTGACGTCCGAGCAGTCGCGCGCCGTACGCCACCTCCTCCCGCACGGAGCGGCAGAAGAGGGCACCGGCCGCGTTCTGCGGGAGCAGTCCGAGCCGGCCCGGCGCCAGCGGCCGTCCGTCGGCATCGGCCACCCGCCCCCGCTGCGGTCGCGCCAACCCGGCGAGGAGGCGCAGGAGGCTGGTCTTGCCTGCGCCGTTCGGCCCGACCAGCGCGACGCACTCGCCCTGCCGCAGGCGCAGCTCCACGCCGGTCAACACCGGCCGGTCGTCGCGCGCGTAGTCGAGCCCGTCTGCGACGAGCACCGTCGCGCCGGGCGCAGGTGGCAGGGCGGCGGGCACCCGCAGCGTGAAGTGCCGGGTACGGAGGATCGCGGCGGCCTCGTCGACCGTCCGCGGCCGCTCCGGCAGCCCGGCCACGGCGAGGAGGCGGGCGGGCGCGGGGAGCGGTAGGTCGTCCTCCCCCAGCGACGCGCCCAGCGCTTCGCCCGCACCCCCATGGAAAACGAGCCGACCGGCGCGCATCGCAGCGACCGTGTCGATGTGCGCCCAGAGTTCCTCCGGGCGGTGTTCCGCCACGACGATGGTCGTGCCGTCGCGGTGCAGCGCGGCAAGCAGCTCCCATAGGTCGGCGGTGGCGACGGGATCGAGCGCCGCGGTGGGCTCGTCAAGGACGAGGAGGGACGGGCACATCGCCAACACGGAGGCCACGGCGACCCGGGCACCCTCCCCGCCCGACAACCGCCGCGTCGGCCGCGCCAGCAGATGGCCGATCCCGGTCCGTTCGGCGGCCCAGTGGATGCGCGCGGCGATCTCCTCGCGCGGCAGACCCAGGTTGCGGGGACCGAAGGCCAGTTCGCGCTCGACCGTGGCGTTGAAGAGCTGCGCCTCCTGATTCTGAAAGACCACGCCGACCCGCGCGGCGAGCGCGCGCACCGGCCGCTGGCGGGTGTCGGCGCCGGCAACCAGCACCGTGCCGCGAAAGTCGCCGGGGTGGAAGTGGGGGATCAGGCCGTTGGCCATCCGCACGACGGTAGACTTCCCCGAGCCGCTCTCCCCGGCCAGCAGCAGGAAGCCCGTCGGCGGCACGACGAGGCCGACATCGGCCACTGCGGCCGCCCGCCGCCCGGCGTAGCGAAAGCCCGCGTTCACATAGGCCAGCACGGGGCTGTCCCCTGCCTACTCGCCGGGCGGCAACGCCGGTTCACCGGCACGACGGGTGCCGACCAAACCGGCCGCCTGCAGCGACTTCAAGACGACGATAGCGAGGACGGCACCCACGGCGGAGCTGGCCAGGAAGCTCAGGCCGATCACGCCGAGCGCGAGATCCCGGCCGAGCAGGTTCGGCGCGATGACATAGACCGTGACGAGGGTGCCCAGGAGGCCGGTGCCGACAACCTCGCCGAGCGCGCCGAGGTAGATGTTGCGGGTCGCGCGCCAGGCAACCCCGGCGAGGGCGGCGCCGATCATGCTCCCCGCGAAGGCGTTGATCGTGCCGGTGCCGAGGAGGTTCCGCAGCAGCGAGGTGGCGAAGGCGACCAGGACCGCGTACCATGGCCCGAGCAGCACCGCGGCGACGACGTTCACCAGATGCTGCGCGGGGAACACCCGGGTCACGCCGACCGGGATGCTCAGCGGCGAGAGCGCGACCGCCAGGGCGGTCAGGAACGTCGCCCGGGCGACATCCTTCGTCTTCATCAGGGCTCGGTCCTTTCTGCCCATTTGTATCGGTTCTCGCGGGTAGCCGATTGGCACCGGCGCGCGAGACCGGCACAGGGGCGCGCGCCGCGGGGATACCCCCTGCGCACCCTGGCCGCTCCCTGCTCCCCGGCCCGTGAGCTGACGGGGGAGTACCCCACCCTCATGCCGGGGCCACCCGCAGCCCCCCGACGCCCTTTTGTCTCAGCGCCGCGACCTCGTCGAGGAGGCGGGCGCGGAAGGTGCCCGGTCCGGCCCCCCCCGTGGCGGCCCGCTCGGCGGCACGGCAATAGGCGGCCAGCGCCAGGGCGGCCTGCGTCGCGGCGTCCTCGCCTGCGGTGAGGAAAATACCGATCGCCGCGGTCGCCATGCACCCCGACCCGGTGATCCGCCCCAGGAGCGGGTGGCCATTGCGAACTTCGAGTGGGGCGATGTCCTTGCCGACAACAACATCGACGGCACCGGTGACCGCGACCACGACGCCGAACTGCGCGGCGGCGGCTTCCGCGACGGTGCGCGGGTCCTCGTCCCCGACCGCGTCGACCCCGCGCATCTTCCCCCCGCCGACGAGCGCGCCGATCTCGCCGCGATTCCCGCGCAGGACGGTCACGGGCAGTTCGGCGAGGAGCCGCAGGGCGCTCACGGTGCGGAAGCGCGTGGCCCCCGCGCCGACCGGGTCGAGGACGATCGGGCTGCCGCGCTCGGCCGCGGCGCGACCGGCGAGGAGCATCGCGTCGATCGTCGCGCTGGAGAGGGTGCCGATGTTGAGCACAAGCGCGCTCGCCAGCCCGGCTATCTCCGCCACTTCCTCCGGCGCGGCGGCCATCACCGGCGAGGCGCCGAAGGCGAGCGTCAGATTGGCGACATCGTTGGCCACCACCACGTTGGTGATGTGGTGGACGAGTGGCGTCGCCACGGCGATGCGCGCCAGCGAATCGGCGGCCATGACTTCGTAATTCACCGCGCCCCCGTATGGCCTTACCGGCGAGTCCCCGTTCCCGCCAGGGCCGACTCATCAAGAAGGCAGGCCCGACACGCTCCCCGATCGCCGCACCCTCGTGCGTGGGAGTCAAAAAAGGGAGGTGCCCGGTGGGGCGGGTGCGCCCCTAGCTTCCTCCGCTGGTGCGACCGTACCGAGTACGACCGCACTCGGCGCGCACGCCTCCGCCGGCAATAGCCGGATCAGGCTCAAGCGGTCGGTGGCGGATCGATGGCCACCCGCTCAGCCCGGCTCCCGGACCCCCGCAGCGCGCCCTTAACTTGTCGTGAGCAACGATAGTACCGGGCCTGCCGAAAGTCAAGGCACCGGTCTGACATCCGGACGTAAACCCTGTAGGGTGCGAAAAGGCCATCCGAGATGCAAGCTGTCAAGTGAAGCGGGCAACCCCGCTGTGTTGGCCGTCTAGCTCATCCGGGGGGATCACGCGGCTCGCCGATAGGCATGGTGCAAGCCACCGAGGACCGGGATCGCGCCAATACGCCCATGCCGTTCCGCTTGGGGCGTTCCTCCTACTGGCGCGTCGGGGACAGCCTGACGCAAGCCTTGATGGGGCCGGTGCTGATTGAAGTAGCCCGTGTACTGGTTGCGTCAGAATTGGGGCGATGGGTGTGCTTGCGGGTATTGATGGCAGCGTGAACCCCATGGTGCCGTCGGTCAGGCCGCCGCCATCTCGGCCATTACCGCTGCCCAACGCTCCTGGAACCGGCGACGGCGCTCCGCGAGCGAGATAGGTGCTCCCGACCGAGCCGGGACCCGGAAGTACTGGCGCTGCTCCTCAAAGCCGGAGCAAAAGCGCGCTGCGGCGGCGAAATTCCCGAACCCGCGCAGCGGATAGTAGCGTTGTTTGATCCCCCGGTGGTCCTGCTCGATGCGGTTGTTCTTGTAGCGGCTCGAGCGATGGCTGACCTCGGGGCCGAGCGTCTCGCGGATAGCGCGCGGGTAGGCGTCGTGCCCGTCCGTCGTCACCCGCTCCGGCGCGTCTCCGGCGAGGTCGAGCGCTTGGCGGAAGAACCGCTGCGCGGCGTCCATTTCGCGCGTCTGGCTGAGCCGCGCGTCGACCAAGTTTCCCGTACGGTCGATCGCGCGGTAGCGGTAACACCAGCGCCCGTCGACTTTGCGATAGGTCTCGCCCACATGCCACTTGGTGCCTGCCGTGCCGCGCCGTTTGGTGCGCAACTGTGCGGCGAGCAGCGGGGCGAAGCGCGCCTCCCACGCGCGCACCGTCTCATGCGTGAAGACGAAGCCGCGCTCCAGGAACATCTCGGCCAGGTCGCGCAGGCTGAGTTTGTAGCGCAGTCGCCACAGGACGACGAGCAGCACGATATTGGTCGGGTACTGGAGGTGATTGCATGGCGTGCCCGTGCGCTCGTTGAAGATCCGGCGGCACCAGCCGCAGCGGAAGGTGCGATAACCGAGCGCGGTGCGGCGCGACTGCACAGTGGTCGCGGTCGCGGCACAGTGGGGGCAGGGCACGGGTAGCTCCTTCACGCAACGTCCAATGTCGCTACGCTACCAGACCGCGGTCGCTCCCACCAGGCGGCCGTCTGAATTCTGACGCATCCACCACTCGGACCTGGCTTTAGCTACCCTATCCGCGAAGTCGGGGTCACTTGTGCGCCACTTGATAATAGTGTCCTCGTCCCAGCCGATAAACCCGGCAGCCAGCTTCTGAACAGGCAGTTGCTCGTAATAGAAGATGAACCGGTCCTTCAGCTCGGCGATCTGGATTTCCTGATTGGGGCAGGGGGATTTCTTGTCTTTCGGCATAGGGTTTGTTATAAGCCCATTATCGCATCGCGGGCATAGTGTGACGCCAGCACGCGGGAAAGGAGGTCTGAGTTGACCTTCAACCAACGAGAGTTCCGGTCGCCGCATAGCCACGTCACGCAGGTACTCGATCGCCTGTATCGGGAATCAAGTGCCGGGAATCGCGCCGTCACGTCCTTCTCGGCTATCTGCAACATGATCAGCATCCCCCGCGACCTGCGAGCCGGGCTCCTAGAGCAACTGCTCCGCGAGGGCTACGTCACTCGCGAGGGCGATAAGGTACGCCTCACCGAGGCAGGCACGCAGTTGGCCCTTGCACCCGTCACCCCGCCAGACAACACGATCCAGAACCCGTCACCGCTGGACAGTGAGTCCCGTGCTCGGATGCGCGGCAGCGGCAGGCAGGGATGATCGGCGAAGGCGCTGGCGCGGGTCTTGCTTCTCCTGACCACCATGCTGGTACGCAGCGTGATACCGAAGCCAGGAGGAGTACGACGATGGCGGACAATACCGAGACGTGCGGCAACTGCGGCACTGAGAACCCGGCGGGGCAGGACTTCTGCATCAAGTGTCACCAGCCCCTGACCGCATCGGCAGACGAAGGTATCCGGGAGAACCTGGACGCGCAGGATGGGGGCGGGTTGTTCGGGAGGGGCGGCTCTGTGGGGACCAACGTCGGGCTCGATGTGGGGGTCATGGGCGGCGGCAGTGTGCTCCCCCCGAACGATCTCGGCGACACGAGTTCCGATGACCCGATGCGACATGGAGGACAGCCACCGCGTCGCTCGTAGGCGCGTTCATCCGTTGCCACCTCCCCTAACCGTGCCAGCGCCGCTGCAATAAACGGTCGCTGATACCCCTTCGCCTTGCGCCACTTCTCCGCTTCTACAGCGTGGTCATGGGCGGTCTGGGGCTTGGTGGTGTGAGACTCGTCAAAGGGCATACTGGGTAGTAAATTACCGCCCTATCTACTGCGCCACCTGAATAGAAAAAGAACGAAAGTCCCCAAAGTCGGCGACGCGGTACTCATACTGCGCCCCCTTACTGAAGACGTGGTAGCTGTAGACGCCAGTTGGTAAGCGATACTGCGTCCCTTGACCCTTCCATGTATAGTTGAGCCAGCTCATGACCGTCTGAAAACTGAAAACTATCATTCGTTACGTAGACGATGTCAGAGCCGTGATCCGCATAGAATGCTGCATTAGGATATATTGGCAACCCGTGCCACTGGGGACCAGCAGGTGTGGTGGTTGGGGCTACGGTGGCGGTCGGGATGGCCGTGGCCGTTGGAGCGGGGGTTGCCGTTGATAACGGACTTGCCCCACAAGCTTGTAGTAGCATCAACACAAGAGTTGCCCCGCCTGCCCCGGCGATCCGTCGCATACGATACTCCCCTGTGCTGGCCAGAGAATCCATCCGTGGCCGGATTCTGGCACTCTCATATCCGGGCGACGAGGAACTTGCCTCGGGTGGACTGCGCCGGCCGGCACACCGACCCGCCCCGGCGGCCGGAACGCCCGCTGTCGGCCGCTCAGGAATGAAACTCGGCGTAGACGACCGCATCGGGGATCGCACGCACGGTCAGGATCTCGCCGTTGAGCGAGGCGGGCACGCCTCGTTCCGGCGGGTCGAACGGCACCTTGAACGCGGAGTCGGTCGGCACCCCGGGCTTGACGCCGGGGACCGGCCTGCCGTCGAGCAGGTGCTGGTCGCGGCCGGTGGCGACGTAGCCGCGCGGGCGGGTGAAGACGACCAGCCCCTGGCCCGGCGCGGCGGCGTCCCGAAGAGGCGCAGCGAGACATAGGGCGACGAGCGCGGGAAGGGCGCGCGGAAGAAGTGGCGCGCCGGCGCGCCGGGCGCGCCGACGACGAACTCGTAGGGCGTCGCGGGCTGCGCCGCGACCGGGCCCCAGAGGCCGGCGGGGCCGGTCGTGCACTGGTAGAGCGCGCCGCCGCTACGCGCGCCGGTCGCCGGGTCGATCGCGAAGATCGCCACCGCGACCCCGGGCACGCCGAGGTTCGTCGGCACCTTGTTGTCGTAGCCGGTGATCCGTCCCGAGAGTCGCGCCGTCGGCTCCGGCGTGATCGCCGTCGTGGCGGGGGGGCGCCCGGTCAGGAAGCAGTACATCTCGGCGAAGGCGCGCGCGCTGTAGGCGGTCTCGCGGTGATCGACGCCGTCCAGGACCACGTTCGTCGCGCCCCGCAGCTCCGGGCCATCGTAGCCGACGCCCGGCACAATGCCCGGCTGGGCGAACTTGTCGTTCGTGTCGCTGCGGATCGTCAGCCACGCCACGCCCGGCACGACCTCGCCCCCGGCATTGAGCTCGGTCAGGAAGGGCCCGGCACCGCTGAACTCGTTGTTGCGCGGGAGCTGGGCCGAGACGCCATGGTTCGGGGTGCCGCAGAGGATCGCGTGGCTGATCCGCGCCGCGCCGTCGCCGGTCTTCAGGTAGTTGCGGATCGCGTAGCCGCCGCGCGAGTTGCCGATCAGCACGGCCCGTGGCGCCCCGGTCCGCGCCAGGGCCTCGCCCACCCGCGCCGCCAGCTGCGCGCGCTGCTCGTCGGTGCTCGACCGGCCAGGCTGGGGCTGTCCTGGCTAGAAATGCATCCGGCGGCCTCATGCGGTGCGCTGATACGTGTGGTGCAGGCCACCCCGGACGGGTACCGCGACAAGCCGTCCCGTCCGGGACCTGGTCTCCTCTGCTGGCGGCTCGGGCGGCGCCTGCCCGAGGCCCTGGTGCGGCCGGTCCCGGTTGCAGGAGGCGACGTCCTCCCGGCGCACCCGCCGCAGGTGGCGCGCGCCGAGGACGAGGGCCTGGTCCAGGCACGCCCGGCGCACGCTGCCCAGGAAACGCGCGCAGACGGCATGTGCCCGCGGCGCGCGGTGCGGCGTGCGCGGGATGCGGATGCCGCAGCCTGCGGCGATGGGCGCGCATGCCGCCCCGTTCGTGCGCTCGTTGTCGCGGATGAGGAACCTGGGGCGCTGGTCGAACGGCGTGACCGCGCGCCGCTGCCGGGCGACCCGGGCGTCGGTGGGGTGGCGCGTCACGCCCACCTGCACCACCCGGCGCGTGCCGAGCGCGATCACGAAGCAGGCGCATAACGGACGGCAGGCCAGGTCGGTGACCGGGAGGAAGTCACACGCCCGGATCGTCGCGGCGTGGTTGCGCAGGAAGGTTGACCAGGCCAGCCCGCGCGGCCGCGGGGTACCAGCGCAGCGCAGGGAGGTCTGCATCGTGCGCTTCGCCACGCGGACGCCGAGCGTGCCCAGTGCGCCGCGGATCAGCTCTGCCCCCCCAAGTAAGTTGTTGGGCGCCATCTGCCGGACCAGGGCGACGGACTCGGGTGGGCGCGGCGGTCGGCCCGGCCCCGGGCGCGACTGCCGCCGCCAGCGCGCCCGGAACCAGGCGCGGTGCCAGCGCAGCAGGGTCTCGGGCCGGATGAGGAGCGGGGCCGCGCGCCAGGCGCGGACTCGGCCGAGTCCGCGCCTGGCGCGCGGCCCCGCTCCTCATCC
>JAABUT010003519.1_pt1 | contig 13333 bp, 15 predicted proteins | sample 5559281 | NCBI WGS metagenome assembly JAABUT01 (sample SAMN10711880, study PRJNA513359) | rock metagenome | isolation source: Antarctica rocks | place: Antarctica: Victoria Land, Ricker Hills nord | collected 2016-01-04
TCGACGCAGAGCACGGAGCGCTCGGCGGTGAGGAGGTTGGGGATGATGGCGCCGGCGCCCTTGCCGGTGCGGGTCGGTGCGACGGTGAGGAGGTGGGCCTCGCCGTCGTAGCGGATGAGGCCGCCGTTCCTGGCGATCTCGCGGCCGACGATCCGGCCGTGGCCTCCCGTCATGGCGTGGACGGTTTGGGGTCCCATGAAGGCGGCCGAGCCGAAGGCGTCGGCGGATCCGCCCCGCCCCCCGAACAGCAGGCGACCTGCGAACCAGATGACCGGCCAGAGCAGGGGCGTGCAGGAGCAGCGGGCGTGGATCATAAGTACCGCCGCGATCGGCGCCGCGGTGGGCTTGCTGGCGTTTCCGCTGCTCGTGTTTCCGCTCGCCCGCTTCCTGCCGTTCGGAAACCTGCCGGACGGTCTTGCGGCCTCGGCGCTCGGGGAGAATCGTTGGAAGGCCGGCATGGGCCTAATGAGCCGGGCGAACCCCGGGAAGTGGAATGGCTTCGTCGCGGATTACACGATGGTGCGTGCTGCCGATGGCGAACTCAAAAACCTGCTTTGATTCCGCGCAGAAAGCCGGGCAGGAGCAGCGCTGATCCATCACGATCAGGCCTGCTCCGGCTCCCTAACAGGCGACGATGCGATTACCTCTGGAACGAAATTGACCAGTCCCTCGAACGCTTCCGTCCCATCCGAGCCAATCGCTTCAGTCCAAAGAGCTTCGTCTTTCCTTCGCGTGCAAGGCTGCAGAGAATCCCTCGGAACCCCAACCGGGCCGCGATCTGAGGCGGGAGCCATCCGCTCGAGGTCCGGCGCCGCAGGCGTTATTTCGTGATTTCGCTGACCTTTTCACCGATCGCACGTCCAAGCGCCTGCTCGGCGTCACCCGACAGGTGCAGGCCGTCGGGCCCGTCCGTCTTCACAACGCTTCCTGCATCGAGGAAGGCGACGCCCTCCTTATTGGCAATGTCCTCGTAGGCTTTCGCCAGCTGCTGCGATTTGGCCAGCCCGCCAGCGAACGGCTCCTTGAAGAACACCATGTTGGAGCCCAACACCGGCGGGGAAACGAGCAGCACCTTTGGGCTGCTGTAGGTCGTCCCGACGCCGCCCTTGATATTCTTCACGATCTTGACCAGCTTGTCGGCGCCCTCGGCGATCCGCTCCGGGGTGCGGTTGAATTGAGCTTTTAGATCATTGGTGCCCAGCATGATGACGACCACATCGAGCGGTTCCTGACTGGCCAGGGCGGCGGGCAAATAGGCGCTGCCATCGAGCCCGGCACCGGTGATCTGCGGCAGAGTGGGATCGGCGACGTCGGTGGTCCGGGCATTGAGGCCTTCCTCGACGACCACATAGCCCGGGCCGAGCATGGCCTGCATGGCGCCGGGCCATCGGACATCGGCGGGAAAGCGATCGGATGGAACGCCTTCGGCGATCGGCTTCCATCCCCAGGTGATGGAGTCGCCGTACGCCATGATGCGCTTCTGGTCGGCAGCCCCAGCAGATAGTGGCAGGCTCACGGCTAACAGCACGGTCGTGAACAGGATCGTCCTCATCGTTTCCTCCCTCAAACTCTCGGCGCTTGTGCGCCGAGTAGTCTCTGGCAACTCTGATTTCGTGAAGCCGGTTCCGTTCACGAGCAAGCAAGGGATCACCGGGGGGAATGGGTTGAAGGCATCGCGAATTTCCGTCTATAAAAAGCGCAACAGCCTCAGTAGCCGTCGAGCATACCGGTGGTGGGAAGGGGAATGGTCCTGCACTTCGTACCCCGAGCTGTGACAGGCGTCGCCGGGATCCGTGCGCTGCTCAACGCGCACCACAATCGTTCTCTGCATCAGCCTGAGGCCGATTTTGGTCATTTGAGCTTGGTGGCGTGGATTTTGCCACCTCCCCTCCCGGTTTCCGAGCGGTTGGGGACCATGAGGAAGTGTGGGGTGATCACGCCGCGGCTGTCTGATCTGAGCCGGCGACGTTGTCATTGGACAGCCCGGGATACCACCGTTCGAAGAGCAGCCGGAGCGTGCCGTCGAGGGCGCGCGTTCGGGTCTGCAGGAGCTGTTTCGCGGGGCTGATCGAGCGGCTGGGGATTGCCGAGGCCATCCGGGCGAAGGCGACGATCATCCCGGCGGGGTTCACGGCCGAGAAGCTGGTGAGCGGCGAGGCGGACCTGGCCATCCAGCAGGTGAGCGAACTAATGGTCGTGCCCGGCATCGACATCGCCGGCCCCTTCCCGGACGAGGTGCAGGCGGCAATGCGGTTCGCGGCGCAGCGCTCGTGGGGTCGTCGAAGCGGGCGGAGGTCGTCGACTTTCTGGCAACGCTGAGGCGCCCAACGGCAGCCGCGGCATTTCGTGAATGCGGGCTTGACCCGGTGGCGTGAACCAGAATGAAAGAGGGGCTGCCATGAGCGACGCATCGGGCAGAACGAGCCGATGGATCCAGAGGCCGCGGGGGTCGACCTGGGGCGATTGGGGCCCGGATGACGAGCTGGGCCGGCTGAACCTGCTGACGCGGGAGAAGGTGCTCGAGGGGATTGGGGAGGTGCGGGAAGGGCGAACGTTCTGCCTGTCACTGCCGCTCGACTATCCCGGGGGCACGGCGATCAACCCGCGCCGCCACCCGCCGGAGTTGCGGCCGACGGTGCGCGAGGGCCGGGCCAACATGGCGCTGCCGCTGCGCTGCTACGACCCGACGGCGCTGGACATCATGTGCGACGACCAGGTGCTGCTGACGCTGCAGTACTCCACGCAATGGGACACGCTGGCGCATGTGGGCCAGATGTTCGACGTGGACGGCGACGGCAAGCCCGAGGACGTGTTCTACAATGGGTTTAGGGCCGGGTCGGACGTGGCCGGGCCTGTGCTTTACGAGGGGGTGGAGGGGCGGCCAAACGCTGCGCCGCAGGGGGCAAGGCGCCTGGGTGTCGAGAACATGGCGAAGTCCTGCATCCAGGGCCGGGGCGTGATGGTCGACCTTGAGGCCCATTACGGCCGCTCGGGACAGGTCGTCGGGTATGAGGAACTGATGGCTGTCCTGGAGAAGGACCGCGTCGTCGTGGAGGTCGGCGACCTTGTTTGCCTGCGCACGGGGTTCGCGGAGGTTCTGCTGGGCATGAACAAGCAACCGGATGCGGAGTTGCTGCGCAGGACGACTTGTGCGCTCGATGGGCGCGACGAGCGGTTGCTGCAGTGGGTAACCGATTCGCAGATCGTGGCGCTAATCGCCGACAACTTCGCGGTCGAGGCGGCGCCGGCCAAGCCGTGTGGTGACGATTTCTGCTCCACCCTGCCGCTGCATGCCCATTGCCTGTTCAAGCTCGGCGTCTACCTCGGCGAGATGTGGCACCTGACGGAGCTTGCCGATTGGCTGCGTGCGAATGGTCGCAACCGGTTCCTGTTGACGGCGCCGCCGCTCCGCCTGCCGGGGGCGGTCGGGTCCCCGGCAACGCCGGTTGCGACGGTCTAGCCCGCTTGATTCAGCGCGGCAGCGAACCGCTGGGGATTGCGGTCCAGAGGGCAACTGACAAGCGAGCAGGCGTGCGTCTGCTGCGTCGGGAATGGCGACGGTCGGGTCGGGCGGGTTTTGGACGGTCGAGGGTTGCGGGAAGGGAATGAGGATGGGGCGTGGTCGCCCCGTCGCTCATGTCGCGAGGCGGGGGATGCGGTCGAGTACGAGGCGCAGGATTGGCTGCACGGGGCGACGCCGTTGGCATGTGGATGCGGATCTGGGTCCTCATCTCGACGACGCGGGCCGCGATCTTGATCAGGCGCAGGCGCAAGGTGTCGAACTGGGCGAGGCGCCAGTCGGATCTCTTCGGCATGGCGCTGCGCAGCCCCCACAGGATCCAGTAGGCCCCGGCGTGGTGGCGTGGCTGGCGACCCGGTCGCCCTTGTGGAACGCTTCCACGACTTGTGCTGTGCCGAGAGGCCCACGGCCTCGAGCCATTCGGCCACGAGTCCGTCGCGATCGAGGGTCTCGACGCGCGCCAAGCGCACCCCGACATCGCTGCGAGAGGTGGTGGGCATCAAGCCTCATGCTCCCCGCGTGGCGCTGTCCGGCGCGGCGTGGTCCGGGGCCGCGATGCGTTACACGGTGGTGCCCGCCGCGTCCTTGATCTTGGCCAGCACGAGCCCTTCTGGCGCAGGCCCGTCAGGGCTGCCCGGCCGTGTGGATTTGCTAGGCCAGCGTCTCGGCCAGAGCCGCGACGCTCTGCCCACGCTCTGCGGACACCAGCGTCACCAGTCTCGCCTGCTTGGTGGTGCGCTGCGGTCCGGGCGCGCCGATATGCCCGACGCCCTGCTGTCCAGCGGGATCCGAGTTCGGTAGTGGCGTTCACGATCGTGGCTATGGCCACAACCTCTCGACCCAGGCTCGCCAGCTCGCGAGTGCGAGCTGCGCCGATGCCTTTCACCGATGCCCGCGAACAAACGCGAAACGGCCGAGCGACGCGCCCACTCGAGATTCAGGGCCACTCGGATCCATGCAGTCGCAGCCGTAGTCCAGGCGCACCGGGGATGACATCGCGGTCGTCTGGGTTTTCGTCTCCGCGCCGGTCGGCGCTGAAAGCCGTGTGACGAGGGAGCGCAGCCGCCGGTTTTCCAGTTGAAGGTCCTTCACCTCCCGCAAGGCCGAGGGCGTGATCCCGCCATAACGAACCCTCCAGCGGTAGAAAGTTCGCAAGGAAATTCGAGCCGACTGGCACAGCTCCGCAATCGGACCTCCCGCATTCGCTTCGATGAGAAGATGCAGGATCTCACTTTCAGTGTGGTGGGACTGTCGCATCGGCTTCAACCCTGCCCGTTAGTCTGGTTCATCGGGAGGGGTTGCATCAAGCAGGCCAAGCCAGGCGGCAACTCAGCCGGCGCGGTGTGCTGCGCGTCGGCTCCCGATTTCCGGCGCTCATTGCCGGTCCAAAATGTCAATCGCGACATAAAGCCGGACATTTTGTTGCAGATGCTGCCTCTTTCAGCAGCAGTGTCTAAAATTTGTCGTTGCTTCGTCAGCGGCCTGGTTGGAAATACAGATAACTTCAGATCAGGATTGCAGGCTCATGGGCACCTTTTCACGGCGTTCTTTCCTTCAAGCATCGGGGCTGGCTGCGGCTGGGCTGACCGCACCCCTCGGCATGCCGGCCATCCTGCGCTCGGCGCGAGCAGCGACCGGCACGGTCAAACTCGGCTGCCTGTTCTCCTCCTCCGGCACCATGGCCAATAACGAGGGCCGCCTCAATTACGTGGTCAAGATGGCCGCCGGCGAGATCAATGGCAAAGGCGGCGTGAACGGCCGCACCATTGAGATCGCGGTGTCCGATCCGGCTTCCGATTGGCCGCTCTACGCACAAACAGCCAAGCAGATGCTGGAGCAGGAGAAGGTGGCGGCGCTGTTCGGCTGCTGGACGTCCGTGTCGCGGAAGACCGTTTTGCCTGTGGTGGAGCAGGCCGATGGCCTGCTGTTCTATCCGCTGCATTTCGAAGGTGACGAGAACTCGAAGAACGTTGTTTACGTCAACTCACCCCCGGCGAGTTCCGTGCTTCCCGCCGTCGATTACTTGATGGGCGACGACGGCGTCAGCGCCAAGCGCTTCTTCATGATCGGCTCCGACTATGTCTGGCCGCGGACCATCAACAAACAGCTGAAGGGCTATTGGAAGTCCAAGGGCATCGCGGAGACGGCCTGGAAGGAAGAATATGTGCCTTTCGGCTTTTCCAACTTTCAAACTTTGGTGAACCAGATCCGGGCCTTTGCCGACCAGGGGGGCGGCAAGCCCATCGTCGTGCTGACTGTCGTGGGGTCGTCCATTCCCGACTTCCTGCGCGAATTCGCCAACCAGGGTATCAAGGCTACCGACGTCCCGGTGCTGGCGCTCGACATGGTGGAATCCGACCTCGAAGGACTCAACACCGAGCCGCTCGTCGGCCACCTCAACTGCTGGGCCTATCTGCAGAACGTCAAGGGTCCGAAGAATGTCGCCTTCCTGAAGCAATGGGCCGATTACGTCGCGGTCAACAAGGTGCCGTTCAAAGGCAATGTGGTCATCGACCCAATGGTCTCCGCCTACAACTCGGTGCATCTCTGGGCCATGGCAGCCGCCAAGGCCGGCTCCTTCGCCGTGCCGGACGTCCGCAATGCCTTCGCGGGGCTCAGCCTCGACGATCCCTCCGGCTACAAGCTCGCCATGACGGCCGAGAACAACTATCTTTCACGCGGCGTATTCATCGGTTCGGTCAACGAACAGCAGGGTTTCGACGTGCTCTGGCAGTCCAAGGACACCCCGAAGCCCGTGCCGTTCAGCCCCTACGGCTAGTAAGACGTCGCCGATGTGCTCCACCGCTTCTCCAGGCGGGGAAAGTGGTGGGCGGCACCGGCCAAGGGGCTCGTTGGCCAACAGCACGTCCGGAAGCCCGAGGTTCGTCTCTCACCCGCCCTGTCGGTGCCCTTCTCCCAAAAGGGGTAAAGGGCAAGCTGCAGTGGACCGCTGACGGCCGAGGAGCCGCAAGGCCAAAGTGGCCGGCTTTTTGCGGAGTCGGCTGCGATAAAGGTTATCATGGCCCCTGGCTTGAAAGCATTATCTTGGGCGGGCGCGCTGACCATCGGTCTCGCTTCGAGCGTACCGGTGGCAGCCGAGGAGGCCGCGCACGCCGCCTTGATCGCCGGGCTTTGCGGTGAAAGCACCGCCGTGAGTCAAGCCGGACAAGCCCTGCTGCCCATCGCGGCGGGCCCCTCGGACGACGATCTCCTTTGGGCGGCGCCCCTCGCGCGGGCCATGCTCGACCGGCAGTTCACCTGCGACGCGCAAGGCGCCGTCTTGCCGATCGCCGGCGCCCTGGTCGATGCTCTTACCCGTAACGCCCGAGACCCTGCCGAGGGGAGCCGGACGCCGACCCTCAGCCTCAAGAGCCGGGCCGCGATCGAGACGGCCGAAGCCGCTCTAGCCCTGCGTACGGTCGACGATCCCGGGCGGCGCATGGCGGCCCTGCGCACCCTCGAACGCCATACCTCGAGCTTGCCCGACGGCTTCTTCGACGCAGTGGCCAAAAGCGAAGCCGATCCCGGCGTGAAGGCGCAGATTCTGTCCGTCGCAGTCGCAGCGGCCCTGACCACCAGCGATCCCGAAAAGCGCCTTGCCGCGGTGGGACGGATTGCCGAGAACCCCAATCGCCGCGTGCTGACGCAAGTCCAGGCCCTCACCAGCGACCGGGCCTATGCGGCCGATCCAGCGTTCAAACGGGCGGTGGACGGCGCGATGAGCCGGATCACGCGGGGCGTCGCGATCGGCGACGCGCTCGCCACGCTCTACAACGGACTAAGCTTCGCCAGCATCCTGTTCATGGCCGCGATCGGCTTGCGGTCATCTTCGGCCTGATGGGCGTGATTAACCTGGCTCAGGGCGAGCTGATCATGATTGGCGCCTATGCAACCTGGCTCGTGCAGGAGGGCTTGCTGCGGATCGCCCCCGGTCTCGTCGACTACTACCTCATCCTGGCCATCCCTGTTGCCTTCCTGGCCACGGCCGTCATAGGTATCGCGCTCGAGGCCACGCTGCTCCGCCATCTCTACAAGCGACCTCTGATGAGCCTGCTGGCGACTTGGGCCGTCAGCCTGTTCCTTACCAACCTCGTGCGGGTCACCTTCGGGACGCAGAATCTACAGTTCGTCATGCCATCCTACGTCACCGGTGGCGTGCCGGTCATCGGGGACTTCATCATCACCTGGAACCGGCTCTTCGCCATTGGCTTCGCGGCCGTCACCCTCGCGCTGACCTGGGCGATCGTGCGGTTGACCCCGCTTGGCCTCAACGTCCGCGCCGTCACCCAAAACCGCACCATGGCGGGCTGTATCGGCATCCCGGTGCGGCGGGTCGACATGCTGGCCTTCGGGCTTGGATCAGGCCTTGCGGGACTCGCCGGTTTGGCGCTCGCGCCGATCTACAGCGTCAACCCGCAAATGGGGCAGACTTTCATCATCGACAGCTTCATGGTCGTGGTGCTAGGCGGCGTCGGCACCATCGTTGGCCCCGTCGTGGCGGCGCTGGGCATCGGCCAAATCAACGTGCTGATCGAGCCGATCTGGGGCGCGGTGGCCGCCAAAGTCATCGTGCTGCTCATGATAATCGCCTTTCTTCAATGGCGTCCAGAGGGCCTCTTCGTCATGAAAGGTCGCCGGAAATGACGTCTTGGCGATCGGACCGGCCGCTCCTCGCGCTGCTCGCCTTACTGGCGATTGTCGCGGTCATGCTGGCCCTGTCGACGTTCCTCCCCTTCGGCCTTTCGATATATCTGGCCAATGCCCTCGGCCAACTCGCCGCTTTCGGGGTGCTGGCGCTCTCTCTCGATCTCATTTGGGGCTACCTCGGAATCCTATCGCTTGGTCAGGGGCTATTCTTCGGGATTGGGGGCTACGTGGTCGCTATGCACCTGTTGAAGCGCTCCTTCGATCTCACCGGCAAAGTGCCGGACTTCCTGCAGTTCATGGGTTGGAAAGACTTTCCCTTTTACTGGGCCGGCTTAAGCTTTTTCCCTTATGCGCTGCTGGTCGCCGCCGGGGCGACGCTGCTGATCGCGGGCATCTTCGGCTATGTGTCGTTCCGCTCGCGCGTCGGCGGCGTCTATTTCGCGATCATCACCCAAGCGCTGGTCTATGTGGCTATGCTGCTCATGTTCCGGAATGACACGGGCTTTGGCGGCAACAACGGCATGACGGGGTTCACGGTCGTGTTCGGTTGGCCGATCGGTGCCGCGGGCGTTATCGTCGGTATGGCGGTCGTCTCGGTGGTGGTGCTGGCCGCTGTCCTGCTCGGCTGTCGGATGTTGCTCGGCAGCCGTTTTGGCGCCCTGATGCTGGCGACGCGTGATGACGAAGTACGACTTCGGACGCTTGGCTACGACACGCTGCGCCTCAAACTCGTCGTCTGGTGCTTCGCCGCCCTCTTGGCTGCCCTGGCCGGGATGCTTTATGTTCCGCAGGTCGGCATCATCAATCCGCGCCTGCTCGCTCCCGATCTGTCGCTTGAGATCGCAGTCTGGGTGGCGATCGGCGGCCGGGGCCACCTGGTTGGCGCGGTCGTCGGCGCGCTCCTGGTCAACGCTATAAAATTCTGGCTGTCCTCCGCGGCGCCAGAACTCTGGCCGTTCATCCTCTCGGCGCTGATCGTACTGGTGGTGATGGTCTTCCCGAACGGGCTGATGGACCTCGCAAGACTCAAGCTCGTACGACCTGCGGGGCCGAGGCGCCTGGCGGCCGACCCACGGGAGCTCCGCTGATGTCCGGCGTCGCACTTCTGGTTGACGACATCACCGTTGAGTTCGGCAGTTTCCGCGCGATCGATGCCCTGTCGCTCGCCATCGGCTATGGTGAGGTGCGCGCCATTATCGGCCCCAACGGCGCCGGCAAGACGACCCTGCTCGACGTCATCTCCGGCATCACGGTCCCCCGAGCGGGCCGCGTGGTCTTCGACGGTGCGACCGACATCACCCGCGCGAGCGAATCCGCTATTGCCCAGGCCGGCGTGCGGCGCAAATTCCAGAAGCCAAGCATTTTCGAGGGCCTGAGCGTCCGCCAGCATATCGAGATCGGAGCCCGGGCTGGCTTTCGCCGCACCCTGTCCGAAACCGCGCACCGGCAGAGGGTGGACAACATGCTTGAGACGGTGGGCCTCGTCGGCGAGGCGGACCGGTCAGCCGCCGAACTAGCTCATGGCCAAAAGCAATGGCTTGAGATCGGCATGGTTCTGGCCTCGAACCCCAAGGTTCTCATGTTGGACGAGCCGGTAGCCGGCCTCACCGATGAGGAGACTGAGCGGACGGCTGAGTTGGTGCGGAGCTTGCGTGGGCCGGATCGGGCCATCGTGGTCGTGGAGCACGACATGGATTTCGTCGACCTCATCGCGGACCGGGTCACCGTCCTTCACGAGGGCCGAACGCTGTTCGAGGGATCGATGGCCAATGTCCGAGCCGATGCCCGCGTCGTCGACATCTATCTCGGGCGCTGACGGATGTTGTTTCGCGTCGAGAACCTGGATCAGCACTATGGCAGCGCGCAGGTGCTGCGTCGCGTCGGCTTTGAGATCGCGCCAGGTGAGTGTCTGGCGGTGCTCGGTCGCAACGGCGCCGGCAAGACGACCCTGCTCAAATGCCTCATGGGCGTGCTGCCGGTGAGCCGCGGCAGCATCTTGGCCGACGAGAAGGACATCACCGACTGGCCGTCGCATCGGCGCTCGGCGGGCGGGCTCGCCTACGTGCCGCAGGGTCGCGAGATCTTCTCCGAGCTGAGTATCGGCGAGAACATCCAGGCGGCGGCCCGCGCCCATGGGGCGGACGCCAGCGTCGTGGACGAGACGCTCGCGCTTTTCCCGGCGCTGAAGCAGATGTGGCGGCGGCCGGGCGGCGCCCTTTCCGGCGGCCAGCAGCAGCAGCTCGCTATCGCGCGGGCGCTCGTCACCAAACCGTTTCTGCTCATCCTCGACGAGCCGACCGAAGGCATCCAGCCCAACATCGTGGCCGCCATCAAGGATGTGCTGGCGGCTCTGAAGGGTCGAATCTCCATTCTGCTGGTCGAACAATACCTCGATTTTGCCCTCAGCCTCGCCGATGCCGTCGTGGTCCTGTCGCGAGGGACGGTGGTCCAGGCAAGCCGGGCCGAGGCGACGAGCCGCGAGCAACTTATCCGGCATATCGCCATCTAATCCGGCATCGACACGGGAGCCCTTCATGTCAAAACGTCACCAGATTTCGTCCAAACCCGAGAACATGGTGTGGGGCTATATCGACAGTACCACTAAGCCGGTGCTGGAGGTGGCCTCTGGCGACACCGTGACGCTGCATTCATTTCCTGCCGGTGGTAAGGAAAGCCTGCCGCCCGATACGAGCCGGGTGCCGGCCGACTATCTGGCCGCGCTCAACACGCTAGTGCAGGGACCGGGACCCCATTTCATCACCGGGCCGGTCTATGTGAAGGGCGCGGAACCCGGCGACGTCCTGCAGATCGACATCCTCGACGTCAAGGTGAACCAGGATTGGGGCTTCGTCGCTATCCTGCCTTTGCTCGGCACGCTGCCCGACGAGTTCACCGATTACGAGACGATCCATCCCACCGTCGATCATGCCCGCAACCTCTGCGTGATGCCCTGGGGCACCGAGATCCCGCTCGACCCATTTTTCGGCATCATGGCCGTCGCTCCCCCGCCGGCTTGGGGTCGCGTCGGCTCGCCCGTACCGCGCAGCTTCGGCGGCAATATGGATAACAAGGAATTGCGCGCGGGCTCGACGCTCTATCTGCCGGTCTTCAATGAAGGTGCGCTGTTCTTTGCCGGCGACGGCCATGGCGTCCAGGGCGACGGCGAGGTCTGTATCACGGCGCTCGAAACCGGGGTCACTGGTACGTTCCGACTAACGGTCCGCAAGGACATGAAGCTGACCTGGCCCTTCGCCGAAACCCCGACCCAGTTGATTTCGATCGGCCTTGATGAAGACTTGGACGATGCGGCCAAACAAGCGGTTCGCGAGATGGTCAAGCACATCTGCGACCGCACCACGCTCACCCGGAATCAGGCCTACATGCTCTGCTCCCTCGCCGGAGACCTCCACGTCACCCAGCTCGTCGACGGTAATAAGGGCATCCACATACTGCTGCCGAAAACTGTGCTTTGATCACGGGAACCGGACGCGCTGGCCCGGGTACAGCTGGCTTGGGAGCGGAACGTTGCTTAATAACCATGATCAAGGGCGGCTCCCGGCCTCCGCTCAGCCATTCGTGACGTCTTGTCGGGGGCCTGGCGTTTCCCTACGATCCCGCGAAATCTGCACGGAGCGGATTCTCCGTCGGCATCAGAAATGGGCTCTGGCGCACTTTTGGTGCAGCCCTGCGCGGCGAGCATACCGGTGTCGGGATACCGGCCAGGAGGTGTGAACCGCGCCGGGTTTCCCGGAGGCCATTTGGTTTGGGTCACGCGGCCAAGGCTTGGGCCTCGGCCTGTGCATAGTAGCGCGCTTCGGCTTCTGCGGGAGGCACGTTTCCGATCGGTTCGAGCAGGCGGCGGGTGTTGAACCAATCGACCCATTCGAGGGCGGAGGAGGCTTGGGACCCGAGCCTGCGAAGCAGGTTGGGGAAGCCTCCGCAGGGGGCGAAATCGACGGCCTCGAAGGACCGCCACGGGCCGCGCCGGTGGATCACCTCGGCCTTGTAGAGGCCGTTGATCGTCTCGGCGAGCGCGTTGATCGTAGCTGTCGCCAACGCTGCCGACGGACGGCTCGACGCCGGCCTCGGCGAGCCGCTCGGTGTAGCGCAGCGCGAGGTATTGCGAGCCCCTGTCGCTGTGGTGCACGAGCCCGCGGCCCTGGAGGGGGCGACGATCGTGCAGGGCCTGCTCCAGAGCGTCGAGTACGAAGGCGGTGTGGGCGGTGCGCGAGACGCGCCAGCCGACGATGCGCCGGGCATAGGCATCGATGACGAAGGCCACGTAGACGAAGCCGCCCCAGGTCGCGACATAGGTGAAGTCGGAGCCCTCCGCCATGCCACTCCATCTCGGCTTCGCCGGGCGGAGCCTCTGGCAGGCTCCGCCCACAAGGCGTTCGGCCGCGGTGCCTTGAACTGGCGGTTGACCCGGTCGAGCGGACAGATGGCTGCCGGATCGGAGATCGTCGTCCGGATTGTCTTGCCCCGCACGACGCCCTGTAGTTCCATCGCTCGCATCAGCCGAGCGACGGTGCAACGGGCGACCGCGATCCCTTCCCGGCCGAGCTGCCGCCAGATTTGCGGACGCCGTAGACTTGGAAGTTCTCCTCGAACACACGCCGGATCTCGACCGCCAAGACTGCATCACGCTTGGCCCGTGCCGGCAGCCTGCCGGGATCGGCCTGGCGCGCGGCATGGGCACGATAGGTCGACGGGGCCATCGGCAGCACGCGGCAGATCGGCTCGACCCCGTAGGCGGCGCGGTGATCGTCGATGAAGGCGATCATGGCCGGAACCGGCGGTCGAGCTCCGCCATCGCAAAATAAGCGCTCGCCTTGCGTAGGATCTCATTGGCCTGCCGGAGTTCGCGGACCTCACGCTCCAGCGCCTTGATCCGCTCGCGCTCTTCGCTTGTCGGGGCGCCCCGCACGCCCTTGTCACGTTCGGACTGTCGGATCCAGTTGCGCAACGTCTCCCCTCCGCTGGCCACCCCGCCGAGCTACGCTTGGCGTGTTGGTGTGGACGGCCCCCTTTCGGCATCGTTGTGCCAGACTGAGGGGGTTGCAGATCTCAGACGATGGAGACCGTCCGTGGAGAAGATTGCCCGTATCGGCATGGATACATCAAAGCATGTTTTTCAGCTGCATGGCGTGGATGCGACCGAGTCGG
>JAABUT010003520.1_pt1 | contig 13332 bp, 14 predicted proteins | sample 5559281 | NCBI WGS metagenome assembly JAABUT01 (sample SAMN10711880, study PRJNA513359) | rock metagenome | isolation source: Antarctica rocks | place: Antarctica: Victoria Land, Ricker Hills nord | collected 2016-01-04
GAGGTCGCCTGCCCGGCATCGGCAAAGCCGCCGGTGCGCAGGCGGTACAACGTCTTGCCGTCGCGCTCGACCTTCATGACCGCGGGCCGGTAGCCGCCCAGAACATCCGGCATCTTCTTCTCAAGCCGCTGCCATTCGGCCATGGCGGCCTGTTCGCTGACCAGGGCGGCAAGCTGGACCTGGGCGGTGCCGGCACGCGCCGGCGCGGTCCTGGCAGCAGGTTTGACTTCGGCGATCCGGGCTTCCGGAGCCTTCGGCTCAGGGACTTTCGTGTCGGGAAGCGGCGACACGCCGCCGGCCGCCGCTGCCTGCTGCGTCGGCACGGGCTTCGGCGCCGGGGCCGCGGTCGCCTGATCCTTCAGGGCCTGCGGGGCGGGGGCTTCGGATGCCGGCGCCATCGCGGCCTTGGCCCCGGTGCCGCCACCCATGATCGCCTCGTTCTGGCCTTCCACATCCAGGCCGCCAGCCTTTTCTGGCTTGACCCGCAGCGGCCTGGCATCCGCCTCCAGCACCGGCACGCCGCCGCGGCGCGGGCCGGTCAGCGACCAGGCGCCGACCAGCAGCAACAGGCTGCCGCCGATGACACCGGCGACGATGGCCATGCGCCGGGTGTTGGGGTCGCCCATCCGCTGGCGCGGCACGCGGTAGCCGCCGTCGGCGGGGGCGGGGATGTCGAGGTTGTCACGCACGTGGACTGAGCTCCCGGATTTTGTCTTCTTCAGCGCATTTCCTCGACCGGGGTGACCCCCATCACGGCCATGCCGGAGCGGATCACCATTGCGGTCGCCGTCACCAGCGCCACCCGCGCCAGCGTCTCCGCCGGCTGTTCGGCCTGTAGGAACCGCAGTGCAGCATCTTCCCTGCCGCGGTTCCACAGCATATGAAAGTCGGCCGCTAAATCATAGAGAAAAAACGCGATTCGGTGAGGCTCCCTTGCCAAAGCCGCAGCTTCCACCACCCGCGGCCAGGCACAAAGCCTCCGGATCAGCAACAATTCGGAGTCGTGCACCAGGCTGGACAGGTCTACCTGCGCCAGGGCTTGCGGGCTGGTGGCGGCCGGCCCGAACTGCTCGGCCGCGGCGCGCAGCACGCTGCGGCAGCGGGCGTGGGCGTACTGCACGTAGAACACCGGGTTCTCGCGCGTCTGCGCCACGGCGGCGGCGATGTCGAACTCCATCTGGGCGTCGGACTTGCGGGTCAGCATGGTGAAGCGCACGGCGTCGCGGCCGACCTCGTCGATCAGGTCGCGCAAGGTGATGAAGGTGCCGGCGCGCTTGGACATGCGCACCGGCTCGCCGTCCTTCAGCACGTGCACGATCTGGCACAGCACGATCTCCAGCTCCGGCCCACCCCCGGTGGCCGCGCCCAGCGCGCGCACCGCGGACTGCATGCGCGACACGTAGCCGCCGTGGTCGGCGCCCCAGATGTCGATCATCACCTGCGCGCCGCGGGCGATCTTGTCGGCGTGGTAGGCGATGTCGTTGGCGAAGTAGGTGTTGCTGCCGTCGGACTTGCGCAGCGGCCGGTCGACGCTGTCGCCGAACTTCGTGGCGCGGAACAGGGTCTGCTCGCGCGGCTCCCAGTCGTCCGGCAGCTTGCCCTTGGGTGGCTCCAGCGTGCCTTCGTAGATCAGCCCGGCTTCGCGCAGCCGCTCGATGGTGGCGTCGGCCGCGCCGGCGGCCACCAGCACGCGCTCGGAGGAGAACACGTCGTGCTCCACCCCCAGCAACGCCAGGTCCTCGCGGATCGACGCCAGCATCTGTTCCAGCGTGGCGTCGCGCACCACCGCGAACCAGACCTGCGGGTTGGCGACACCGGCGTCGGGCGCCGCCAGTTCGCGGCCGTGGCGTGCCACCAGCGACTCCGCCACCGGCAGGAGGTAGTCGCCGCGGTATTGCAGGCCGCCGGGTACCCCGGCCGCGTATTCCTCCTCGGTCAGGGTGGTGCCGATGGCCTGCAGGTAGCGCCAGTAGGCCGCCCAGGCCAAGGCGATCACCTGCGCGCCGGCGTCGTTGACGTAGTACTCCTTGGTGACATCGTAGCCGGCCTTGGCCATCAGGTTGGCCAGCGCGTCGCCGATCACGGCACCGCGGCAATGCCCGACATGCATCGGCCCGGTCGGGTTGGCGGAGACGTATTCGACGTTGGCGCGCACGCCCTGCCCCACCTGGCCGTCTCCATAGGTCTCGCCGGCCGCCAGCAGCACCGGCAGCTGCGCCAGCCACACCGCTGGCTTTAAAGTCAGGTTCAGGAAGCCGGGGTCGGCAACGACGGCATCTGCAATTAGTCCGTTGTCATCTTGCTTAACGTTCAGTTTTGCGGTGATGCTAGAGTCTTCCACGTCACCGGTCGCGTTTATTGTCTGGTCGCCCTGCCTAACTGAAAGTTCGCCAGGAACTCTAAAGCCTTTCAACACCTTCGCCAATTCATCGGCAATTTCAACCGGGCGACGGCGGGCATGTCTGGACACCACCAAAGCCGCGTTAGTGGCCATTTCGCCGTGTGCCGCGTCGCGGGTCGGCGTCACCTCGACCTTTGCCAAAGTCTCCGGCGGCAGGTCGGGCAGGATGCGGGCCAGGGCTTCGAGCACGGTGGCGCGCAGCTCGGCGAACAGGTTCTCGGGCATGCGCTGAGGTCCAGATGGAGGGAGGGTTAGCCGAAAATGGACAGGTCGGTCAGACGGGCGTGCTCGTCGCGGGCGAAGCGGTCGGTCATGCCGGCGATGTAGTCGGTCACCATCAGGGCGGCGCGCGGAGTGCCCGACTCGCCCGCCCGCGCGCGCCACTCGCCGGGCAGCAGGCCGGTGTTGCCGTGCAGCAGCGCGAACAGGTCGCCGGTGAGGCGCTGCGCCTTGACCACCATGCGGTTGACCCGCCAGTGGCGGTACATGCGGGCGAACAGGAACTCCTTGATGACCCGGTTGGCCTCCGCCATGGCCGGGCTGAAGCCCACCACCGGCCGGCGCGCGGCGCGGATGGCGTCGGTGTCGGCAGGGTCGAGCTGGGCGATGCGGGCGCGGGTCTCGGTCACCATGTCGCTGACCAGGGCGTTGATGACCCGGCGGATGGTCTCGTGGCGCAGGCGCGGGGCCGGCATGTCCAGGCTGGCGTGGCGGGCGGCGGCCAGGGCGCTGCCGACCACCGGCAGGTGCAGGATGTCGCCGATTTCGAACAGCCCGGCGCGCAGCCCGTCGTCGAGGTCGTGGCTGTGGTAGGCGACATCGTCGGCCAACGCCGCGACCTGCGCTTCCACCGACGCGTGGGTGTTCAGCGACAGCGGGTGCAGCTTGTCGTATTCGGCGACGTAAGGCGACGGATGGCGGAGCTTGCCGTTGTGCTTGGCCAGGCCTTCCAGCGTTTCCCAGGTCAGGTTCAGCCCGTCGAAGCCGCCGTAGCGCGACTCCAGCAAGGTGACCACGCGCAGCGACTGGGCGTTGTGGTCGAAGCCGCCGAACGGCTTCATGGCGTCAGACAGCGCGGCCTCGCCGGCGTGGCCGAAGGGCGGATGGCCCAGGTCGTGGGCCAGGGCTAGGGCCTCGGTCAGGTCCTCGTCCACCGCCAGCTCGCGGGCGATGGAGCGGGCGATCTGCGCCACCTCGATGCTGTGGGTCAGGCGGGTGCGGTAGAAGTCGCCCTCGTGGTTGACGAAGACCTGGGTCTTGTACTGCAGCTTGCGGAAGGCGGAGCTGTGGATGATGCGGTCGCGGTCGCGCTGCCACGGGCTGCGGGTGGGCGCATCGGGCTCCGGATGCAGCCGGCCGCGGGATGTCTCCGGGCGGACGGACCAGGGGGCGTGGTTCATCGGCACGCGCATACACCGGTGCCGAGCCGCCTTCAATCTGTCCCCTTCAATTCGGGCTTGCAGCGGCCTATGTTGCAGGCATGGACACGCACAGCCCCGCCCCCGCCGGCCTTTCGCCGTTCCAGCTGACGGACCGCGCGGCCGCCCGCATCGCCGAGATCGCCGGCAGCACCGGTCAGGCGCTGCGCATCGCCGTGCTGGCCGGAGGGTGCAGCGGCTTCCAGTACAGGTTCGAGCTGGACGACGCCCACGCCGCCGACGACCTGGTGATCCGGCGCGACGCCGCGGTGGTGTTCATCGACCCCGCCAGCCTGGACCTGCTGGCCGGGTCGGAGCTGGACTACACCGACGCGCTGATGGGTGCCCATTTCGCCGTGCGCAACCCGAACGCCAGCTCCGCCTGCGGCTGCGGCACCAGCTTCTCCGTCGACTAGCCCACTCTTAGGGGTAGTCGGGCCGTTGAGAATCGCCACTTGGAATGTCAACTCGATCCGCCAGCGCGAGCGTCATGTCGCCGACTGGCTGGTTCGCGTGCAGCCGGATGTGCTGTTCCTCCAGGAAACCAAGTGCGAGGTGGCGCAGTTTCCGGCCGCGACCTACGAGGCGTTGGGCTACCGTTGCGACGTGGTTGGCCAGAAGTCCTACAACGGCGTGGCCGTTCTCAGCCGGGTGCCGGTCACGGTGACGCATCATGCCCTGCCCGGGCTGCCCGATGACGATGTTCAGGCCCGCTACATCGAGGTCGAGTCGGACGGCGTCGCGCTGATCGGCATCTACCTGCCGAACGGCAACTCCGGCGGTGAGACCGGCTATGCCTACAAGCTGGCCTGGATGGACCATCTGCGCGCCCGCGCCGCGGCGCTGATGGAGGCCGAGATGCCGTTCGCCATCCTGGGCGACTTCAACGTCTGCCCCACCGACGCCGATCTGGTGCCCGGCGTGCTGCCGCCGACCGATGCGCTGGTGCGGCCGGAAACCCGTGCCGCCTTCCGTGCGCTGGTCTGGCTGGGACTGACGGACGCGCTGCGGGCGCTGCACCCGACGGCGCGCATCTGGACCTTCTGGGATTACCAGGCCGGCGCCTGGCCGCGTGACCTCGGGTTGCGCATCGACCATGCCATGCTTTGCCCGGTTTTGGCGGAACGGCTGCTGTCGGCCCAGCCGGATCGCGCCGAACGCGGGATGGAGCAGCCGTCGGACCACGTGCCGGTTGTCGTTGATCTGATGGACCGAGGCTGACGGAAGGTTGCGGGGTCAGGCCAGCCCCGCCAGCAGCTCCGACGCCGCCGCCAGCTGTCCGCGCTCGACCTGCTGCACGATGCCGGTCAGCTTCACGTGGGCATCGGCGGGCAGCCCTGTCTCCGCGCCCCTGAGGGCGATGAAGCCGTTCATGAACTCGATTTCGGTGCGTCGGCCCTTCAGCATGTCCTGGCCCATCGACGGGCGCTGCAGGTCGCTGCGGGCGCCGGAGTTGGAGCCCGCCACCATCATCGCCTCGACCTCCGCCAGCGCCGCCGCGTCGCCTTCGGACGCCAGCGCCAGCTTCTCCGGGTCCAGCTTGCCGATGCTCTCCAGGCTGTAGCCCAGCGCCTGGCCGATGCGCACCGCCTGGCCGCCGAGGCGGATGGAGAAGCGCCGGATCTCGTCGTGGCGATCGATGTCGTTGCCGGGTAGGCCGGTGGCGGCGGACACGCCGTTGCGCATGCCGTTCACGCACAGCTTGGACCAGCGCTCGCCCCACAGGTTGGCGGTGACGCGCACGCTGTCGATGGCGCCGATCATCTCGCCCAGCATCTCCGCGCGCGGCGTGACGCGGCCGTGCACCTCGCCGACGCGGAACACGGTGTGGGTGGCGCCGCCCTTGGGCACCGTGCGGCGGATGTGGCCGGCCTGGTACAGGTCCACCGAGATGGTAGCGGCGATCATGCCCACGGTGCGGCCCCAGCCGACGATGGCGGCGATGCGCTCCTCGTTGATGCAGTTCTGCAGGGACACCACGAAGCCGCCGGGTGCCAGATACTGGCGGATCATCGTCGTCGCCCACTCGGTGTCGTAGGACTTGACGGCGATGAAGGCGATGTCGATCGGGCGGCCGCGGATGATGGACTGCACCTCGGTCAGGTGCAGGATCGGGACGCGGACGGTGCAGCGTTCCTCGGCGGTTATGCCGTACAGCTCCAGCCCGTTGGCGCGGACGGTCTCGACGTGTTCCGGCCAGGCGTCGATCAGCGTCACGTCGTGGCCGAGGCGGGACAAATGCCCGCCGACGTAGCCGCCGACCGCGCCGGCGCCGACGAATGCGATCCTTGGACCCATGATGTTCTCCCCCGAACCAGCTTTATGCGCCAGAATAAGCGCAACCGTCCGGGAGATGACAGCCGCCATGATGTTCAGCGACCGCCGCGCCCGCTTCCGCGCCGTCCTCACCGGCTCGGACTGCGTGCATCCCGGATCGGTGTTCGACCCGATCTCGGCCTGCATCGCCGAGGACCTCGGATTCGAGGTCGGCATGTTCGCCGGCTCGGTCGCCAGCTTCACGGTGCTGGGGGCGCCCGACATCGTCGTGCTGACCCTGTCCGAGTTCGCCCAGCAGATCGCCCGCATCACCCGTGCGGGTAGCCTGCCGCTGCTGGTGGACGCCGACCACGGCTACGGCAACGCGCTCGGCGTGATGCGCACGGTGCAGGAACTTGAACGCGCGGGCGTGGCGGCTATGACGATCGAGGACACGCTGCTGCCGCGCGCCTACGGCGATGGCCGGCCGGCGCTGCTGTCACGGGCGGAAGGATTGGGAAAGATCCGCGCCGCCCTGGCCGCCCGCGTCGACCCGGGATTGAGCATCGTCGCGCGCACCAGCGCCCTGGCCTTCACCGACACCGACGATGCCGTCGCCCGCGTCGTCGCCTACGAGCAGGCCGGCGCGGACGCGCTTTTCCTGGCCGGGGTGAAGTCGGCGGATCAGGTCAGGGCGGTGCGTGCCGCCACCGTGCTGCCGATCATCGTCGGTGGCGCCGAGGGCGACCTGGGCGACCGCGAGGCCCTTGCCGCCATGGGCGTGCGGGTCGCGCTGCAGGGCCACCAGCCTTTCATGGCCGCGGTGCAGGCGGTCCACGACACGCTGTCGGCTCTGCGCGCCGGACTGCCGCCGGGCGAGCTGCGCAACCAGCCGTCGCCGGCGCTGATGAAGCGGGTGACGCGCGACGACGCCTACGCCCAGGCGGTGCGCGACTTCATGGGCGGCTGAAGCAGGCCGAACCACCGCGCCATCGCCAGCAACGCGCCGCCTGCCCGCCTGGTTCGCGCGGCGATGCGCGGCGCGGTCTTTGCTGGCAGTTCCGCGACCCCGCCGCCCAGCGCGTCGATGCCCGTCCGCACCCGTGCCCGCGCCCGGTGCAGCAGGACGCGCTGGTTCTCCGGGCTGATGCCCAACAAAGAACAGATCTCCTCGCCGTCGTGGCCTTCGATGTCGCGCAGGATGATGACGGCCTTCTGGCCGGACGGCATCGCCTCGATGATTTGCAGCACGTGGTCCCACAGCTGGCGGCCGGCCACCAGGCGCTCGGGATCGAGCTCGTCCCAAAGCTGCGGCATGTCGCGCCAATGGCCGTCGGGGGTGAAGGCAGCGCCGTCGACGGCGCGCTCGCCGGGTTGGCTGCCGTCCAGGATCGCCGGCAGCGCCACGGTGCGGCCCTCGCGGGTGGCGCGGCTGCGGGCGCGGTTCAGCACGATGGTGAACACCCAGCTCGCCAGCGTCGACCGACCCTCAAAACGAGAGATGCCGCTGAACACCGCCAGCCAGGCGTCCTGCACCACCTCCTCGGCCTGGGCGCGGCTGCCGATGATGCCGCTGGCGACGCCGACGAGGGAGCCGTGGAAGCGGCGGATCAGGCGCCGGTAGGCCGCCGCGTCGCCTGCCTTGAGAAGTTCGATGAACGCAGGCCCGTCCAGCTCCGCATCGTTCTTTGCGCGCATCGCAATCTCCGTGCCCGGGCGGAGGGTAACATGGCCGGGTTGCGGTGTAATGCCCTGTGCCGGCGGGAGTCTGACTGCTTGGACGCCTCGGGAGATCACCGTGTTCAAATGCCGTGACGTGCCGGAACTCGCCACCGACTACGTCGAAGGGGCTTTGAACCGGCGCACCCGGCTGGCGATGCGGCTGCATCTGCTGATCTGCCGGATGTGCCGCGCCTACATGGGCCAGCTTGCCAGGACGCAGCGCCTGCTGGGCCGGCAGACGATGCCGCCGCCGGCCCATGATGTTGAGGAGAAGCTGGTCAGCGCGGCGGCCGACCAGCGTTAGCGATCAGGCCGGCGTGAAGCACGGCACCGGCGGGCCGCCCTCGGTCGGCACGAACTTCAGCTTCACGCGCTGGCCGATCTTCAGCGTGTCGAAATCGCAGTCCACGATGTTGGTCAGCATCGTGGTGCCCTCGTCCAGGGTGACATAGGCGATGGTGTACGGCTCGGGGGCGCGCAGCATGGTGCTGAAGCTGTAGATCACGCCCTCGCCCTTGCTTTCCACCCATTCGGTTTCGCCGAAGTCGAACGGGCACAGCACGCGGGGATACCAGTGGTACTCGCCGTCCTTCACGTCGCGCTTCAGCATGAAGCGGCCTTCGCTGGCGGCGGCCCAGAATTCCGTGGTGTCGGGGGTGGGCGTCGGGGCGGGGATTTTCCGCTGCGGATGCATGGCCATGATGACTACTCCCGTTCCATGATGAGGGTGGCGGAGCCGTGGCGGGTGCCCAATAGCCCGCCGGTGCCGTGGGCCAGCGCCACGTCGCAGTTCTTCACCTGCACCGCCGGATGCGCCTCGCCGCGCAGCTGCCGCACCGCCTCGATCACCTTGGTGATGCCGCCGCGGTTGGCCGGATGGTTGTTGCACAACCCGCCGCCGTCGGTGTTGAACGGCAGCTTGCCGACGCCGGAAATGAGGTTGCCGTCAGACACGAAGGCGCCGCCCTTGCCCTTTTCGCAGAAGCCGAGGTCCTCGATCTGCATGAGCACGGTGATGGTGAAGCTGTCGTAGATCGACGCGTACTTGATGTCGCTGTGCTTCACGCCCGCTTCGTCGAACGCCAGCTTGCCGGACACGCGGGCGCCGGAATACGTCAGGTCGACGCGCCCGCCCATCTGGCCCTTCACCGCCTCGCCGGCGCCGATGACCTTGACCTTCGGGCGCTTCAGATTGCGGGCGACCTCGGGGCTGGTCACGATCAGCGCGCCGCCGCCGTCGGTGATGACGCAGCAGTCCAGCCGGTGCAGCGGCGAGGCCACCATCGGCGAGTTCACCACGTCCTCGACGGTGACGACCTTCTTCAGCATGGCGTTCGGGTTGTGCTGGGCATGGTGGCTGGCGGCCACCTTGATCCAGGCCAGCTGCTCGGACGTGGTGCCGTATTCGTGCATGTGGCGCATCGCCACCATGCCGTAGGCGTTGGCCACCGTCACGCCGAACGGGTATTCGAACTGCACGTCCGGCTGGTGCGAGTTGCCGGCGCGCGGCACGGTGCCGGTGGCCATGCCCTCGCTCAGCGGCCGGCCGGCGAGCGTCACCAGCGCGATGCTGCACTTGCCCGCCGCGATCGCCTCGGCGGCATGGGCCACGTGCATCAGGTAGGACGACCCGCCGATGTCGGTGCTGTCGATGTGGCGAACCTTGAGGTTCATGTAGTCCACCATCGACAGCGGCCCCATGCCGGGCGCGTCGCCGGCGCAGAAATAGCCGTCGACGTCGTCCTTGGTCAGGCCGGCATCCTCCAGCGCGCCCTTCGCCACCTCGGCGTGCAGCTGCGCCAGCGACTTGTCCGGCGCCTTGCGGGTGGGGTGCTCGAACGCCCCCATGATGTAGGCCTTGCCCTTGATGCTCATGTCGTTTCCTTCTTTCGATTAGACGTCAGATTTCGACCACGACGTAGTCCTGTTCCACCGAGACGGAGAAGGTCTCGGCGACGAACGGGCCCTTGGCCAGGGTTTCGCCCGGCTCCACCGTGACCGGGTAGGCGCGCACCTTGGTGTCGTGGGGGTCGCACCAGGACTGGCCGGTGCGGATGTCGTATTCCCAGCCGTGCCACGGGCATTTCAGCATCTCGCCGTGGCGGGCGTAGTCGAAGCGGCCCGGCTCGCCGGATGTCACCACGCCCGTCGTCGGCCCGCGGCACAGGTCGCCGCCCTGGTGCGGGCAGCGGTTCAGCAGCGCGAAATAGTCGCCGCCGAGGTTGAACACGCCGATCTCGCGGCCGGCGACGCGCACCAGCTTGCGTCCGCCGGGAACGATTTCCCCGGCGGTGGCGACGACGTGGCGCGCCATGCTCAGGCCAGGCCGTACACGGCGCGGGCGTTGGTGGAGTACAGCTGGCGCCGTTCGGCGTCGGACAGCCGCAGTTTGAAGGCGTGCTCGGGGTTGTCCATGTCCCAGTGCGGGTAGTCGGTGGCGAACAGCACCCGGTCCCAGCCGATCCAGTCCAGCACGCGGTGCATGTCCTCCGGACGCTCCGGCTCGTCGATCGGCTGCGTGGTGTACCACAAGTGCTGGCGCAGGTATTCCGACGGCAGCCGCTTCAGGTGCGGCATCTCATCGCGCATGCGCAGGAAATGCTGGTCCAGCCGCCAGGCGACCGACGGCACCCAGCCGAAGCCGGCCTCCACGATCACCACCTTCAGGTTCGGAAAACGCTCGAACACGCCCTCGCAGACCAGGCTGATCGCCACCGCCTGCTGCGACAGCGCGACGTTGTGCTGCTCCTCGACGTAGTACGAGCACCAGCCGGCGCCGCTGACGGCGTGGCCGTTGTAGCCGGAGGTGTGCAGCCCGACCGGCAGGTTGTGGCGCGCCGCCGCCTCGTAGATCGGCCAGTAGCGCCGTCGGCCCAGCGGCTCGATGGTGTGGGTGATCATCGACACCTGCGCGAAGCCGGGGTTGCCGGCCCAGCGCTCGATCTCCGCCACCGCCGCCTGGGCGTCCTCGCCGGGCACCACGATGGCGGCCTTGAGGCGGCTGTCTTTCTGCGTCCAGTGCTCGTGCTGCCAGCGGTTGATGGCGGTGGCGACGGCGGCGCCAAGGTCCTGGTTGCGCTGGTCCATGCCGCTGGGGAACAGCAGGTGCAGCATGCCGTACTCGATGTCGTGCCGGTCCAGGTGCTGGGTCTGCAAAAACTCCAGGTCGGACCCCGGCGGGCCTCCGTTCGGCGGCCAGCTGTCGGTGCGCGACAAGGCCGGCGCCGCCTTGGGATAGGGCGACACCCCGATCAGCGGGGTCGGCGTGCGCGGGCCGTAGGACTCCAGATGGTCCTGCCAGTGCTGCGACAGGTAGGGATACAGGTCCTTCTGCGACCGCAGCGCGTGGTGGATGTCGCAGTCCACCAGCCGCAGCCGCGTCTTGGTTTCGTGGCGCGGCTGCTCGGCGACCAGCGTGCGTCCGTCCTCGGGGGTCATGGCGTCGCCTCCTGCAAGCGGGGGTAGGTTTTCATCGGGTTGTCCACCATCACGCGGCGGCGCAGCGTGTCCGGGAACTGTGCGGGGAACGCCGCGTCGCCGTCGAACTGCCAGTGCGGGTAGTCGGTGGAAAACAGCAGAAGATCGTCCGAGCTCATCTGCCCCAGCAGGTCGCGCATGGCCTGCGCGTCGGGCGGGGCATCGGTGGGTTGCAGGCTGAACCGCACGTGCTCGCGGATGATCTCGGCCGGCGGGCGGTCGACCCAGGGCACCTCCGCCCGCACCCCGCGCCAGGTCTTGTTGGCGCGCCACAGGAAGTTCGGCAGCCAGGTGAAACCGGATTCCAGCAGCACCACCCGCAAAGTGGGGAACTTCACGAACACGCCCTCGTGCACCAGGTTCAGCAACTGCGACTGGAATTGCTGGGCGAAGGTCGCGTAGTCCTCCAGGTGGTAGCTCGGCCAGCCGTTGCTGGTGCTGGCGTGGCGCGCGGTGCTGCCGGCATGGATGCCGATGGCGAGGCCGTGGCGCCCGGCGGCCTCGTAGATCGGCCAGAACTGCCGGCGGCCGAGCATCGCCTCGCCGGAGGACAGCAACAGCACCTGCACGAAGCGGCGGTCAGGGGCGCAGCGCTCGATTTCCGCTACCGCGTCGGCGACGTTCTGGATCGGCACGGTGATCGAGGCCCGCAGCCGCGGCTCGGCGTCCAGCCACTCGGCGGCGATCCAGTCGTTCATCGCGCGCGCCAGGGCCGCGGCGAAATGCTCGTTGTAGACCGCCTGGATGCCGTACAGCGGGTTGCAGATGGCGTGTTTCAGCCCGAACCGGTCCAGCAGGTCGTGACGCATCAGATCCAGGCTGGAGCCGGGTTTGCCCGACGCAGGCCGCCAGTCGGGCCGGCCATGTGCCGCGATCCTGGTGGGAAAGCTGGCGAGGTCCAGGCGGTCGATGCCGCGCAAGGTGATCTGCTCGCGCCAATACTGGCTCATGTAGGGCAGCAGGGCGGCCACGTCGGGCAAGGCCGGATGCACGTCGCAGTCGATGGCGCCGGCACATTGCGACGCCTCGGTCGTGCCGCCGGGCCGGTCCTGGGTTGTCCCCTGCATGGACGTCGTTCCTCCTGAACCAAAAAGCTACACCCCACTTCCGGAAGCGTCCACCACCCCGCCTTTCGCCATCGCCGTGTTCCGCGCAGAGTGGCGGGGAAAGGAGCCTAACCACATGGCTGATCTGTTTGTTTGCCTTACTTTCGACCACGACAACGTATCCGGGGCGATCTCCCGCAACAACGTCACCCCTACCTCAATCTCGCGCGGGGACTTCGGCATCGCCGCGATGCAGCGCATCCTGCGGCTGCTCAACCACGAACGCATCCCGGCGACGTTCTTCATCCCGGGCCACACCATCGAGAGCTATCCAAGCTGCGTCGCCGCCGTGCACGCCAACGGGCACGAGATCGGCAACCACGGCTGGACCCACCGCGTGCCCTCCACCTTGGATCTTGAAGGCGAGGAAGCGGAGCTGGTGCGCGCCAACGAGGCGATCGTGAAGCTGACCGGACGCAATCCGCGCGGCTACCGCTCGCCGGCGTGGGACCTGAGCCCGCACAGCATCGACCTGCTGATCAAGCACGGCTTCGTTTATGACAGCTCGATGATGGGGCACGACTACATCCCCTATCAGGCGCGGCAAGGCGACGTGATCACCCTGCAGGAACCGATGGTGTTCGGCCCCGACACGCCGCTGGTGGAGATGCCGATCAGCTGGTCGCTGGATGACTTCCCGCATTTCGAATACACCCGCTCGGATGCCGGCATCCTGCCCGGCAACGCCAACGCGCGGCTGGTGATCGAGAACTTCATCAACGAATTTAAATACATGAAGAAGCACTACGACTGGGGCGTGCTGACCTACACCTTCCACCCGCACGTCATCGGCCGCGGCCACCGGATGTTCATGCTGGAACACATGATCGAGACGCTGCGCGCCCAGGGGGCGAAGTTCGTCACCATGGAGACCGCGGTCGAGGAATACCGGCAGAAGTTCCCGCACGGCATCTCGCTGCGCGGGCGCTGAAGGCAAGCAGGCCAGGGCGCT
>JAABUT010003523.1_pt1 | contig 13324 bp, 16 predicted proteins | sample 5559281 | NCBI WGS metagenome assembly JAABUT01 (sample SAMN10711880, study PRJNA513359) | rock metagenome | isolation source: Antarctica rocks | place: Antarctica: Victoria Land, Ricker Hills nord | collected 2016-01-04
AGAAAGACGCGGTGGATTTTCTGGCGCATAGCGAACCTCCAAGCAGCGAGGATGCCGTGACGGGTTACGGCGCACCCACGATACCGGGGAATCGTAATGCTGTAAACCTACCGTGCCAGAGTACTAGCGGCTCTGACACTGATGCTGGACGTCTGCTCCCTCATCATCGTCGGTGTGGACGGCACGCCCGTCGGCCCGGCACGGCTCACATTCGCGATGGGGCGCCACGCGATCGTCGATATCTGCCAGTACCTGAACGCGCCGCCGATCAAACCCGCGCGGAGCCGCCTGCCGCCGCACGATCTCGCTGCGTTGCGCACCATCCTCGCCGCCGATGGCATCCCGCTCCGCGCGGGGGAAGACGCCGATGCCCGCCTGCAGGAATTGCGCCACCGCTACGAACCCTTCGTCAACGGCGCGGCGCAGCGGTTGCTCTTCACGCTCCCACCGTGGATGCCCGATCCCGACGCGCGCGACAATTGGGAAACAACCGCGTGGGATGATGTTCTTTAAGGAGCGAGGAGCGAGGAGATCATGTGGGCAATAGAGGTTTGCAAACCTTGTTTAGACCGTCGGGGTGCGCTAAACTAAAGCCGGGTTTACCAACTAGGTTTATCGCGTCAGGATGGGATACACTCATAATTAACGACATGGCTGCTGGCTACTGAGGAGGAATAATGGAACGCGCATTCGTTGCCGGGATCAAGCCACCCAAGCAGCGGTCGGGTCCGGTGTGGTGGTGGGTCTTCCGCGAGAATACTCTACTGGTACGGGAGACGGAGACGGGGGCCGACCTGCCAGAGGCCGAAGACCTCGCGACGCTCGGCATCACGCCCGTACGACGGCAATACCTCGGCACGCTCGATGGGCAGGATTGCTTCGCTGTGGAGGTCGAGAAGGGCGCCGAATCGCCACCGGATCTGCATTTCGAGGGGCTGCGCACGCTCTACGGGCGGTTAGCGGACGACTTCTTCTTCCTCGCCGGGCGGGCCGTGCAGATCATCGCGTGGGACCGGACGCACCGGTTCTGCGGCCACTGCGGGGCGCGCACGGTTTACCACGCCGTTGACCGCGCGACGCAATGCCCGGAGTGCGGCCTCGTCAACTACCCGCGCATCGCCCCGGCGGTGATCGTCGCCGTCGAGCGGGGCGACGAATTGCTGTTGGCGCGCAACGCAAACTTCCCCGCCGCCTTCTACAGCGTGCTTGCGGGTTTCGTCGAGACGGGCGAATCGCTCGAAGAAACGGTGCGGCGGGAGTTGCGCGAAGAGGTCAGCATCGAGGTGAAGGACATCACGTACTTCGGTAGCCAGTCGTGGCCCTTCCCGAACTCGCTCATGGTTGGCTTCACCGCCACGTACGACAGCGGCGAGATTTGTGTCGATCCGACCGAGGTCGCGGAAGCGGCATGGTTCCGCTGCGATGCCCTGCCGCGCATCCCCCCAAGCATCAGCATCGCCCGCAGACTGATTGACGCCTTCGTGGCAAAACACGGCGGCACGACGGGAGCGGGAGATTGAACCGCGAGGGCGCGCGGGTGCCCTCTGGGCAGTATTCGCGGTTCAAAGAAGAAAGGGCGAGCCGATGAATACGACGATGCAAGGGGAGCGCGTCTGGTATTCGCCCGCCGTTCGGGCGCTCATCGCGCAACTCGGCATCGACCCCGTGGCTGTTACCGGTACGGGCCGCGATGGGCGCGTCACCCGCGATGACATGCTTCGAGCGAGCAACGAGACAAGAAGCCAGAAGCCAGAAGCCGGACAGGGAGTCTCTCAGCCCTCTGGAGACCTCATCCCGATTTCACGCATCCGGCGCATGACGGCGGAGAATTTGATGCACACCATCCGCGAGGCGCCGATGGAGCGGGTGTACACCACCGTGGACTGGACCGCGCTGATCGGCGCGCGGGCGGCGATGCGCGCGGCGTTCGAGGCGGAGCATGGCGTGCCGCTGACGTACATGCCATTCATCCTGCGCGGGATAGTCGTGGCGGCGCGGCGATACCCGCGCGTGAACAGCCGCTGGATGGCGGAGGGACCGGAGACGCTGCCCGCGCTCAACATCGGCGTCGCGGTTTCGACGGACGACGGGCTGCACGTGCCCATTGTCCATCATGCGGAAGACTTCTCGGTCGTCGGGCTGGCGCGGGCCTTGCATCGCGTCATTAGTGCGGCGCGAGAGCGCCGCCTCACCATCACGGACATTCAGGGCGGTACGATCACCGTGACGAACCCCGGCCCGTTCGGCACCCTCCGCTCCGCGCCGATCATCCCGCCGGGGCAATCCGCCATCCTCGGCGTGGACGGCGTGCGTGCGGTACCGATGGTCGTTGATGGGGCAATCGCGATCCGCTCCGTCGCCACTATCGGCCTGACGTACGACGCCCGCCTCTGCGACGAGGGCGATGCTGTCCCCTGCCTCGGGGCGCTGCGGGAATGGCTCGAAGGCGGATTCATCGCGGAAACACGCCAGTATGGAAGTCCGGCATGAACGACCCAAAACGGCCCTCCGTCAGATCGACCTCCCACGTCGCTCGCACAAGAATCGCTATCGCCGCGCTGATCGTGCTTCTCGTCATCGTCGCGGCGATACTCGCGGCGGCGGCGCTCGCCTTTCTTTTGCAGCATCTCACGTCTTGAGCCAAGCAGCTAAACGTCTAGTGCTCAATCAGGAGGCCTCTTCGATCATGGCGAAGTGCGGTTCGTGAGGACAGCCGAAACTCGCACAGACCCGTTCCGCGATCTCGTCCGCCGTCAGCAACCGGGCCGGTTCGACGATCCACCGCTTGCCGTGCATCCACTTCGGCTCGATCGGATTGAGCCACGGACTCTTCGTGGGCAAGGGACAGACGATGATCCGTACCGCTGTCTCCCCGCGCTTGACCGCCCGGTTGTGCTCCCTGATCCATCCCCGTACCGCCGTGCTCACATGCCAACTCGCATTGTCCCAGACCACCAGGAGCGCCGTTTTTCCCTCTGCCGCCAGTCGGTCGCAGCACCAGGCAGTAGCTGTTCTGCCGCTGCCGCGTCGAAGGCGGCGGTGATCCGCTGCGGGCGAGACGATCCCGCAGTCAGGGCGTCCAGCCCCGACCGGTTGAATGCATGGATCGCGTTGCGGACGGTCTGGGTATGGCAGCCGAGGGCGCGAGCAATCGCGGGAACGTGTTCCTGTCGTGCGGAAGCGAGGAGGATTTGGCAACGGCGCAAGGTGAAGGCAGCGGGGGAGCGCAACCCCGCCGTCACGGTGTCGCGTTCGCGGTCCGTCAGTGGACGAACGAAAAGAGGTGCTTGCATAGAGGTGCTTGCATAACGGAGAGTATCGCACATGCTCGACTACCTCGTCTGAGTAGACACGAAGACGAGCTTCCGGCTTCTCCTCCCCGCCGTCACTTCTGGTACAATCAGGTGTACGCAAGGCAGGAAGGAGCAGGGCCAGTGGGGCGTGTTCAGGAGTATGCCGACGCGGTGTTGGACCGTGTGGGCGAGGTGATGGTGGGCAAGCGCGCGGTGATCGACCTCGCGCTCGTGGCGTTGCTGTGCGAGGGGCATATTCTCCTCGAAGACGTGCCCGGCGTCGGCAAGACGACGCTGGCGCGGTCGATTGCCCGCGCGATCGGCGGGGATTTCCGGCGCATCCAGTGCACGCCCGATCTTCTCCCCTCCGACATCAGCGGCCTCACCTATTTCAACCAGCGGGCGCAGGAGTTCCAGTTCCGCCCCGGCCCGATCTTCGGCAATATCGTGCTGGCGGACGAGATCAACCGCGCCACGCCGCGCACGCAGTCCGCGCTGCTCGAAGCGATGGAGGAGCGCACTGTGACGGTCGATAACGAGACGATCCCGCTGCCGCGCCCCTTTCTCCTCATTGCGACGGAGAACCCCATCGAATTGGAGGGGACATTCCCGCTGCCTGAGGCGCAACTGGACCGCTTCTTCCTCAAACTGAAGATCGGCTATCCCGATGAAGCCGACGAGGCAGCGATCCTGACGCGCTTTCAGGGCGCACACCCGCTCGCGGACCTCCAACCCGTCGGCGAGATCGCGGACTTCCCCGCGATGCAGGCCGAGGTGCGCGCCGTCCACGTCGATGACGAACTGCGCCTCTACATCACCCGCATCGTCCGCGCGACGCGCACGCACGACTCAATTGCGCTCGGCGCATCGCCGCGCGGCTCGCTCGGCCTCTATCGGGCGTCGCAGGCGTATGCCGCCGTCCGTGGCCGGGACTACGTGACACCGGAGGATGTTAAGGCGCTCTGGGCGCCGATCCTGACGCACCGCGTCATCCTCTCCTCCGAGAGCCGCTTGCGGGGCCGGAACATCGAGAGCATCCTGCGCGAGGTGGTGGAGCAGGTGCCGGTGCCGGTCGAGGCGGTCTAATCTATGGGCACGGGGGCGATCTACGGTCAGGCGTGGGTGACGGGATCAATCGTCGTCATCCTCTTCGGGATGATCCTCGGGCAGCCCGCCGTGACGGTCATCGGCACGATCACGCTCCTGACCCTCGCGCTCTCGTGGTTCTGGAACGCGCATGTCCTCGACCGCCTCGTCTTCGAGCGTCGCACAGACGCGGATCGCTGCTTCGCGGGCGAGTCGCTCCGCCTCACGCTGCGGATGACGAACAAGAAATTGCTGCCGATGCCGTGGGTGCGCGTGGAGGATGCCATCGCGGCGCGCGTCCAAGTGCGAGACTGGGAGGCGTTCCAGTCCGAATCGCCGGGCACGCAGATCGTCTCATTCTTCACCGCGCTCCGCTGGTACGAGCGGATCACCTGGCACCTGACGCTCCACTGCCCGCAGCGCGGCTACTACCGCGTCGGCCCCGTCACCGTCCGCGCCGGCGACCCCTTCGGGTTCTTCTCGCACCGGCGTCTCCTGCCCGGCGAGCAATACCTGACGGTCTACCCCCGCCTCGTGACGCTCGCCGACCTCGGCCTGCCGCCCCGCCATCTGCTCGGCGAGACGAATGTGCGCCGCACCGTCATCACCGACCCGACGCGGACCATCGGCACGCGCGAGTACCGGCCCGAGGACCCATTCAAGGCGATCCACTGGAAGGCATCGGCCCGCGCGGGCAGTTATCAGACAAAGGTCCACGAGCCGACCGCGAACTTGCAAATCGCCATCTTCCTCAACCTCGACACCATCCAGCGGTACTACGAGGGGATCGATCAGGAGCATTTGGAGCGGGCGATCAGCGTCGCGGCGTCGATCGCGCAGTGGGCGGACACGGAGAAGTTCGCCGTCGGCATCTTCGCGAACGGGCTGCTGGCGCAGACGGATCAGACGTTGCGCGTCCCGCCTGGGCGGCGGGACGACCAGTTCGCGCGCATCCTCGAAGGGTTGGCGCGGCTCACCCCGTTCACGTATGTCAGCATCGCGGGGACGTTGGCGCAGGAATCGCCCCGCTTCCCGTGGGGCAGCACGGTGATCGTCGTCACGATGACGATGACGGACGCGCTCCGCACGGCGCTTGCGACCCTCGTCGCGCGCGGGTTGCGCCTCGTCATCGTCGCGCTCGGCTTCGTGGACGACCCCGGCATCGCGGGGGTGCTCGTCCATCGCCTCCCGTGGCAGGCGGTGGAGGCGGCGACGAAAACCGCGCCAGACGGGACGGAGGCGGCGGCGGGTTGAACAGTTATCTTGGTCGGCTGCTCCAAAAATGGGACTGGCGCGGGGCGGCGCTCAGTTTCGCGCTGATCGCCGCCGAGTCGATGCTCGTCGCGCTCGTCGCGGGGCTGGTCGAGTCGCCGGGGACGATCGGGACCGATGGCGCGGGCGGCATCCACCCGCTGGCGATCCTCGCCGTGATGGTGTTGGCGGCGGTCATCCCGCGCGTCGTCGAGGCGTTCCAACTCTGGAGTCCCGATTACGAGGTGGCGATTGGCGCGGGCATTGTGCTGACGCTCGCGGCGGTTGTCTATCTCTCCGTGCTCCGTCAGTACGCGCCGTGGAACCCGGCGTGGCTCCGGGAGGCGGGGTATGCGTACATCTTCCGGCCAACGACGGCGAACGGCTCCGTGTGGCTCGTCACCCTCATCACGATCTATGCGTGGGCGCGCGGCCGGTTCCGCGAGACGCCCTCGCTCGACACGACATACACGATGCTGCGCGTCGGCGTGATCGTCGTCGCGATCACGACGATCCTAACCGTGACCGCGCAGGAGACCGACACACCGGCGCGTGGGTACGTCCGCGGCCTGGTGGTTGGCTTCTTCTTCTTCGCCCTGAGCGCGGTGACGCTGGCGCGGTTGCAGGTCGAGGGGTTGCGGTCGCAGGGGCGGCTCGGCCCGCAATGGATCGGCCCGCTCGTGCTGCCCGTCGCGCTCATCCTGATCGTCGGCCTGCTCACGGCGGCGCTACTGTCGCACACCTTCCTCGAAACGGTGACAGCGATCCTGCACCCCGTCTTCGTCGCCCTGAACTTCGTCCTGGAATTAATCATCGCGGTCATCAGTTGGATCGCGTACCTCTTCTACCTCGTGCTCAGTTCGCTCGTGAACCGGATCACGGGCGGGCATGTGGTCGAGTTGCCGCGCATCGCGGCGACGCCCCGGCAGGTGGCGGAGGACAACACGCACAAGGTGGCGACGCTGCCGGATTCGATCCGGTTCATCCTGCTCGCATTCGTCCTCGTCGGCATCGTCCTGCTGCTGAGCCGGTTCTTTTTTCGCCGCCCGAACCGCCGGCCGCGCGGCAATGAGGAGCGCGAGTCGGTGCTCGACTGGAACGAGGTCGGCGCGGGACTACTCGGCGCGCTGGCGAACCTGGCGGGGCGGTTCCGGCGGCGGAACGCGGACCCGTGGGCCGATTTACGCGGCGACCCGCGCTGGCAGCACACCATTCGCATCCGCACGCTCTACACCCGGCTCCTGCATCGCGGCGCGCGGGCGGGCGCGCCGCGCAAACCCTCCGCCGCGCCGCGCGAGCACGTCCCGCCGCTCGCGACGGTCTTTCCGGAAACCGACGCTTCCCTCGTCTCCCTCACCGATGTCTACCGCGCCGCGCGGTATAGCGACCGGCCCGCAACCGAGGCCGATGCCGCCGCCGCCGATGCCTCGTTCCAGACAATCGTTCGCGATCGTTCGGGCGGTGAATCGTCTCATTGATCTTTGGCGCTACCGCGCACTTGACAGCAGAGCGGCTGAGGGATAAAGAATGAAAGTGCACGATGTGATCAAACGCCTCCTGGATGATGGATGGTATCTCAAGAATCAGGAAGGCAGTCATCGGCAGTTCAAACATCCGACACGGGTCGGCAAAGTCACCGTTGCGGGCCATCCGAGCGATGAACTCGATCCGAAGACATGGAAAAGTATTCAGGAACAAGCAGGATGGAAATAAGGAGTGATGGGTATGCGTCTCGCGATTGTCATTACGTCCGGTCCGCGCAATTATTCGGCGTATGTCCCCGATCTCCCCGGCTGTGTTGCCACGGGCCCGACGTTGGAGGAGGTGCGATCCAATATCCGTAGTGCGCTCGACATGCACGTCCGTGCGATGATCGATGACGGGGACGCACTCCCTGAGTCGGAGTCATTCGGTGAAACGATGGAGATTCAACAGCCAGCATTTGTCGCGTGACAACGGACCATGCAGAGACGCAGTGAAGTGTGAAACATCCCCTACTCACGACAACTCCCGATGCAATCGCGGACGTGCCGATCCGTGATCCCGACACGCAGATCGGCATCTACGTCCACATTCCCTTCTGCCAGAAGCACTGCCCGTACTGCGATTTCGCGGTTGTGGAGGGGATGCTCCACATCGCGCCGGCGTACGTCGATGCGCTGTGCGCGGAACTTCGCAAAGGAGCGGAGCGGCACGCCCCGAACCCACCCGTCGCGACGATCTTCCTCGGCGGGGGCACGCCGTCGCTGCTCCCGGCGGCGCAGGTGGCGCGCATCCTCGCCACTATTCGCGAGGCGTTCACCGTGCTCCCCAACGCCGAAGTCACGCTGGAGGCGAACCCTGGCCCGCTCCGACCCCGCCATCTCGCGGGCTTCCGCGCGGCGGGCGTGACGCGCCTGTCGCTTGGTGTGCAGACCTTCGACGCGCGCGGATTGAGCGCGCTCGGCCGGTTGCACACGCCGGAGGACGGTCAGCGGGCCGTCGAGGACGCTCGCGCCGCCGGTTTCCCGAGCATCAGCCTCGACATGATCTTCGGGTGGGAGGATCAGACGCTCGCGGATTGGCGGCAGGACTTGCGAACCGCTGTCGCGCTCGCCCCGGACCACATCTCCGTCTACGCGCTGACGGTTGAGGAGGGCACCCCACTCGCCCATGCCGTCGCCGCCGGGACGACCCGCGTCGCGGACGACGACCTCTATGCGGACATGTTCCTCGCCGCCGATGAACAGCTCGCGGCGGCGGGGTATCATCATTATGAAACGTCGAATTACGCCCGCACCGGCCACCGCTCGCGGCACAACTGCGTCTATTGGGTGAACGGCGATTACCTCGGCTTCGGTGTCGGCGCGCACAGCCACCGCCGCCATCGCCGCTGGTGGAATGTCCGCGACCTGCACACCTATCTCCAGGTCGCGCCGCAGGGTGCTGCCGAGGCGGAAGGCGAGGACCTGCCGGACGCGACTGAGATTGCGGAAACGATGTTCCTTGGAATGCGTCTTGCAGAAGGAATTCGTGAGGACGCATTTTTGTACCGTCACGGTTATCCTGTCGATGCGATGTACGGCTACCTGATCACGGAACTTAACGCGCGGGGGCTCGTGTCCCGTTCTGGTGGTCGCATCGCCCTCACTCCGCAGGCGCGTCTCCTGGCAGATGAGATCGCGGTACGGTTTCTGGATGGGGGGACTTAACAATGCCAATCAATCGCTTGCGGATCGCCCAGATCGCGCCGCTCGCCGAGCGCGTGCCGCCGCTGAAATATGGGGGCACTGAGCGTGTCGTCGCGTCGCTGACGAACGAACTCGTGCGCCGTGGTCACGATGTGACCCTCTTCGCGACAGGGGATTCCGACACCCGTGCCACGCTCGTCCCGCTCGTGCCGTCCGGCCTCCGACTGCTCCCTGGAGTGCAGATGCCGCGCGATCTCCACCCGGCGCAGATGTTCGAGTTGGGCCGCGTCTTCGAGCGCGCCGATGAGTTCGACATCATCCACAGCCATGTGGACTTCTTCACCTTCCCCTTCATCCGCTTCGTCCGCACGCCGGTGCTGACGACGATGCACGGGCAGCTCGACCTGCCGATGTTGCCATTGATCTTCGATGCGTACCCGGACGCCGCCATCGCGTCAGTCAGTCGGCATCAGCAGCGCCCATTGCCGCAGGCGCGGTGGGTCGGTAATGTCTACAACGGCATCGATCTCCAGCATCTGCACGTCGGCACGGGCCAGGGCGGCTATTTCGCCTTTCTCGGGCGCATCTCGCCGTACAAGGGGATCGTCCAGGCGATTGAGATCGCCAAGCGCACGGGCATTCCGCTGAAAATCGCCGCGAAGGTGGACGACGACCACCCCGAATACCTCGACCTGATCCGGGATGACCTCGACGGAAAATTCATCGAGTGGATCGGCGAGATTGGCGACGACGAGAAGAGCGATTTCCTCGGCAACGCCCGCGCGCTCCTCTTCCCGATCCGGTGGCCGGAGCCGTTCGGCCTGACGATGGCGGAGGCGATGGCGTGCGGCACGCCTGTCCTCGCGACGCCATGCGGCTCCGTGCCGGAGATCGTCGTCGATGGGCAGACTGGTTTCATCCGCGCCACCGTGGATGATCTCGTCGATGCGGTCAGGCACCTCGACACCATCGACCGCGCGGCCTGCCGCAGCCAGGTAGAGCAGCACTTCTCAGCCCGCTCGATGACGATTGGCTACGAGCGGCTGTACGATCGCCTGATCGCGGAGCAGCAGCACATGCCGCACATCCTCGATGTCGAGGCCGCGCACGTCGCTGATTAGCGCCGATTGCAAGGGCAGAGCATGGGAGAGCATCGGTGGCGGCGGGCTTTAGCCTGCCGCAGCAAGGAACGGCAGGCTAAAGCCGCCCAGAGGGCACCCGCACCACCGGGAACGTTGGCCGATTCAGTGATTACGAAAAACGCTCTATTGGCTCGCCTCCCGCTGGAGCCGGAGTTTGTTCTCCACGCGGAGCCAGAATGTGGTGCACGCGATCACCCAGAGCGTGTTGACGGCATTCGCCCAGCGCGAACCGGCGACGAACCACCCGGTCGTGACGCATCCCGCGCCGATCAATTCCGCCACGATCACCGCGCGGTTCGGGAGACGAAAGGTCCGCCCCGCCGGGTCGCGCAAGGCGCGCCAGACGACGAGCAATCCGGGAACGGCGAGCATGTACCCGATGGCGAGCGTGATTCTGGTTGCCTGGCTGACATGCATGGGAGCGACGCTTCCTTGCCCCGTGCGGGCGGTGCGGGGACGGGCGGTGGCCCCATTGCCACCGCGTTCGACAATCGACGACCGATGATCGACGATACTACCTGTGCAACAGCCGTATCAGCAGGAATGTTCCCACCCCTGCCGCGATGACGAGCGGCATCCGGCCCGCCGTGCGCCACGCGACCAGCGCCGCCACCCCGCCCGCGACCGCCTCCGGCCCCGCCGTGATCGCACCGTGCGGCCGCAGGAGGCCGGGGACAGCGAGCGCCGCGAACAGGGCGATGGGAACATAGGCCAGTATCCGTGCCAGCCACGCCGGGAACTGCCGACTCGTGAGGAGCATCGCCGCGCGGAGCAGGTAACTGACCGCGCTCATACCGAAAATTGTCACCCACACGCGCGCCGCTCCTCCCACGCCTGCCACGTCGCGCCGATGATGCTCCCACCGACGCCCGCAAGGATGAGATACCACGTCCCCGGCAGGAATGTCGCGCCGAGGAGCGCGAGCGCGCCGCTGCACAGCGCGACCCCGACCGCCCGGCGACTCTTCAGGAGCGGGACGAGGAGACCAAGAAAGGTTAGCGGGATAACGAGATCGATCCCCCAGCGGGACGGCGAGGGGATCACCGACCCGATCAGGACGCCCGCCATCGTCCCAGTCAGCCACGGCAGGACCATGCCGAGGTTCGTGCCGAGCGCGTATCCGGGTGTCGCGTCACCGCGAAGGAACCCCGCTGTCGCGAGGGCGTACGACTCGTCCGAAAGGTGGAAGGCGTAGAGCGCCCGCCACCAGCGAGGCCGCGCGGCGACGTGCGGCGCGACCGATGCGCCGAGCAGCAGGTACCGCGCGTTCGCGATGGTCACCCCGAAGATCACCGCGAGCGACCCTGCGCCGCCCGCGAGCAGGTTCACCGCCGTGAACTGCGCCGAGCCGGAGAAGACGAGTACCGACATGCCGACGATCTCCGGGCCGGACAGCCCCGCCGCGCGCGCCGTCACTGCGTAGACGACCCCAAACAACATGCCCCCCGGCCAGAACAGCAGCGTCGCGAGCACTCCCGCCCACCACGACCGGCGCGCTCGTTCCCTATCCGTCCCAACGACAACGGTGTTGCTTTCCTGCGTCTGCACGACCATGCGCCACTCCCAACTCGCCATCGAGATATAACCCTCAAAAATAGGATTACCGGTTAGATTCTACGGCGCGACGATGCCGGTGTCAAGGCATCGACCGTCACATCTTCGTTATGACAGGGGCCAGAAGTCAGGCCCTTATGTTTCCCCTCTATATCCTCTGTGCCTCTGTGGCTGAACAATTTTTAGACGACTGGTCGCGCGCCGGTATCCGTCTCGCTCTGGCCCGCAGTGTCGTCGCGCGAGAGGCGGCGAATGGCGGTGGTAAGCCTGCGGACACCCTCGATGATCGCGTCCTCGGAGACGCCAGTGAAGTTGAGGCGGATCGCGTCCCGCTCCGCGCCAATGGGGGAGAACGCCTCGCCGGAAACGAACGTCACGCCCTCCCGCGCCGCCTCGGTCGCCAGCGCGCGCGCCCGCATCCCACCCGGCAGACGGCACCAGATGAAGTAGCCGCCCGCCGGTTCCGTCCACGTCATGCCGGGGGGAGCCATCCGTTCGAGCGCGGCCAGCATCGCGTCCCGGCGCGCGGCGTAGATCGGACGCACCGCCGCGATGTGCGCGGCGAGCCAGCCGCGCGTGAGGAAGGTGTGGAGCACATGCTGCATCGCGCTGTTCGGGTGCACATCCACCGTCTGCCGCGCGAGCGTCACCGCCTCCACGACGGGCGGCGGCGCGCTCATCCAACCGAGCCGGAGGCCGGGGAGAAAGGTCTTGCTCATCGTGCTCAGGTAGATCACCAGCCCGCGCCGGTCGAGCGCCGCGAGGTGGGGCGGGGGCGTGCCGTCGTAGGGGAGTGCGCTGTATGGATCGTCCTCCACGATTGGCACGCCGTACCGCGCCGCGAGGTCGAGGAGGGCGTTGCGCCGCACGAGGGGTATCGTCGCGCCCGTCGGGTTCTGGAAGGTTGGCAGGGTGTAGATAAATTTTGGGCGGTACCGCGCGAGCACATGCTCCAACAGGTCGATGCGTATCCCCTCCCGGTCGAGCGCGATGGGGAACAGGCGCGCCCCGACGCCCCGGAAGGTCTGGATCGCGCCGAGGTACGTCGGCGACTCCACAACGACCGCGTCGCCCGGTTCGAGGAGCACGCGCGCGATCAGGTCCAGCCCCTGCTGCGAGCCGTGGAAAATGACAACCTGCTCCGCTGTGCTGCGGATACCGCCGCGCGCCATCCACTCTACGAGCGCCGCGCGGAGCGGGCGCCACCCCTGCACCGCGCCGTAGACGAACAACTCCGGCCCGAATATTGTCAGCGCCTCATCCATCGCGGCGCGGAACTGCTCAACGGGGAAGTATTCGGGTGACGGAGCGCCCGCGCCGAAGGAGATCGTGTTGGGGTGGTGCATGGCGGCGAGCATGTCGCGCATCACCGGCTCGCGCAGCCGCTTCCATCGTGCCGCTGAAGAGCGTTTGCCATGCCACCGGCTGTGGCGGATTGGCACCGTCCATTATTGCATTGCTGACCCAGGTGCCCCGCCCGACGCGCGCCTCCACCATGCCGGTTGCGACGAGGTCGTGGTACGCCGTGACAACCGTGGTGCGGTTCACGTCGAGCTGCGCCGCGAGTTTGCGTTCAGGCGGCAGGAGTGTGCCGACCACGAGCCTGCCGTCCTCAATGTGCGCGATCACCTGTGTGACAATTTGCCGGTAGAGCGGCGTTCCGCTCTCACGGTCGAGATGAATCTCCATAACGTATCCCCCCCACGTATGCACAGCATAGCGGGAGGATGCGGATGATGGAAACAGCCAATGGCGCGGGAATGGAGTGATCCAATGGCATAGTGGCGTCGGCTTCAGCCTGCGTCCCTGATTTGTTGAGGGACGCAGG
>JAABUT010003524.1_pt1 | contig 13322 bp, 12 predicted proteins | sample 5559281 | NCBI WGS metagenome assembly JAABUT01 (sample SAMN10711880, study PRJNA513359) | rock metagenome | isolation source: Antarctica rocks | place: Antarctica: Victoria Land, Ricker Hills nord | collected 2016-01-04
CGCGGTCAACCCGAACACCGCCGCGACCTCATCGACGCGGCGGTCGGCGTCGGTCAACGCCACGATCGCCAGGTTGCGCATCCCGAGGTCGCCCACCTCGAAGCGGTACACCAGGAAACGTCCGCAGGTGACCAGGACCTGCCCGTCGCTGACCAGCAGGCGCAGCTGCGCCGGTTCCGGCATCCCGTCCAGCTCACCCTGAATCACCACACCACCCTACCACGGTCTCAACAACTTTCCGATAGTCGAGGGCAAAGAAAAGCCCCGATCACCGGGTATCCGCACCACTATTTCAGGAGGTCTGAGGCTGACATCGCGCACGCCGCTCTCCGCTTCACTGGTTCTGGACCTTTAGACAGCTCAGAACCTATGCGGGAGCGGCGTGTCGCCCGTCGAGTGGGTCAGAATCCACCCACGGAAGCGTCAAGAGAGCCGGATTCAGACCCTGACTAGCTCGTGGACCCGGGCCGCGGGAATCTCCCCGCTCTACACCGTCAACTGTGAAGAGCCGGTTTGGCTTGGTGGTTCGGTATAGACGGTCCGCATGGCCAGGCAGGAACCTTCAACGACCAACAACGAAACCGCCGCCCGCGGGTCGTCGTCTCGTCGCCGCGCATGTAACGACTACCCAACTTGCAATCTAAGATGTAGATATATGATCAGATCGACAGATGATGGGACATGAGGCGCTGTTAAGTGACAGGTGGAGGCATGCTGCTGACCGGGAAGCGCGTCGTTATAACCGGGGCCGCTGGGCCCGTCGGCAAGGTGGCCTGCCTGCGGTTCGCTGAGGCCGGCGCAGCTGTGATCGCGGTCGACACTGACGATGAGGCGGGTAGGGAGCTAATGTCCCACCTTCGCGAGCAGGGCCACGACGTCGACTACTGGTCTGCGGATGTATCGGAGCCGAACCACGTCCAGGGTCTCGCTGACCACGTGAAGGACCGCTGGGGCAGCCTCGACGTCCTTTACAACAACGCCGGCCCGACGCTGACCAAGCCTCTTTTCGACACCACGGCGGAGGAGTGGGACCACGTCCAGAAGGCTAGCGTCAAAGCGCCCTTCATGATGACGCGGGCGCTGGCACCGATGATGCGCGGCCGCGGCGCGTCGATCATCAACGTCGCTTCGACCTCGGCCATGGTCGGCCACGCCAACTCGGCCGCATACTCCGCCGCCGCGGGTGGGCTCGTCCTCCTGTCCAAGGCGTGCGCGAAGGACCTCGCACCCGACGTCCGGGTCAACGTCCTGTGTCCGAGTGCCCTCGACGCGCCGTCGACCGACGAGACCGTCGACGGCCACATGCTGGGCCGGGCCGGCCAGCCCACCGAGCTGATCAGCGTCGCGCTCTTCCTGGCCAGCGACGAGGCCAGTTTCATGACCGGGGCAACCGTCCCCGTCGACGGCGGCTGGACCGCCCAGTGAGCACCGCAACCGCAAGGGAGACGCGCACCGTGGGACGTCTGATCGGCAAGAACGTCGTCATCAGCGGCGTGGGCAGTGGAATCGGCCTGGAGGCATCGACGGTCCTGTGTAATGAAGGTGCCCGGGTGGTTGGTGTCGCTCGCTCCAAAGACATTGGCGGGGCGCTGGAGTCCGAGTTACGAGCCAAGGGTCACGACTTCACCTACGTGCGCGCCGACGTGTCCGACGAGCAGGACGTCGCCGCTCTCGCGCGGCAGGTCGAGGCTCTCTTCGGTGGCCTGGACGTCCTCGTCAACAACGCGGGCGTGGCGGTCGGCAACCACATCCTGCAAACCACGGACGAGGAGTGGGACCGCGTGCAGGCGGCGGCTGTTCGGGGCTCGTTCCTGATGACCCGCGCTCTGGGTCAGCTGATGGGCCAGGGCGGGTCGATCATCAACATGTCCTCCACCGGCGGCCTGGTCGCGCTGCCGAACATGGCGGCGTACTGCGCGTCCAAGGGCGCGGTGCTCGCCATGACACGGGCTATGGCGGTCGAGCTGGCCCCACAGATCAGGGTCAACGCGATCTGCCCCGGCGCGATCGACACCCCCATGTCCTGGCAGCTGTACGGCGAGGTGCCCGGCAAGACCGTCGACGAGGTGGCGACCGGGTTTGCTGGCGCCCACCTCGTGAAGCGGCTCGGCCGGCCCGACGAGGTCTGCCGGCTCATCGTGTTCCTGGCCAGTGATGAGGCGAGCTTCATGACGGGCGCCGGTGTCGCCGTCGACGGCGGCTTCACGACCGTCTAGCTCCGGCCCCGCCGTGTCGACCCCGAGCTGTGGACCGGGGTCGGCGACCCCTGCCCGCGGCCGCCTCAGCGGCGCACTTTCATCAACTTTCCGTGACCTCTCTGTGTCCATACGGGTATGGCGTAATCACGAGGTCTCCGCTAGGTTGATCTCAGATATCTGATCATACATCAGATTCGAACAGTAATCCTGGTGAAAACTGGAAGGCGCAGAGATGAACAGAACTGCTCAAGTGACGCTGCTCACGAGCATGGCGCTCTCGTTGGGTGTCGCCGTGGCTGGCTGTGGATCCAGCTCAGCCAGTGGCGGGTCGTCGACGAGCAAGAAGTCGGTCTACCTGGTGAGCTCAGTCGGAACCGGGTGGCAGGGCGGCTACAACACGGCCTTCATCAAGACCCTGCAGGACCAGGGCGTGACGGTGACGTTCCTTCAGGACCCCTTCGACGTGAGCAAGAACGTCGCCAACCTCGACCAGGCGATCGCCGCTAAACCGACCGCTGTAGCCTTCATGACTCTGTCCAATACCGCCGTCCTGCCCGCCCTCGAGCGGGCCAAAAAGGCTGGCGTACCCGTCATCAACCTGGACGGCCGGCCCGACGACCGCGGCGTGCCCCTCCTCACCTCCTCGCTCGAGTCGGACAACCTCAACCAAGGCAAGTTCGCGGCCCAGAACATCGTCGAAGGCCTCAAGGCCCAGGGCCTGACCAGTGCGAACATCATCGCCCTGACCGGCACCGCAGCAACAAACACCGTCCAGGACCGGATGACCGGCTTCAACGAAGTGCTCGCCCAGCATCCCCAGTACAAGTTAGTGGCCACCGAGGATGCTAACTGGGACCAGACCAAGACGGCGCAACTCGCCCAGCAGCTCTTCGCCAAATACAAGTCCGAGGGTGGGATCCAGGCGGCTTACGGGATGGCCGACAACCAGGCCGCCGGGATCATCCAGGCCGCCAAGCAGGCCGATCTGCCCCTTGGTGGCGCCAAGGGATTGATCGTCACTGGAAGCAACTGCTACAAGGTCGGCATCGACGCGATCAAGGACGGCACTCAGTACGGCACCGCGACCCAGGCCCCCGGTGTTGAGGGTAAGTGGGCTGCTGATTACGTTGCGAAGTTCGTCGACGGGCAGACCATCCCGAAGCGAGTGCTCAATGAGGAGTTCCGCGTCACCAAGGCGAACGTCGAGAAGTACGCACCGGAGTGCAGTGGGGCGTGAGTGACATGGCGGTCCTGCAGGTGTCGGGGCTGGCGAAGAGCTACGGGTCGACGCGCGCGCTTCAGGACCTGACCCTCAGCCTCGAATCGGGAGAGATCCACGCGCTGTGCGGACACAACGGCGCGGGAAAAAGTACCCTGGTCAAGCTGGTGGCCGGCATCGAGCGACCAGACGAGGGGGAGATCTTCGTCAACGGCGAAGCCGTCTCCCTCCGGTCAGCGCGCGACGCCGAGCGCCTCGGGATCGCCTTAGTCCAGCAAGAACTCAGTGTGCTGTCGACGCTGACCGTCGAGGAGAACGTCCTCCTCGGCGGTCAGCTCGACCGTTTCTTCTCGCGGCCATACCGCCACCGGGCCCGCGTCCGCGAGCTGCTGGCGCTGGTGGGTCTGGACCACCTCGACCCCAGCGCGTCAGGTGGAGCCTTGTCAGCCGGTGAGCGTCAGCTGGTGGAGATCGCCCGAGCAGTGGGCCGCAACGCCCGGCTGCTCATTCTCGACGAGCCAACCGCCACGCTGAGCGACGTCGAGATCGCCCGTGTATTCGACGTCGTACGTCGGCTTTCTGAAGGCGGGACCGCCATCGTCTTCGTCTCGCACCGGCTCGGCGAGGTGCTCAACTTGTGTCATCGGGCGACGGTGATGCGGGACGGCGCCTTAGTGGCCACCCGCCCGGTCAGCGAGCTCAGCCGGCGGGATCTGATCGAGCTGATGGTCGGCAGCTTCCAGACCACCACCACGCTCGAGGAGGGCGCCACCACGACCGACGCCCAGGTCGTCGCCCGGATCGTGGACCTCGCCGTCCCAGGCCAGCTCAGGCCGTTCTCCCTCGACGTGCGCGCTGGGGAGATCGTGGCGCTCGCCGGACAGGTCGGCGCCGGTGCAAGCACTGTCCTTCGGGCCCTTGGGGGGCTCCAACCCGAAGCCCGCGGAACGATCACGCTCAACGAGCGCAAGATCCAGCTCGGCAGCCCTGGCCGGGCCCTCGGCGCGGGGGTCCACTTCGTCTCCAACGACCGCAAGGGCGAAGGTCTGTTCCTCGACCACAGTGCCGCCGCGAACCTGATCGCCACCCGCCTGGACCACGTGTCCCGGTGGGGCGTCATCAGAGCGACCCAGATCAGGGCCAAGGCCACCGCGCTCGCCCGCGACATCGCCTTCGACGGATCAAGGCTGCGAGACCACGCGTCGACGTTCAGCGGGGGAAACCAGCAGAAGCTCTTCGTCGGTCGGGCGATCGACCAGAAGGTGTCGGGTCTGCTGCTCCTCGACGAGCCCACGCGAGGGGTCGACGTGAAGGGGCGGGCGGAGATCCACCAGCTCGTACGCCGCGCAGCAGCCGACGGCAACGCGGTGATCTTCGCGTCGACCGAGCTGGACGAGATCCTCGACCTCGCGTCTACGGTCGTGACGATGCGGGCCGGTGCCACGGCGCGAAAGGTCCCGAGGGCGACAGTAGACGCAGCCACGATCCTGCAAGACATGACGCACGCCGGCGAGCTCGAGGACGCGCATGGCTAACACGAGGACCGAGGTGCCACCGGCAATGGATGGGCTGCGTCAAGACCAGCGCGCCAGCTGGCGCCCCAGCGTCGGCTCCGTGCTGGCCCTGGCTGGCTTCGTGGTCCTGGCCTGGCTCATGGTGAGCACGTCAGGCTTCCTCAGCTCATCGAACCTGCGCGCCACCATCTCGGGCATGGCATTCGTGGGAATCGTGGCCGTCGGGCTGACCCCAATCACCATCAGCGGCAGCCTCTTCTCGCTCACGCTCGGCACGACCGTCGCGATGAGCGCGGTCCTGTTCGTCGGGACGCTGCGCCTCGGTCTCATCCCCGCGCTGGTGATCACTCTGGTCGTGGGGGTGGTGGCCGGAGCGCTCCAGGGTTGGCTGGTGGGCAGCCTGGACGCCAACCCGATCATCGTCACCGTCGCGGCGGGCAGCCTCGAAGGCGGCCTGGCCAGCTGGTTCACCAAGGACGCGACGATGTATCCCCCCGCCAACCAGACCAGTTGGCAGGCACTGTCGGAGACACCCGTCGGGCTGCCCATCGCCGTCTACGCGTTGATGCTGCTCGTGCTCGTCCTGGCGCTCGCCATGACGAGCACGCGGTGGGGCCGGCTGCTTTACCTCATCGGTGACAACCGCAAGGCCGCCCACGCCGCCGGTCTGCCGGTTAGCCTCGTCCTCACTCTCGCCTTCGCCATCTCGTCCGCATCAGCGGCACTAGCGGGCATCTTCATCGCGGCCTTCTCCGGCAACGCCACGACGCAGATCGGAGGCACGCTGTCCTTCGATGCGATCGCGGCCGTGCTCGTCGGTGGGACAGCAATCGCCGGTGGCCGCGGCTCGGCGCTGCGCACGTTCGTCGGGGCCGCCGTGATCGCCGTGATCTCCAACGTGCTTCTCCTGCGTGGCTACCAGCAGGGCGAGCGGATCGCGGCCACGGGAGTCCTCGTGCTCGTGGTGGTCATCGTCGTGCACCTTCGGGATCGAGCCTCCTCATGAAGCGGATGTCGCCTTGGGCGAGCCCCGCGGGCCTGGTCCGGGCCTTCCGAGTCGTCGGTGGACCACCCATCTTCCTGGCTTTGACTATCGTGCTGCTCGTCCTGATCCCGTTGCTCGCCAAGGGGATTCGGATAGGCGAGTTCGACGTGTTCAACGGCCTCAAGACGTTTGCGTCATTGGGGCTGGTCGCGTTGGCGCTCAGCCTGACCATGGTCCTCGGTGAGTTCGACCTGTCGGTCCTGGGGTCGTATGCGTTCGGGGGCCTGGTCGGGGTCCAGGTCGGTCAGGACCACCCCTTCCTCGGCCTCGCCGCGGCGATCGGTGTCGGTGCGGTGACGGGCGTCATCCAGAGCGAGATCATGACTCGGCTGCGGCTGAGCTCGGTGCCGGTGACCCTGGGCGGGCTGCTGATCCTGCTCGGGCTGACCTACCGCCTGAGCGACGGAAAGGACGTGCCGTTCAAGGACATCGACTTTGGTCTCAGCATCGACACCGCTGTGTTCAACGTGATCTCGGTCCGCGCCTTGGTCTCTCTGGCCGTCTGTGCCGTCGTGGCCCTCGTGCTGACGATGACGGCGGCCGGTCGGCTCGTGCGGGCAGTGGGCGGAGACCGTCGGGGCAGTGAGACCAACGGCCTGCCCGTCCGCAAGGTGGTCGTCGTCGTCTTCGCGATGTCGGGCGCCTGCTCGGCGCTGGCTGGGGCGATGGCGGCATATGCGCTCGCGAGTGCGCAGGCGTCAATTGGGTTCCAGCCGTTGACGTTTGCCGTCACAGCGGCCCTGATTGGTGGCGTGACGCTCGCGGGTGGACGGGGCGGAGTGGTCGGCATCACCTGTGCAGCGGTGGCGCTCAGCCTGGTCCAGGGCATCTTCCAGGTCATCGCGCTGCAGGTCTACTACTCCGACGTGATCATGGGCGCTCTGCTGGCCGTGGTGGCCGCCGTGCAGGCGCCGGGGCTGCGGGACAAACTGCGGGCCCGCCAGGCCCGACGAGCCGGCCCTGGCGAATCGGTCGACCAGCCGGCAATGGAGCCGGCTCTGCGCTAGCCGCTTACTCGCCGGCCTCAGCTCATCGTGAGGCCACCGCTCACGCTGAGGGCTTGGCCCGTGACAAAGCCGGCGTCGGGCGAGGCCAGGAACAGCGTGGCGGCGGCGATCTCCGAGGTCCGGGCGGCCCGGCGCTTGGGGATGGCGCGCATCATCGCGTTGGTGAGCTTCCCGGTAATGCCGGGGTCGGTGAGCTGCCCCTCCAGGAGAGGGCCTTCGGTGGGCCCGGGACAGATGACGTTGACGCAGATGTCGTGTTCGCGAGCAGTCTCGCGAGCCAAGGCCTTGGCGAAGGCGATGACTCCGCCTCGAGCGGCCGAGGACGCGGCCTCCCCGGTCGAGCCGACCTTCCCGCTGTCCGACCCGACGAAGACCATCCGGCCGTAGCCGCCCTGACGCATATACGGCAGCACCTGGGTCGCCACTCGGATCAGGCCGACCAGCTCGACGTCGATCGTCTTGCGCACCGAGGCGAACTCGACGTCGAGGACCGGCACCATGCTGTGGACGTAGCCCGCGGTCACGACCAGCACGTCGACCCCGCCGAGGCTGGCCGCCGACGCCGCGACCGTGGTCGCCACCGCGTCGTCGTCGCCAATGTCCAGCTGGCTGTAGCCGTCACACCCAGCGCCCAGCTGACTGGCGAGGGTGCGCGCTCCGTCCTCGTTGCTGCGATAGGTGAAGTGGACGGTGGCGCCTTCGGCGACCAGCGAGCGGCCGATCTCCGCTCCCATCGTGCCGCCCCCAACCACGAGGGCTCGCGCCTTTTCGAAACGCTGCATCACAGTCTTTCTTCTCGTGGGACGGGTGGCAGTGGGGGACGGGCAACGGCTGGCGACCGCTGCCCCTGACAGACGATGAGCTCGGCACGCGACCGGACTGGAGCGTCCACCATCCAGCCGTCTACCGAGGTCGCGCCGGCCGAGGAGTCGCTGGCGAGGACGGTCCGCGCCCAGTTCAACTCCTCGGGCGACGGCGCGAACCCGGTGTTGACGAGCTCGACCTGCTCGGGATGGATGCACAGCTTGCCGGTGAAGCCAAGCCGGCGTGCGTACGCCGTGTCGTCGACAACCAGCGCCGGGGCGCGGAGCTGCTGGGTCACACCGTCAACGGGTGCGGGCAACCCACTCCGGCGAGACGCGTGGACCAGCAGAGAGCGCGCGTGCAGCAGAGGCTCGCGCTCATGCGCGCAGCCCAGGTCGAGGGCATAGTCGACCGAGCCGAAGGCCAGGCGCCCCACTCCCTGCACGGCGGTCAGGCCCATCACGTTGTCGAGCCCGGCCGCTGACTCGACCAGCGGGACGATCACGGCTACCGAGGGCAGTCGAGCGGCCAACTCGGAGAGCGCGCTGGGACTTTCGGCTTTGGGCACCATCATGCCCAGGACACCCGGGGCGCCGGCGACGGCCGAGATGTCCGGACCCCACCAGGGGGTGTCGACCGCGTTGACCCGGACCACCGCGCGGGCCCCGCTGGCCAGCAGGCTGACCACGTTGGTCCGAGCCTGGTCCTTGTGGTCGGCTGACACGGCGTCCTCGAGGTCACAGATCACGACGTCAGCCGCCGACGCCAGGGCCTTGCGCATCCGGTCGGGCCGGTCACCGGGCACGAACAGCCACGAGGATGCAATGTCGACGACGGACGGCACCGGTCAGCCACCGAGCCGCAGCTTGTACTCCTCGAGGAGCCGGCGGCCGATGATCATCCGCTGGATGTCGGCGGTGCCTTCGCCGATCAGCAGCATCGGCGCCTCGCGGTAGAGCCGCTCGATCTCGTACTCCTTGGAGTATCCGTAGCCGCCGTGGATCCGGAACGAGTCCTCGACCACCTGCAAGCAGTACTCGCTGGCCAGGTACTTCGCCATGCCCGCCTCGAGGTCGTTGCGGTTGCCCGCATCCTTGGTCCGCGCGGCCAGCACCAACATCTGGTGAGCCGCCTCGACCTTGGTGCCCATCTCGGCGATCCGGAACAGCACCGCCTGGTGCTCGGCGATCTTCACCCCGAACGCCTCGCGCTGCTGCGCGTAGGCGGTGCCCAGCTCGAAGGCTCGCATCATCACCCCGCACGCCCGCGCCGCGACGTTGACCCGGCCGACCTCGACCCCGTCCATCATCTGGTAGAAACCGCGGCCGGGCTCCCCGCCCAGAAGCTGGTCAGTTGCCGTGCGGTAACCATCGAAGATGAGCTCGGTCGTGTCGACGCCCTTGTAGCCCATCTTGTCGATCTTGCCGGGCACCGTGACGCCCGGCGCCGTCTCGCCGAAACCGGGCTCCTTGTCGACCAGGAATGTCGACATGCCGTTGTGCGGCGAGGGCGAGTCGGGGTCACTGCGGGTCAGGACCGCGACCAGGTTGGCCGAGCCGCCGTTGGTCAGCCACATCTTCTGGCCGTTAATGGTCCAGCCACCGTCGCCGTCCGGCACCGACCGGGTCTTGATGCCGGAAACGTCCGAACCGCAACCGGGTTCGCTCATCGAGAAGGCGCCGCGGATCGCGCCGGTAACCATCTTGGGCAGGTAGCGTTCCTTCTGCTCCTGCGTGCCGTGCTGCACAAGCATCCAGGCCACGATGAAGTGCGTGTTGATGATCCCGCTCACGCTCATCCACCCGCGCGCGATTTGCTCGACGACCAGCGAGTAGGTCAGCAGCGACTCCCCCAGCCCGCCGTACTCCATCGGGATCATCAGCCCAAAGATCCCCATCTCCTTCATACCCTCAACAATCTGCGTCGGGTACTCGTCCTTGTGCTCCAGCTTGGTCGCGACCGGCAGGATCTGCTTCTCGACGAACTCCCGGACCAGCTTCAACAGCTCGACCTGGTCCTCACTGAGCCCATCAGTACGCAACAGTCGACCCATCAGACGTACCTCCTTCTCATTGCGATGTCAAAAGCTTGCCGGTTGGGAGACAGGAGCGGGGTCGATGACCCCGGCCCGCTGGAGCTGCGCGAGCTCGTCGCCGTCGAGCCCGAGGAGAGTGGAGAGAACGGCGGCGGTGTCCTGGCCCATCAGCGGAGCCGGGACGGCGGGCGTCACGCCCGTGTCCAGGTGGATCGGTGACCCAGGGGTGAGCAGCGGACCGACGCCGGGCTGGTCGACGACCGAGAGGATCGGATTGCGGCCTCGTTCCTCGGAGACGACCTCGGTGAAGGTGCGATAGGTGGACCACAGGAGGCTGGTCGGCCTGAGCCGCACCGCCACCTCCGCGTGGGGTTGCCCCTCGAACCAGCGGGCGAACAGGCCGGCGAGCACCTCGCGGTAGGCGAACCGGTCGTCCTCCTGCGAGAAGTCGACGGCCAGCGCCTCCTCTAACGCTCGCACCGGTGCCCGCATCTCAGTGACGTCGAGCAGATCCTCCCAGTGCCTTCTGGTCAGTGCCACCACCATGACCCGTCGGCCGTCCTGGCAGGTGAAGTCACGAGCGAAGCCGCCGTAGAGGTAGTTGCCGATCCGGGCCCGGTTGACCTGGTTAACCTGGGCCTCAGCCAGCAGTCCGAGGTTTCCGGCCATCGCTACGGCCACGTCGTGCAGCGCGATGCTCATCTCCATCCCGCGACCGTCAAGCCGGCGACGGCGCTCGGCTGCGAGCAGTGCCGTCGCCGCGTAGAGCCCGCAGGCGATGTCCCACGCTGGCAGCACGTGGTTGACAGGGTCGGCGTGCCCCTGGGGTCCGGTCACCATAGGGAAGCCCATGGCGGCGTTGACGGTGTAGTCGACCGCGGGTGTGCCGTCGTGGTGTCCTTGGATCTTCATGAAGATCAGGTCGGGGCGGGTTTGCCGGAGCTGGGCGTAGCTCAGCCCGGCGCGACCCACCGCGTTGGTCAGCGCGATGCCGCCATCGGGGCCCGACTCGGCGACCAGGCGCGCGACCAGCTCCTGACCGGTTGAGGAGCGCAGGTCAAGGCACACCGACTTCTTCCCCTGGTTGAGCCCGTTCCAGTAGAGGCTGGCTCCGGTCCGGGTGATTGGCCACCGGTGTCGGTCCGACGCGCCACCGAGCGGGTCAACGCGGATCACCTCGGCGCCGAGCTGGGCGAGGGTCATGCCGCCGAGAGGAGCCGCGACGAAGCCCGAGATCTCGACGATGCGCAGGCCGGCCAGCGGCATTGTCACTGTGGAGGCCATTGGACCCGGTGTCCCAGCGACCACGGGACTGCCTCCTCGGACCTGCGCAGCGGACGATGATGATGTAAGATACAATATCAGATATTGACGTGTCCCGAACCATTCCTCGGTTGGCCGCGCCAAGGTCTCGACCGACTAGACAGACGAACAAGACAAGGACTCACCATGGCTGTTCACATCGACGTCGCCCAGCTGCAAGAAGGTCTTGGCGCCCTGTGGGGTTCGCATGACCCCTTCGACTCAACGATGAAGCTGCTCTCCGAAGGAGTCGTCGGCGAGGACCGGATGCTGATCGACGGAGACCTCGTCGCGTCGTCGTCTGGAGCCACCTTCGAGAACATCAACCCAGCCACCGAGGACGTCATCGGCACCGTGGCCGACGCGACCCCGGATGACGTGGACCGCGCGATCGCCGCCGCCCGTCGGGCGTTCGACGAGACCGATTGGTCGACCAACGCCGAGCTCCGCCACCGCTGCCTGATGCAGCTGCACGAGGCGATGGAGCAAAACGCCGACCTCATCCGGGCCACGACGGTGACGGAGACCGGGATCGCGGTCCGGACCACGTACACCTTCCACTCCGACTGGCCCATCTCCGCCATCCCCTACTGGGCCGATATGGCGACGAGCTATCAGTACGAGGAGGAGCTCCCGGACCGACCGTGGTCGGCCGGCACCCGGCACATCGTGCGGCAGGAGGCCATCGGCGTCGTTGCGGCCATCACCCCCTGGAACTTCCCGCTCCAGACCGCGATGACCAAGCTGCTGCCGGCCCTGGCCGCCGGCGCGACCGTGATCCTCAAGCCGGCGGTCCAGACGCCGTGGCACGCCACCCTCATGGCCAAGCTCATCGCGGAAGAGACCGACTTCCCGGCCGGTGTCATCAACATCGTCACGCCGTCAAACAATGACGTGGCCGAGCGTCTGGCCACCGACCCGCGAGTGGACCTGGTCCACTTCACCGGTTCCACTGCGGTCGGCAAGCGGCTGATGGCGGACGCCTCCAGCCGGGTTGCCCGCGTCGCGCTCGAGCTCGGTGGCAAGTCGGCCAACATCTTCCTGCCCGACGCCGACTTCGAGATGCTGGTGCCGCTCGGCGCGGGCATGGTCTGCATGAACTCCGGCCAGGGCTGTGTCCTGCCGACCCGGATGCTCGTCCCCAACGACCGCTACGACGAGGCGGTCGAGCTGGCGACGATCGCCTACCAGTCGGTCCGGTACGGGGACCCGACCGACCCCGACGTGATCCAGGGCCCGCAGATCAGCGAGCTTCAGCGGTCTCGGATCCTCGGTCTGATCGAGAAGGGCGTGGACGAGGGTGCCCGCCTGGTGACCGGAGGTGGCACGCCGGCGCATCTCCCCAAGGGCTACTACGTCGAGCCGACCCTGTTCGCCGATGTGGACCCGGACTCCACGATTGCCCAGCAGGAGATCTTCGGTCCGGTGCTGTCGATCATGTCCTACACCGACGTCGACGACGCCGTGCGGATCGCCAACAACTCGGCCTACGGTCTCGCCGGAGCGGTCTGGAGCAACGACGAGGCAGCAGCGGTGGCCGTGGCCCGGCGGATCCGCACCGGGATGATCGCGGTCAACGGCGGGTTTTACTACGGCCATGACATCCCGTCGGGTGGCTTCAAGCAGAGCGGTCTGGGCCGCGAGTCCGGCGCCGAGGGCTTCGAGGAGTTCCTGGAGTCCAAGATCATCGCCGTCGGGGTCGCCAGCTAGCCGCGTCTACATGTAGCGCCCACCGGTGATCTCGAGGACGGCACCGGTGACATAGCTGGCCAGGTCGGATGCGAGGAACAGCGCGTCGTCGGCGACCTCGTCGGGCGACCCGGCTCGACGCATCGGGATCTCGCTCATCTTGTGGTCCCACGCGGCCACGGGCATCGCTCGGGTCATCGGCGTGTCAATGAGGCCGGGCTGGATCGCGTTGACCCGGATGCCGTCTCGGGCCAGCTCTTTCGCCCGACGCCTTCGTGAGGCCGATCAGCCCAGCCTTGGCCGCGCTGTAGTTAGTCTGCCCGACGTTGCCGACATGCCGGCGATCGAGGAGAAGTTGACGATCGACCCTGACCTGTTGGCGCGCATGATCTCGGCGACTGCCTTTGAGCTTCCCCTCGAATCGTGGAGGCTTCTTCAATGATGGATGGGTGTGCTGGCCACGGGCAAGTGTTGGCTCGGGGCGGTGTCTTCGGTGAGTTCCTCGACGG
>JAABUT010003525.1_pt1 | contig 13319 bp, 11 predicted proteins | sample 5559281 | NCBI WGS metagenome assembly JAABUT01 (sample SAMN10711880, study PRJNA513359) | rock metagenome | isolation source: Antarctica rocks | place: Antarctica: Victoria Land, Ricker Hills nord | collected 2016-01-04
ATTAGAAATGACTTTTCAAAGTAATTCTCTTTCGATAGAATTTCGTCTAGTTTGCACAAAGATATAATCTCTATCTCTTTGATGACTTTTGAAGAGATGACTAGTTTTTTGAATCGAAATTCGAATCAAAATCGAAGCGATCATATTCTTTGTTCATTGCACTGATTCTAGTAGATCGATCGAGGTACTTCTTAGAGCTATGACCTGATTTATGACATACGAAACAGCTTTCGACTAGAATGTCTGCTTCTTTGACGTTAGTTAAAATCGCGTCGCGCGACTTTAGATGATCAGACTTCGAGTGATCGACTGATTGAGTGACAACAATCGCTTTATGAAAGATAGTCTTTGAAACGTCGTTGACGCGTTTGAGCTTGTTCTTGATCTCTTGAATGACTCGCTGATCATTATTCAAATGAATCAGATAGAAACGAATTTCTTTTAGAAAATCAGATTGAACTAGTTGATCTACTCAAACGAATCGAAGACGAGAATGTATTTTATCTTTCAAATCAACAATCAGTTGCTTTTCGTGATAGTCTAGATAGAAAAATAGTCGTTGAAACTGAGTATAGAACTCGCTGAATTTCTTTGATTCTTGAATCAAGTTGTAGTATTCTCTACGAAAGTTGACTTTCTTATTCGAATCATCAAACAACTGAGCTAGCTCTTTCAAAAGATCTTCGACGATTCTATAGAAATTGACACAATCACGTTCACGTCTAGCTTGAGTGATCTCTGCTGCGTCATCGAATAATCTAGAATGTACATAGCTTAATTTGACTCGTTCATTAGAAAAGAGATCGACGTTGATCTCTAGTTTATTCTGAATTTTTCCGTATCAGTTCTTTCAAATAGAGTTCTTTTCATCAGTAAACAGCGAAGAATCAGGTATTTTTTGAGATCTAGAACGCTCAGAGTAGGTGAAATCAGAAGAAGTGTTTTCTTTAGTTTGAAGTCTTGTCTTCAACTCTTTGATTTCGTCTTCTTGTTGTTTATTTAACTCGTAGAGTTGATCTGTTTCTTTATCAAGAACTAGACTTCGAGTCTTTCAGATTTCGTAGAACACGAGAGATATTATCATTTCAGCGAATGATTCGTCATCTTTATGAATGAATGACGCAGCACTTGATGATTTCGTTCGTGATTTCAATGAATCAGCATCAGAGTTTTGAGAGAAACGAGTTCAGAATTTCTCAGAACGCTCTTCAGTAGACGAACGACTAAACATGATGAGATTTGTTTGAAAGAGAGTTGAATGAATAATGATGCTCGACGATTGAAGAAGAAAGACGTATGAGATGAGATTCAATCTTCAACAAAGAAGATGAGATTTGTTTGTTGAATGATTTGATTGATTTTCTAGCAAACAACGAAGATTCTTTATCATTGAATCTATCAATCGATTTGATTCTTGAGCAATTCACGAAGATTCTTTATCGTGATTCTTGTAATCGAGTGAACTTTGTGTACTTAATGAGCGATAAGTAGTCTAGCAATTCAAACAGTCTCGTCGTTGATTCTATTCAACTCTCTAGTGTTGTTCTGTCTTTCAATTGTCGTCGATCATCAGATAAATGAATTTCTTTAGACTCGTTCTGTCTAGACGAGTATGTTGAATGAGTAATGAGATCAGTATTGTGTGATTAACGAATTCTTAATATAATGTCAGAATCGTGTCTAGATGATACAATCAATGAACATCAGAGTTGATAGTGCTTGATCTTTAAAGATAGCTATAACTGAATATTAAGAATACAGAAGAAGATTGATACAAGAGCTTCTATTTATGTAATGTTCAGAGACTGCGCTAGGCTTGAAAGAGATGTGTTTGTAACATGAAAAGAAGATGATGTAGATGAACAAGATGTTGATGAAAGAAAAGAATGTTGAGAAAGAAAAAGAATGTTGAGTCATATCTGAGTCAAATCTGAGTCAGATCTAGGTTAGATTTCAACTAGATCGTTGACTAGCTCTAATCAGTCTTGATACGCTCGTAACAAGTAGCTTGACGGTTTATTCTGCGAAGATTTCTTCGTCATCTGATCAACACGATATATAATGTCGTTTCTTAAACAATCAATTTATGACTGTCAGAATCGCGTTGTTTTCATCACTTTCTGATAGATTGATAATGAAGTCTAATGATATGTTCTGTCATCGCTGCTCTGATATGAACAATGACTTCAGCAGTTCATTGATTTGATCTCTCGATGCTTTTGATCTACAACAAACGTAACAGTTTTAAATGTAGTGCTTGATCGTCATTCTCATCTTTGATCAGTAATATGATCATCTCAGCAAGTTCAACGTTCAATTCATGTCAGAGTGATCATTGATCAAAAGATCATGTGCTTTTCTTATCAATTGAGTGATCATTGACTGAGAAATTCATAGTCTATCATCTTTTCAGAGTACTTTATCAAGTACTTTGCAATTGTCTAGATCAATATCTTAACAAGTTCTTCTGTTCTGTTTCATGATTATTCAAATATTGAAGCACAGTTGATTTGTTTGATTTTCGACTATAATTTGATTCTGAATAGAAATCATCTCTTCGATCGAATTTTCGTTAGTGTTTGATTCATGTTTCGAATCTGAGTCAGATTCTGAGTCAAATCTGAGCAAGATTTGAGTCAGATCTTGATCAGCTTTCTGATCATTTTCTTGATCAGCTTTTATTGACTGCAGTTCAAATCTGTCTTCTGACAATAGCATCTGATGCTGATATAGCTTTTGATTATCATTTGCTTCAACTGACTTGACGTCTGACATTCTGATCAGCGCGTCAACTTTCAGATTCTGTTTTCTCAACTGATATATGATCTTGAAGTTATATTCAGATAACTTTTCAGCTCATTTAGTCTGTTGTCTGATCAGTTCTTTAATCATCATGAAGTACTTCAAATTCAAATGATCAATGAAGATCTTGATTGAAATATCTGTACATTTCAATTCAGAGCATCAATGCTTCAAGCAGCAAATAATGATCAGCAGTTTCTTGTCATAAATCTCGTAGTTGCATTCTGCGAAAATCATGTTCTTGCTGTAAAAGATCACTGAATGTAGAATGTCTTCATCGTCATACTGAGATAATACTTCGTCGTTCACGTAGTTCAAGAAGTTCGTTTTCAGAATAGCTTTTCTGATCAAGTTGAAATGCTTCAGAACAAAGACTATCATCATCTGTTGCTTTAGTTCTTCAAAGATTATCTGACAGATCTTTGTTCATTCAAAGAGATGATTTTTTCGAGTCAGCTTTATCATGAGTCGAACGATCTTTGAGAAGTTCTTTATGAATTGTTGATAAAAGTTGCAGAAGTCAATGAAGATTTGCACATAAGTCAATGATCGAGACACTTTTCAGCTTCGAATCACATCTACTTTTCAAGAATTCATTCGCAGATCATTGATGAATATCAGTAGTTTAAGAAACGAGATTTTCTGAATCTTGAATTTGCACTTGTTAATGTCTATCTGCAAGTTGACTTCGCGAAGCTTGTTTAACACTTCTTTCACATGAGTTCTATGTTCTTTCAAGATTTTACTATAAATGAGAATATCATTCAAGTATGTCTGACAGAACTTGTGCAGACAGTCAAACAATACATTGTTGATATAGTGCTGAAAAGACGCGAATTCATTGATCAATTTGAAGAACATTACTCTATACTTGTAAACATCAAAGAAGATAACAAAAGTAGTCAAATTCTCGCTTTTCAAACTCATGCGCAGTTTATTGAACGTGATGATAATATTGAGTTGAGTCAGATACTTACTGTCTTGAATTTGAGCTAGTACTTCGTTTATTAAGAGTATTGAATAACAATCTTTTTTGATCAGAGCATTCAGTTTTCAATAATTCACGCAAAAGCAAAGACTATCATCTTTCTTTTTGACAAATAGTATTGACGAAGCGAAGAAAGCTTTGCTGAAGATAATGAACTTCTTCTTCAAGTTCTCTTCTAAATACTTCTTGATCTTCTGCAACTTGTGACTCAACATGAAATACAATCAACTTCTAGAAGACTGATTCTCATCTTCTAATTCAATCTTATAATCATATGATTGATGCAGAGATAACTGCGTTGTCTTTTCTCTATCAAAAACATTCAGAAAGTCATAATAAACTATCAAAAGCTTCTTCTTTAGTTCATTTAATGACATGACAGAGATCATTTCATTCAGTTTCGCGAAATCTTCGACTGAGCTAAGCGCTTTGTTGATTTCACTAATAATTAAGAAGAAAATCTTGATCTTCTTATTCTTGACTAGAGTTCAATATGCAGCGACTTTGATCATGACAATATTGACGAATTTCTTTGTCTCAGTTGACTGAAATGAGCGAAGTTGATCGAGATTAACTTAAGTGCTTTGCTTTGCTATGAGAACAGATTCAATGAATCGAGCAGATTCAATGAATCTATTCACTGATTTCTGATTCATGAGTCTCTTCAAGATGATTGTTGATGTAACAATCAAGTTCAAGTTCTTTCGTTTCATTTTGCAGATCTCGTTTAATTCAAATCTGTGAAATGTTGATTGACTGCTTGCTTTCAAAACAACAGATTTCAATGTTCAAATCTTCAATGATGATATTAATCAATTGTTTGCAGAGTCTATCAACATTTGATTTCTTTTCAATCAAAGATTTTCAATGATTATCTTGTGTTGATCTAAATGAGTTATTAATAAAGACATTATTTCATTCTTGTGTTCTTGTATCATAATCAATGTATACAGAGCATGTGTAATCAACTTTCAATCAGAAATTTCATCATACAATTGAATCAACTTTGATTTTAACAGCGATATTGACTGAATATCAAAGCATTCACATAGCTCTGACATCAAAGATTCATCAATGAAAGTTATGTCAATGACTTCAGTATTTATCAGAGCGAAAGATCTGAATATCTTTTCTAAACTATTCAAGATGATGTCAATCATGAATGACTTGAAATCAAATGAATCATCAGGCATGCTGATGAAGCAGAATACAAGTATATTGCTCTCAGTCATTACTTTGATGAGAGTAAGTTGTTTTTTGAATTCGCTGTGATTTCGTGCATCTGAGCTGACTCAAGACAATCATGTGCTCTATGTTCTGACTTCTTGCATTTGAAGCAGAGTTCTTTTTTAAACAACTTCTTTTTAGCAAGATTGACATTTGATATTCTGAGTTTCTTTCATGCAGAGATTAAAGCTGAGATCGCAGTAGTGATCATCGTCAAGATGTTAGTGATAGAATGAGTGACTTAAGTCGTTGATGTCTTGAAGACTGATTAAGCATTCAATTTCGTCAATCAAACGTTGACTTGCATGCAGATGTTGACGAATTCATTCAAATTCATAGTTTGTTCATTGATCATGACTCGCTGAAGATCTGAGTTAGTCTTATGCTAAAGATCATTTAGTAAAGTTTCGTTATTATATTCTAGTTTCACACTAAGTCTCTGAAATTTCATTCAAAATTTATGAAAGAAGATCTTGTTTTGATACAACTTCAAGAACTGTTGTTGAGTCATGTAACGTTGATTAAGATTGTCATACATCTTATTTATGATCGACAGTATCTTTTCTGCTTCAAGAAATGAGTTCGTGATCATGTTTCTTATTCTGAGTGCTATGTGTTTGATCATTGTTTCACTGACTTGACTTTTCACATATGCAATCTTCATTTCTTCGATAGAAAAATGATTCTTGTTCATCTTCAGCTTGTTTTGCATTCAAAACAATCAATTATTCACATTCTGTCTTGAATCTTTGAACAGAGATGAGTCAGATAGCTCAATCAACTTTAAGAATCAATCTTTTGAAATCAAAATGCTTAGTCAACTTGATGTTACTTCTAAATGACGTATAATCAAGTTCTTTTTCTTTATCTCTTTCTGTAAACGCGTTCGAACAACGTTCAACGTTGTCTGCGTAGCTTTCAACTTAATGTTAATAGCTTTCAATTCAACGTTGATCTTGTTGATATCATTTAACATCTGAATCATGTCATTGTGAATCTTGATTTTGATGTCATGCTGTTGACATATGTACTTGATAAAGACAACGAGATCATCTGCTTCATGAATGCTTATTCAAGCATTCAATTCAGTGCTGATGCTGATCTTGATCATTTCGTGATTGAAAAGCAACGCGTTCTCTTCTTCAATATTCAACGACGCATTCATGTCTTCTTCTTCTGATGCTGTTTGATTCTGTGATAGAAGTGATTCTCTTTCAGCATTTTGATTTTCGTAATGAGTCGTGCTCATTGATTCTGATTCTAATTCTGTGCTTCTAGTCATTGTGTAAGTAGAAAATTGCTGATTGAAATTCAACTGAAATTTCTGATTTCAGTTTTAAAACAACACGTTCGTGTTCTTCTGTTCTGATGATAAGCTCAATAAAGAGTTAATTTAAAGCAACATGTTCATGTTCTTCTGTTCTGTTCTAGAAATTTCTTGATTTCTAATGAATCTTCTGAGCTCGATTTTCTGATTTCGATTCTGATTTAAGTTTGAATGATGTAACTTGTTTTTATATCGTTTACATGTTGATAGTAAGATTAATGAGCTTTGAACTAATGTTATTAGTCTGCATAAAGCGAATCATATGAGTGTATTTTAACTAGAAGTTCAAAGCTGAAGAAGAAAGAAAATACAACACGTTGTGAGTTTTACTTATGAAGACACGCTAAATTACTAGCGTGTCAACATCAGTTCTATACTAGTTTATAATAGTCTGACATGATCTATGTTAGACTAACTTGAAGTGCACGATTGCAACACATCTGACAAGTCTCATTTCATTCAAATATGATCTTCTTTTAAATGAGTCAAATCATTGAATGAACAATCTTTGAAAAGTTCTTCATAAAGTATTAATAAAAGTTGCAGAAGTTAATAAATAACTGAATCTGAGTGAGATTATTAAAAGTAGATCATTTCACTACTGCTTGTATCTTTCGTGAATTCATCTTCAGTTCTTCAATGAATATTAATAGTTTTAGAAAAATGATCTCTTGAATAGATCTGTTGTCAAGTTAGAGTTGAATTAAGTTGAGAAAAATCAACTCAATTTAATTCTGAGTTCAAGTTGAGATTGAGTTGATTTCTTTCAACTTGAACTCAACTTGAAATCAAGTTGAGTTGCTTGAACTCAATTTCTAAAAATAGTATACTTACTCATATGCACAGAATTTTCATGCAGACTGAATTTGAATTCAATTTCTAAAAATAGAATAATTACTTGTATGCACAAGATTTTCGCGTAAACTGAGTTTCTGCGCACTTTAATTTAGAAAGATTAGCAACAAATAATTAGAGTTTGACGTGTTAAAATGACATCAATATAAATAGTTTTAGTTAGCATGCATGAAAATTTCGTTTGCGCTGAAATCTCATGCATACAAGTAGTTAATCAATTGACTTTACATTCAAGGAAAAAAAAACTAAAGTTATTAACAAAAGCAATAAAAATTAACTTGAATTATGCGCGAAAGCAATAGTATCACTAACAGTGTGATAATGCAAAAATTGTATTTACTATCTATTTATCTTGCGACAGCGTTGCATTTTGATTGCATAGTAACATGACTATCTACTTCATCATGTAATTTAAACAAACTTCAAATGTAAACTTTTCGCTTGTAAGATGAAAAATTAATCTCATATTCTTTGCTTGAATGATTACACATTTTGCGTGAATTGCGCAAAGATTGATGCTTATTAAGTAATCAGTATTTGAATTGCAAAATTGATTGCAAAATTGATCATGAAACTAATCTTTGTACATCGCAATCAGTCATGCTTTCATCATCTTCTGCAATGTCTTTATAACTTTTGATTGAAAGCGAAGATTGACTTCAATTAATTCATGATACACTTCGCGAATTACATGCTGAAACAACAGCTTTGAAATAAGTAAGTTGATTGTTCTTTGATATCAATGAATTTCACGAAGTATCACAGTTTCTCTGCAATATTTTCGCATTTTCTTGAGCTTGATAAGATCACTTTTTATGATGACATTAATAACATGAACTGACTCAATGAATTAAACATTCTAACATATGATCAGCGTCTTTGAAATTACTTTTGCAATTCTTTTTGCAATCTAGTAAGTCTCAAACTGTTGAGATCATGTTTAAAAACTAATCAGAATGTGTGCGTAACTAGAATGTTTAATTGATAAAGATAGTTATAACTAAGACTTTAAGAATACAGAAGAAAGAAGGTATAAAAGACAAGAAGAACACGCTCTATATAGTAGTTACTCAGATCGACGTTAGTCTCAAAGAAGACGTGTTGAAACATAAGAAAGATGTTGATTTAAAAGATGTTTGCAACATAAAGAAATGTGTTTGTCATAGAAATCTGTTGATCATTCATAATACAAAGAAGTGTGTTTATCTAGAAGATAATAGAAGCTGATTAGAAGATGCTAGAAAAGAAAAAAGATGCTGAGTTATATTTGAGTCAAGTCTGAGTCAGATTTGAGCCAGATCTCAACTAGATCATTGACTAGCTTTAATCAACTTTGACACATTCGTAACATTACTTTTTTCTTCGAAAATTCATGTTTGCATGAATAGAACAAAAGAAACGCAAAATTTTTTCACTGTTTTTCAATTTAGTGTGACTTGTCTAAATAAAGCTTATAAAATTCAACTAGAACTTCTTTTGAGCTCTTAAACTCTTCTTTGTTGACATAGTATCATTCGTTGTTTTGATCTAGTCTCGTTCATTTAACTTTGTATTGTATTTGATCTTGATAATGTCTAGAGTTCAAAATGTCATCTATCTTTCAATGCTTATCATCTTTGATAGTGAAAAATCTAAATGATTCTGAATGCTGTTCTGATAAGAAATCATTGAAACAAGAATGTAATAGCTTTGAACTGAACATTGAATGCAGCTGCTTCATGCTTATTGATAGATGAAGATGATAGAAAATCTCAACTTTGACAGTGATTTGATAAAATTTTAGCTGTTTATCTTTCAAATCTTTGCATGATCTTGTTGTTTTTATGTTTCTGAAGAATAATCAAACTCAGTCATCTACTTCATAAATGATGTCTCGTTTATGTTTATTGATCTGAGCTTCGATCATCTGCTTCGTCTTTTTCAATTATTGATGATCAAAGATAAGAAGCTCTTTCATTTGAATGATAATATTGTTTGCTTTTCTAGCTTCAAGACGTTCACAAGTAGTTTCGTAGTCAATCGTATCTGAATTGAAACTCATTCGTGAGTGAAAATTCTTATTGAAGTAAAATGAAGTTATTGAGATGATTGAGAAGATATTGAAATTCTCGCTGAATTCTATCATTGATAGTCATTTTGCTCAGTCGTTCTGCATGTAATTGCAGTAGATTCTTAATTTGCGTTCAACATCTTAATTAACTTGTTTCAATTGATTATTGATTTCAGAATGATAAACTGTTGATAAACTAACTGTAATTCTTAGTTACTTACAAAGACTTTGTCACATTGTTGATATGAATTAAAAGTCTCTGTTTAAAACAATAAAACTAGATAGATCATGAAGTCAATAAACGTTTCATAGCATGATTTAAATCATTTCTTCAACTGAGATGTTCTTATCTTCTCAATGACAGAAAACATAGTGACGTTTCTTGATGAAACAACATATGATTGTGCAAATGATGTTATAATCTTTTGATAGAGATAGCTCAATGATGAAGTTCATAACTATATCTTTTCAGCGTTTCTGTGAAATTGATAGAGAATGAAGAAGTTCATTGATGCTATCTTTAAATGTCTTACTTCGTTGACAAGCATGATAGTTTTGAATATAACATCTAATTGTTGCTCAATAATCTGATCAATAGTAGAAACGTTGAACTAAATCAGTGATTCTTCAATTATCAGAGTGAAAGATGAAAGACTGATCATGAATTTTCTTTAGCAATTTTGTGTGCATTTTCTCAGAAATTCACAGTAGATTTCTTCTGAACAGAACGTTGTTAACGATCTTGCAGTGCTTCAATTCAGTGCTATGTAGCTTGAGCTTGTTTTCGCTTATAGCTTGTTTATACTCATTGCAAAGCTCATTCATCTTGTTGACATCTTTTACTCACTGATAGAGATTAACTTCAGATTCAATAGTTAGAATATTTACTTTATCGAGTGTCAGAATGATCTGATAGTGATCTTCAGTACGCTGAGTTGATTCAGAGACGTTGATCAGAAACATTCTGATTAAAGCATCAACTTTAGTGTTTATTTTGCCTGATCAAAATATAATTTGAAAGTTGAACTTAAATAGAATGTCTAGATAATTGACTTGATGTCAAGTCAACTGTTTATTTTTCATGAAGATCTTCAGAGTCTGATGATTGATGAATATCTGAATGAGTAGTTCAGTGCATTCAAGCTTAAGTCTTCAATGTTCAAAACATTGAATAATGACTAGCAATTTCTTGTCATAAATATGATAATTGCATTCAGCGAGAATCATGCTTTTGCTGTAGAAAGCTACTGAGTGAAGAACTCTCTCATCATCATACTGTGATAGAATTTCATCTTTGACGTAGTCAGATGCATCAATTTCTAGAATAGTCTGTTGTTTGAAATCGAAATGTCGTAGTATTGAGATTGAGCTGACTTGTTTCTTCAGATCATCAAAAGCTTGAACACAAACTTCATTTTATACAAAAGACGTGTTCTTTCTAGTCAACTGAGTGAATGATTTAACTAGCTTCAAGAAGTTCTTAATGAAATGACGATAGAAGTTAATGAATCTCACGAAGCTCTGAACTTCTTTTAGATTAATCAACGTAGCTCAGTTGACTATGACTTTCACTTTGATAAAATTCATGCAAAGACTTTGTTCTGACACTATGACTTTTAAGAAGACTGTTTCTTCTACATTGAATTCGTACTTTTGAATATTCATCTGTAAGTCAGCTTCTTGTAGATGACTCAATATCATCTTGACATGTTGTTTATGTTCTTGTTGAGTTTTGCTGTAAATCAGAATGTCATCTAGATAGACTTGACAGAAGTTATTTAGAAAGTTTCATAAAACATCATTCATATACTGCTGAAATGAGACAGAATCATTAATAAGTTCAAAAGATAATATCTTTGATTTGTACATTTCTAAAGCAATGATAAAGATAGTGTAGTTCTCACTATCAGAATGCATTTGCAGTTTGTTGAAAGTCGAAATGATATTTAATTGAGTCAGATGCTTGCAATCAACTATGTTGTTGATTATTTCATCTATGAGTGATAGACAATAGCAATTTCTTTTGATAATAGCATTGAGCTTTTGATAGTCAATGCAAAATTGTAGATCTTCATTTGCTTTTAAAGCGAACAGAACGAGTGAGAAATACGAAGCTTTGCTAAAGATTATAAATTCTTTGAAAAGATTCTCGTTCAGATATTTCTTTACTTTCTGAAGCTTGTAGAGAGACATTCAATATGCTCAACAATGAGATGACATTACGTCACTAGTAAGCTTTATCTTATGATCATACAAATGATGAGACGATAGCTTGTCTGCTTGAACTCAATCAAAGACATCTAGAAAATTCTGATATTTCAATGATAGCTTGACTTTAATATCTTCTAGATTCTGAGTCGTTTCATTGACTGAGAAGATGTTTATGACATCTAGTTTGCATTGAGTATTGTATATGATTTTTCTATTGATATCTTCAATGAACATAGCAAAAATCTCTGTCTGATTCTTCTTTTTTCGTTTTACTAGTGCTTGAAAAGAGATGACGTTTATGTTTTGAATTGAGAATGACTCTTTTGAAATGAATGAAATTGAGTGCTTGAGCATCTTAAAGATCTTGCTGTGAGCTGCTGAAGAGATTGAAGTTGATCGCGATCAACTTAAGTGCTTTGTATTTGACGAAATCAAAAAAATCGAAATAGAATTATTTAATTGATCAGAAAATATGATAGTATCATGTTTCATATTCAATAATATTTCATTTTTATTCATTCAGAGTTTGCTTAATATAGCTTCATGATGCTCAATATCAGCTATCAGCATTGACATAGTCAATTTCTTATGACTTTCGATCATAAGATTGAATAGAATTTTATGAGTAATAGTTTTTCTAGCTAACTTCTCATCATAGTCTTGTATTAACTTCTTTTTTGCTAGTAATATAGATTGTATTTCAAGTTTCTGACATACTTTATCAACTAGCTTGTCATGTATCAGCGTGTAGATGATGAAATCACTATCTATCAAAGAGCGAAGATTGAAAGAATTGCTCTGAGAGATGAAAGAAGCATTGATCAGAAATGACTTTTCAAAATAATTTTATTTCAATAGAACTTTGATTTGATTGCACAAAGATATGATTTCTACTTCTTCAATGATTTTAGAAGAGATAGCTAGTTTTTTGAATCAAAATTGAACTCAGAGTTTGATGTAGATTGATCAAACTTGTCATCTTTTAATGCATTGACTTTCAATCAATCAGAGCACTCTCTAGAAGTATGATCTGATTTGTAACAGATGAAACAGATTTCAGCTTGTAGATCAATGTCTTTGATGCTAGTTAAAATCACATCATGCAACTTTGAATGATCGACGAGTGTAATGACTTCGATCTTTCTATAGAAATTCAATGAATCTTGTTTCTCAGCAAAGATGACTTACTTTCTGACTTTGACCAAGAATTTCTTTTCTTTGATGTCATTCATGACTCAATGCTCATTGTTCAAATGAATCAGATAACTACGAATTTCATTAAGAGATTCTGACTGAATCAGCTGACTACTTCAAGCTGCATGAAAATGATAAACTATCTTGTTTTGTAGATCAATGATCAATTGCTTTTCATGATACTTTAGATAAAAGAATAAACGTTGAAATATTGAATAAAAGTCGCTGAATTTGCTCTTTTCTTGAATGAGATTAGCATATTTTCTTCGAAAGTTTATCTCTTTGTCAGAATCATCATAAAGCTGAGCAAGTTCATCTAGTAGATCATTGATTGTTGAATAAAAGTTCAATGAATCTTGCTGATGTTTGACTAGAGTGACTTTGACTGCGTTTTCGCTGATTCAAGAATAAATGTAAACTAGTATAGCTTTGTCATTGTCAAAATGATCGATGTTGATTTCTAGCTTGTCGCGAATCTTTTCTTGTTAATCATCTCAGATAAATTCTTTTTCATCAGTAAACAGAGATAAATTTGAAAGCTTTTGAGATCACTTGAATGAATTGAACATGATGAAAGAAGTAGAAGTATCTTCTTTAGTCAATTGCAGTCAATGTTGTAGTTTCATCAGCTGATCTTGAAGCTTTTTAAGATTTAAATTCAATCG
>JAABUT010003526.1_pt1 | contig 13319 bp, 10 predicted proteins | sample 5559281 | NCBI WGS metagenome assembly JAABUT01 (sample SAMN10711880, study PRJNA513359) | rock metagenome | isolation source: Antarctica rocks | place: Antarctica: Victoria Land, Ricker Hills nord | collected 2016-01-04
GGATAATCCCGAGCGCCGCAGCAATAGGAATCGCAGTGTCATGGGCTCGCCGCAGATCACTGGTGATGACTCGGCTTGTACCGGTGGATCCGAGGACAAGGGCATGCGCGATCGCCTGCGCCTGCGCCTGCCCCGCACGCGTCAAGGGGGGGTGGGACGTCTGGCCCTGGACCCGGCCTTCGACGTTCCACGTGCTTTGGCCATGACGAACGAGGTACAGCACCGTTCCGCCGCGCAACTCGAACATATCTCTCCTTGGGTTCACCACTTGATGTGGCGGTTCGAACTACCGCGACGTTTCGGCGCTTCGGCGTTGCGATCGGCCGGGCTGATGACGGTGTTGTTCAGCTCGGGTAGCGGCGCGGAGTCCAGACCACCTGCCGGCCGTCGGCGCGAGTGACCGCCTGCGTCTGCGAGGAGCCCACGATCAACAACGTGCGCATGTCGACCACCGCGGGGTCGAGATCGGCCAGCCCGACCACGGTGATGCTCTCCTGCGCCCCGCCGACGTCGCGGGCAACGATCACCGGTGTGTCCGGGGCGCGATGGGCGAGCAGCAGGTCACGGGCCTGCCCGACCTGCCAGGTACGGGACTTGGACGCCGGGTTGTACAGCGCCAACACCAGGTCCGCAGCGGCGGTGGCGGCCAGCCGTTGGGCGACGACCTCCCAGGGCTTGAGGCGGTCGGATAGGGAGATGGTGGCGAAGTCGTGTCCGAGCGGGGCGCCGACCCGGGCCGCCGCGGCGTGCGCCGCGGTGATGCCGGGGACCACCCGCACCGTAACCCCGGCGTAGCGCTGCTCGCAGGCAATCTCGAGCACCGCGCTGGCCATGGCGAACACGCCAGGGTCGCCGGAGGACACCACCGCAACCCGACGACCCCGGCGGGCGAGGTCCAGGGCGAACTCGGCGCGCTCGGACTCAACCTTGTTGTCGGAGTCGTGCCGACGCTGGCCGGGCCGCACCGGGACCCGGTTGACGTAGGTGGTGTAGCCGACCACATCGTCCGCATCGGTCAGCGCCGCCCGCGCCTCGGGCGTCAACCACTGTGGGCCCGCGGGCCCCAGTCCCACCACAACCACGCCACCGCGCCGTCCGGCAGCCACAGCCGGCGGCGCCGTCGCCGGATCGCCCAGCTTGCTGGGCAGCACGGCCAGGGCAAAGTAGGGGACCGAATCGGCGTCGACATCACGCAACCGCGCAGTCCGCTCGTCACTCATCGTCGCCCGCTCGACGTAGAGAGCGTCGTCGAGCCGCCCTGCGCGATCCAACGCCCGGCGAACCGTGCCGAAGGTGCGACCGAGCTTGAGGATGACGGCGGAGTCGGTGGCACTGATCCGGGCGGTCAATTCGTCCTCGCCCAGCGTGCCGGGGATGACCGTGAGGACCTCGTCGGCCTCCACCAACGGTCGGCTCAGGCTGGTGGCGGACGCACTCACCGAGCTGACCCCGGGCACCACCTCCGTCCGGTAGCGGTGGGCCAGTCGCTTGTGCAGGTGTTGGTAGGAGCTGTAGACGAAAGGGTCACCCTCCGACAAGATGGCAACATTGCGGCCGGCGTCCAGATGGGCGGCCAACCGATCCGCCGCCTCGGCGTAGAAGTCGTTCAGCGCACCGCGGTAACCACCCCGGTGGTCAGTGGTCTCGGTGGTGAGCGGATAGACCAGAGCCTCCTCGAGCTGGTCACCGCGAAAGTAGCCGCTGGCGATCGCCCGGGCGATGCTGCGCCCGTGCCGCGCGCTGTGAAAGGCGAGCACGTCGACCGCCCCGATCACCTCGACGGCCCGCACGGTCAGCAGCGCGGGATCACCCGGGCCGAGCCCGACGCCGTACAGCCGGCCGGTGCCCGCGGTGTTCATTCGGCGGTACTCGCGATCGCGTTGACGGCTCCGCAGGTGATGGCGCTGCCCCCCCGACGACCGTGCACCACGACATAGTCCAGCCCCAGCTCGTTCTCCGCCAAGGCGCGCTTGGACTCGGCAGCACCGATGAACCCCACCGGGATGCCGAGGATCGCCGCCGGGCGCCACGAGCTGCTCTCCAGCAGGTCCAGCAAGTGAAACAGCGCCGTGGGAGCGTTACCGATGGCCACCACCGCGCCGTCGAGGCGTTGCCCCCACAGCTCGATCGCCGCCGCACTGCGGGTGGTCCCGAGCCCCTCGGCCAGCGCGGGCACCTGCGGGTCGGACAGGGTGCAGATGACCTCGTTGTCGGCGGGCAGGCGGCGCCGCGTAACGCCGCTCGCCACCATCTGCACGTCGCAGAGCACCGGCGCCCCGGCACGCAGCGCGGCCCGAGCGGCGAGGACCGCTACGGGCGAGAACGCGAGGTCCTCGACAAGGTCGACCATGCCGCAGGAGTGAATCATCCGGACGGCGACCTGGGCCTGCTCGGCAGACAGTCCGTCCAGGGCCGCTTCGGCGCGGATGGTGGCGAAGGACTGGCGGTAGATCTCGGCGCCGTCTCGGAGGTAGCTGCTCATGCGTTCCTCCGTGCCGACTGCACGGCGTCGGCGAGGTGGGCCAGGGTACCGGTGTGCTTGCCTCTCCGACAACGCCGACGTGGTACCCGGTTTCGCTTGCCACGACGCCGACGTGGCGGGTGCTGCCCGCAGCGCCGCGCACAGCCCGACCAGTGCACGGGTAGGCCGACAAGCCCAGTGGTAGATGCGGACAGGACGGCGGTGGCGTCACTGCGGACGTCGGACAGCGAGCGTCCGCAGCCCGGCCGACCGGTGCAGGCGGTCGTCCCCGACCAGGGCGAGCCGGCGGCACTCAGGAAGCCCACGGAGTCCAGTGTGGACAACATGTCGGCGACGTGGTCGGTCCGAACGTGGGGGATGATGATCCCGCGCCACGGGGTGATCCGCAGGCTGCCCGCGGCGCCGGCGGTGGCGAGCTCGGTGACCGCATGCCACTGCTCAGCGCTCACCTGGCCGAGTCGGCTCAGCACCGAGAGGGACACCGATGTATCGGGGCCGTGCACCACGCCGAGGCGCGGCGAAACCGGAGCCGCCGGGATGGCGTCCCGCGGGGTGTCGGTGACGTAGCTTGCTTCGCCCAGCTGCCGGGTGATGAGCCGCGTGGCCTCGGACAGCTCGGCCGCCCGCCAGCCGTCGGATCCGAGATCCGCGCGTACGGTCAGGAAAGCCGCCGCGGCGTCGACCGCCAAGCGGGTCGCATCAGCAGCGGCGACGATCACAGAAGTGGTGACGTCGGCCAGTCGTAGGCGAGCCATCCCGTCGGGAGTGCCGATGACGGTGACGTCCGGGTGCAGGAAAGCCACATCACCCCGGCCATCGTCCATTCCGACAAGGAATCTGCCACCAAGCTGGGTGAGATCGTCCCGGCTGCAGAGGATCGTGTCCACCACCTGCACCCAGGGGGAGACGTTGAGGTGCCCACATCCATCCAGCCCGGACAGTGGGCTGGCGACGATGTTACGAGCCCGGTCATGGGCCAGCGACGGCAGCAAGCCGACCGCGCGCAGGCGGGCACGCAGCTCTGTCGCGGCGTCGACCGCCAAACCGCGGAGCTGGACGTTGCCCCGGGAGGTGAGGCCAAGGTTTCCGTCACCGAGCTCGACCGCGGCGAGGCCGATCATCCGGGCCTGGGCCACGGTCAGCTGACCGCCGGGCACCCGGACCCGCGCCAGCCAGCCGTCCTCGGCCGGGTGCAGACGTAGTGCCCCCGGGCAGATATCGGCGCGGCCGCGGATGCCTGGCTGCGGAGCGGAGGGGGTGGGCATGGCGGGCAGCGTACTCGTGGCGGCTGACTCTTCGGGTAGACAATTCGCTGCCGGGCCGGGCTATGCTCCCTCTCGGAGTCCGAGAGGGAGCTCCGTCCGTTGAAGACGGCATATTCACCCAGAGGAAGCCGGTGTGATTCCGGCACGGTCCCGCCACTGTGACCGCGGTACTCCTGCCGCGGAAGTCAGGAACTCTTGCCGGCTTCACCCTGCCCGGGGCGAGGAGCCCGAGGAAGAGGTCTCGCTGTGCTGTTGCTATTGTCGACGTCCGACACCGACCTGATGAGTGCCCGCACGGCCGACGGTCCGGTGCCCTGGCGTTACGCCAACCCCACGCGGCTGCATCTCGACGACCTGCCAGACCTGCTCGCCGGAACTGAGCTGGTCGTCGTCCGGCTGCTGGGCGGGCAACGCGCGTGGCCGGAGGGACTCGAGGCACTCCGGGCCGGGCCGGGCCCGGTGGTCGTGCTCACCGGAGAGCAAGCGCCCGATGCGGAGCTGATGGGGCTGTCCACGGTCGCTGCCGGCATCGCCGCGCAGGCCCACGCCTACCTGGCCCACGGCGGTGCCCGGAACCTGAGCGAGTTGGCGAGCTTTCTCTCCGACACAGTGCTGCTGACCGGCCACGGGTTCGACCCGCCGGAGCCGGCGCCAGCCTGGGGGCGGCTGGAACGCACCGCGAGCAGGACACAGGGCCCGTTGGTTGCGGTGCTCTACTACCGCGCGCACCACATGAGCGGCAACGTCGGATTCATCCACACCCTCTGTGAGCAGGTGGAGGCAGCCGGCGGGCAGACGCTTGCGGTGTGGTGCGCCTCGCTGCGCGAAGCGGAGCCGAGCCTGCTGGCGGCGCTCGGCGCGGCCGACGTCATCGTCACCACCGTCCTGGCCGCGGGCGGGACCCGGCCGGCCGATGCCCAGGCGGGTGGGGACGATGAGGCGTGGGACGCCGGTGCCCTCGCCGACCTGGGCGTGCCCATCCTGCAGGCCTTATGCCTGACCAGTACCCGCGACGCCTGGCGCGACAACGACGAGGGCGTCTCACCGCTGGATGCCGCCAGCCAGATCGCGGTGCCCGAGTTCGACGGCCGGATCATCACCGTGCCGTTCTCGTTCAAGGAGTTCGACGCCGACGGGCTACCCGCCTACGTCGCCGACCCGGAGCGCTCCGCCCGGGTAGCCGGCTTGGCCGTGGCGCACGGGCGGTTGCGCCACATCGATCCGGCGGAGTACCGGGTTGTGCTGGTGCTGTCGGCCTACCCCAGCAAGCACGCTCGGATCGGTAACGCGGTCGGCCTGGACACCGCGGCCAGCGCCGTCGCGCTGTTGCGGCGGATGCAGGCCGAAGGCTGGGACCTCGGGCCCACCGACGGGCCCGATGCCCTGCCCGGTCTGGCCAGCGGAGACGGGGACGAACTCATCTACGCGTTGATCGAGGCCGGGGGCTACGACGAGGACTGGCTGACCGAGGGCCAGCTGTCCACCAACCCGGTCCGGATCGCCGCCGCGGACTACCGCCGCTGGTATGCCACGCTACCCGCCGAGCTGCGCGGACGCGTCGAGGAGCACTGGGGTCCGGCTCCCGGCACGCTCTTCGTCGACTCCACCCACAACTCGGAGGGCGACATCGTGCTGGCGGCGCTGCGGGCGGGAAACCTGTTGGTCCTGGTGCAGCCGCCCCGCGGCTTCGGCGAGAATCCCATCGCCATCTACCACGACCCGGACCTACCGCCCTCGCACCACTACCTGGCGGCCTACCGGTGGATCGCGGCCGCCCAGGACGACGGCGGATTCGGGGCCGACGCCATCATCCACCTCGGCAAACACGGCAACCTGGAGTGGCTGCCGGGCAAGAACGCCGGGCTCTCCGCCGATTGCGCCCCCGACGCCGCGCTGGGCAACCTGCCGCTCATCTATCCGTTCCTGGTCAACGACCCGGGGGAGGGCACGCAGGCCAAGCGGCGGGCCCACGCCGTGCTCGTGGACCACCTCGTGCCGCCGATGGCCCGCGCCGAAAGCTACGGCGACATCGCCCGGCTGGAGCAGCTGCTCGACGAGCACGCCAACATCGCCACCCTGGACCCCGCGAAGCTGCCCGCCGTCCGCGCCCAGATCTGGACGCTGCTGCAGGCCGCGAAGCTCGACCATGACCTCGGGCTGTCCGACCGCCCCGACGACGAACGCTTCGACGAGTTCGTCATGCAGATCGACGGCTGGCTCTGCGAGATCAAGGACTCCCAAATCCGGGACGGCCTGCACGTCCTCGGCCAGGCGCCCCACGGCGAATCCCGGGTCGACCTGGTGCTCGCCATCCTGCGGGCCCGCCAAATCTGGGGCGGCACACAGAGCGTCCCCGGGCTGCGGGAGGCTCTCGGGTTGGACGAGTCGGCGACGGACCGCACCGCCGCCGACCGCGCCGAGGATCAAGCCCGCACGTTGGTCGAGGCGATGGAGCGGGCCCAGTGGAACCCGGCGTCCGTGGCCACGGTCGCGGCCCAGACGCCCCAGCCCGCAGCCGTCGCGCAGGTGCTGAGTTTCGCGGCCGAGCACGTGGTGCCGCGCCTGGCCCGCACCACGGAGGAGCTGGACGCGATCCTTACTGCCCTGCGCGGAGGATTCGTCGCCGCGGGTCCGTCCGGCTCGCCCCTGCGTGGTCTGGTCAACGTCCTGCCCACCGGGCGCAACTTCTACTCCGTCGACCCCAAGGCGATACCCAGTCGGCTCGCCTGGGACACCGGCCAGGCGTTGGCCGACTCGCTGCTCGCCCGCCACCACAAGGACACCGGCGCCTGGCCGTCCTCGGTCGGGCTCTCGATGTGGGGCACCAGTGCCATGCGTACTTCCGGGGACGACATCGCGGAAGCCCTGGCCCTGCTCGGAGTGGAGCCGATCTGGGACGAGGCGTCGCGGCGCGTCACCGGCCTGACCCCGATCCCCCTCGCCGATCTCAACCGCCCACGCATCGACGTCACCCTGCGCATCTCCGGCTTCTTCCGGGACGCGTTTCCGCACGTCGTCGCCCTGCTCGACGATGCGGTCGGGCTGGTGGCCGGGCTGGCGGAGTCCGACGCCGAGAACTACGTGCGCGCTCACGTCCAGGCCGACCTGGCCGAGCACGGCGACCAGCGCCGGGCGACCACCCGCATCTTCGGCTCCCGACCCGGCACCTACGGCGCCGGCCTGCTGCAGCTGATCGACAGCAAGGACTGGCGCACCGACGCCGACCTCGCCGAGGTCTACACGGTCTGGGGCGGCTACGCCTACGGGCGCGGGCTTGAGGGCAAACCCGCCCGGGCGGAGATGGAGACCGCCTACCGCCGCATCGCGGTGGCCGCCAAGAACACCGACACCCGTGAGCACGACATCGCCGACTCCGACGACTACTTCCAGTACCACGGGGGGATGGTCGCCGCCGTCCGCGCGCTCACCGGCACCAGCCCCGCCGCCTACATCGGTGACAGCACCCGGCCGGAGACCGTCCGGACCCGCAGTCTGGTCGAGGAGACCTCACGGGTGTTCCGCGCCCGCGTGGTCAACCCGCGGTGGATGGAGGCCATGCGCCGCCACGGCTACAAGGGGGCCTTCGAGATGGCGGCCACGGTCGACTACCTGTTCGGCTACGACGCGACCACCGGAGTCATCGCAGACTGGATGTACGAGAAGCTCACCCAGGCCTACGTCCTGAACCCGGAGAACCGGAAGTTCCTGGAGACCGCCAACCCGTGGGCGCTGCACGGCATGACCGAACGACTCCTGGAGGCCACCGATCGGGGGCTGTGGGCCGAGCCCGACCCGGCGACGATGGCCGCCCTGCGCCAGGTCTATCTCGACACCGAGGGCGACCTCGAAGACCGCGGGCGCCGAGCATGAGCACCGCGACCGTGCCGGAGTTTCCCTTCACGGCCGTCGTCGGGATGGACGATCTGGGCCTGGCGCTGTGCCTGTCGGCGGTCTCACCGGGCATCGGGGGCGTGCTGGTGCGCGGGGAGAAGGGCACGGCCAAGTCGACCATGGTGCGGGCGTTAGCGGCGGTGCTGCCGCCGGTCTCGGTGGTGGCAGGGTGCCGGTTCTCCTGCGCCCCCACGGCCCCCGACGCCGCCTGCCCCGACGGTCCCCACCTGCACCCGGCGTCCGTTGCCCGGCCGGTCCGGCTGGTCGAGCTGCCCGTCGGAGCCAGCGAGGACCGGGTGGTCGGTTCGCTGCACCTGGACCGGCTGCTGGCCACCGGGGAGGTCGCCTTCGACCCCGGTCTGCTCGCCCAAGCCCACCGCGGCGTGCTCTACGTCGACGAGGTGAACCTGCTGCCGGACCACCTGGTGGACACCCTGCTGGACTCCGCGGCCATGGGCCGGGCGCGCGTCGAGCGCGAAGGAGTCTCGGTCACCCATGCGGCCCGGTTTGTGCTGGTGGGCACCATGAATCCCGAAGAGGGGGAGCTGCGGCCCCAGCTGTTGGACCGTTTCGGGCTGACCGTGGACGTCGCGGCGAGTCGGGAACCGGCCACCCGGGTGGCGGTGATGCGCCGCCGGCTCGCCTACGAGGCGGACCCCGCAGCGTTCGCAGGCGAATACCACGACGCCGAAGCGCTGCTTGCCCGACGCATCGTGACCGCCGAGGGGTTGCTGGGCGCCGTCGCCCTGCCGGACGAGGCGGTGCTGCAGATCGCCGAGATCTGTGCCGCGTTCGATGTCGACGGCATGCGCGGTGACCTGGTGATGGCCCGCACCGCCATCGCGCACGCCGCGTGGTGCGGCCGGGAAGTGGTCACGGCAGAGGACGTCCGGACCGCCTCGCGCCTGGCGCTGCCCCACCGCCGGCGGCGCAACCCCTTCGACAGCCCGGACGCCGCGAAGCAGGAGCTCGAGGACATCGTGGACGAGCACGCGCCCCCGCCCCCGAAGGGCGCCGGAGCCGAGGACAGCGGCCTCGAGGATGACGGTCCGGACGATGACGCGCCGGACGACGACGGTCCGGACGGTGGTGGCGCTCCCAACGACGACGGACCGGACGGTGGTGGCGCTCCCGACGACGACAGCGGCGACCCGAGCACGCCCCCCGGCTCCGCACCGCCCCCGACGGCACCGGAACAGGCCGGCACCCCCTACGCGGCGCGCCTGCTGCAGGTGCCCCGCTCGGCGCGAGGTGTCACCGGGCGACGCTCGAACGCACAGACCGTCGTCGGCCGCCACCTGCGTGGAGTTCCGGTCGAGGACGAGCGCGGCCAAGGCCTGTCGGTCACCGCGACCGTGCTCGCCGCGACCCGTGCCCAGCCCGCGCGGGGCCGCCCGCCGGGTGACCCGATGCGGCTGGCGGCCCCCGACATCCGCCGCAGCTTGCGCCAGGGCAAGGAGGGCAACCTTGTCATCTTCGTGGTCGACACCTCGGGATCGATGGGGGCGACGAAGCGCATGCGCGAGGTGAAGACCGCCGTCGTCTCCCTGTTACTCGATGCCTACCAGCGCCGCGACCGGGTCGCCGTCATCACCTTCGCCGGCTCCCAGGCCAGCGTCGTGCTCCCGCCCACCAGCAGCGTGGAGCTCGCGGAACGCCGGTTGAGTGCGGTCGCCACCGGGGGCCGCACTCCCCTGGCCGAGGCACTGACCACCACCAGCACCCTCGTGCTGCGGGAACGCTCCCGAGAGCCGCACCGTCGGGCCCTGGTGATCCTGCTCAGCGACGGTCGAGCCACCTACGGCACCGGCGCCGTCGACAAGGCCTTGAACGCCGCCACCCACGTCGCGAACCAGGCCATCTCCTCGGTGGTCATCGACTGCGAGAACCCGCGTGGTGTACGGCTCGGTCTGGCTCGCGACCTCGCGCACGCCTTGCGGGCGGAGTACCTCGACCTCGGGGCGCTGGCCGCGGGCACCCTGTCCGGAGTCGTCCGCGAACGAGGAGTGGCCTGATGCCCCAAGGACAGCCGACCCAGGTACCCGCCGACGGCCTCACCACCCGGCAACGGCGCAACCGACCACTGACCATCGTCCACACCGGGGTGATGAAGGGAAAGTCCACCGCCGCCTTCGGCCTGGCCCTGCGCGCATGGAACCAGGGCTGGGACATCGGCGTCTTCCAGTTCGTGAAGTCGGTCAAGTGGAAGGTCGGTGAGGAAGAGGCCTTCCGGGCGCTCGGGCAGCTGAACACCGAGCGCGGTGTCGGAGGCCCGGTGCAGTGGCACAAGATGGGCGAGGGCTGGAGCTGGAGCCGCAAAACCGGCACCGAGGACGACCACGCCGCGGCCGCCCTGGAGGGCTGGCGGGAAATCCAGCGCCGCCTGGGCGAGCAGACCCACGACTTCTACGTGCTCGACGAGTTCACCTACCCCCTCAAGTGGGGGTGGGTCGACGTCAACGAGGTGGTGCAGACGCTCGCCGACCGCCCCGGCCACCAGCACATGGTCATCACCGGTCGTGATGCGCCGGCTGCGTTGGTGGAGGCGGCTGACCTGGTCACCGAGATGACCAAGATCAAGCACCCCATGGACGCCGGGCAGAAGGGCCAACGGGGCATCGAATGGTGACCCTACCTCGGGTGCTGATCGCCGCCCCCGGTTCCGGACACGGCAAGACGATGGTCACCACCGGAGCGATGGCCGCCCTGCGCAACCGCGGCCTGCGGGTCTCCCCGCACAAGGTCGGCCCCGACTACATCGACCCGAGCTACCACGCGGCGGCGTGCGGTCGGCCCGGCCGCAACCTCGACCCCTTCCTGCAAGGAACCGAGCTGGTGGCGCCGCTGCTCGTGCACGGCGCCTGCACCTCCGAACCGGCCGATATCGCCGTCATCGAAGGGGTCATGGGACTCTTCGACGGGACGATCGGGACAGCAGGTTTCTCCTCCAGCGCGCACGTGGCCACATTGGTGCAGGCACCGGTGATCCTGGTGGTCGACTGCGCCGCCATGGCCCGCAGCGTCGGCGCCGTGGTGCACGGCTTCTCCCGCTACTCCGAGCAGCTCCGGGTGGCCGGCGTCATCCTCAACAACGTCGGCTCGCCGCGGCACGCCGCCGAGGCGCGGGCCGGGGTGGCCGCAGCGGGGGTGCCGGTGCTCGGGGTGATCCCCCGGCTGCCCGAAGTGGTGGTGCCCAGCCGGCACCTCGGCCTGGTACCCGTCGCCGAGCGCCGCCCCGAAGCCCTCGCCGCGGTCGAGGCGCTGGCAGCGATGGTCGAGCAGTATGTGGATCTGGACGCACTGATCGACGTGGCCCGCACCGCCCCCGACCTGCCCGTACAGCCGTGGAATCCGCAGTTGGCGCTCGGCGAGGACGCCGGCGTCGGGGGCGGGGCGCGAGTAGCTGTGGCCGCCGGGGCCGCGTTCAGCTTTGGCTACGCCGAGACCACCGAGCTGCTCACCGCCGCGGGTGCGGAAGTGCTGACCTTCGACCCGCTGCACGACGAACAGCTCCCCGACGGCGCGCAAGGCCTACTCATCGGCGGCGGCTTCCCCGAGGTGTACGCCACCGACCTCGCCGCGAACACGCCGATGTGCCGCTCGGTGGCGGATCTCGTCGCCGACGGCGGGGCGGTGGTCGCGGAGTGCGCCGGCCTGCTCTACCTCGGCCGGGAGCTCGATGGCCTGCCGATGTGCGGGGTGCTGCCCGTCTCGGGAGCCATGCGGCCGCGGCTGACGCTCGGCTACCGCACGGCAGTTGCGCTGCAGGACAGCATCCTGTCTCCGACAGCGCAGCAAGTCACCGGGCACGAGTTCCACCGAACCCAGGTCGTGGCCAGTGGCGGCGCAGCCGCGTGGGGTTGGCGCGACAGCGCTCACCATCCCACCACGGAAGGACTGGTGAGCGGCCGCATCCACGCCTCGTACCTGCACGTGCACTGGGCGGGACACCCTCAGCTCGCGGCGCGTTTCGTCGCCAGCACCGCCGAGGCCGGTCGATGAGCCTTGTTCTGGGTGTAGGCCTGTCCAGCGACGCCGACCCGGTCGAGCTCCGGCAACTCGCTGTCGCGGTGTTGATAGGCAACGGTTGCCACCCAGACGATGTGATCGCGGTGGCGACCCTGGACACCAAGACCCAGACGCCGGCAGTGCTGGAGCTGGCGAACACGGTAGCTGCTGCGGTGACGGGCTACCAGGTGGCAACCCTGGCCCTTCAAGAGGTGCCGCACCCCAGCCGCGTGGTGGGCCTGGCAGTCGGGACGCCCAGCGTGGCGGAGGCCGCCGTCATCACCTACGGTGCCCGCCTCATCGTGAGCAAGACGGCACGGGGACGTTGCACTATCGCCATCGGCCTGTGCGAACATCCCGGCCACGAGCATCCCCTCAGGTCGGAGGGCCGATGACCACCGTCTGCATCGCGTACCCGGACGGTGCCAGCCTCGCGGGAGGGTGCACACGCGCTGAGCGGTGGCGGCTGCCTGGCGACCTCGGTGTGATCGCATTCCTGCACGTCGCGGGTATGGTCGATGGCGTTCTGGGCAATCTCATGCGACTGTGGCGCCGACTGCAGAACGGTGAGGACACAGAAGGTGACGTCGAGCGCGCCCTGCTCTCTCGTGGCTTCCTCAATCGGATAGCTGGCAGCCGTATCCAGGGCCTGATCAAGCACTCCTGGCATGTACCCGTTGGGCTATTGTGATTGTGATTGTGATGGGCCTGGGACTGGAGGCGGCTAGCGAGGTCACGTTGTTGGCCTTGTCCGCGTCATCAGCGGCGGGGGAGACTTTGTCCGTATTTGCTGTTCACAGCCTCCCCCTGCTCTTCGCCGCCGCCGGGATGTCAACCTTCGAGACCGCCGACCCGCTGATCATGACGCGGCTGTACCCCTGGAGCTACCGCAAACTGGTGCGGACGCTGTTCTTCAACATCGCGACCACCGCGATGACTGTCCTTTTCGCGGAATTCATCGCGAGCGTCTACCTCACCAACGTGCTCATGGAACACGCGGGTCTGCGGGTCCTTGCCGTTTACGCTAGCCTCAGCCACAACTTCGAACTCCTCGGCTTCGGCATTGCCGGCGTCTTCGCTGTTACCTGGCCCGGGGCACTCCTGAACTGGCGTGCGCAGGAGCGGCGTGTGCTCACATGACCGGCGACATTCTGCGCCTGGGCCTCGACGTTCGCGGACTCGCCGTAATTGTTGTGGGCGGGACAGGCGAGGCTCTGCGCCGAGTGGGTGCGCTGCGCGCGGCTGGGGCGATCGTCACGGTGGTGGCCCCGCACGTTGTGGCCGCCATCGAGGACCTGGCCCAGCGCGGACAGCTCGACTGGCTCCCGCGTGACTACATAGCGTCGGATCTCGACGACGCATGGTTGGTACTTGCATGCACCGGGCAACCACGGGTCGACGCTGTGGTTGCCGCCGACGCGCACCAGCACCGGGTCTTCTGCCTGAGCGCCGAACAGACCCGAGCGCGACCGCCGGGCCGTTACGGACGGGTCATGCTCGTAGGTGGCGGACCTGGTGACCCTGGGCTGATGACCATCAAGGGAATGCAGGCGCTCGCCGAGTCCGATGTCGTGGTGGTAGACCGCCTGGCCCCCCTCGCTGTCCTGGGGGGGCTGCGGGAAGGCGTGGAGATAGTCGACGTTTCCAAGGTGCCCCGTGGTCGTTTCACCCCA
>JAABUT010003527.1_pt1 | contig 13316 bp, 12 predicted proteins | sample 5559281 | NCBI WGS metagenome assembly JAABUT01 (sample SAMN10711880, study PRJNA513359) | rock metagenome | isolation source: Antarctica rocks | place: Antarctica: Victoria Land, Ricker Hills nord | collected 2016-01-04
ACCCTCGAGCCGGACGTAGGCCCACTTGCGGTCGTCGAGCCACTGGACGTAGTCGCTGGGCCCGATGTGCACGTTGCGCTCGCCCAGGTCGTGGGAGATGTTCGATGTCACGGCCTGCGTCTTGGAAATCTTCTTCGACTCGAGCCGGTCGCGCTCGAGCATGTTCTTGAAGTCCATGTTGCCGCCGACGTTGAGCTGGTAGGTCCGGTCGAGCACGACGCCGCGGTCCTCGAACAGCTTGGCCATGACCCGGTGGGTGATCGTCGCGCCCACCTGGCTCTTGATGTCGTCACCGATGACCGGCACGCCGGCGGCCTCGAACTTCGCCGCCCACTCGGGGTCGCTCGCGATGAAGACCGGCAACGCGTTGACGAAGGCGACGCCCGCGTCGATGGCGCACTGGGCGTAGTACTTGTCGGCGACCTCGGAGCCCACCGGGAGGTAGGAGACGAGGACGTCGACCTTCGCGTCGCGCAGGGCGGCGACGATGTCGACCGGCTCGGCGTCGGACTCCTCGATGGTCATCCGGTAGTACGTCCCGAGACCGTCGTTCGTGACCCCACGCTGGACGACCACGCCGGTCGGCGGCACGTCGGCGATCTTGATGGTGTTGTTCTCCGACGCGGTGATCGCCTCGGACAGGTCGAAGCCGACCTTCTTGGCGTCGACGTCGAACGCGGCGACGAACTCGACGTCGCGCACGTGGTACGGCCCGAACTCGACGTGCATCAGACCGGGGACGGTGCCTCCGGTCGGCGCGTCCTTGTAGAACTCGACTCCCTGCACCAGCGAGCTGGCGCAGTTGCCGACGCCGACGAGGGCGACGCGGACGGATCCCATGGCCGACTCCTTTTTGCTGACATACTTTGACTTTGTCTGGTCGGACCCTACCCCAGACCCTGGAGCCCACCCGACCGGAGGCTCCGCTCCGCTGCGCGATGTGCTGCCCCGTCCCCGCTCGGAGCCGGCGCCATTCGGTTCGCGGCCCGCATCGACGCATACTGAAGGGGTGCCTTCGGGCGCGCAGCCGCGGCCGGACCGGCCGGTCCGTCGACGGAAGTGGACCAGTGAGCACCAACACCAGGGGAGACGTCCCCGCTTCGGGCGAGGGGCGGAAGAAGGCGTCCCAGGGCCGGACGTGGGTCAAGCGGATCCTGCTGACCCTGCTCAGCCTCTTCGCGCTGGGGTGCGTCGGCGTGGCCATCGCCTACGCCACCATCGCCGTGCCCCGTCCCAACCAGCTGGCGAACGCCCAGGCGTCGATCATCTACTACGACGACGGCAAGACGGAGCTGGCGCGGATCAGCGACGTCAGCGGCAACCGCGAGACGGTCGACCTCAAGGCCGTCCCGGACCACGTCCAGAAGGCCGTGATCGCCGCCGAGGACCGCAGCTTCTACACGAACCGGGGCGTCTCTCCCACGGGGCTGGCCCGCGCCGTCTGGGAGGGACTGCGCGGCAGCAGCAGCCAGAGCGGCGGCTCGACGATCACCCAGCAGTACGTCAAGAACTTCTACCTCACCCCGGACAGGTCGCTGACCCGCAAGGGCAAGGAGATCATCATCTCCGTCAAGATCGACCAGCAGCAGTCCAAGGAGGAGATCCTCCAGAACTACCTGAACACGATCTACTACGGACGCGGCGCCTACGGCATCAAGACGGCCTCCCTGGCCTACTTCGGGAAGGACCAGAGCCAGCTCAACGTCGCGGAGGGCGCGGTCCTCGCCGCGGTGCTGAACGCCCCCTCGCTCTACGACCCGGCGCTCGGACCGAAGCAGCAGGAGAACCTCAAGAACCGGTTCAGCTACGTCCTCGACGGGATGGTCTCCCAGGGCTGGCTGGACCCGGCCGAGCGCGCCAAGATCACCGCCGTCCCCCCGACCATCCCGCCCCAGCCCAAGAAGGCGCTCGCCGGTCCCAACGGCTACCTCGTGAACGAGGCGCGCAAGCGCCTGGTGTCCGACCTCCAGCTCTCCGACAACGACATCGACCGCGGTGGGCTACGGATCACGACGACGATCTCGAAGCAGGCCCAGGACGCGGCGATCGCGGCGATGGACAAGGACTTCCCCAAGGACGCCAAGGACGTGTATGCCGGGCTCGCGGCAGTGCGCCCGGGTGACGGCGCCATCGTGGCGATGTACGGCGGTGCCGACTACCAGGCCCGGCAGTTCAACACCGCCACGGACGCGACGATGCAGGCAGGCTCGACGTTGAAGCCGTTCGCGCTCATCGCGGCCCTGCAGCAGGGCGTCAGCACCGAGACGAAGTTCGACGGCAGTAGCCCCCTGGCCGTGCCCGGGCTCGGCCGTGAGGGGGGGATCATCAACGAGAGCAACACCAGCTACGGGATGGTCGACCTGCGCCAGGCCACGGCCAAGTCGATTAACACGGTGTTCGTCGGGCTCAACGAGCGGATCGGCCCCAAGGCGACGCACGACGCCGCCGTGGCCGCCGGCATCCCGGCCAACACCCCCGGGCTGGGTGACGACCTGACCAACGTCCTCGGCACGTCGTCGCCACGCGTCCTCGACGTCGCCAACGCGTTTGCGACGATTGCCGCCCAGGGCCAGCGGGCCACTCCGTATCTCATCGCCGCCGTGACGTCCGACCGGGTCAACATCGACTACAAGGCCCCGAAGCAGGTCGCGGTGGCCTTCTCCAAGGACGTCGCGGCCGACGTCGTCGACGCCATGAAGCAGGTCACCGCGCCCGGTGGCACGGGGGCGCGGGCAGCTGACATCGGCCGCCCCGTCGCCGCCAAGACGGGCACCTCCGAAGAGCACAAGTCGGTGTGGTTCACCGCGATCGTCCCGCAGCTGTCGGTGTCCATCGGCATGTACCGGGATGTCGGTGGCGTGCCCCAGGCGCTCGAGAACATCGCCGGCATCAACGAGCTCAGCGGCAACTCCATCCCACTGTCGATCTACAAGGACTTCATCACGGCCGCCCTCAAGGGCGTGCCCGCCCAGGACTTCCCGCCCCGGGTCGGCATCGGTGACACCACGGTGTCCGTGCCGACCACGAGCACCACCCTGCCGTCGAGCACCCCTCCGCCCCCGGTGCCGCCCACCACGACGACCACCACGACCACGCCTCCGCGGTCGACCACGCCGCCCCCGGCGACCACGACCACGCCTCCGCGGTCGACCACGCCGCCCCCGGCGACCACGACCACGCCTCCGCGGTCCACGACGCCTCCGCCTCCGCGGTCGGCCACGCCGCCACCCCCGGCGACCACGCCTCCGCCCCCACCGAGCGCGACGCCCCCACCGACGACGCCGCCCCCGGCGAGCACGCCGCCCCCGGCGACCACGCCGCCCCCGGCGACCACGCCGCCCCCAGCGACCACGCCGCCGCCCCCAGCGACCACGGCTCCACCAGCGACCACGCCGCCCCCAGCGACCACGCCTTTGCGGGCAACGACGACGTCTCCGCCGACCAGGACGAAGACGACCGCGCCGCTGCTGCCGACGACGCTGCCGACGACAAGCCCGGCCATCCTGATCCCTCCCACGCCGAAGCAGGCGGCGAGCACGACGGCCACGGCGGCGCCGCCCGGCTGAAACGGGCCCACCCGGTCGCGCGCCGTAGGCTGCGGACATGTCGTCCAGGAGCGAAGGGGAGCGTCCTGACCGCATCGCCGTCCCCTCGCGCGGGGACGCCGTGGTGGCTTCTGCCTCGCAGGTCATCGGCGGTCCGCTCGGCCGGTATGCCGTCTCCCTCGCCAAGGGTTGGCGCTACTACGCCGCCGTGCTCGCGGCCGCCTCGGCCGTGCCCATGGCGTTCGGCGTCCTGGAGCGCGCGCACTGCATCGAGCGGGGCTGGAACACGCCCGACCAGTTCTGGCACGCCTGCTTCTCCGACCTGCCCGTCACCTACCGGGATGCCGGCCTGGGCGCCGGGGTTGTCTCGTTCCTCACCGGGGGCGCCGGTGCCCCCTCGGCCGTCCAGCCGCCACTGACCGGTTTCGTCATGTCCCTCCTCGCCTCGCTCGTCCCGTCCGGCCCGATCGAGGACCGGATGCGGTTCTATTTCGCCCTCTGGGCGATTCTGGGAGCGTTGCTGCTCGCGCTGACGACGTGGTGGACCACCGCCTCGGTGCGCCGCTTCCCGATCCGGGCGGCCCACGTGGCACTCTCCCCGGTCGTCGTCCTCACCCTCGTCGTGGCCCCCGACATCCTGGGGGTGGCGCTGGCCGCCGCCGCCATGTACTTCTGGAGCCGAGAACGCCTCGTCCTGTGCGGCGTCCTGCTCGGCCTCGCGACCGCGGCAAGGAGCTATCCGGTCGTCATCCTCGTCGCCCTCCTCCTCGTCTCCGTGCGCGCCGGCCGGCTCCCCGCGTGGGGCCGGACCGCCGGCGCTGCCCTCGTCACCTTCGGCGCGGTCCTGCTCCTCTTCGGCGTCCTCAACCCCGCCAGCGCCGTCGCCTCCTACCGGGGGTGGTACGGCTCGGGAGCCGGCCTCGGCTCACCGTGGCTGCTGCCGCAGCTGGCCGGCCACCTCCTTCCCACGCGGGCCGTGACGGTCCTGTGCGTCGTCGGCTGGCTCGCCGCGGTCGCTGCCGGCGGGATCTTCGCCCTGTCGACGCCCCGCAGGCCCGGCGTCGCCGAGGTCTCGCTCGTCATGGTCGGGATCGTTCTACTGACCGGCACGTCCTTTCCCGTCCAGTCGTCGCTGTGGCTCGTCCCCCTGGTCGCCCTGGTCGGGCTGCGCTGGAAGGACCACCTCTACTGGGCCGCCACCGAGGCCCTGCACTTCCTGGCCATCTGGCTCTACCTCGCGAGCGTCGAGGTGCCGGACCGCGGCCTTCCCGCGGGGTGGTACGCCTTCTTTCTCCTCCTGCGGCTCACGGGGGCCGGTTGGCTGGTCTACCGGACCTGGCACACCGCACGGCTGCGCACACCGGCCTTCGAGGAGGAGGCCGACGAGGAGGACCGACCCGGCGACGACGACGAGTCGGACGAGCTGGCCGGCCCCTTGACGGGTGCGAGGGACCATCTCATCGTCCGCTTCGGCTGACCCTTTTCCTACGGGCCGCCCGACGAGCACCCTGACCCGACTCCGAGACCCCGTGAGCGGACCTGGTTGCGGCGATTTCTCCTGGGCCCGGGGCGCCGCTACTCTTGTGCGGTTCGCCATGATGTTCTTCCACCTGTGGACAGTCGCCGGCCCGTGTCGGGGGCACCTGACAGAGTGGAGTCACGGCATCACGCATCAGCCCTCCTGTCACGGAGAGACCGTGACCGCCAGACCAAAGGAGGTGGGTTAACGCATGCGTCAGTACGAACTCATGGTCATCCTCGACCCAGAGCTCGAGGAGCGCACTGTCGCTCCGTCCCTCGACAAGTTCCTCTCCGTCGTCACCAAGGACGGGGGCTCCGTCGACAAGGTCGACATCTGGGGCCGTCGCCGGCTGGCCTTTGAGATCAAGAAGAAGTCCGAGGGCATCTACGCCGTCGTCACGATGACCGCCGAGCCGGCCACGGCCCAAGAGCTGGATCGTCAGCTGGGCCTGAACGAGTCGGTCCTGCGGACCAAGCTCCTGCGCCCCGGCGCCTGACCTTCGACCAAGGAACGATCACATGGCTGGCGACACCGTCATCACCGTCATTGGCAACATCACCGGCGACCCCGAGCTGCGGTTCACGCCGTCCGGGGCCGCCGTCGCGAACTTCACCGTCGCATCCACGCCCCGCGCGTTCGACCGCCAGAGCAACGAGTGGAAGGACGGCGAGACCCTGTTCATGCGCTGCTCGGTCTGGCGGGACGCCGCGGAGAACGTCGCCGAGTCGATCCAGCGCGGGACGCGAGTCATCGTGTCCGGCCGGCTGAAGTCTCGTTCGTACGAGACGAAGGAAGGCGAGAAGCGCACCGTGGTCGAGCTGGACGTCGAGGAGGTCGGGCCGTCCCTCAAGTACGCCTCCGCGAAGGTCACCAAGACCCAGCGCGGCGGCGGGCCGGGCTCCGGCGGCGGTTTCGGCGGAGCCGGTGGAGGTGGGGGTGGCGGCTACGGATCCTCTGGTGGCAACCAGGAGGACCCGTGGGCGACCGGCGCCGGCAGCGGCGGCGGATCAGGCGGCGGCGGCTTCGGTGGCAACCAGGGTGGCCAGAACGCTTCACCGGCGGCGGGCAACCCAAGCGGCCAGCAGGGTGGTCAGTCGGGCGGCCAGCAAGGCGGCCAGCAGGGCGGTCAGCAAGGCGGCACGTGGGGCGGCGGCGCCCCGTCGTACGACGAACCGCCCTTCTGACCCGACGACACACCGATTCCGATCCCTTCGACTCCCACGATCGCCTCCGATCGGTGACTCACACCTGAGGTGAGGTCCGCGCCGCGGGCCGAGCTGCACGGCATACCTGTTCCAGCAAGTCAGCTATCCCGGCACCGTGCCGGGCTCTCAATCGAGAAGGAGAGCACCACGATGGCAAAGCCCGTTGTGCGCAAGCCCAAGAAGAAGGCGAACCCGCTCAAGATCGCCAAGATCGAGAACGTGGACTACAAGGACACGGCGCTGCTGCGCAAGTTCATCTCCGACCGCGGGAAGATCCGCGCTCGCCGGGTCACCGGTGTGTCCGTCCAGGAGCAGCGGCTCATCGCCACGGCCGTCAAGAACGCCCGTGAGATGGCACTGCTGCCCTACTCGTCCTCGGCTCGCTGAACCCGGCGGGACGGAAGGAGACACTGTGAAGCTCATCTTGACCCACGAGGTGACGGGCGTCGGCGCTGCCGGCGACATCATCGACGTCAAGGACGGTTACGCCCGCAACTACCTGCTGCCGCGCGGTTTCGCGACCGCCTGGACCACGGGTGGCCAGAAGCAGGTCGACGCCATCATCAGGGCCCGCGCGTCGCGCGAGGTCAAGTCCCTCGACCAGGCCCGGCAGATGAAGGGCCAGCTCGAGTCCAGGTCGGTCAAGGTCACCGCGAAGGCCGGCAACAGCGGTCGCCTCTTCGGCGCCGTGAGCAACGCGGACATCGCCGCCGCCGTCAAGGTTGCCGGTGGGCCCGAGCTCGACAAGCGCAAGATCGAGGTGCAGGGGCACATCAAGATGACGGGCTCCTACGAGGCGCTCGTCCGGCTGCATCCGGAGGTCCAGGCGAAGGTCAGCCTCGAGGTCGTGGCTGTCTGACGTTTCGGCCCGACCAGGGCGGCCGGCGCTCCACCGATCACCGGCACGACGCTGCCGGTCGACGGGGGCGTGTTCGCCGGTCCCGTCCACGCTCCTGGGCGACGCCTCGGACACCTGACCAGGTTGGGATAAAGTGGTGCGGTGACCACGACGACCAGCACCCGCAGCACGCTGCAGAGCTGGTGGCTGCCCTGACCGGGCGCTCGAGTTCACCACCACGAAGCCGCCCCGTCGAGGGCGGCTTCTGCGTCTTGACGTGGAGACCTTGACGGGCCCGAGTCAAGGAGGCGCAGACACCATGATCACCAACACCTTCGGATCCTCCCGATCTGCAGCACTCGCTGCCCCCATCGGGCCAGACGAAGTGGACCCGCACCCCTCTGGGAGGATCGACGACGTGACGACACCTGGGTCCAGCGCCACCTCGGCAACCCAGACCCCAGCGACTCAGAGCCCAGCGACCCAGGCACCTTCGGCCAGGCGCAAGCGGATGCTCACCGGCGACCGCCCGACGGGCAAGCTGCACCTCGGCCACTTCGTCGGGAGCATCGAGAACCGGGTCCGCCTGCAGCACGAGTACGAGACCTTCCTCATCATCGCCGACCTGCACATGCTCACGACGAGGAACACCCGCAAGGACGTCGACGAGGTCTCGAGGAACGCCCGCGACATGGTCCTCGACCAGCTCGCGGCCGGCATCGACCCCGAGCACGCGACCTTCTACCTCCAGTCCGCGATCCCCGAGGTCTGCGAGCTGAACACCCTGTTCCAGAACCTCGTCACCGTTCCTCGACTGGAGCGGGTGCCGAGCCTCAAGGACATGGCCCGGGCCGCCGGCAAGGACGAGATGCCCTACGGCCTGCTCGGCTACCCCGTGCTCCAGGCGGCCGACATCCTGTGCGTCAAGGGTGACATCGTGCCGGTCGGCAAGGACAACCACGCCCACGTGGAGGTGACCCGTGAGATCGCCCGCCGGTTCAACTTCCTCTACGGCGAGGTCTTCCCCATCCCCGAGCTCGTCGAGTCGCAGATCACCACCCTCATCGGCACCGACGGCCAGTCCAAGATGAGCAAGTCCCTCGGCAACGCGATCATGCTGTCCGACGACGCGGCGACCGTGCGCAGGAAGGTCATCGGGATGTACACCGACCCCAACCGGGTCCGTGCCGACATCCCCGGCACGGTCGAGGGCAACCCGGTCTTCGCCTACCACGACGCCTTCAACGACGACCCGGCCGAGGTCGCTGACCTCAAGGAGCGCTACCGCGCCGGCAGGGTGGGCGACGTCGAGGTCAAGGACAGGCTGACCTCCGCGGTCAACCGCTACCTCGAGCCGATGCGCGAGCGCCGCGCGGGGTTCGAGAGGCAAAGCGGACTCGTCGACGAGATCATCGTCGACGGCACCGAGCGGACCCGCCGGGAGGTCCAGGTCGTGCTCGCCGAGGTCAAGAGGGCCATGGGCATCACGGGCAGCTACAACCAGCTGCGCCGCAAGGCCGAGCGGGCCCGCAAGCGCCGCGACGCGTGAGGGTCCGCACCCCGCAGGCGAGGTATGCCGGGTGGTGCTGCACGCGCCAGGTGGCCGACCGCCGGGGCTGCCCGTGCCGGGGCTGCCCCCGCTCGTGTGCTCATGCGCCCTCAGCGGTCGGTGACGGGGCGTCACCGGCCTGCTCCCCGGCATACTCCTGCTCCTCGGCCTTGTCGTTGCGGTCCGACCGGATCTTCCAGACGACCGCCGCCACCACGACGACGACCGCGACGCCGATGGCCAGGCCGCGCCCGACCCTCTGCTCGATGACGTGGTACGAGCTGCCGGCGAGGTAGCCCAGGACCACGAAGACGGAGCCCCAGATGATGCCGCCGGCAGCGTTCCAGACGAGGAAGCGGCGGTAGGGCATCCCGGAAGCGCCGGCGAGGGCCGGCATCATCGCCCGGAAGAACGCCGTGAACCGGCCGAGGAAGACCGCCGACCCGCCGCGGCGGTGGAGGAAGTCGTGAGCGCCATTGAGCTTGTGCCGGTGGTTGCTCAGGAAGCGCCCGTCGAGGACCTTCGGCCCGAAGAAGTGCTTTCCCACCTCGTAGCCGACGCTGTCGCCGACGATGGCCGCGACGACGACGACGACGATCGAGACGGCCAGCTGGGTCTGGCCGAAGCTCGCGGAGACCCCGGCCAGGACCGCGGCCGTCTCCCCCGGAAGGACGAAGCCGACGAAGATCGCGTCCTCCGCGAACACGAGCAGCCCGACGATGAGGTAGATCCAGATCGGGGACAGCTTCAGGATGCCGTCGAGGAATTGACTCACCGGTTCATTGTCACCCCGATCGGGCGGACCCCGGCACCACCCGCTCAACCGCCCCGCTCAACCGGGCTCGTCGGACGGTGCGCCCGGTCCGCCGGCCGCCCGGGACGTCGCGTCGCCGCCGCCCTCGGTCGGCCGCTCGTCGTCGCCGCCCTCGGCCGCACGCTCATCGCCGCCGCCCTCGGCCGCCTGTTCCTCGTCCGAGCGGATCGAGCCGGGCGAGAGCTCGACGAGCCTGTCCCTGGCGTCGTGCGCCTGCCTGATCGCCTCGTCGACGCGCTCGAGGTCCGTCGGTTCCTGGGCGTCCATCGGCTGCTCCTGGGGTTCGGTCGGTCGGTGGCCACCCACTCTGCCGCCTCTGCCCGCGCCTGACCAGCACGACGAGGCCCCTCCGCGCCTCCACGGTGCTGACCCTGCCAGCCGGACATGCAGAATGGGGGTTCAGCCCTGCTGATGAGCACGGTATGCCGGGTGGCCGGCTCCTTCTGCATGTCCGGCTGGGAGCAGGCCGGGACCCCTGCGGCAGGAGCGGAGCGCAGCTGCCAGGTCAGCGCCCGAGCGCGTGCCTGGCGAGCATCCGGGCGGCCGGCCACCGGCGCCGCACGGCTGCGCCGGGCAGCAGAGTCAGGGCGTGCGCGCGCGAGCTCATCCGGGCCCGGGCGGCGCGCTCTGCCCTGCGCCACCCCAGCCGGCGGGCCTGGCCTGCGGCGATGGCGAAGTAGGTGCGTTCGTCGGCGAAGCGGCTGCCGTCCAGGAGCCGGGTGGACGAGGCGCTGGCCGCATGCCGTCGGTAGTGGAAGCAGACGGTCGGCTCGAGCAGGAGCGACTCGCCCCGGTAGACGAGGTCGAGGACGAGGGCGAGGTCGAGGATGATCGGGAAGGCGTCCGGGAAGTCGGTCATCCGGATCCGGTCGACGCGCAAGACCAGTGACGGCCAGTAGAGCCAGTCCCCGTGGAGCAGGGACGTGGCGAGCGGCTGGCCGCCGAGCACCGTCGGCGCAGTGACGGCCGGGCGGAGCAGGCGCTGCTTGACCTCGTCGACGAGGGTCCGCACGACCCGGCCGTGCTCGTCGATGACCCGCACGCCGGGCTGGATCATCGCGACATCCGGGAAGCGCCGGTGGGCCTCGAGGACGACGTCGACGTAGTTCGGGAGCAGGACGTCGTCGCAGCCGAGCATCACCATGACGTCCTGCGTCGCGAGCGCGACGCAGTGGCGAAAGCTCGCGACGATCCCCTCGTTGGCGGCGTTGCGCACGTAGCGCACCCGCGGGTCGTCCAGCGTGGCGAACCAGGCCGGCACGGAGGGGTCGGGGTAGCCGTCGTCGACGACCGTGAGCAGCCAGTCGCCGTTGTGCTGGCCCCGGACGCTCTCGACGGTGGTCCGCAGCAACGCCGGGTCACCCCAGAAGGGCACGAGGATGTCGAGGGCCACGGGCGAAAGAGTATGCCGTGCCGGGCCATTCGCTTTCGGCTCCCGGCGGGCGCATGGGGTCCGGGGCCTGGCGCCCGAGGTGTGGCCGCCCGGGTCAGCGGGTGGCGCCGGTCACGAGCCAGGCATCGCTGCGAAAGCGCCACCACAGACCGGCGCCGCGCAGCGCCATGAAGCCGGCACCGAACCACACCCACAGACCAGCGAGCTCATGCCCCGCGCCCCCGGGCAACGGTTGTCCGCCCCGAGCCACCAGGAGGACCGACGGGATCCACGCGAGGACGGCGACGACCATGGCGACGGCGAGCCAGAGGTTGTCCCCCGCACCCATGAGGACACCGTCGATGACGAAGACGTAGCCGGCGAGCCACTGGACGAGGGCGATGACGACGAAGGCCCCGGTCGCCGCTTCGATGACCCGCTCGTCGGTGGTGAAGCCGCGGGAGATGACCCGGCTCAGCGCGAGGACGACGAGCCCGGTCGCGATCCCGCCGCCGATGCCCCACCGGGCCATCGTCCGCGCCGCGGCACGAGCCGAGCCGGGGTCGCCCGCGCCCAGCGCCCGCCCGGTGATGGCCTGCGCGGCAATCGCCAGCGCGTCCAGGGAGAAGGCCAGGAAGCTCCACACCGTCAGGGCGATCTGGTGCCCGGCCAGGGTCTCGTCGCCGTACCTCGCCGCCACGCCCGTCGTCACGAGCAGCACGCCCCGCAGCGCCAAGGTGCGCACGAGGAGCGGCACCCCGCCCGCGGCGGCCCGCAGCACGCCGGCGGCATGGAGGCGCAGTCCGGCCTGCGCCGTGACCGCCTTGCGGACCACCGCGGCAACGAGTCCGAGCGCCATCCCGGTCTGCGCCATGACCGTGCCCCACGCGGATCCGGCGATGCCCCAGCCCAGCCCGTAGACCAGGACGAGGTTGAGGACGATGTTGGCCCCGAAGCCGGTCACCGCCGCGACCAGCGGGGTCCGGGTGTCCTGGAGGCCGCGCAGGACACCCGTGAGGGCCAGGACGGCCAACATGCCCGGTATGCCGGCCGCCGAGATGCGCAGGTAGGTCGTCGCCTGCTCCTGCGCCGCCGTCGAGGCGCCGAAGACCGCGCAGAGGCTGGGAGCGGTGAGGCCGACGACGACCGCGGTGACCGTGCCGAGGATGACCGACAGCCAGAGACCGTCGACTCCGGCGCCGATCGCACCACGGGTCGACCCGGCCCCCAGCTGGCGGGCAACGACGCTCGTCGTGCCGTAGGCGAGGAAGACGAAGATGCCCGAAGCAGTGAGCAGGACGGAGGAGGCCACCCCGAGGCCCGCGAGAGGGACGGTGCCAAGGTGCCCGACGATGGCCGAGTCGGCGAGCAGGAAGAGGGGCTCGGCGACGAGGGCGAGGAAGGCCGGGACCGCGAGCCGCAGGATCTCGCGCCTCACCGCACGGGCAGATCGTGCGGCGGCAGCGGCGGCTGTGGGCCCGGGGCGCTGCTCGTGCCGCTGGGGCCGGCCCCGCTGCGGCATCACCTCGGCCCGCCTGAGCTGCGTGCGCAACCTGCGGGCACAGCACTGACGTCTGGTTCCTCGGGGGGATCCTGCTGACGGTGATCTTCGTCGTCGGCTCGTGCGGCTCGCACGGTTCAGGCTGGAGTGGCGTAACGGGCCGCCGTCCGGGCCCGGGCCTTGAGGGCTTCCTCCTCGCGGTTGCGGGGAGCGGCGTTCGTCGTCAGGTGCTCCAGGAGGTGCGCCGTGGCGTGCCCGATGTCGGCGACGGCCTCGTCGAACGCCTCCTGGTTGGCCTGCGACGGCTTCGTCGACCCGGCCACCTTGCGGACGTACTGCAGGGCGGCGGCGTGCACCTCGGCGGACGTCGCGGGCGGGTCGAAGTTGTGGAGCTGGCGGATGTTGCGGCACATGGCTTCGACTCTAGGTCGCCGGGTCATGGGCGGGCGAGCCCGTGCACCGACCGTTCGTCGATCCGACCCGGATTTCTTTTTCATCCACAGCTGGTGGACGGGGTGCTGAGCACGGCGTCGAGCACGGAGGTGGGGACGAGTGGCGGAGTCTGTCCCCACGTTGTCCCCAGACAAGTCACCGGACGACCGGCGTGGCACACAGGCATCTCCCCAAGTTGTCCACAGGCGCGGCTTGAGGGCCCGGTCGCGCGGCCATAGCGTGGCCCGGCACACCCGCTCAACCGGCATACCTGGCCTGGGTGCTCGGCATACCTGGCCTGGCTGCTCCTGGCTGTCAGTGGCCGGTGCTCTGCTTCATGGAACGCATGTTCGACCAACCGAGGGGACGGCGAGAGGCCACGTGTCGATCCAGGAGCTCTTCCGGCCCGGCAGCGAGGCGCCGGGAGAGGACCGACTCCCGCCGCAGGACGTCCATGCCGAGCAGTCCGTGCTCGGCGGCATGCTCCTGTCCAAGGACGCCATCGCCGACTGCGTCGAGACCCTCAAGGGCGTGGACT
>JAABUT010003528.1_pt1 | contig 13313 bp, 16 predicted proteins | sample 5559281 | NCBI WGS metagenome assembly JAABUT01 (sample SAMN10711880, study PRJNA513359) | rock metagenome | isolation source: Antarctica rocks | place: Antarctica: Victoria Land, Ricker Hills nord | collected 2016-01-04
GCTACGCTCGCCCGGATCTGCCGCGTTGAGGGCGGCTACGCTCGCCCGGATCTGCCGCGTTGAGGGCGGCTACGCTCGCCCGGATCTGCCGCGTTGAGGGCGGCTACGCTCGCCCGGATCTGCCGCGGCGGGCGCGTTCGGCCGCAACGGCGGGTGCTCAGGGGGATCCGCCCTGGTCAACGATCTCGCTGGATCCGACTACCCGGCCCTGGACGAGGCAGTCCCTCCGGCCTTACTGGCGTAACCAACACATGGGCGATCCCATCCCCCCCCGGGGGGAGGAAGGAAGAGCTCGGGCGAGACGACGGGTGGGGCACATCCGAGTATGGCGTTGGCTGGGCGCCCGGGTGAGACTGATGAAAGGGGAGGTCACCCAAGCATCACCCTCTCGTTCGCGGACTTCCTTCGGCAGGTCACTCGCGTCCGCGAGGTGATGGATACTCCAGCCGGGCGCGGCATAGCCCACGAGGCGGGCGTCGAGCCCGCGCACATGTCCGAACGTCTCCGCCTCGTCGAGCGCATCGGTGCGGCCATGACGACCAAGGACATCGCTGCCCCTACGTCGCTCTCGGTCGCGGACAGGGAGAGGGTGGCTCTGGGCAGTGGCGTCTCCGTGACCGAGGTCAATGACCTGCTCGCCCGCTACCGAAGGGCCGTCGCTGACACCAATTCGAGCTAGGAACGGTCGCATCGCGGCCGCCGCCCCTGCCGTTGCCGCAGTCGCGCGGTGGCAGCCCAACGTTCGCTCTGCCGCGTTGAGGACGGCTACGCTCACCCGGTATTGCCGCTAGGCGCGCGTGACGTCGGGGGTAGCCCGGTCGGCTCATTCGGCGCGGAGCTGAGTGTCTAGCAGCCTCCATAGCTGGTCGACGCGGTTCTTGCCGAGGGGCGCGGGTGGGTAGCGCTGAAGCACATCGATGAGGACAGGACTTGCGCGTCGTCGTGCCCGGTCGACCGCCCGTGTGGCTGCATCTTGGTCGCCGCCGGAGTGAAGCTCGAGGGCCCGAGCGGTGAAAGCCGCGGCGCGCAAGATGTGGCCACCTTGGGAAGCGATGGGGAGAGGGTGCAGATAGGCCGAGGCCGCAGCGTCACCCGCGGCGCGCGCGGCCGCCTGCGCTGCTGCATTGGTTGTCTCCTTAGCCGCCCGATGAGCCTCGAGCGCCGCAACTCGCTGGAGGTTCGATCGCGGCGCACCTCGAGCGAAGACCTGGGCCGCGTCGATGGCTGATCGCGGTCGCGGGTCGTCGGGGCGTTCGGCCTCGAAGATCGGCAATGCCTCCTGCGCACACCCTGCGGCGTAGCGTGCGACCACGCGCAGTTCATCGAGCGTGAGCGCGAAATCACCGCCATGGTTCGACGCCATGCCGCCATCCTGGCTCGCTGTGGTGCCCTGATCAACGCCCGACTTTGCCGCGTGGAGGGCGGCTACCCTCGCCCGACATACCGCCGTCGGTGGCCGTGAGCGGGTGACGAGATTCCCGGTGTCAGTTCAGTCCACCCGGGCGCCCCCTGATATTGGCGCGACTAGAAGCCGAAAGACCTGTGGTTGCCTTCGGCGTCGGTCCATGTCCAGCCGCGGATTTGGCTGGTGGCGTCGTAGGTCGCAGAGATCGCGGCGGCCACGTAATCCTGGCCGGTGGCGGGGTCGGTGACGGTCATCGTCGAGACCTCGAAGTGGTATCGCTCGTCGGGGGTGTGGGCGGCAATGTTGTGTGACCCCGGCGCGAAGATCCCGAACACCACGCCAGGGAACCGGCTGTTAGACATGCCGACGGCCGGCAGCTGCTGGGCGGTCGTCGGTACGCCGCCTAGGTCGGTGGTGGTGCCGTCCGCGTTGAGGAGACCCATCGAGAAGTTCAACTCCCCGGGGACCCGGCTCGAGTCGACGGTGACCACGAACCGTTGGCCGTTGGCGTTCATCCAAGGGGCGCTACGGTGCTCACCACGCAGCCACGAGGCGACCGGGCTGAGCACCGTACCGGTGCTGGGCACGTGCGCGACCCCCACCCCGGCGGCCAGAACAACCACGGCGACGGCGGCGGCGACCACCTGCCGGATCCGACGGTTGCGTCGGCGCCGCCGGCCGTCGGCCAAGACGACGCCGGGATCGACGTCGGCGACGTTGTGCGTCGGCATCTCGAACGCCTGCCGCAGGCGAGCGTGCACGTCAGGCGTGTTCATGACCGGCCTCCTTCCGTAGCCATGGGTAGGGCCCGCAGGGCAGCCAGCCCCCGCGACGACTGGGACTTCACCCCGCCCACCGAGATGTGCAGCATCTCGGCAACATCTCGTTCTGACAGGTCGCAGCAGTAGCGCAGCACCACTATCTTGCGCTGGCGCTCCGGCAGGGAGCGAAGCATCGTCACCATCTCGTCCTGCTCACCAACCGTCCGGTCGCTAGCGGCGGCGACATCGGGCAGCGTCGCGGATGCCACCTCCCGGAATGCCTGCCGACCCCGGTCTATCCGCAGGTTCACCAGCACCCGCCGGGAGTACGCCAGCGCAGCGTCCTGCTCGATCCGAGGCCATTTCACGTACACCCGCACCAACGCCTCCTGGGTCAGCTCCCGCGCCTGATCCTGGGATCCGGTCAGGAAGTACGCCAGCCGAAGTAGCGACGGCTGCGCCGCCGTCATGAACTCCACGAAAGCGGCATCCGCCTCCTGTCGAGTCACGCGTCGCATACCCGCCCTCCGTCCGACTCCAACCCCCCGACCATCCCTACACGCCTCTAGGCCCGAAAAGGTTGCTTCGCGTATGACACTGGCCGCCAGCGCGGATGACCGCTGAACACATCCGCTCATGCCGCGTTGAGGGCGGCTACGCTCGCGCGGCATGCATGCCGGGCGTCGAGTGCTCGCTGATGCCGGACTTCGTTCCGTTAGCTTTTGTGTTGGGTGACGCGGGCAACCGTTCGAGCGGGCCGACCGCCGTGGCCACAAGTCTGTGTCAATGGTGTCTGCCGGTCTAGGGGGCGCTCCTGGCACGGGTGGCCCCGCCGCGCCCCGGCACGCGCCACGCCGGCTCTGCAGGGGGGCGCTGAGTCGTCCCCTTTACGTCGGCACGTCAAGACCGAACTCAGCGTTCGGTAGCCCGACGGAGGTGTGCACCTGCACCAGTCGCCATCGGCCGTTCTCGTGCCGGACGACTCCGGTGACCCTGATCGGCGCCGACTCGCCGTCGGTGAAAGTCACCAGCGCTCGGTCCTCGAACCATCCGAACAGGCCATCGCTGTATCCCCGTGGCGACCCGGCCCGCACGGTTAGCACCCCGACCGCCTGGGTCTGGGTGAGAAAGCCGGCGACTGCTGCCGCGTAATCGGTGTCCCACTCCTCCTCGTCGGTGCCGATCGCCACCGTGAGGTCCTCGGACAGCAGCTGCTCGACCGTCTGGGGGTCGCAGCCCCGCATCACGTCGTAGAGCTGCTCGATGACGGCCTCGACACCGGCGCTACGTCGCATCGCTCCTCCTGGCAGGGCGTGCAGGGCTCCCGCGGCAAATTATGGCGGCGCGGATCTGGCCGAAGCAGAGCGCACCGCTTCTCGAGGCGTCTACGCACCCTCGCCAGCACCCTGCGCTTAGGACGCGCGGGCCTGGTCTAGGCGCGCGGTCTGGAAGAGGTTCCACCAGGACGGGACGTGGGGGTGCCGCAGCAGCATGGACCGGCGTTCACGCTCGGTCATCCCACCCCAGACGCCGTACTCCATGCGGTTGTCGAGGGCGTCGGCGAGGCACTCGGCGATGACCGGGCACCTTTGGCAGATCTCCTTGGCGCCCTGTTGGGCCGCCCCCCGCACAAACAGCGCGTCGGGGTCGGTGCTCACGCACCGGCCCTGGCTGGCCCACTGCTGCCGAAGAGCGCCCGTAGCGGCGTACCCGGTGGGCTGCTCAGTCGCGCCCTTCGCGCCATGGATGGTGCTACTCACGTCCGCTTCCCGCCTCCGCTGCGTTTGACCCCGAGAACAAAGCGCCGGAATCGCGCTGATACCTCGCGGTCCGCTTTGCCCGTTATACGAAGGTCTTCGGAGCGGTCCCGTGCGCAGATGGGACACCCCTCAGATCCGGGGCTTGGCTTGTAGCACCAAGGGTCCCGAGTCTCCGTCGACCGGTGGGGTTCCTATGCGGCCGCCTGCCCCTTGGTGCCCAGCACGGTTCCCGTCGGACCTGCCACCCGGCCGGACGCCGCGACGATCGCGCCCCGCCCCCGGCGTGTCCGGAGACTCCCAACCTGGGAAGGAAGGAGTCCTGTCAGGAAACACCTCGAAGAGGTGCCCGTCTGAGCTGAAGGAGCCGCCCATGCGGATGGTGGCCGAGGTCGACAGCGACGACCATAAGTCGGAGTGGGCTGGGCGGCGATGACGAAGGTCGCGCAGCTGCTCGGGGTGACCACGCCGGAGACCATCCCCACATGCCGCGAGTGGCGAAGGTCGCTCGTGTCGACGGGCGTGCGTTCCACTGCTGTCACTAGCGTGCGCCAACGGCGGACGCTCTCTACCGATGACTCTGTGCAGGAGGTCCCATGACCGGCCACCCCGTTCTGCTTCACACCGCCATCGATGCCCGCGATTGCCGGGGCCTGGCCGAGTTCTACCGCGAGCTGCTTGGGTTGCATTACCGTCCCGGGGATGAGCTGCCAAGCGACGGCAGCAAGGACGATGCCGACTGGCTGGTCATGGTCGACGACACGGGAAACCGGGTCCTGTCGATCCAAGAGAAGAAGGACACCTCCCCGCCGACCTGGCCCTCAGAGCAGGTCCCGATGCAGATGCACATGGATTTCACAGTGCCCACGGCGGAGGATCTCGAGTGCCACCGACAGCGCGCTCAGGAACTCGGTGCGAACGTGCTCTACGACCGCTCTCAGGAGGCCGGCGAACCGCTGTACGTCATGGCAGACCCTGCTGGCCACCCGTTCTGCCTGCTCGTCCAGTAGGTACCACGGACAATCCGAGACCATGCCGCGGTCTCCGCGAGACGTCCTGTCATGCCGCTCTCCGTGCGCTTGCCCACTGACCTCGACGTCCCTTCGGCCGAGATGACGACGCCCCGTGTTGCGACATTGTGGGATCCGCCCCCGTCCTCGTGGAGGCGGCCTGTGACCCGGTCACCCGAGGCGGGCCTGTAGTGGGCGTTGACGCCAGACCAGGCGACCGCGCACCGCGATACCGCCTGCGCGATCGCACCGCCTTTGTCCCCTGGGGCGCACCGGCGTGACTAGCTCGCGGGGCGCTGCGTGAGCCAAGTTTTGGCGTCGAGGATGGCCTGGGTCCGCGTGGGCAGGTCGTCTGGGGCGGTGTCGTCGTCGGAGCGGTTGCACACCTCGGCGCGGATGCGTTGGGCTTGGCTGTGCCGGCCCTGCGCGTCGCAGACGGCGGCCAGGTCCAGCGCCGGGGTGTCCTCGTACGGGGCGGCGGTGCAGGCGAGTTCGGCGGCGGCCTGCGCGGCCGGCAGGTCGCCGGCCCGCAGGGCGTGGGTGGTGACGACGTGGGCGACGTCGACGACGGCGTGCTGCAGGTGAAAGTCGAGCCGGTCGCCCTCGAAGAGCCACGACCATCGATTCGGGCGGAGCCCGGACAGGGGGGGCCCGGACACCAGCCGCAGCGCCGCCCGGTAGTCGCCGATTCCCTCGTCTGCCCCGCGGGCGTCGCCGCGGACCCGCAGCCGCCGGAACAAGTCCGCGTCGACGAGCAGACCGGTCACCTCGTAGACGCCGATTCCTCGGGCGCGGCCGGCGGCGCCGTCCTTGGCGTTGGGTAGGTACGGCTGCCCCGTGCCAGGGTGGCGTCCCAGCCAGTCGCGCACGATCTTGATGTCGGTGCGCACTCGGGCCTCGCTGAGGCTGAACGCCTCGGCGACCTCACCGGGGGTGGCTCCGTGGGGGCGGGTGGCCAGGAACGCAAGCATCTCGGTGTAGTACGCCTTCCGCTTGGTCAGGGCCTGCCCCCAGGTCGTGGCGGTGACCGGGCCGAGCAGCCTCAGCCGCGGCAGCGGGCTGCTATCGGCATGCCACGCCTCGAGGTTGGCGTCCAGGTACGGGTCCGCGTCCTCGACGTCGCGTCGGGTGGCCGGCTCCACCCGGGGCGCCAGCTGCTGCAGGTCCTCGGTCGTGGTCGCCGCGACGCTGGTGTAGTCCTCGTCTCGGCCCTCGAGCAGGCTCGTGGTCGGGGTGAACCGGCCGGTGCCCGAGCCGGGGTCCCGGCCGAGGGTGTGCTCGGGCCGCAGCGCGCCTGCCTCGTCGGCGAAGGCCCGCCAACCCAGGACGCCGTCCAACCGCGGCATGGGGACGTCCTGCAGGGCTTCGCTCTGGGCCAGCAGTTGCGCGCACCCGACCGCCTCGTCCGGGGTCAGGCCGACCGCCACCAGGTCCAGGCCCACCTCGGGAACCAGGACCCGTCCACGGCTGGTCAGCTGCACTACGAGAGCGTTCGACCAGTCCGATCCCGCGACCGACGTCGTGTCGGAGCCGCCCGGCGTCACCGCGCCGAGGCCCGTGCCGATGACTGCCGCCCCGGTCCGGCCAGGGTGTGCGTCGACCAGGGTGAGCAGCCGGCTCAGGGTGGTGCCGTACCGCTCAGCGTCGACTAGGACCAGGCGGGCCGGCCACGCGTCGAGGTCCAGCTGGCGGGCCCGGGCGGTGGCCGCGTCGGCCTCAAGCTCTGTCGTCCGGTCGACGATGTCGGCGGCGTCGGCCAGGGCCGCCGCGATGAGATGGTCGACGTCGGTGGCGACCCTGAGGCGTTGCGGGTTCATCCCGGCGACCTCCTCGGCCACCCCCACGCAGTCGCCGGTGACGGCGTCGGACCATGGGTTGCAGGCGATCTGGGCGGCAAGGTGACGGATGAAGTCGAGGACGAACGTCTCGTCGCCGGTGACCGCGACGGTGCCGACCTGCTCAAGGTTGAGCAGCCACGTCTCGGTCAGGGCGGCCGTCTTGCCGCGGTGGTTGGGGTCGTCGTGGTCGTCCGTGTCCTCGCTGTCCTCGGTGTGGTCGCTGTCATTGGTGTGGTCGCTGTCATTGGTGGAGCCGATGGTCACCAGCAGGGGATAGGGGGCTGGCTGGTCCGGAACGGCGGGGCCGACGTCGTCGAGGTCCACGTCGGCGGGCAGGGTCCACACCAGCCCGTCACCGGATCGACTCCAGGGATGGCCGAGGGCGGCTGGCTCGCTGAGGTGCAGGCTCAACGAGCCGGGGCGCATCTGGACCGCGGCAAGCAACGGCATCGGCAGGGCATCGCATGCGTGCGCGGCCGCCACCCGACGCAGTACCGCGTCCAGACGCTCCACCGCGGCGGTCGCACGTTCCCCGACGACCGCCAGCGTCTTCTCCACCGGGGCGAGCTCCGGACTCGGTGCAGCGACGGCCCGGCCGGGTCGCCGGCTGCGCAGCTGCGTGCGTCGCCGGATCGCCAGCATCCGGACCATGGCCCCGCCAAGCAAGGCGCCGGCACCGCACAACCCCGTCAGCAACCAAGGCATGACAGAGGGCATCGACTCCGCGGTGTCCGGCAAGGATCCCGCCGACCCACTCGAGGCCGCCGGCGCTCCGGTCGACGCCGGCGACGGCGAGGACGCGGTGGCCGCTGCCGGGGTCTCGGTGTTACCTCCCGGGCCCGGCCGAGACTCGTCGCGGTCCGTCGCAGGGTGAGTCACCCCTGCCGCCCGTGGCGGCGCCGTCCCCGGCCCGGGCGTCGCCGGCGGCATTGGCGCCGACGGGGTCCCGGCGGTCGCGGGTGGGCCTGGAGCCGCCGTATCAGCAGCCGGCGGAGGCGCGACGGCCACCGCAGGGCTTCCGTCGGGGATGGCCAGCGTCCACCCGCTGTAGATCCGGTCCGGGTCCTGCAGGTGCACCCCACCCGGTTGGGTGATGTCGTGCGACGCCTGCGCGATGAGCGGGTACTCCGAGGCGTCCCCCAGCTGGTCCTCCGCGATCTCCGACAGGGTGTCGCCCGCCTGCACGGTGAACGCGTGAGACGTCGTCAAGGGATCAGCGGCAAGAGGTCCGTCTAGTGCTATCGACGGCACCGTCAACACCCAGCCGGTCCGGAGGAACCCCGGCTTCGGGCCTACCAGCCGCGGGTTCATCGCGGCGATCTCCCGATACCGGGACCCGTCACCCAGGTACGTCTGCGCGACCGACCACATGCTCTCCCCGGGCTGCACGACGTGCCGCGCGGTGGGGATCGACAGCTCAGCAGACGACGGCGGGCTCCGCGTCGGCGTCGCAGCGTCGGTGTGAGCGGCGTGCGCACCGCCCGCGGCCGAGAGCCTCTGGTCGTGGCTGACGGTTCGGCCCGGACTGACGGGTGACGATGACGTCGTCTGCGGGACGCCGGTCGAACTGGCAAGGGGTGACGCGTGGGCCGGCCCAGGAGCGAGGCCACCACCGGTGCCCCGACAAACAGGAGGATGGCCGCTGCCACCAGCCCGCGCGCCGCAGCCTGCGGGACCTGCAACCCCGGCAGCCGGGGAGCCCGCACCCCCCGCAGCTGCGAGACGACCTCCACCAGCAGCGAGACCGTCAAGAACAGCCACGCCAGCCAGGCGACCACCTTGATGACCGCCAGCACCAGCGTGCCGTCGTCCTGGCGGGTCAGCGACTCCCAGACGGACTGCATCGACGGCACCGACGGGACCGACGACGGCACCGGGTTCGCCCCGACCGCCACGAGCACGATCGGCAGACCGACGATGATGGCCACGATGACCACGGCAGCCGCCAACGCCGCGAACCACGGCCCGACCGGTTGTCTTCTCGTCGACATTTGGGTGCACCTTCCGATGGTGTTTGACGCAGAGTGCTTCGAGCGACCCGTCAGCTCGTCACCAGCACCTGGTACTCGCCCACCGTCAAGGCCGTGGTGGCCCGGGTCGTCACGTTCTCGGTGGCTGCATAAGCGCCCGAGAAAGTGACGACCCACTGCTGCACGGCGGTCACGGTGAAGGCCAGGCCCGGCTGGTTCGCGGACGTTGTCTGGTAGCGGTATCCGCAGTCCGGCGAGTCTTTGAACCCCATCGACGGGCTGAACACGGTCCCCGGCGTGGCACACACCACGCTGTTCCCGTCGCCCATCGACCAGGTGACCTTGTCAACCTTCGCCGAGACCGTGACCGAGACTCCGGCTGCGGCGGCCGTCGCCGACTGCGGTGTCCACGGCCGGGTCCACAACCAGACCGGCACTCCGACCGCCCCCATGCACCCAGGCCCGCTGCACGGTGCGGAACCAATGGTCGGAGGCTGTAGCCGGATCTCCGCGTACGCCTGTGCAGCCAGCTGCGCCGGCGACGGCGGGAGAGGCGCTGTTGGGGCAGCTGGGACACCTGCGGCGGCCGGGGCCGTGGTGGCCGGGCCGGTGGCGCACGGGCCAGCTGCAGGATTCAGCCCCTGCCCCGAATTTTGGCCGAACGCGTTCCCACCCGCACCGGCACACGCACCCTGAGAAGCAAGGAGAGCGGCGAGATTGGGCGGGGGCGCGGCCGGCTGGTACTCAACGGGCTGTGAGCCACCCGAGCTCGAGCCGCCCGAACTCGCGCTCCCGACGCCCGCGGGCGCAGGAGAGCCAGAACCAAGAAGGGGTGGACTGGCCGGCGCGACCGCCGAGCCAGGGACAGAAACGGAGCCTTCACAGCTCAACGAACCATCCGGTAGTCGCACGCAGTTCGTGGCCCAAGCGGCAGCAGGAAGAGCTACCAGAAACAGCGTGACGATCACGCAAGCCATCAACCTTCGAACGCCCCTCAACATGAGGGACCGGCGTCCGACTGGATGTCGATCTTTGAGATCTTCCAGGCGCCTGGGCCACCGGAATATTCGACGGTCTGCCACGTGGGCTGAACCCGTGGGGGATAAGGCTTTCCGCCCTCATCCACGGTTACATCCTGACCACCCTTGATGAACCGGACGTCGCGCAGTGCACACACAGACGTCGTCAGCGCGTCTGCGGTGAAGGTCGCCGCCTTCACATCCTTGATCTGGGCCGTGTACTTGGCCGTCACGCCATCAGCGGCCGCATTGCGAAGCTGGTCGAGATTGGCCTTGGCGGCCGCTAGCACCTCGGGTGTCGCCAGGCTGGAGTCCAGTTTGGTGGCGTCAAACAAAGCGTAGGCGGTGGCGTAGCTGGCGATCCATGAGTTCAGGACCTTCGTGGTCTCGGTGACGGCGGTCTGCTCGGCGCTAGCCGCGGTGGTCGGGGATGCCGAGGTGGGGATTGCTGAGGTCGCTGTGGTCGCTGAAGACGGCGGCTCGAGGGCGGGGCTGCCACCGAAACCTCGGGCGACCAAAATTCCCGCGACCATGACCAGGACCGCGACGGCGAGGACGGCGTATCTGACCCCACCGCGACGAGGTGGGTTACCGCCGTTGTCGGTGGGTGCGGGCGGGGTCTGCGTCACGGGAGGTCCCCCTTCTCGGGTGATCGTCTCCCCAGTGTGGTCGCCCGTGTGTCGCGTGGCCATCACTGTTGCCGCCCTTCCTTTGGTGGACCTGCTGGGACCCGTGCTGCCCCCGGGAACCGTTGTCATCGTTCGGTGCCCGCGAGGGCGCGCTGGGTGCGTGACTGCGCGTGGCCGGTCACCGTCATCGAGCTGATGCCGATAACGCCGAGAAACCTGGTGGTGTACGTCGCGGACGTGGTCACCGTGACGGTGTCCCCGCCAGCGAGGGAGGCGGTCCCGGCGACGTCCGACGCTGCAAGGTAGGTGCGCGCGGCGGCGAGTGCTCGGGCGGTGTCGAGGTTGCCGCGCTGGCCGGTGATGGCGTCGGCGGTGAGGACCTGACCGCCCGCTCGCGCGGCCTGCGCGGCGACGTCTCGGGCGTGCTGCTGGGCATGCACCTGACCGCCGAGGTCGATGGCGAGGCCGGCCAGGACGATCATGATGAAGCTGCTGGTGACCAGCCAGACGGCCATGGACCCCGAGTCCCGTCCATCCCTTGTTGCCCGCGTCATGAGCGTTGCCGGTACGTGTCGACTGGCGAGCTCATGGTCGCGGTGACGGTGCGGCTGCCCGGCAGGAACGGCAGCAGGCTCGCCAGGTTCACGTCGCAGCTGACGGTGGCCGTGACCTGGGCGGGGGTGCCGGCCGGGGCACGGAACCCGCCGACGTCGACCGCCACCTGGCTGCTGACGCAGCCGACCTGTTGGGCGGCAAGGGACTGGGTCGCCGACGCGCGGCCCTCCGCCGCGGCCACAGTCGATGTTCGGGCGATGGAGGCGGCCCGGGCGGCGTCGGCGGCCGCGGACTCGACGGCCTGCTGGGCGATGCTGACTCGGCCGGCGGCGATGATGAGCCCCACGAACAGGATGAAGGCGGGCACCCCGATGACGGTCTCGACGACGGCGGAGCCGTGGTCTTTCCGACCGTCACGGACCGTGGTGCGGGGATGGGTGCGCCTCATGATGCTGCCCCGGTGAGCCGTTCGACCGGCAGGGAGGCGCTCTGGGTGATGGTGGGGGTCCAGCCGGGGATCACGGAGAGGCTGGCCCCGGTGACGACCACGGTGGCGGTGGTGGCGGTGCGGGCGCCGGAGGTCCGGGCCTGCTGCAGGACGCCGTCGCCGCCGGCGTCGGCAACGAACGAGGAGGCGGCCGCCAGTCCGTCGCGCAGGGTGCCGGTCTCCGCGCCGGCGGCCCGGGCCCCTTCCTGCGCGGCGGCGACCGCGACGGTCCGGGCGTGGTACATCAGCGCGGCTTGCATGCCGAGGAACATGATCGAGAACAGGGCCGGCATCAGGACGACCATCTGGACAGAGGTGGACCCACGCTGACGCGCCGCCCCCCACGAACGGGGCCGGCAGTCGCGCGTGCAGGGTCGGGCGCGCATCAGAGGTGGCGGGGCTGAGTCACTGGATGTGGGTCACGTGGTCTCGGTCACTTGATCTCGGCGACCTTGTTGCGGACGTAGGTGGTGATGGCGGCGGCGGCGATGCCGACGATGGCGACGCCGAAGATGGCCCACAGGATGTACTCGATGGTGATGGCGCCGGTCTCCCGGCGTCGACGGCGGGCCCGGTCCGCCTTCGTCTCGAACCGGATGCCGAGGGTGTGCAGGGTGGCGGCGAGGTGAATCATCTGGTTGTCCCCTTCATCAGTGGTGCTGCTGGTCAGTGTTGGTTTTGTCCAATGTCGGATGGGCGGGGCGGTGGGCGGGGCGGGGCGGGGCGGTGAGCGGGGTGGGTCAGCTGGCGTCGAGGAGGCGGAGCAGGGCGGGGGTGATGAGGATGGCCATGAAGATGACGCCAAGCAGGGACATCGGGATGGTCATCCGTTCGCCGACCTCGTTGGCTCGGGCCAGCTCGTCGGAGAGCATCGCGGCGCGCATCCCGGCGCTGCGGGCCCGCAAGGTCCCGTAGACCTGGGCGCCTTCCTCCCCGGTCAGGCGCATGATGTCGGCGAGGTCGTCCAGGTCGGGCAGACCGAGCTCCTCGGAGAGCGCTGACAGCGCCGCCCAGGGCGCCTCACCGGACCACCGGGACCGGGCCAGCTCCTCGGACAGGCGGGTGAAGACCCAGCTGTCGCCGACGGTGGCAGCGGTCTCCATCGACTGCCGGGACCCGGATCCGGTGATCCGCTCGAGCGCGACCAGGTCGACGTACGCGCCGAGGGCGCGGGTGAACTCCGCCCGGGCCTTCTTCGCGTCGTCCCGCACGTTGTAGTCGGGAATGAAGAACAGCACCGCGGCCAGCCCCACCGAGGCGATCACCGGCGCGGCGATCGGGACCGGCAGCCCGATGATGGCGAACAGGCTGCCCAGCAGGGGCGGGGCGAGCAGACCGACCAGGGCGAACGTCACCTTCTCGCCGTAGAACCGGGCCTCGCTGATCCGCAGGATCGCCAGGTGCCGCTGGGGAACCCGGGACCAGGTGCGCGTCGGGAGGGTCCGGGTCGCCCACAGGCCGAGCCGCTCACGCGTGTCGGCCGGCCCGGCGCTAGACGCCGGGGTCGGGCGCCGCAGCGGGTGCGGGCCCAGGCGTGCCAGGGACTCGGCGAGGTCGGGCTGGGCGGGCACCAGCCGCCAGGCCAGCAGGGCGACGCCGAGACCGACCAGGGCCCCGGCGAGCAGCGCCAGCTGCAACCCGGTGGTCACGGTCGGCCTGCCCTGTCGGCGCCGGCGGCACCGGCGGCACCGGCGACCCCGGCGAGCTGGGCGGCTTTGAGGGCTCGGGTGTCTCGGCCGGCTCCGACGGTTCGGGCTGTCTGAATTGCCACGGGTTGCATTTGGCTTGAAACCTCCGTCTGACCTGCTGACCTGCGGTGCTGGCGACTACAGGGCCAGGCGTGCAAGGATGATGATCGTTCGGGATTCCTGACGGGGGTGTT
>JAABUT010003529.1_pt1 | contig 13310 bp, 14 predicted proteins | sample 5559281 | NCBI WGS metagenome assembly JAABUT01 (sample SAMN10711880, study PRJNA513359) | rock metagenome | isolation source: Antarctica rocks | place: Antarctica: Victoria Land, Ricker Hills nord | collected 2016-01-04
CCGGCCTGCAGGACCTGCTCGAGGAGGGTGAGACCCGCACCGGCTTCCTGCTGCGGTTCACGAACTCGCACCCGGGCATGAACACGAACATCGTCGGGACGCTCAACCCCGAGCACCTGAAGGCGAACGTCGATGCCGCTGCACGCGGCGACCTCGCGCCCGACGTCTACGCCGAGGCCAAGAAGCGGCTCGACGCAGCCGGTGTGACCGCCGGGTAATCGGTTCTTCGACCGTTTGACGACGTCGCCGGCCCGTACCCCCCGCTTCGTGGTGCGGGCCGGCGTCGACGAGCTCCTAGGCTGGCGGGCGAAGGGGACGGTTCTAGTTTCGTTGGATCCGAAATCCTGCAAGCCTGGTGTACTGGCCGATGACATGTTGCGCCCCGGCCGACGCCGAGCGCGTACGGCTGTGGAATGGTGCACCACGTTTCGACCCACCGAAGAGGCATTCCAGATGAGCCAGGCCATGACCCGCGCTCTTGGCGCCGACGGCCAGACGATCAGCGCTCTCGGCATGGGCTGCTGGGCGATCGGCGGTCCGCATGCACGCCGAGGCAGCCCGGTCGGCTGGGGCAGCGTGAACGACGACGAGTCGATCCGGGCCCTCCGCCGTACGTACGACCTCGGCGTGACGTTCTACGACACCGCCGACGTCTACGGCTGTGGACACAGCGAATACCTCATCGCGGAAGCCCTAGGCGATGTGCGCGACGAGATCGTCATCGCGACCAAGGCGGGCTACACCTACGTCGAGGAAACCCGCGAGGCACCAGGCGAGAACGGCGACCCGGACTACATCCGCTGGGCGTGCGACGAGAGCCTGCGACGGCTCGGCACCGATCGGATCGACCTCTACCAGTTCCACCTGGTCGGCTTCGACCTCGATCGCGCGGCGGCGGTACTCGCGGTGTTCGACGAGCTCGTCGACGCCGGCAAGGTAGGGGCAATCGGCTGGAGCACCGACGATCCGACCCGGGCAGCGCTGTTCGCCACCAGGCCGAACTGCAAGGCCGTTCAACAGTCGTTCAACGTGTTCAGCGGGAACGTCGAGGTTCTCTCACTCTGCGAGGAGCGTGGGCTGGCAAGCATCGTCCGAGGACCGCTCGGCATGGGCCTGCTGACCGGCAAGTTCGACTCGACCAGCACCCTGCCCCCGACGACGTCCGGCACGGCTGGGACTTCGGCTCGGGCGACCAGGCCGAAGCCCTGAAGCGCCTCGAGAGCATCCGCGAGGTGCTCACCGCCGGCGGCCGCACCCTGGCCCAGGGCGCGCTCGCCTGGCTGTGGGCCCGCAGCCCGGCCTTCGTGCCCATCCCCGGCTTCAAGTCCGTCGCCCAGGTGGAGGAGAACGCGGGCGCGCTCGGGTTCGGCCCGCTCGACGACCAGCAGATGAACGAAATCGCCGCCCTGCTCACCTGACCCACCCCCGGGTCGCCCGACGCGGCCACACACCACCATCGAAGACCTCACGTCCCAGACCCAGGAGAACATGGGAGACCGGGTAATAGCTGCGATGCGTGGTGAGATCCACGGCTACGACGCGAACGCCGTGGGCGAGGTGTCCGCTGCTCTGGCGAGAACGATAAGGCCGTCCTTCTCGACGAGCAGTGACCCGCACCAAAATATGAAAGAGGTGGCCTGATCCTTGCCTGGCTGATCCTCGTCGTCGCTTTGGCGATCGTGCGCCCGCGGGCCGGGATGTTGCGGGAAGCGATGCGGCTCCTCCCCGACGTGATCCGGCTTATCCACCGCCTCGCCGCTGATAAGACGCTCCCCCGGGGCGTGCGTATCCGCCTGGGTCTGCTCCTTGCTTATCTGGCCATGCCCATCGATTTGATCCCCGACTTCATCCCCATCCTCGGCTACGCCGACGACGCCATCATCGTCACCGCAACCCTGCGCAGCGTCGTCCAGGGAGCCGGCCTCGATGCTGTGCGGGCGAAGTGGCCCGGTACGGATGACGGCTTCGCTGCGCTGTGTCGCCTCACCGGATTACACGCCTCGTGAGCACGCGGGTTGGTTGGCCGATTCCGCCCGGTTAGTCACCGCGCCGCTATTGGCGTCGCTGTGAGCTTCGGCTGGTTCTGGTCCGGCTTCGTGACCGCGCCACAACCGGCCACCTCCGCTGGCAGTTCGCTCCGCCGAGCCGGCGAGGTCGGTTGGTAGGAAGTCCGACGGGGTTCTTGTCTCTGTCGAGTAGGCGGCCGATACGCGGTAAGCCCGCTCAGGCGGGGCGACTCGGATGAGTTGCCGTGTCAGTCTTAGATTGATCTCATCGAATTGTTAGTGTCGTCTAACATACTGCGTGTCTAGCCGCGTGGTGCTGCTTGGACCGGAGAGGTGTTCGTGACTGAGGTTCAGGCCGTACCGCGTGCGGACCGCTCGACGTTGGCGCATGTGCGGGCGCGAGGACGAATCCGGGGCCGGTTCGCCCTGCTGGGGCCGGCGTTCGTCGCCGCGATCGCCTATGTGGATCCAGGTAACTTCGCCACTAACTTCACCGGGGGCGCGAAGTACGGTTATCTGCTGCTGTGGGTGATCGTGGCAGCGAACTTGATGGCGATGCTGATCCAGTCTCTGTCCGGCAAGCTGGGCCTAGCGACCGGGCGCAACCTTGCCGAGTTGTGCCGAGAGAACTATCCGCGTGCGGTGGTGTGGGGGCTGTGGGGCCAGGCTGAGGCGGTCGCAATGGCTACCGACCTCGCCGAGATCATCGGTGGAGCCATCGCGCTGAACCTGCTATTCGGGATCCCGTTGTTCCCCGCAGGTCTGCTCACCGGCGCCGTCGCGTTCGGGCTGTTGGCGTTTCAAAGTCGCGGCTACCGCAGATTTGAGATCGTCATCGCCGGGCTGCTGGGGGTAATCCTGCTCGGCTTTGTCTATGACCTGCTGCGGGTGGGGGCCGACAGTCGAGGCGTCGCTACCGGTCTGATCCCCAGCTTCGCCGGGACAGACAGCATCCTCCTGGCGACCGGGATCTTAGGCGCGACAGTTATGCCACACGTCATCTACTTACACTCGGCGCTAACCCAGCAGCGGATCCCCGCTCTCGACGCCGACGAGCGGCGCACCCTCCTACGCCATCAGCGCCTCGACGTCGTCCTGGCGATGGGGTTGGCCGGTCTAGTGAACATGGCGATGCTGATCATCGCCGCACGGCTCTTCTTCGGCTCCGGGCAGGACGCCACTGTCGACACCATCGAAGGCGTATACGCCGGGATCGCTCGGTTGGTCGATGCCCCCGCTGCGTTAGCGTTCGCGTTGGCGTTGCTGGCATCAGGTCTCGCTTCGTCTAGCGTCGGGACCTACGCAGGTCAAGTCGTGATGCAGGGGTTCCTGCGCCGCCGGGTCCCGTTGCTGTTGCGACGCGCGCTGACGATGACGCCGGCGCTGCTCGTGCTGGGCGTCGGCGCAGATCCAACGCGGGCACTGGTGATCAGTCAGGTGGTGTTGTCGTTCGGGATCCCGTTCGCGCTGGTTCCCTTGGTCCTGCTAAGCCGACGCGCCGATATTATGGGCGACTTGGTGAACCGGCCGTTGACCACGGCCGTGGCCGCCGTGGTCGCGGCCGTCATCGTCGCCCTCAATGCGTTCCTGCTCTACCAAACCCTGTTTGGCTGACGCCGACCCTGGGAGCCGCATGTGGAGATCACCAGCGCCGTCGAGGACTACCTCAAAGCCATACACAATCTGGCGCACCCGACCGACGGCAGCATCCAAACGGTCAGCACCTCCGCTCTGGCTGACCGAGTGGGCGTTGCCGCCCCGTCGGTGTCGGCGATGCTCGCCCGCACAGACAACGCCGGTCTCACCACCCGACACGCCCGAGCAGTGACACTGACTGCGGCGGGAGAGGCGGTGGCGCTTCGGGTGGTACGCCGCCATCGCCTGGTCGAAACTTTGCTCTACCGACAGCTCGGCGTGCCCTGGGACGAGGTGCATGACGAAGCCGAGCGGATCGAGCACGCCATCAGTGACCGTCTCGAGGACTACCTAGACCGAGCCATGGGCTATCCCTCCCATGACCCGCACGGTGACCCCATCCCCGCGAAGCATCAACGCACCGAACCCGAAGAGCACCACCTCGCCCTCACAGACGCCCCAGCCGGCCAGTCGTTCCGAGTCCGGCGAGTCAGCGACGCCAACCCCGCTGGCCTGCGCCACCTCGCCAGCCACGGCGTCCTGCCGAACGCCACGCTGACCGTCATTACGCACGAACCGTTCTCCGGGCCGATCTGGCTGCACGTCCACGGCCAAAGCAGCCCACACCCCCTCCCAGCAGCACTCGCCCACGACGTCTTCGGAGACCTCATCACCAGCCCTGCGCGTGCTTGCCTGACCGACGAAAGTCCCCCGCCCCGTAACCCAGCAGGCCATGGCGAGAACTGAGCGTCGTCGTCACCCAGCGCGGCGGAAACTCCTACTGCTGATCATCATGTCGGCTGTCACGTTGACCGTCGTGGTGGGCATCGTGGCGACCACGGCGGCCCTGCGATCTCGCCAGCAGCCCCTGGCCGCTCGTCTTGCGCTGCGGCAGGTAGGCAAGCTCACGCTGCCGGTTGATTCCTTCCGTTTCGACTACGCAAGCCTCGACGCTGAGCGGGGGTTGCTGTTCCTGGCACACCTCGGAGCGAGCGAGGTCATCGAAATAGATGTTCACGCCCATCGTGTCGTGCGGATCATTCCGCACGTGTCCCAGGTTCACGGCGTCCTTGTGGTCCCGCACCTACATCGGGTTTATGCCACGGCGACCGGCGACAACACCATGGTCACTTTGAACGAGGATACCGGTGCAGTACTGACCATCAGCCCGACCGGCACCTACCCCGATGGACTGGCGTTCGACCCCCGACGTAACGCCGTCTGGACCACGAACGAGACCGGCGGATCTGAGACCGTGATCGACGCCCTGACCGGTTCGGTACGCGGCACCGTAGAGCTGGGCGCAGATGCCGGAAACGTCGCCTACGACGCCGTGGCTGACCAGATCATCGTCGATATACAGGGTCACAATGAGCTTGCGGTCATCGATCCAGCGACGCATACCATCTCACGCCGAATGCCGTTACCGGGATGCCAGAATGACCATGGGTTGGCGATTGATTCAACGCACCGGCTGGCGTTCGTGGCGTGCGACGCCAACGCAACACTCTTAACCGTCGACCTGGCCACCTGGCAGATCACCGGCACCACGTCGGTGGACGAAGCACCGGACGTACTCGCCTGCGACGAGCCGGCCCACCGGTTGTACGTCGCCGCCGAAAGCGGCACGGTCACGATCCTGCATCAGCACGACAAGATCGTCACCCTCGTGAGCAGCGGACACCTCGCCGACGGCGCTCACGTCGTAGCCGTCGATCCCATCACCCATCGCAGCTACCACCCGATCCCCCATGTGAGAACGGTAAGCCCGCCCTTCTCGAGGAGCAGTAACCCGCACCAAAACATGAAAGAGGTCGCCTGTCTTTACTGAACTCCTGAATGTCACGACGACCCCGGTCAGCCTGGCTCCGCCTGCTTCGGCGGGCAGCGGCTATCTGCATATGAGCAGAACACGCAGCAGTCACCATCGAGTGGACGCAGCATCGCACCGCAACCGGTACACCAGTAGAAGTGCTGGCAGGCGTCCACCGGCATCCGCTCCAAGGCCTGCTTGCCGCAGAGCGGGCATGTGATGACGGCCGCCAAGGCTGGCATGGCTTCAACCTACGAGTCGACCGCCACCGGCGGGGCCTCAGAAGCAACAAGACCCTGCTGCTCCGCGAGCGAGACGACGCCGACTTTGAAGCGCCCCAGATTTGTGCCGCACGCACACGATGCAGCCGACGTCGCCCTGTTCACCCAACACGCCGCCGACGCCATCACCGTCGAACGCGAACTCCACGCGTCGCTACTATCCGAGCTCGCCGTCGCCGCCCACGCGGACGCCGTGTTGAACATCGAGGCCGGGCCCGCCACCACCGCCTACATCGACCACCTGCTCGCCACCTGCGCGACCGGCTCGTTCTCCGACGGGCTCGCCACGGTCCTGCCCTGCTACTGGATTTACGCTCAAGTGGGCGAGCATCTGCTCGCCCAGTCCTCGCCCGACCCCCTTTACGCACGCTGGATCAGCACCTACGGCGGACCCGCCTTCGCCGACACCGTCGGGGCCGTCCTAGACGTCGTCGACCGCATAGGAGAACACCTCTCGGCCACCTCGGCGCAACGTGCCGAACACCTTTACACCGTTGGTGCCCGACACGAATGGATGTTCTGGGACGCCGCCTGGACACACCGAGGCTGGCCCACCTTCTAACCGCGGACACGTCACCACCCGAAACAACCAGCACGCGTACTGGGCCGATTTAACCGGTCGTCGCCTTCGAGCCCGCGGACGCCCTTCTGTTCGTCAAACGGCGACTCAAGCGGTGTCGATCTGCTGATCACGGGCCTGAGGAGGTAGTAGATCTCGCGGGCGATGTAACGCTTGAGACAGCGCATGGTTTCCAGTTGGTTTGCCCTCGGCCCGGCGGCGGGCAACGTATGCCTGGGTCTCCGGGTCGATCCGGATCCTGCTGGCGGTGATCATGTGCAGCGCGAACGCGCACCAGCGCCACCGGCGGCAGCGCTGCGGAGCTCCCAGAGACAGCCACACCTGTAGGCGGTGTCGCCGCCGGAGGCCCTCGTACGAGGTGTTGCCCGACGCCGGTAAGACAAGGACAAGCCGGAACTGGCCCCTTTACTTAGCAGCGAGCGCTGGCTGCAGCCCGCGGCTGGCGCTTCGCTCAGCGGGCGCGGGTCAGGGTGAGGGAGAAGTCTGCGGCCGCGTCGGTCCAGCTGCGCACCGGCGTGAACTGGTGTTGCGTGAGCTGGTCGTTCAGCTCGGCGAGGGTGAACTTGGTGCTGATCTCGGTTAGCAGCTCGCCACCGGCCGGCAGGTCCCAGGTCAGGTCGATGTCTGGGAAGTAGGCGTGGACGTCGCGGGTGGCGCGTAGCCACATCTCGATGTGGCTACGCTCGGCGTTCCAGCGGGCGACGTGCTCAAAGTCGTCCGTTGAGAGCCCCTCGGCGTCGAGCTCGCGGCGCAGGACCTCGATGAGGTTGAGGTTGAAGGCAGCGGTGGTGCCGGTGCTGTCGTCGTAGGCCGCGATCAGCCGGCCCGGGTCCTTGACCAGGTCGGCGCCGAGCAGGAAGTGGTCTCCCGGGGCCAGCGCAGCACGAAGCCGGTCCAGGAACTCCGACCGCCCGGCGGGGTTAAGGTTGCCGATCGTGCCGCCCAGGAACAGCACCAGTCGCTCACCTGCCGTGCCCGGTAGCGGTCCGAGCGGGTCGACAAAGTCGGCGACCAAACCTTCGACGGTGACCGACGGGTAGTCCCCGGCGATAGTGCGGGCCGCGTCGCTAAGGACCTCGGCGCTGACGTCGAGCGGGACGAACCGCAGCGGCCGGCCGCCGACGGTCAGCGCGTCGAGCAGCAGCCGGGTCTTGGTCGAGGTCCCGGAACCGAGTTCGACCAGCGTCGTCGCCCGGGTCAGGGCTGCCACCTCGGCGCTTCGCGCGGCGAGGATCTCCCGCTCGCGACGGGCCGGGTAATACTCGGGCAGTGTGGTGATGTCCTCGAAAAGCAGGCTGCCCTTTTCGTCGTAGAACCAGCGAGCCGGGACCCACGGCGGCGACTGGGCCAGGCCCGTGCGGATGTCGCCTGCGAGCCGCTGCCGGGTGTCGACCGGTGCCTGGCGCTCCACCACGCTCCAGCGCTCACCGGCAGGCATCAGCGGGCCAGCCGCAGTCCGCTAAACGCCCAGCGGGCGGGGGCCGGGAAGAAGTTGCGGTACGTCAACCGTTCGTGCCCGGCCGGGGTCACAGCACTGGCCCCACGCAGGACATGCTGGTCGCACATAAATTTGCCGTTGTACTCCCCGACAGCGCCCGCCGCAGGCCGAAACCCCGGATAGGGCAGGTAGGCGCTGGAAGTCCACTCCCAGACGTCGCCGATCATCGACCGGCTAGCGATGCCTGGATGGCAGCGGGCCGGATCGAGCAGCTGCCCGCGCCGCTCAGCGGCCGAGGCGCTGGCCGCAGCAGTCTCCCATTCCGGCTCGGTGGGCAGCCGGGCACCGGCCCACCGAGCGTAGGCATCGGCCTCGTAAAACGACACATGACATACGGGCTCACCGCTACGCACCCCGCGGCGGCCGGACAGCGTGAACGTCGACCACCCGGCGTCGTCGCCCTGCCAGTAGCCCGGCGTCTGCCACCGCTCGGCCTGCACCTGCGACCAACCGTCGCTGAGCCACAACTCAGGCCGGCGATACCCACCATCGTCGATGAACTCCAGCCAGTCGCCGTTGGTGACGGCACGCTCGGCGATGTCGAACGGTTGCAGGTAGACGACGTGACGCGGGCCCTCGTTGTCGAAGGCGAAGCCCGGCCCGTCGTGACCGACCTCGACCAGCCCACCCGCAACAGGCCGCCACGACAGTGGCGACGCCGGAGTGTCAGGCTCCTGCTCACGGGCGACGTAGACCGGGTCGAGCGGGCTGGCAGCCAGCAGATGCTTGGCATCCATGAGCAGCAGCTCCTGGTGCTGCTGCTCATGGTGAGTGCCGAGCTCGAAGAGGTCACACTGGTCGGCGTCCAACGCGCCGGCCTCGAGCCGCCCGATGAGGGCCCGCTCCACATACTGGCGGTAGCGCGCGATGTCGCCCGAAGCCGGGCGGGTCAGCAGTCCCCGCTGCGGGCGAGGCTGACGGGCGCCGACCGCCTCGTAGTAGGAGTTGAACAAGAACCGGTAGGTCGGGTCAAAGACCGCATAGCCGGCCGCGGGCCGCAGGATGAACTCCTCGAAGAACCACGACGTGTGCGCGCGGTGCCACTTGGTGGGGCTGGCGTCCGGCATCGACTGCACGGTCTGGTCCTCGGCCGACAACCGGGAGGCAAGCAACTCGGTAAGCGCCCGAACATCACGAAACGCCCTCATCAACTGATCTGCTGCAGATGGGAGAAGCATCGCGGCCTCCATGCCAAGGGCGCTTGTCCGCCGTCTGTGTCCCGTGACCAATGGGCCACGCGTGTCTGGCGGCACCGCACAGGCCGCGTGCCGGCAACACTAGACCCGCCCTAGCAACGCGATCAGCTCGGGCACGCCGTTCGACCAGCCCCACCAGGTCGCCAGCACCAGGCCGAGCACTTCACCGATCGCACAGCCGGTCAAGCAGTGCAGCGTCGCCGACACCGCCATCCGATTCAGTGCAGCCCTGGCTGGCGCTCAGGTGCCGTCGTGGTCGCGGTGCTCAGCTGCGTGGGTCGCCATGCCGACGAAGGTACCCCCTGGGGGTACCGTAATCGATCCGGTCGCCCGAGCTCGCCGAGGTCACTGTGCTCGAGTAGCCCTACTGGCGCAGTGCGCCGGCCAGGTTGTCGAGTGCGCCGTCGACGACTCGGTAGAACGACCAGCGACCCCGTTGTTCACGGGTAAGCAGGCCGGCGTCGACGAGCTGCTTCAGATGGTGCGAGACCGTGGGCTGCGACTGGTCGATGGGCTGCTACTCATAGACCCGGCCGGAATCGGCATGGGTCTCCAAGCCGAACTGCAGACTCCTACCGCTGCGTTGGTTGAGGCTGTCCAGCGTCAACTGCGCACCTCGACGCCTGGGTTCATCGAGGCGCTACAGCGCTCGGCTGAGCACGACGACTACTGGTTGCATGACCACCTCGCAGTCCAGTTGCACAAGCTCATTTACACCGCATGGTTCCTTGCCGAGGGGCACTACCCGCCCTTCCCTAAGCACCTGCCGCAGTGGACGAGTAGGTTCGACATGGACGCACACATCCGCGAAGCTGAACAGCGCAGTCGGTTGGAAAGCGACCGAACCCGGAAGGGCACTGCGCTTGCGGAGCTGGCCTCGGCCGTGCTCGAGCTGAACCACTGACGCATCCATGTGCGGCGCGCTGCTGCACTTGAGATGAGCAACGAAGAGAGGGTCAACGCGCGTACAACATGGGGGTGACGTCCGATGAGTTTCTGAGCGTGGTCCGCGACTACGAGGCTGCGACTGGCCGGTATCCGCATGTGGTGGTCATCAATCCTGTGGATCAGGATGAGATCGATGCTGACATCGCCGCTGGTGCGCCGAGTCCGCAGGTGCCGATGGTGATCAGGCGTGACTCTGCGGTGCCGCTGGGGCAACCACAATTCCCGCTTGAGTAAGGGTCGCTGGAACCTGTTATCGAGCTGACCGCTAGTGATTGAGCGTTGAGCTCGCCAACACTGTGCGTCGACTCACTGTGCTGGCCAGCGACATCTGGGCGGAGCCGGCGGCGCATTGACAGCATCGACAGGTGTCACTCCCCCGACGCCCACCCGCGGGTCATGTCCGAGCACGCTTCGGGGGACATAGCGGATCGTGGAGCATTCCCGAGTAGTTCGACGCCGTCACGCGCCCTCTTGATGTTGATTACCGCCGCCCGTCACGCTCGCAGAGGCAAGCCCCAAGGCGGCGCCCTTGGTTGCGCTTTCCATACACTGTTCCTGCTCCCAAAGGCCCTCCCCACTGTTTGGGTGACAGCCGATCAGCGGTCGGATAGACTTGTGTCAGCCCGTTGCGTTGAGCTTCGGGAAGTGAGCCCGAGACCCGGCCGGACGACCGTGGCGCTCGGGCTTCGCGCTTTTCTGGAGTTGCTCACACCGTGCGGACGCCGGTGACCACGGGTTCGACCCTGCGGCGCCAATCCCCGCCCTTAGCCCAGCACCAGGCGACGGCGTCGGGTATGGCCAGCGCCAGCTCGGACGCGGCCCGGCGGTGTTCGTAGCGCAACGTGTCTCGGCAGCCGCTGGCTCGGGTGAATTCGATCAGGTTCTGGTTGTCCCAGCCGACCATCGAGTCGTCCTGCTCGAGTACCAACATGCTGTCCCCACGCGCCGCCGCGTCCTGGACCACCGCGCGCAGACAGGCCGCTCGGCGTTCGCGTTCATTGCGGTAGCGTCGGCCGGCGTCATAGATCGTGGCGTGCACACAGCTGACCGCAATCGCGGTAGCGATTGAGCGTTTACGAGAATCGTTCTCGTCTTTCATGTGCAGCCGCCGCTGACCGGGCAGCACCAGTCCCCGCATGACTTTGCGGACCGCGTCGAGGTCGACGGGCAGCACCACACCAGCCACCAAAAGGTAGTCGCGCCGCTTGGTCTCGTCGACAAAGACATAACCGCCGCTCACGTCCTGGAGCCCCGATTCGTTGTCGGTTCCCCAGCCCGCTGTACGGCCCGGTAAACCGTCGAGCGGGCGACGGTGAACAGCTCGGCCAGCTCGGCGCTGGTGTGCCGGCCGGCGCGCCACAGCTCGACCAGATGCGCTTCCTGCGCGGGTGTCAGCTTCGGCTGCTTTCCCCGTAGCCGGCCCTTGGCCTTCGCGACCTGCATGCCCTCCCGGGTTCGCATCCGGATCAGGTCCGACTCGAACTCCGCAATCATCCCCAACACGTTGAACAGCAACCGACCCACCGGGTCCAGAGGGTCGTGCACCGACCCGCCGATGCTGAGCTTCACCCCCGCCTGCGTCAGCTCCTCGATCAGGTCGCGGGCATCAGACAATGACCGGGCCAGCCGGTCCAGCTTCGTCACCACCAGCGTGTCCCCCGCCCGGCACGCCGCCAGAGCTTCCCGTAGACCGGGCCGCGCCCGGCTGGTCCCGGTCAGACCGTGATCGACATAGATCCGATCCGGCTTCACCCCAAGCGCCGTGAGCGCGTCCCGCTGGGCGGTGAGATCCTGCCGATCAGTCGAGCATCGCGCGTACCCCACCAGCATTCCAGCCACCCGAGGACTGTACCGGTTAGGCCACCTTTACCGGGCACTAACCCGGGCGGGTATTGCGGGCACCGAGCCAGGCGTGGACCCGACCGCGAGCGCGCCCGTTCACACTGTCCCGTAGAACGGTCGTCATCCGGGACACATCTTTTGCTCGGATGAGGCGTTACCCGGTTTGACCGGTTTGTGGGTTACCCGCCCAGCGGCTTGAGCGGGCTACTCGCGCCCGTCTTCGCTTGGCGTTCCGCGTGCGGGACGGGAATTGGCCACGTCTTCGCACGCACGGCGGCCCTGCGCCTTGACAGTCATTCGCGGCGAAGTGACGCGCAGTGGGGATCATGCGGATCGCCTGAACCCGCCCCCGTGTCTGGGAGATCCCGGCACCCAGTTTCGTGACTACGTCTGGTCCTGCAGTGTCGTCGCGGAGTACTCGGCGATGCGCATGTTCCGGCTTCTGATGAACTGCATCGACCGCCGCATGTACGTGCGGTACTCGACGTAGCTCGCTGCGGGTAGCGGGTCGCTGGCGAAGTCGTCGAAGTCTTTCAAGGAACGGCTGTTGTTCCCGCCGCTTGGCTGCGGCACCGACGAGAAGCCCGCGCTGCTCATCCGGTGACCAGCCCGAGCTGGGTCAACATTCCCAGCTCGTCGCTGCTCCCCCAACGCTCGACGAGCTTCCCGCGGGCAAACCGGCTGATCTGCATTCCGCGGATCGACACCGTCTTCCCGCTGGCGGGGAAGCCGCGAAGTAGACCCTCATGTGTCCCGGTCATCCGGTAGGCGAAGGCCACCTCGTCCTCGGTGGTGACCACATGCTCGACCTCGATGTGGAGATCAGGAAACGCGGTACGGAGCTCGGTGAACATTGCGCGGTACCCGTCTGGCCCCGGTCCCTGACCTGGTGCCGGGTCGTGGTCCACCGAGTCCGCAGCGACCAACTGCTGGAACGCATCAAAGTCGCCGGAGTTGACGGCGGTGCCGAATGCCTCTTGAGCGCTCAGATTCGCTTGCGTACTCATGTCGCTATCTCCCTCGCGTAGACCCCGTCTTCGACCATTTACCCCGGGAACTGGGGTGCCATGCGCCCATCCGGCGGTGACGATTTGGGTGCATTCCCATGCCTGCTACAAAATAACGTCGCCGGAGGGTACATACCGCCCGTCAGGACACCAGAGTCGGCGACGGTGGCGCCGGACCGGGGCGCGCCCTCACCAGCGAAGGGTTCTCGGTCAGTGCGCAATGCTGCGCGAACGGACGAAGTAGCCGTTGGTGGTGTCCGAGCGCGGGCCACCCGCTTCGCCGCGGCAGCGTCACCGCTCCGGCTTGCATGCTCCTCCCAGCCGCGATGCCTGCCGACTGTTGCGCCTTTGCCGATTCCGTCCCGCACGAACCCTCGGAAGGACCGCCGGTGGTGCGGCGCGGGTACACGTCGCACCACCGGCGGGTGGTCGGAGAGCTGTCCTTCGTCGTGCGGTTGCCTAGAGGGTGACGGCAGCCTTCATCTTGTCGGCACCGACGATGAA
>JAABUT010003530.1_pt1 | contig 13308 bp, 12 predicted proteins | sample 5559281 | NCBI WGS metagenome assembly JAABUT01 (sample SAMN10711880, study PRJNA513359) | rock metagenome | isolation source: Antarctica rocks | place: Antarctica: Victoria Land, Ricker Hills nord | collected 2016-01-04
GCACGATCTAGACATAGACCTCGAAGGCCTGGGTCGAGCAGTGCTCACCCGCCGGCGGACTCAGACACACACACTGGCGTAGAACCAATGCATGCAGCCCATTAGGGTCGGCGCGTGCCGTTTCACCTCAGCGAGGCGCAGCAGGACTACGCGAGCTGGGTCCGACAGGTCGCGCGTGACTCGGTCGCTCCGCTCACCGGCGAGGACGAGGGCCGGGTGAACCGCAAGCTCTTGCTCGCGATGGGCGAGCTCGGCCTGTTGCGCGGGTTGTTCGGCGGCGCAGGCGACAGCCCGGTGCGCGACGCGGCGGCGCTGCAGCTGTGCCTGCTGCGCGAGTCGCTCGCGCAGGTCAGTGGTACTGCCGAGACGGCACTCGCGCTGCAGGGCCTGGGTAGCTACCCGATCCTGCAGTCGGGTTCGGCCGAACTCGTCGAGCGGTGGATGCCGGCAGTGGTGCGTGGCGAGGCCGTCGCCGCGTTCGCGCTGTCCGAGCCGGGCGCGGGATCGGACGCGGCGGCGCTGGCGTTGCGCGCGGAACCCGACGGCGACGGCTGGCGGCTATCCGGTGAGAAGACGTGGATTTCCAATGCGCCGGAGGCCGATGTCTACACGGTCTTCGCGCGCACGACCCCGGACGCCGGTGCGCGCGGTGTCACGGCGTTCGCCGTAGCGGGTGACGCCCCGGGGTTGAGCGGCGAGCACCTCGAGATGATCTCGCCGCATCCGATCGGCCGGCTGCGGTTCGAGGGCGTGCCCGTCGGCCACGAGGCGCTGCTCGGCGAGGTCGACGCAGGGTTTGCCGTCGCGATGCGCACGCTCGACCTGTTCCGTCCGAGCGTCGGTGCGTTCGCGGTGGGCATGGCGCAGGCCGCGCTCGACGCGACCGTCGCGCACGTACGCGAACGACAGGTCTTCGGCGCTGCCCTGGCCGCGCAGCAGACCGTCGCGCACAAGATCGCCGACATGGCCACCCAGCTGGAGGCCGCGCGGTTGCTCGTCTACTCCGCGGCCGCTGCCTACGATGCGGGCACCGAGCCGGCGCAGCGGTCGCGCCGCTCGGCGATGGCGAAGCTGTACGCCACCGAAGCCGCACAGACGATCATCGACGGCTGCGTCCAGCTGCACGGCGCCCGCGCCCTGCAACGCGGCCACCTGCTCGAACATCTCTACCGCGATGTGCGCTCGCTGCGCATCTACGAGGGCGCGTCGGAAATCCAGCGCTCGATCATCGCCCGCGCCGTCCTGGGCAGGGAGTCCGCGCGATGACCGACGAATACCGGTTCCGCGCGTCGGCGCCCATCACCCAGCAGTGGCAGCACTTCCGGTTCGCGAAGGCCGACGGCGTCGCGACCGTCACCCTCGACCGGCCGGAGAAGCTCAACCCGCTGACGTTCGAGAGCTACGCCGACCTGCGTGACCTGCTCGCCGAGCTGCCGCACCACCAGGACGTCCGCGCGCTGGTGATCCGCGGCGAGGGGCGCGGGTTCTGCGGCGGCGGCGACGTCAACGAGATCATCGGCGAGCTGATCGCCATGGAGCCGCGGGACCTGATGCGCTTCACGAAGATGACCGGCGACGTCATCCGCGCCATGCGCGAGTGCCCGATCCCGATCATCACCGCAATCCACGGCATCGCGGCCGGCGCCGGCGCGGTCGTGGCGCTGGCCTCCGACTTCCGCGTCGTGAGCACGTCGGGCAGGTTCGCGTTCCTGTTCACCAAGGTGGGGCTGTCCGGCGGCGACATGGGGGCGGCCTACCTGCTCCCGCGCGTGGTCGGGCTCGGCCGCGCCACCGACCTGCTCATGCTCGGCGACACGATCGACTCGGCCACCGCGGACAGGTACGGCCTGGCCTCCCGCTTGGTGGCCGACGCCGAGCTGGACGCGGCGGTCGACGAGCTGGCCGCGACCCTCGCGGCCGGCCCGACGCTCGCCTACGCGCAGACGAAGTCGCTGCTCACCCGCGAGCTGGACATGCCGATGTCCAGCGCGATGGAGCTCGATGCGATGACGCAGGCGCTGCTGATGACCACGCGCGACCACGCGGAGTTCCACGCCGCGTTCAACGAGAAACGTCCGCCGAACTGGACCGGCCGCTGACGCCTACGGGGCGTACGGCACCGACATCGTGTCGCGATGGCCGGCCCAAGTCAGGGTCAGACGCCAGCACCCGGCAGCGGGCAGGTCGATGATCGACGGACCCGGGCCGTCGGGCACGCGGCGCGTCGCCGTGCGGTCGGTGCCGTCCAGCTTCGCGGAAATGACCAGCGGACCGTTGCCCCGGTCCTTCGCGACCCAGAGGATCTTGTTGTTGTGGTCCTTCGCCGGCGGCGAATGCAGCGGTTGTCCGAACAGCACGCCCAGGATGTTGCCCTCGGCGCCGAGCACATGCGGCACCACGGTGGCGCCGGGGCTGAAGCCCGCGCGAGCCCACACCGGCAGCGCGGTGGTGACGACCGCACCGGCGCAGCTGGAGCCCGCCGCTGGGGTGGCGCGCTGCGGCCCGGCGTCGCCGCGGGTCACGGCGTAGCCAACGGCGACCGCAACGGCACCTACCAGGCACGCGGCGACCGCCGCGAATTCGCGGGTGCGCCGGCGCGGGTGCCGCGACCGCGACTCGAGCCGGTCGATCGCCGGCGCGGCCAGGTCAGGATCGAGGTGATGGCCGCGGACCTGCGTCGCCATGGCGCTGCGCAAGGTAGCGATCGTCTGGTCATCGTCGCGGGTCATTCGCCGGCCTCCTGGGACGGGATGGTCGCCGAGGCACGCAGTCGCGCCAGTCCTCGGGCAGCGCCGCTCTTGACCGCACCGACGCTGATGCCCAGCGCCTCCGCGGTGTCGGACTCGGACAGGTCCTGCAAGTAGCGCAACACCACGATGGCGCGCTGGCGGGCGGGCAGGGTCGACAACGCATCGAGGACGGCGAGGCGGTCGTCGACGTCGGAAGCCGGCGGCGTCCCCTCCCGTGGTTGCATCGTCTTGAGCAGCGCCGGGTCGGCGATGAATTCCGGGCGGCGCCGCGTCACTCGCCACCGGTCGATGTTGGCGCGGGCCAGGCACCGGTAGGCATAGCCCGTCGGGTTGGCGATGATGCGTTCCCAGCGTCCCGACATGGTCAGCAGCGCCTGCTGGACGAGATCCTCGGCGTGCTGCCAGTCGCCGCACAGCCCGTACGCCGTGTGCAGCAGCCGGTCGCCGTGCGCGGTGACGAAGTCCTCGAACTGCGCGCGCGGGATCTGCGGACGGGCTACGCCTGTCACGAGCTCCATCGCCTCACCTCTACGTCCCCGATACCTCTGCGTCCTGATACATACCAAGACGGCGGTGACGGGTCGAAAGGTTGCTCGGGCGCTACGGGCGAAACGCGTTGCCGTCCGTCAGGGGCTCACCGAATCCTGGGTTCGCGTGAAGGATGATCTTTGACCCATTCGTCACGCGACAGCTACCTTCCGCACGGGCGGAGTGGCAGCTCGCGTTTGCGTTGCAGGATTGCAGTTGATCACCTCTTTAAAGGGCGCATCGAGGGGCGGATTCACACTTCGCTGACTTGCGCTGCCGGGTTGCAGTTCGCGGTTGGATCGCTTATATAGCAGGGAATTCACGGCGATTCGGTCTTGCGGATTCGTTGCTGTTCGATTATGATCTAATCATGGACGGAGGGACCGACTACAGCCTGATCGGGCACTCGACGCGCGTCGCGCTGCTCGCCGCATTGCGTCGGCAGCGCGCCGAACTGGATGCGAGGGAGACCTGCCTGCTCGCGGTGCTGGCCGCCGAGCCGCTGCCAGGTATCGACGGCGACCCGGCGACCGACAAGGAATGGGTCCGTGAGGATGTGGCGTGCGCGCTGCGCATCCCACCCGCGACCGCGGGTGGGCGGTTGCACACCGCCACCGAGTTGGCCACCCGGTTGCCGGCGACGTTGGCTTCTATGCGGCGTGGCGAGATCGGGTTGCCCTACGCGCAACGCCTGGTCGACGCGGTGTGCTTCCTGCCCGACGAGGCCGCTACCGAGGTGGAGAAGCAGGTGCTGGGGCGCGCCGCGGGGCAGACGGTGGCGCAGTTCGCCGCCTCGGTGCGTCGGGCGGTGCTCGCGGCCGACCCGCGGGCGGCTGACGAGCAGCACCGCGACGCACTGACCGAGCGCCGGGTGATGTTCACGCCACTGGACAACGGGATGAGCGAACTGTGGGCCCTCCTGCCCGCCGACACCGCCGCAGCGTTGCAGACCCGCATCCAGCAACTCGCCGACGGCTGGAAACACCTCGACGAACGGACCGCCGACCAGCGCCGCGCCGACGCCCTCACCGCCCTCACGCTGGGCCAGCCCGGATCCGGGACGGGTCCGGCAGTCAACGTCACGGTCGCGCTGTCCACGCTGCTCGGCCTCGACCAGCAACCCGGCGAGTTGGACGGGCACGGCCCCATCCCCCCAGCGCTGGCCCGCGCCATCGCCGCCGACCCCACCGGCACCTGGCGACGCCTGGTCACCGACACCCACGGACAGCTGCTCGACTACGGCCGGCGCACCTACCGGCCACCAGCCAACCTCGACCGGCACATCCGCGCCCGAGACCACACTTGCACCTTTATCGGCTGTCGCCGCGCCGCCCAACGCTGCGAACTCGACCACATCACCGACTGGCAGGACGGTGGAACAACTTCCGCAGCGAATCTGCAGACCCTCTGCCCGCGACACCACCATCTCAAGCACGACACCCGGTGGACAGTGCGCCGCCGACCTGACGGCACGACACGCTGGCGAGCGCCCACCGGCCGCGTCTACGAACGACCACCACCCGACGACCTACCCCGAGACACCACGGCGTCGAAGATGACCACCGCCGACCAGGACGACGCGCCGCCGTTCTGATGATCGCTGACGATCGATTGTGCATGCCCCGCCGTCGACATGTGCGCCAAAGCAACCCGCTCAAGGACATCGTTCGCGCACGCTGCGATGGGTGCTCGACCCACGTGCGTCAGGCGTCGAGGACGGCGAAGCCCTGCACCTCGACGAGCGCGTCGACGTCCCACAGCCGGGCGACGCCGATACCGGCCATCGCCGGGTATTCGCGCCCGACCAGGCGCCGCCACACGGTGCCGATCTCGCGGGCGTGCGTCTTGTAGTCGTCCATGTCGGTGAGGAAGACGGTGAGGCTGGTCAGCTGATCGGGACGCCCGCCCGCTGCGCGCAACGCGGTCAGCAAGTTGCCGAGGGCGACCTCGAACTGCGCGACCACGCCGCCGTTGACGATGCGCCCGCCGGAATCGAGTGCGGTCTGTCCGGCCAGGAACACCGTGGTACCACGTCCGACGACGGCGTGCGCGAAGCCCTTGGGCTCGGCCAGCTCGCCGGGGTTGATCCGCTCGATGCTCATCGTGGCGGCCACCGCCGATGCGCGGTCCCCGCGTGCCCTTCGCGGATCAGCTCCAGGCGCGGCTTCGGACCCTCCAGCCGCCCGGCCTGCGGCCGACGAGCGCCGGCCTGCCACGGCTGCGGCCAGGCGACCGCGGGACCGGAGTACTCCTGCTCGGCTGCCGCGTGCAGCGTCCAGTTCGGGTCGTAGAGGTGCGCCCGACCGAGCAGGCACAGATCGGCGCGCCCGGCCAGCAGGATCGAGTTCACGTCGTCGTAGGAGGAGATGACGCCGACGGCCATCGTCGCGACACCGACCTCGTTGCGGATGCGGTCGGCGAACGGTGTCTGGTACGAGCGGCCGAACTGCGGCTGCTCGTCGGCGCTGACCTGCCCGCTGGACACATCGACGACGTCCGCACCCGCATCGGCGAACGCGCGCGCGATCTCGACCGAGTCGGCAGCGCTGATGCCGTCCTCGTGCCAGTCGGTGGCCGAGATGCGCACGCTCATCGGCCGATCGTCCGGCCAGACGGCGCGCACCGCGGCGAACACCTCGAGCGGGAAGCGCAGCCGGTTGGCCAGCGATCCGCCGTAGGAGTCGCTGCGCTGATTGGTCAGCGGCGAGATGAACGACGAGAGCAGGTAGCCGTGCGCGCAGTGCAGCTCGAGCAGGTCGAATCCGGCGGCGGCCGCACGCACCGCAGCGTCGACGAACTGCTCCTCGATCTCGCGCAGCGCCTCGACGGTGAGTTCGCGCGGCACCTGGTTGACGCCAGGACGGTAGGGCAGCGGGGACGGCGCGACGACCTCCCAGTTGCCTTCGGACAACGGCTCGTCGATGCCGTCCCACATCAGCCGAGTGGAACCCTTGCGTCCCGAGTGGCCGAGCTGGATGCCGATCGTCGCGTTCGACTCGGCATGCACGAAGTCGGTGACGCGCCGCCAGGCCTGCGCCTGGTCATCGGTGTAGATGCCGGTGCAACCGGGGGTGATGCGCCCCGTGTCCGACACGCAGACCATCTCGGTCATCACCAGGCCCGCGCCGCCGAGCGCCTTGCCGCCGAGGTGCACGAGGTGGAAGTCCGTGGGCATCCCGTCGACGGCGCGATACATGTCCATCGGCGAGACGACGATGCGGTTGACCAGTTGCATGCCGCGCAGCCGGAAGGGCTGGAACATCGGTGGCCGCACTTCTCCGGAGCCCATCCCGCGCTCGGCCTCGTGCGCGGCGAACCAGGCGTCCACAGACTCGACGAACTCCGGATCACGCACCCGAAGGTTGTCGTAGGTGACCCGGCGGCTGCGCGTCATGATGTTGAACGCGAACTGCACCGCGTCCTGGCCGGTGTACTGCCCGAGGTTCTCGAACCATTCCAGGCTGGCTTGTGCCGCTCGCTGCGTGGAGAGCACGACCGGACGGCGTTCGACCTCGTACGCCTCCAGCGCGCACTCGACGTCCGGTTGTTCGGCCAGACAGGCGGCCAGCGCGAGCGCGTCCTCCATCGCCAGCTTGGTGCCGGAGCCGATCGAGAAGTGCGCGGTGTGCGCGGCATCGCCTATCAGCACGACGTTGCCGTGCCGCCAGCGCTCGTTGCGCACGGTGGTGAAGCTGACCCACTTCGAATTGTTCACCATCACCTGATGCCCGTCGAGCACGTCCGCGAACAGCTCGCGCACGATGTCGACGGACTTCTCGTCCGACTCGCCCGGGGCGCGGGCGTCGTCGGCGAACGCGTCGAATCCGGCGTCCTGCCATACCGACTGGTTCATCTCGACGATGAACGTGCTGGCGTGCGCGTCGAAGGGGTAGCCGTGGATCTGCATGATCCCGTGCGGCGTCTCGCGCACATAGAACTTGAAGGCGTCGAACACCTTGTCGGTGCCGAGCCACATGTACTTGCAGCGCCGCTCGTCCAGCGTGGGTTCGAAGGTGGCGGCGTAGCGGGCGCGCACCCCCGAGTTCAGCCCGTCGCAGGCTACGACGAGGTCGTACTGCGCGGACAGCTCGTCGACGTCCGGGGCGGGTGTCGAGTACCGCACGTCCACGCCGAGGTTCGCGCAGCGTTCCTGCAGGATCTGCAACAGCCGGCGCCGGCCCATCGCGGCGAATCCGTGCCCGCCGCTGGTCAGTACCTGATCGCGGTAGTGCACGTCGATGTCGTCCCAGCGCGCGAACTCCCGCTCCATGCGCGAGTACACCCACTCGTCGGCGTGTTCGATGCCGCCCAGCGTCTCGTCGGAGAAGACGACTCCGAAGCCGAACGTGTCGTCGGCTGCGTTGCGCTCCCATACGACGATCTCGTGCGCCGGGTCGAGCTGCTTGGCGAGCGCGGCGAAGTACAGGCCGCCGGGACCGCCCCCGATCACTGCGACGCGCATGGCTATCGCTGCTCCGCGCGTGCGCGCAGCACGAAGCGCTGGATCTTGCCGGTGCTGGTGCGGGGCAGCGCCGGCACGAACTCGATGACCCGTGGGTACTTGTACGGCGCGATCTGTTCCTTGGCATGGGCCTGCAGCTGCGCGACGAGAGCGTCGCCCCCCTCGCTGCCGCCGTCGCTGCGCACGACATAGGCCTTGACCAGCTGCCCGCGCGCGGGATCGGCGACGCCGACCACACAACACTCGAGGACCGCCGGGTGGCTCATCAGCGCCTCTTCGACCTCCGGTCCGGCGATGTTGTAACCCGAGGAGATGATCATGTCGTCGTCGCGTGCCTGGAAGTGGAAGTAGCCGTTCTCGTCCTGCACGAAGGTGTCTCCAGTCAGGTTCCAGCCGTTCTGGACGTACACCTGCTGGCGCGGGTCGGCGAGGTAGCGGCAGCCGGTCGGTCCCTTGACCGCCAGCCGGCCGGCCGTACCCGCCGGCACCGCAGCCCCGTCGTCGTCGAGGATCGTGGCCCGATAACCGGGCACTGCGCGGCCAGTGGCGCCGGGAACGATGTCGTCGTCGGCGGCGGAGACGAAGACGTGCAACATCTCCGTCGAGCCGATGCCGTCGATCAGCGCCACGCCGGTGGCCTCGTGGAACGCCAGCCACGTCGCCTTCGGCAGGTGCTCACCGGCCGCGACCGCCCGGCGCAGCGAGCGCAGCCGCTCGACGTCGCCGGTGGCCAGCATCGCCCGGTACGCCGTCGGGGCGGTGAAGCAGACGCTGACCTGATGGGCGGCGATGGCGTCGGCGAGCTCGTCCGGCGTCGCCTTCTCCAGCAGCAGCGTCGCCGCGCCGGCGCGCAGCGGGAACACGAGCAAACCTCCTAGGCCGAACGTGAATGCCAGCGGCGGCGTGCCGGTGAACAGGTCGTCAGGGTTCGGGCGCACCACGTGCTGCGAGAACGTGTCGGCCATGGCGAGCACGTCGCGGTGGAAGTGCATGGTGGCCTTGGGCCGTCCTGTCGTCCCGGACGTGAAGGCGAGCAGCGCAACATCGTCGGCCGAGGTGTCGACGGCATCGAACTGGGGCGCCGCGGTGCGAGCACGGACCGTGAGGTCGTCGGCCGCATCCGCGCCGTAGCCGATGATCGGCGCGCCGCCGAGGTCGGCCTTGCGCAGATCGTCGACGAATCGCGCGTCGCACAGTGCGAGATCGACGTGCGCGATCTCGGCGATCGTGGCGATCTCGTGTGGGCGCAGCAGCGGCATCGTCGTCACGGCCACCGCACCGGCCTTGAGCACCGCAAGCCAGCACGCCGCCAGCCACGGATTGTTAGGCCCGCGCAGCAGCACCCGGTTGCCGGGCAGCACGCCGAGTTCGTCGCACAAGACGTGGGCGAGCTGGTTGACGGTGCCCAACAGGTCGCCGTACGTCCACGTCTCGCCGGTGGTGGACAGCAGGCATCGGCGGTCGGGCCCGAAGCGGCGCACGACGGCGTCGAGTAGCTCGGCGGCGCAGTTGAGGCGGTCGGGATAGCGCAGCTCCGGCAGGTCGAACTCGAAGTCGGGCCAGGTGTGCGGGTCGGGAAGGTTGTCGCGGCAGAATGTGTCGACGTGTGCCGAGCGGCCGAGCTCGACGGAACTGTCGAGTGTCATGCATTCCAGTATCCCGTATCTGTGACGACAGTCAACGTTCCGCGACATTCAGTGCGAGGTCCGGTGCCGCTATCGTGTCGGCGTGACGATCGGTGAGGACGACGTGGCGAGCCGCGGACAGACCCCGCGCTCCTTGATCGTCACCGTCTACGGTCTCTACGCCCGCGAGGTCGGCGGCTGGCTCAGCGTCGCATCGCTGATCCGGCTGATGAGCGAACTCGCGATCGACGAGCCGGCGGTCCGCTCGTCCATCTCGCGGCTGAAGCGGCGCGGGCTGCTCGTCGCCGAGCGGTGCGGCACGACGGCCGGCTACGCGCTGTCGGCGCAGGCTCGGGTCGTCCTCGACGAGGGGGATCGGCGGATCTTCGCGCGTTGTCGCGCGGGGCTCGGCGAGGGCTGGGTGCTAGCGGTGTTCAGCGTCCCGGAGGCCGAACGGGACAAGCGTCATCAGCTGCGCTCGCGGCTGTCGTGGCTCGGGTTCGGGACCGTCGCGTCGGGGGTGTGGATCGCGCCCGCCCACCTGTTCGAGGAGACGCGTGATGTGCTCGCCCGGCACGGGCTATCGCCCTACGTCGACCTGTTTCACGCCGAGCATCTGGCCTTCGCCGACGCGCGGCACCAGGTACCCGGGTGGTGGGACCTGGCACGCCTGCGGGCCCTCTACGACGAGTTCCTGGATCGGTACCGGCCGGTGTTGGCCGGCTATCGGCGCAGGCGCAGCATGGACGACCGTCAGGCCTTCGCCGATTATGTGGCCGCGTTGACCGACTGGCGGCGGCTGCCGTATTCCGACCCCGGCCTGGCGCCCGAGGTGCTCCCGCGCGGATGGCACGGCCTGCGCGCGGCCGACACGTTCTTCGAGCTGCGCGAGAGGCTGGGCGAGCCGGCGCACAGCTTCGTCGACTCGATCCGTCGTGGTGCCGACGTTTGACGTCGCGGCCGTGGGTCAGGTTCCGATGATGGGCGGCAGCGCCAGAATCATCACCGTCGACCAGGCGAGATGCGTGATGATCGGCGCGAGGATGCCCCCCGACGCCCTGCGCTGCAGCCCGAACAACACGCCCATCAACACGGCCGCGAACACCATCATCGGGTTGCCCGTCGCGATCGTGACGATCGCGTAGATCACGGTGGAGAGCACGACCGGGTGCACGCGCCCGATCGCCGCGAACAGCGCGCCGCGGAAGAACACTTCCTCGGCAGCCCCGTTGAGCAGCGTGAGCAGCGTGACCAGCGCGAGGTTGCCCTGTTGCGCATGTGCGAGCACGCCGGCGATGAATTCGCGAAGCGGCTCGAGCTGGCGCACGATCAACGCGCCGACGATGAATACCGCGGCGGCGCCGAGCCCCAGCAGGATCGGCGTGACCAGCGGCCGGCGCAGCGCACCGCGCCACGGCGCGTAGCCCAGGTGCAGCGGTCCGGACGCGAGGCCTCCGGCTATCCAGACGGCAGCAACGGCCGCGGTGAGCGGGTAGAACAGCGAGTCTCCGGGGTCGGTGGCGAGCGAGAGGCCGAGCAGGGTCGCACCGATGACCAGCGTGATCGCCACGATCACCCGTCGGCGGCGGAACTCGCTGTCCGGTTGCCGGTGATCACGGGGGACCTCGTCGATCAGGGCGGGACCGACCATCCGCTGCACCCAATCCTTCATCGGCTCACGAACCGCCGCTCCGCTGCCGTTCGGCGAGCGCTCGGCGCACGGACTCGTCGTAGCCGATCGGCTCCCCGGGCACCACATCCTCGATCGAGCGGTCATGGACGATCACTTCGTTGCTCATCGACTCGATCAGATTCCTGGCCGTAGCCATGTCCACGTCGGTGACCAGCGCCAGCCAACCGGACGACAGGCGAGGGGTGAGCAGCGGCACGTCGAGCATCGGTACGTTCTTGCCCTGCACCTTCGCGGCGCGCCTCATCATGTCGACGTAGCGCAGCACGTCCGGGCCGCCGATCTCGAAAACGCGCCCGGCGGCCTCGGGCTTGCCGAGGACCCCGACGAGATAGCGGATGACGTCCTCGATCGCGATGGGTTGGGTACGCGTCTTGGTCCATTTCGGCGTGATCATCGCCGGCAGGCGGTCGACGAGCTGGCGGGTGATCTCCCACGAGATCCCCCCGTGCCCGATGACGACGGCAGCCCGCAGCACCGTGACCGGCACGCCCGATTCGGCGAGCAACCTCTCGACCTCGCGGCGGGACCGCAGGTGCGCGGACAGGTCGTCGTCGTCCGCGCCGAGGCCACCCATGTAGATGATCTGCTCGACGCCGGCCCCGGCTGCTGCGGCACCGAAGTTCCGGGCCGCCTCGGCGTCCTTGTCCTCGAAGTCGGTCGAGTCGAGCGAGTGCACCAGGTAGTACGCGACGTCGGCACCCGCGAGCGCGCGGGCCAAACTCTCGGCGTCGTCGACGTCGCCGGCAACCGCAGTACCCGCGCCGGCGTAGTCGTCGGGACGGCGGGTCATCGCGCGTACGTCGTGGCCGTCGTCGACGAGAGCGCGGCACAGACGCGAGCCGATGAAGCCGGACGCGCCTGTCACGAGCACGGTTGTTCCCATGTCCCGAGCCTTCCCCGGCCCGGCGATCGCTACCCGGTTCGCGGCCTACGCCACTCGAGCGCGCATGCTCGTGTCGTGCCGCCCGACGAACTTGTCCCCGCGCCGGCGCCCGAGCTGGGCGAGCCGTACCGTACCGACGTCCGCGCACGCCTGCAGGCCGACGCCCGCCGCTTCGCCGCCGACCAGGTGAAGCCGGTAGCCGACGAATACGACCCGGGCAAGCGCGAGATGCCACGCAGCCTGATCGACGCGCTGGGCGAGCAGGGGTACTTCGGCATCATGATCGCGTCCGAGTACGGCGGCATGGGCTGCGGCGTCTTCGAGTACACGATGATCGCCGAGGAGCTGGCGCGCGCGTGGATGAGCGTGGCCAGCATCATCGCCCGCGGGCAGGGACTCGGCACCGACTTCGCCGACGGTTCCCGCCGCACCTCGCTGCTTCGGCGCAGCGCGCGGGGCCAGTGGATCGGCGCCGCAGGATTCTCCGAGCCGGAGGCGGGATCCGACCTCGCCGCGGTCAGCACGAAGGCCGAACTCGACGGCGACGAGTACGTCGTCACCGGCCACAAACGCTGGATCGGCAACGCGAAGGCCGCGGACTTCATCCAGCTGCTGTGCCGGACCGCCGAGCCGGAAGCCGGTGAGAAGCGTGCCGCCGGGCTTGCCACGTTAATCGTCGAGAAGGAGCGTGACGCGTTTCCGGCCGGACTCAGTGGCACGACCATCGACAAGATCGGCTACCACGGGTTCACCACCTGGGACCTCACCATCGACGGTGTGCGCGTCCCGGCCGCGAACCTCGTGGGCGGCTCCGATGGCGGCGGCTCCGACGGCGGCGGAACGGCGGCCTTTCGCGATACGCAGAAATGGCTGAACATCGCACGGGTGCACACGGCGGCACGCGCGGTCGGGTTGGCGCGCGCAGCGGTCGAGGACTCGGTGCTCTACCTGCAGGAGCGCTCGCAGTTCGGCCACCCGATCGGCGACTTCCAGGCGCTGCGCTTCATGCTCGCCTCGATGGCCGCCCGGGTGACGCAAGCGCGAGCGTTCTACCGCGAGGTCGCGCACCGCCTCGACTGTGGTGAGCCGTGCGAGCAGGAGTCCGCGATGGTCAAGTTGGTCGCGACGGAGATGGCTGTCGAGGTGACCAACGACGCGATGCAACTACATGGCGGCAACGGTTACACGACCGAGCGGCAAGTCGAGCGCTACTGGCGCGACGCGCGGCTGACCACGATCTTCGAGGGCACCAGCCAGATCCAACAGAAGATCATCTCAGACGGTCTGCTGCCGAGGAGTCCGCTGGGCTGAGCGTCCCGGCAAGCACATCGACTGGTGCGTTATCGGCCGACTGGTGCGCTAGAACG
>JAABUT010003531.1_pt1 | contig 13308 bp, 14 predicted proteins | sample 5559281 | NCBI WGS metagenome assembly JAABUT01 (sample SAMN10711880, study PRJNA513359) | rock metagenome | isolation source: Antarctica rocks | place: Antarctica: Victoria Land, Ricker Hills nord | collected 2016-01-04
CACGCGTTCGATGGTTTACTAGGCCTACCTGGCCGTACCGCCAGTCAGATTGAGCTGTCATCGCACACGAACTGTTCTGCTAAGCAAGGACTGGTTTTGGATACAGACTTTTGACGACCACTGTAGTTCGATGCACTTCAGCTCGAGCTGCAATGCGCCGCTTCGTTCCCCCAGTGCTACGTTCAAGCCGTATGGCGCGTTCCCGTTTTCACGCCTAACGGCGTATGATCTTGTATTTTTCTTTTTTTCTGCATCTTACAGCTTGAGTCATAAATTTAGGTCTGGACTGTTACATGGCTGGAGATTGCAATGAACACTGTAACTTCCATTTGTGGCAGCATCCTGAATCAGCATGCCCTAGGAGATTGCACAGTCAAACTTGAAAGCAACAGCTTCAGAGTTCTGCTAGCGGGGTATAGCAGCTTTAAACCTTTCGACACAGTAGAAGACGCAGTCAGCAGTCTGCCGAAGTCAAAGTCGCAAGTCAGAAGGCACCAAACTCTGGCAAAATTTTCTGAGCTGGCAAGTCCACTGCACTACTGTGCATACGCAACAGGTTGCACAGAAAACAGAGGTTCGCTGACTGAACAGGCTCTCCCTCTGTCAGAGGAAAGCTTGTTCAGGCAGCAAGCTTTTGTGTCTTTCTGTGGAATCGCTCTTGCTGCTTGGCTGTTGCTTTGCTGAAGGAAGTGGATACTACAGGTGCCAGCTGTCTTGTTTTGCCACGAACGTTGACCAAGAAAAGCCATTCTTTCCTATGCCTTTTGCGTGCCGCACAGCTGCCAAATTACGGTAAGGCTGTGTCTCCAGTCCTGTTTTGCTGGTACAGTGCTGTTGTCTTCACCGATCAGCCACGAGCGCTACAGTCGTTTTCCGCGGCGGTAAGCCCGCAAACAGAAAGGTGTACCGATTGTCTTGCTGCGCAAGTTCGGACCGGGGCATCGCATCGCATCAGCGGTCCACTCACAGTACTGTCGCAAACCTGGATGCCTCAAGCCTCGGACCTAAACTTTTGACTCAAGCTGCACTTGTTACTACTAATTTGGAAAACCAAAACCTACAGACTTCGTTCATATCTGCTCAGCGCAAAAGCTGCTGTGAAGCTGTTAGCGTCAAATTCAAGGGGAGGGCCAATCGCTGGGCGTCTCCTGGTCTGTCAAGTAGACTGCACTGTCGTGCCCACGCAAGTACTTTCACTAGCGACGGCACAACGAGAGTTTGCTGACTCCGCAAGCTTTGCCTCTCTCAAGTCCAGCTCATCAAGTGACTCTATTGGGTAAGCTATGATGTCAATGTGCTTGAGCATGCTTCTTAGACTGTGCTGTCCAGACATCTGAAAGTAACCTATTAGCAGCCGTTGTCACATTTCATGGCATGCCGTCACATGCCTTGTTTGAAGCCCCAGATGATTAATGCATTGTTTTCTACAGATTTTGTTCCATCCGCTGAAACCACGCGCTTTTTGACCCCAGCTGTGAGTTTCACTAAGCAACAACTTCAGCTGACATGGCCAACACGTCAGAAGCGAAACTCAGCGATGAAGCGTGGAGCGCCAGATATGTGTGCTGCGCCTTGTCTGTCACAGTGCAGGGGTGTCGTTCAGCCTCATTGTGGCGCTCGTGTTTACAAGCAGCCAATGTATTGTTCAAAGTATGTTTTCCCATACCATTGCACCATTGTGCATGAACCTTTGTTTCAGTTGCCGGACATTTGCTCACTGAACAGAAGCGGGACCTGCACCGGTCGGTTAGTTCTGCAGGCGGTCGCGTCATCTTCTCCCCCAAAGCTGCCGTCGATGAGCCCACTTCTTCAGCGCATCCGCTAAATCAGCAACCTCTGGAGGACAAAGTTTTAAGCTGGATGATACAGGCAGCAATGATGGGTATGGAGGCCAACCCATGGCTCGACTTGCTGCAAGCCTTGAAGCCTTGTTTTGGGGATTGCATGAGTACAACCTGGAGCAGGTGTCAGAGATCGTACTTGTAGAGTGGATATCACAATCAGTCACGAAACGTGTTTGTGATGCCCCTGAACTGAACCGATTTTGCCATCCCATAAGTACTCACAGCACACAGCTCTCTACGTCCGAAGCAATCACAATAAGGATTTTAACCATTGATCAGGAAAAGACCGCGGCTTTCGTGCAACCAGCGTTGACGCGAGTTTCAGAAGTCCATTCGCTCAACGCTGCTGCACAACGTGCTCGAGGGTGTTATCTTTTGCGACTTGATCAGGACACTATCGTGGCGCCGAGCTTTATGCGCTTTCTGCAAACTGAGATGGCTTCTTCTTGGCCGCACATACACCAACCATGGTTTGGAGGAAGGAGAGATTGCGATGATGCAGCGTCAGAAGACCTGTTAGAAGATCCAGTCCACTTTCTTCTGCAAGTGGAGAAGGAGGCCTCTCCTGTCGATTGGCAGCTCGAACGGGTGATGGGCGGCCCGGTCGGAGTGTTGGGTGTTCCTGCTTGGCTGTGGCGTGCCATCAGAGGATATGATGAACGGTACGTTGCGTGGGGCCACATGGAATTGGAAATGTACAGTAGATTGTCCCAAGTGACGGATGTAATGCCTCTCAGCAACTACACTGATATGACGTCACCCTTTTTCCATATTGCTCACAATAAGTCCACTTCGGCTGAGCCCGTTCGTCAGATAAACAGTTTCCACGATTTTACCAAATCTAAGGACAGGATGGGGGTCAGCAGGTCAAACTCCAGGACCTGGGGCTTGGCTTCTATGCACATACCAGAACAGACTCTGAAGTCCGTTCAACAGGACTTGAAGTCCTGACGGCGTTTCCTACCCATGTTATTTAGGAAGGACGAAATCATAATGTTGGAGTCTGACATGCAAGCTGATTATGGTGCATTTTGTAAACCTGTTTGCCATTGACTAGAACCCTTTTGCCCCTTTGTAAAATGAAACAGTGTGCACAACACAATACCCTCATGTGTCCTGCCAAACACTGCCTTGGTGCAGCAGTCTTGGAAAGCTGCTGCTCCAAGGAATGTGCATGTTGTGTGTGCCCGTGAGCAAAAGAGCATCCTGTTTATTGGCAGCAGTTTGGATGACTGGGTTTCAAGGGGCATCACATCTTGTCAAAACCTCCGTACAGAGCCCAGAAGCATTGTTGGAACTGCAAGTTGCCGTTGGAGATTAGTCAGTTGACTGCAGTCAAGTCTATGTCAGCAAGTGAGTAGTAGAATATCTGTAGCTTTAGCATGATCTCCTAGTTTGATCAGGCAGCACAGGGTATCTGCTGCAACATAGGGCCATGAGCATAGCTTCACAGGGCAAGCATTGAGGTCAATGCAGCACCCGACCTTGAGCAGCCTCTCAGCGCCTTAGCAACAGCATATTTGTTATCAGAACAGCAGGCTGTTGTAGCCTGAAACCAAGCATTGAATCCTTGTCACCACCCTAGCAGCACCTTCTCAGAGTCACACTGTGCTAGCACAACCTTGGAAAGCAGAAACAGACTGTTTGAGGGCCCGCATGCTGCCTCAAATTCATTACATGACACCGCCTGCTGCTAGGCCAGACTGCCATCCAGCTTGACCTGTCATGTCAAACAGAGCCTCCTGGGCTGCATCTGAATCTTGGCAGCATGTCGCATGTATATCACAAGATGCAACTTCTCTGGGTTGTGTTTTGTCCAAGGCAGTTTTGTCCAAGTATGGAGAACACACAGTGTTGGAACTTGCTGTTGTGCACACAGTGGAGAAACTGACAGTTATGATACCAGCTTATAGTTTTTAAACACACAGTCTAATGTACACACAGTATACCTGTGTAGACACGTTTACTGTTACAGCAAAGAGAAGCTTGAGTCCTTTGGACCGTGCTTCATCCAGTCAAGGTTGCTTTTACATGTTCAAACAACCAGCATGCTAATTGACTGTTGACCTATGGTATGACCCTCTACGAAAGCATATAATCAAAGTACTGCACTATTAGTAGTACTCTGTTCATGTACTTCCTGACCTAATGATGTAATGTAGCTTTGACAGCCATGACCACATACAAAAGACATCACTGCTTGATGATTCAGTCAGTAGCAAGAATCGTCATTTTCCTGCATTGCTGACTGTTCATCTGCTTGCTCTTCTGTAGCTGAGACTGAAAGATTCAGGCATGTCTGGGCGCTGCAGATTTGGGAAATTGCACAGCTTGAAGCTGCAACCATTCAAGGTAGTCAGATCTGAGAATTCTCTGTGTAGCTTCGATCACGGTCAAGTCACTACAGTCTGTCTTGTGTACAGCATGGTCAGTCTTGTGCTTGCTCTTTTTGGAGCCCACAGAGTTGCTGAGCTGCTTTGTGACCTGTGAAGAGGGCCGAATTGAAAATCAATGTAGGCAAATGAGCTGCATGAATCAGAGTTGCTTTCTGCACAGTCTTGAGATGCAGAGCGTGATAAAGCATACAGTTGCCATAGGTCAGCCATACGCAGTGTCGACAGCAAATGCAAAAACAAGCTTGCAAGGATCACTACCGAGCAACAAGTCTAGGAGCCTGCGCTGACCTCATTGACAACAAAGGCTAGCTCAGACAGAGTGATCTCCACATCTGACATCTCCGTCTCATGGACCTTCGCTTTGGTGACATGGCAATAATACTTCAGGAGCACTTGAAGGAAGCATCTGTTGCTGCAGGGGCCCCTCTCACCCTTGCGGAACTTGTCATCTGCAGCACAATTTGAAGAGACAGCTGACGGCGTAAAATACGGCGTATTTGACAGTGCATATTTCTTCTTGAAAACCCATTGTGTTCTGTCTCATGGACAAGCTACATGCCGGCCCCTCGGGCCGGCTATTGTTGGGTGTGAAGTACTTAAGATGTACTTCAAATGCAATGCTTATGACGGAACGCTGAAATGGAGGCTAAGGGCGAACATATGTGTGCATTGGTATATATTGTGTAAGCATCTGTGAAGTAATTACATGGCCGGCTGAATTCTAGGTGAGGGTGAACAAACCACTGAGACCATAGATGGGGAGAGTGCCTATGTAAAAACTCTTTCTTGCTTGAAGGTGGTGCAGAAGCAGAGTGCTGTTCTTCATCATCTTCCTGATCCTCCTCATCCATAGCTGCATTGTCAGTTGTCATTGCTCTGCAAACTTGCTTTGCAAGAACGTCTTTGTTGATCCAGTGAAGCAAGAATAATCCTAAAAAGTATACAAAGTGCCATTTTGAGACAAAGGTGCTAACAGGAAATGAAGTGCAGTATCGAGACAAAAGAAAACAACAAATTTCCTTTTACCATTCACTACATTTGGTCAAAAGATGCTGGCCAACTTTCACAATCAATAACTTGATTGATACTCACTCCATGGTCCTAGGCCTCTAGCCCATCTATCCACCTGGGAATGCAAACATAAAGTGCAAAGGGTCAAACAGTGGATGTCTGTCATCAATCCTTTGCACACCACCCTTCTTGGAAACCAACGCTATGTCACGCACAAAGTTGTGGGAGTCCAACTGATCTCCATAGGTGAACCGGCCAAGGATGATTGCCGCTAGCTCATCACTTTGGAAGACACTGTACACATTGCCATATACTTCGCCTGTAGCAGCACAAAAGACGGCCAAATCCAACCCTACAATTATTAAAATGAGATAACATCAAGTCCACTACCCGTACTTCAAAGCATGGTCACAGCATGTAACGATCATAGATCTATAACTTCACATGCACACAGTTTCCCCAACTTGCAACAAACTTCCAGGCAATTTTCAAGGCAAACAAATGTCTAACAACAGCAATTTGAAGCAATCTGCACCTGTGTCAGACAACAACACAATGTGACAACGGAGATCCCGCTCAGATATGTTGAATGCTCTCAACATCTATACATCAGCGTTGAACCCATCAAGCTCCTCTTGCAACAATGCCATGAGATCGCTGTCTAGCTGGCTGATCGTGCAGTTTGCCGCTTGATGCTCTGAATACATGTACAAACCCTAAATACATGTACATTTGCAGCAAGCCAAGCTTGTCACCTGGAGCTGGTTCTGCGAGGCCTGTGTAATGATGTACATTGCCTTGAACCCCAAAAGTTGTGTCGCTTGTCGGAAACTGTTCCCCGTTTTTGTCTTTGACACCTGCACATATTGATGATATTAGCTGCAAGGTGCACACGTGCATGATGCTATAACTGCTCTCTTGTTTTCCTACCAATACACATTTGTATGCGGGTGTGTACTGGTAGCAGGAACATGTGTGCAGAAAATCCTCACCTGATGATGCCATCTGGATTGCACAGCTATATGACCTGATAATCTTCAGGAAAGCAAAAAAATCAAGGTCTCTGCTTGCAGATGAGACTCTTGGTGCTGCCGCCCAAGCATGTACTTAGCAGGAGCATTCGCTGGCCTGACAACGACAGCCGGCAGCCTGCAAACATGTATCAGAAATAAGATAGACCTGCAAGATAGCGCGTCGTGAACAATGTTAGCTGGCGTGTAACCTCACCTGAACAATGCCGAAGCGCTGGATGCAGGTGCAAGCGGCACAGCAGGTTGTATGTTTGAACGCGAGCTGGCAAGCAAGCTCGCAGCAACTGTTGCCTGTATGCCAAATTGGCACGGTCAGTCTCCAGCCATGATCTAGCATTGCAGATGCGGATCAGCGTATCATCGACATATGATCAAACTCACCGAAGGCGTTCGGCGACGTCACGTTGCAGAATCTGCTGTTGCAATAGCAGCGAGGCTATCCTGATTGCGTCGAGCAATTCATTTGCAAACTCAGTAACAGAAGGAGCGCAAACATGGTATAGATGCGCATGCTGCGAAATCAGGAACCGTGAGAGATAACAACCGTCTGGTGCGTCGCAGCAGCGAGTCGCAGCAGTCAGTCGTCTCAGCGAGAGCGACGTGTAAAGTACGGCAAAATACGGCGTAAAATACGCTGTATTTTACGGTGCATACTTCTTTTTCAAAAAGAACCAGTGTGTGAACATCATGACCCTCAGCAAGTGCCGCCTTGAGGTCTGAGCTGTCAACGAGTCATGAAAAGCAGCATTTGTCAACGTTTTCCGAAACTGGAGTCCAGGCGGGGAGTAGTTGAGCTTTGGTTGCTGTCAGAAACAATGCCGAACTCAAGGGAAATGTATTGAGTGTTAAGGAGCTTGGGTAAGACTTGCTACATTCTGTTTGTCATGCAAGGCTCAGGCCTACCACTTCCGAAATCCTGGATCCACTACATTGCTACAGACTGAGGGTCTGAGCTGCTGCAAGGACAGCAACCAACACAGCCTCAAATCAGCACTTCAGGAGGTACGTCCAAGACAGGCAGTGAAAAGGAATTATGCAGCAAGCAACGTGCTTTGACGTGTGAGGTGCTTGCAACTGCAAAGCAGCAGCATCATCTGCTGCTGTATGCCATGCTGCAAAGCTCATGCGGCAAGCCTGAAGCGAGCACACAGAAGTTAGCCACGGCTTTGTAGTCATGACTGGTATATTTTACCTTGTTCACCACTCCCCTGTGTACTAGAGTTGTGCAATGAGATGACTCAAGCTGCGCTGCTATCAGGACCCATGGGGCCAGTTGGACACAGCTGCATCAAAGCCATTGCATTGATATGCAAACTCAGCAAGAAGGCAACTCATGTAGACTCAAACCAACCTGAAGGTCATGTTACATACCCAAGTTAACCTAAATTCATCTGCTCAAGTGTATGAGATGGTCCTTATGTGCTTGGCTGACTAGTAGCGATTCCCTTTCCAAGCCTTGTCTGTTCATCCCATGGCATATTTATGAGTCCATTGTCGTGCTGTATCCTCATAGCGCTTCTTGTCTGTCTTGTAGCTGCAATCCATTCACTAGCATGAGTCTACACGCTACATCAGCTTTGCATAGCATGAGGAGGCGGCCAAGTGCAGAGAACAGCAATAGCATATGCTTACATGTGTGCTATCTCTGGCACAAGAGGATCATCTGGGTTTGGGTCTGTCAGCAATGAGCAGATAGACAACAATACCTGTGGCAAAAAGCTGTTGAAAGACTGCATATGGTAGCAGAAATTGGCATACAGACCTCAAAAGCAGATAGCCTTCCCACCTTTGAAACTGTCAGTGCAGGACTCCACTGTTCTTTGAGAATGTCCAAGCAGATACTACCATTGCTGTTTATGTTGGGATGATACACCTTGGTTTGAAAGTTGACCTGCAACACCAACTTAATTGCTGGATACTCATGCAGAACTGACATGAAAGCAGGTGTCACAAGCTGGAGGCACGCTTGAAGATGTAGTGTGCCTTCAAGCTGTACCTTTGGCGGCTTAAAGGGATAATCAGGAGGAAAGTGTATCTTCACCATGAAGACACCACCTGCGTAAGGACTGTCTCCAGGGCTGCATGGGTGCAACTGAGTTTGACAACAGTATAGGCAGCACCTGGCTCGACAAAACAAAAGCAAGGTTAAATGTCAGCAGCTCACCCCATGATTGTCGCCTGCCAATGAAACAGATCATCCGGTGAGTTTGGACCTGACACCGACGGAAAAGTGCTTGGTGCAGCCAAGGTGAGAAGGCTGCAAAAGACACCTAGAACAGTTTGCGATGCATGGCAGCGCTCACCTGCACTGCAAGATGTAGGAGGATCCTTTTGCAAGTCTTTCAGTTCCTGCACAAAACCATCAGGAAGTCAAAAAAAGATAAGGAAGTGAGTGCGGTCCATCGAGACGATGAGAGCTTCACCTTCTGAATGCGCTTCGACGCCATCAACTAAATCGCCGCAGGTACTGGTGTCAACACTATGCACGTTGTCAATATCCAGTTCTGTCACTGTTGTTTGCTGTGGTCACTTGTGCTCCCCGACCAGTACGCCGTCTTTGCGGATCTTACACAGGCTAGGAACCGCCTTCTCAAAGGGCGCCCTCATGAGCAAATTGCCCTTAGACTTGCGCTGTTGACCGCTTGCGTGGTCAGGTTTAAAACTAGAATATGACGTACAATTTCCGGTAAAATTATGGTTATTAGAGCTCACATTCAGCGACAGTGCGGTTGTTGCACATGCAGTGACAGCACGGTGACTGTACAGTGAGAGCACGGTGTTGGATTGGTCACAGCACGGTGGCAGCACGGTCCTTGTTGGGTGCATGCAAGGTCCACTTCCTGCACGGTTCAAGTGCGGTGACGGTCATTGTGCGGTCACCGAAGGGTCTCGGTTGCGTGCGTGCATAGTTCGGTGACAGCAAGGTCAATCTGTGTCATATAGGACTGCAACAGGAGCCCTTGCTGGCTTGCACACCACTACCAAACAAAGGAGCTCCTCAGCAACGGTTGTTGTATGGCAATGGTTGCACTTTTTACGTTTGCCAAGGTCATATACTGACATACTGACTAACTTTGTGTTTGTGCCTGCTGACTGCATCTGGACATAGGACAAACTGGGAGACACCAGACCTGCCTTGTGCATGCAGGACTCAATATGGCTTCATGCCAACGACCAGCATCTATGCTGTGTTGATAGACAGCTGTCATAGGACACAAGTTCTGGTGGCAGGTGGCTGCAGGGCAACTTTGCATCAATACCAGCTTTCTGCACATCTGTCCACATAGCTGTCTACATGTATGCTTCCTCAGCAAACACCTCTTGGCATGCAGGTCGTCATACTGCTGGGAGGGTCAATGCCAGGCGTGCATGTGGTGACCCCCAAGCAACCTCTGCAAGCAGCCGTTCAGCCCGTGCCAATGAGCATCAGTCAGCTGCAGCAGGGATTTGCATCCCTGCAGCAGCAGGTAGAGGCCTTGGCGCAAGCTCTTGCTGCCCATGGTATCAACCCCTGAGTCTTCACAAGCCTGATCACAGCTCACTGAGATGAAGGCAAAGTCCATGGCGTATACGCACTGGGGTCCACCTGCAATGCTCCTGGTGCTGTCGTCTTTTAGCTGTGCACTGTTGTGAGTCACAGCTATCAATTGACAATAGCTCATCACAAAATTTCAAACAGTCCAGCATAGCTTAAGACATACCTATGTATACAATGTTGATTCTGTGAGGGTGTATCAGTGATCAAATACACCCATGCACATACTTTTGGCAATTCACCTTTGTTTACTTACTTGCACAGAGCATTGCCACTCCCTAGATCACAGCTTCCAGATGGCATCAACAGCTTGCTAAGCAAACTCTTATGCTTTGAGGTATGCAACAATGCTGAATTTGCATAGTGTACGCATGAAGAAACACACCCAAGCGCATAACAACCTCTTGCTTGCAAAACAACCTCATATGCTCTGAGATATGCAACAGTGCTGATTTCAGGGTGTGTCAATATGGCAACACACCCAAGCCCATATCCCTGGCCATACACTCTTGTTTGCTTACATGCACATAGCACTGGCACTCTCTGGATCACACCTTCCAGATGACACCAACAGCTTACAGAACAACCTCATATGCTTGGAGATATGCAACAGTGCGGTTCTTTTTGAAGGTGTGTTGAGGGCAAAAGACACTCACCACCATATCTTTGGCAATAGGCAGTTAGATTACTGCATGCGCATAGCTGTGTGTTCCTGTGGATCACAGCTGCCGATGCTACCAAGCTTGCACACTGTAATGGCTTGTAGCGGGACGCAACAAAGTGGATTTTGAGGGTGTGTTGATACAAAAACACCAGTGCGGCATATCTGTGGCAAGATGTAATTACATCACTGCATGCGCACAGCTATGTGATCCTGTGGATCACAGCAGCCTAGTGCTACCAAGCTTGCACAGTATAATGGCTTGTAGCGGGAGATATGCAACAAAGTCGTTTTTTGAGGGTGTGTCGATACAAAAACACTATCTTGGCATATCTTAGGCATTATGCAACTGCTTGCATTTATGCATATGGTTGGACCCCTGTGATGAAAAGCTTCCAGGGGACAGCAAGAACTTGCAAAAAGCTGCATTATAACTTTTGAGCATAGAAAGCAGCGGGCCTATAAGAACATAGGATATTGCAGTGCAAACAATGTAGAATGCAATCTAGCAAGAGCTGGCATGCGCATATTATCTAGACTTGCAGCTGCTGCAAACAAGACACTAGCAGCTTGGTCTGCACAACAAGCTTTCAAGGTACCATGCAGATGAGCACTTGGCATGGTGGCCCCAGCAGATGGCGCTTCAAGGCAATCAACGAGATACTCAAACTAGCACAAAGCAGCATCCCCAATACAAACTGCAGGCAGCTGCCAGACAGGCAACAGCAGCAGGTGCATAAGCAGTTTCAGTAGCACTCAGCACAGCATTTTTGGCTCCTCAGCCATGCAAGGAACAGCAGCGCTGACAGCACAACACAAACAGGGTACCACGCAATTTACAGCCTGGAACAATACAGCTGCAGTATGCCCTGAACAAGGCATGTCATCTGCCAGATGCAGCTGCAGAAATATGGTATCAGCCTGAATCATGGGCCTGCACATGCATGCAACAGCCAGGAGCCTATGACACAGTACCTATCACAGTGACCGCTAGATCCTTGTAAATGTTCCAAGTCAATCATGGCGTTGCCTGCTGTATAGCAATGCAAAGCCTATGGAACAGCCCTCATGATAACAATAAGACATCAACAGCAGCCTCTGGTACTGGCAGACCTCTCAACAGCCCATACTTGGGGTGCAAGCAAAATGGCCGAGAGTTTAGGCACAGCAGGTTACTCTACCTGAAAGAATCAGACAGGCAACAGCTGCTAAATGGCTGCAGAATAAGCATGCTCCAATACACATCTGCCGTCCAAGAAAGTGACAAGGCAGACAGCACAAAAGACAAGGGCAACACAATTTGAAAGCAATGACTGTCATGCTCAGCACGCTGTAGTGAAGGGCTCAGGTGAACACCATGCCATGATAGGCCTTACATGGGTTCCTGAAAACCTGGCAAAGGCATAAACTGTATCATAGAGGAAGCCAGCAGTTGCAGTGCTTCTGCATAGAGTCAATGAATTCTCTTCATGCCAGCTGGTCACACTGCGTGAGAGACAAGCTGGTTTGTTATGGGCTCAGAATGGCTGCATCCTTTTATTGCATACAGTATGCAACCTTTGTGAATTGGGTGTTAGTTAGTTACACATTGCCTAACCGGTTGAATCTGAGCCCATCTGATTTAGACTCTGCATTATAATTACTCATTCATAGGTCATTACATGAATGATTGAAAATGCTGAGTCCAACTCAGGCCAAACACATATGAGCTGAGGATGGCAGACATTGTAACAACGTACTAGGTACTCTAAGCATTCCAGTAACTATGTCTGCAGAGGGCATGCCTGCAGCTGACAACGCTTGCATCTGGCCCCTCCTGAAGCCATGGCTACTCTCTCCAGCATACAAGGAAGCTTGCTCTAAGTGATGCCTCATGCGTTTCCCAATGTCTGAGGCACTCATACAGCTGTCCTTGAATTGCCTCCTGTCAGCTGGAACAGGAATGCTGAGCCTGGTGCATTGTCAGGCATTCTGTGCTTCAGGTAGGCAGGCAAGCGTCCCAAGAAACTGGGTGCAGTCCCATCACCAGCTGTCAGCACAAAAGGCCCTGACCTGCGCCCTTTGACTGGTTTTGTCCCATTGGGCCTGAGGGTCAGCAGGCTGCCTATTGGCAAGGGGCTAGGCAAGGGCAGCTTGAGGCTCTGCCTATCTGACTGGAAGAAATCTGACAGATCCAGCAGCCTACTGTGTGCCACTCACAGCAGGGTCATGGGCACTGCCTGGCTACAGCATTGCCTCCAACAAGCTGGTTGCACAAAGCCCGGTGCAGGTGAGGTGTCAGGCTAGCCTGGTTCTACATGTTCATTTCATTCATTCATTAGATTTTAAAGGTCGTTGGGGCCAACCATGACCATTGGACCAGTAGACTGAAAATGTCGAACAAAGATATCCAACTGTTTTAAAGCACTTATGAAAACACTAATGTTCACAGCTGACGCACTCTAAGCTAAACTAAAGGTTTTGTCCAGTTTGTGCTGCCACCAGGGTGTTCCTATGTTCAAAACATTCCCTCAAAAACCTAGCTATGACTTTGGGGTCATGTAGAGTAAAAAAGGAAGACAGTGTAGGAGCTGGGCCCCAAAATATGTTTGTGAATCTGTTACTGATGGCACAATATGCAGGGCAACCAAACACAAAATGATGTTCATCCTCTGCTGAAGCGCAGAAAACGCAATGGCGTTGCTCCCTAGGTACCTGCTGTGCCAAAGGCAAAAGCCTACCAGTATCTACATGAAGACCATGACATCCACATCTAAATCTGCTGATGAGTTTTCGGCTCTTGAAGCCCTTGACTGCTGAAAGGTAAGGTGCTAGGACATATTCTGGCTGC
>JAABUT010003532.1_pt1 | contig 13305 bp, 13 predicted proteins | sample 5559281 | NCBI WGS metagenome assembly JAABUT01 (sample SAMN10711880, study PRJNA513359) | rock metagenome | isolation source: Antarctica rocks | place: Antarctica: Victoria Land, Ricker Hills nord | collected 2016-01-04
GCCGGGTCTGACATATCCGTGTCGAGTGCGGCCGCTCTCCCCGAGTCGATCCTCGCGACGTTCGCTGAACTCGGGATAGCCGTGAGCATTCAACGCGAGGATGAGTGGCTGCGCGCCGACCCGACGACTGACCACCGTCGGGTCCGGCTGGTCGGATCCCCGGCGTCATCGCTCGCGGAGCCAACCAAGGGACGAGTCGACCTTGCGATCTACGCCAACCCCGTCACGGAGGCAGGTCGTGTCGAGCTGCTGCCCTACCTCAAGGAGCAAGCGATAAGCATCACCGCGCATCGCTTTGGCACACCCAACCACTTGACCGACGGGATCCTCCCGACGACCACCACCCAGGCGGTCGCGACGTCGTCCGATCCTGGTTGACGGTCATCGACCGCTATGCAAGTCTCATCTCACCCATGCGCACCGGGAAGGCGATATGACCGAGAAGGGCCGAGCGTCGGGCCCTGGGTCGCCGCGGACCACCTCGGTGTCGGTGAACCCGAGGGCGACCGTGGCGCGGTGGAAGGTCCCGTCGAAGGTGGGGTAGACCGTCGCCGCGTGGCGGCCCCAGTCCCTGCGGCAGTTGCTCACGTAGCGGGCCTCGGCTCGGGGAGCCGTGGCCATGAGCAGGAACGCCACCAGACCCGGGGTCGAGGAGGATTCGTACAGCCGTTAGCGCTAACGATGTTCTCGCCCGGGTGGTGTTGGAGCCCTGGCTTGCGGCTGGGGTGGTTGGTAGGTCTACCCTCCGCGGAGCATGCCGCTGGAATTTCTGTCTGATGCGCAGGTCGCCGGGTACGGGCGTTTTGATGGTGTGCCCTCACGGGCTGATTTGGAGCGGTTCTTCGTCGTCGATGACGTCGATCGGAAGCTGATCGGTGATCGGCGGGGTGAGCACAACCGACTCGGGTTGATGCTGCAGGCGAGCACGGTGCGTTATGTGGGCCGGTTCCTGGAGGATCCGCTGCCACCCCACGACGACATAACGCGACCAGCTGGCATCCGGTGTGCCCTGGCGCGGTGGTGGGCTGAGCGGTCCGCGGGAGGACCGCGCGATACGCAGACTCAGCCAGCCAGTGGTCGCGGACTGCGGATGCAGGCCGGTGGTGGCGTCGCGGTAGGTGGTCGGTGGGGGAGTGGGGGTGTCGTGTCCGTTGCCGGGCGGCCTCACGTGTCCGGGGTGTCCTCGAGGAGGACCTTCACCGCGAGCATGAGGTCCTCGCCGCGGTCGTTGCGGATCGCGGTCAACGGGGTGGCCTCGTGCAGCACGGGGTTGGCCCCGATGAACCAGGAGCGGGCGACGTGCTCACCTTCGGCTCCCGCGGTGTGGGTCCACGCCCGGTGGGCGAGCTGCAGCCGCCGGGAGTAGGCAGGTCCCGGTGTCGGGCCGTTGGACTTGGCCCAGCGGATCGGCAGCTTACGGTCGGGGGTGCCGGCCAGCGCAGCCACGAGCGTTGGCCCGAGGTGGCTGTTGAGCTGACGAGCCACCTCGTGAATGTCCATCCGCGCGGTCGCGGCATGCGTGCCGGTCACTGTCACCGAATCCATACCGCCACTATGCCACCAAAAAGCCACCCTCACAAGCGGCCGGTTGGCGGACTCGCCGTTACGGACCTAAGCGTGACCCGATATGGAGCGGACGAACGTTAAGGCAGCCGGCGAGGGCCGGACAAACGCGGTGCGCAGAGGGATGCGAGTACCGCATCAGATGCGATACGCACTCCTTCAAATGACATAAGGTAACTTATCGGCGCTTTAATTACGTTGCGGGGGAGCGGCTTTCATCCGCCACTGACATAGCCGAGGCGTGCAAGCATGGCTGATGCACTGGTGTGGCCGCGGATCCACGGCCACACGGCAGCATTTTGCTGATGGTCGATAGTGTGCCCTATCCACATCGCCGGCATTCCCTACGCCGTGGGTTGCTCCTCGTAACCCTGCGGAGCGGACTGGTTCTGCTGTATCTCTGACCCGTCTTCGCACCGAGTGTCCCCGCCATTCTTGACGTCCTCGGTGTGATGATCCACACGTATCCCCATGTTCGGGCATTGTTCCTCGGTTGCGGTCAGTAATGCTGCCCGCTGAGCGGCATGGCCGTATCCGAGAGGCGCTGGAGGCGGCTCGGGTGGTCAGCACCGAGGAGCTGGCGCGCATGTTGAATGCCTCGATTGAGACGGTGCGTCGCGACCTGATGGCGTTGGAGCGGCGTGGGGTGCTCACCCGGGTGCACGGTGGCGCTGTTAACGCGGGTTCGCCGTTTGCCGGTGAAGAGCCTCCTTTCGCTGACAGGACCGTCCTCGCGCGGGAAGGGAAGATGGCGATCGGCCGTGTTGGGGCCGGGCTGGTCTGCCCAGGACAAACCCTGGTCTTCGACGTCGGTACGACGGCTCTGGAGGTCGCGCGGGCGTTGCCGTTGAACTTCCACGGCACGGTCGCGACGTGCTCCCTTCTTGTCGCCGACGAGCTCGCCGACCGTCGCAACGTCGAAGTGTTGGTGTCCGGTGGTCGGGTGCGGGGCGGTGATCTCTCGCTGTCGAACGCCCAGACCGTGGCCTTTTTCGAGGACCTACGCGCCGACGTAGCTTTCTTGGGGTCCGGGGGAGTCGATGCTGCGGCCGGTTTGACCGATTACCACCTGGACGAGGTTGCCTCTCGCCGCGTGATCATTGCCAACGCCGCGCAGCGCTATGTGCTAGCCGACTCCTCAAAGCTGGATCTTGTCGCCCCCCACCGTGTGTGCGGTCTGGACGCGATCGACGGTGTGATCACCGACCGTGCGGCCCCTTCAGCGCTGGAGAACGCGGTTCAGAGGGCGGGGGGTGTGATCATCGCCGCCTAGAGCGGCGAACAGACACCTAGGTGGTCAGGCGGCGCGGCAACGTCGCCTGACCGGGAACCGAACCACCCCACTTATCACCGCAAGGAGATTCGATCCGTGACTCATCCTCCCACGCTTGGTCCGCCGTCCTCATCTGCAAGCAGCGGTCACGATGGCCTCGCCCAGTTTGGCTACACCGAATCCCTCGAACGCGGCACCGGCCGGTTCGCCTCGTTCGCGGTGGCCTTTGCGTTCGTGTCCATCGCCACCGGCCACCTTCACCACATACGGGTCGGTCCTGAAGTCCTCTGGACCCTTGGGGATCTGGACTTGGCCGATCGCCGTGGTCGGTCAGTTGGCGGTCGCGCTGGTCTATGGGTCTCTGGCCGCCCGCATTCCCGTCACCGGCTACTCCTACCAGTGGATGTCACGCCTGGCCAACCCCGTCCTTGGCTGGTTAACGGGATGGGTTTCGTTCGCGTTCCTGGCCATCGTCGCGGTGGCCGTGGATTACACCATTGCCTCGGCGGTGGCTCCATCGCTGTTCCACTACACCGGAACCGACACCAACTCCTGGATCATCACCGCCATCGTCCTACTCGTCCAAGCCCTGTTGGTGGCGTACTCCACCCGCTGGTCAGAGCGCATCAACAACTTCGCCGTCAGCGCCGAACTGATCGGGATGATCGCCCTCGTCGCACTCCTGCTGGTCGTCGGCCTGATCGCGAGGGACCTCAGCCTGCACAACCTGTTCAGCAAGGGCGCTATCCCGACCGAGGGGTATTGGAACTTCGGCACCGGCACCCACGTCGGCCCGTTCATGCTGGGGACGCTGCTGGGCTCGTTCACCATCGTCGGCTTCGAATCCGCCGCGAACCTCGCGGAAGAGACCAAGAACCCCGAGCACGTCGTACCGCGGGCGATGTGGCAGGCAGTGCTCGCTTCGGGCATCCTCGGATTCCTGTTCCTGCTCGTCGTGACAGCGGCCGTGAAAGACCCAGTCGCACTCGCAAACTCCGACACACCCGTCGCGGACGTGATCAAGACGGTTCTCGGCTCGTTCATCGGGTCCCTGCTGCTGATCCTGGTAATGGTCTCGATCTTCGCCTGTGGGCTGGTCATTCTGATCACCGGCGTACGGCTGACGTGGGCGATGTCCCGGGATGAGCGCTTCCCCGGCTGGCGGGCCTGGCGGCAGGTGTCGCCGCGAACCGGCACACCGCGCAATGCCACCGTCATGATGCTGGTGATCACGGAAATCATCCTGGCGATCTTCACCAGGCGACCGGATGCCCTGTTCAACCTGTTCTCTGCCGCCACGCTCTTGCCGGCGATCCTCTACTTGGCCACGGTCGTGCTGTTCGCGGCCAAGCGGCGCAGCCTGCCGGCAACACATGGGTTCACGCTGCGCCGCTGGGAGACGCCCGTCCTCGTGCTCTCGTTGGTTTGGCTGGTGTTCGAGCTGTCCATCTTCCGCGACGCCTCCTTCAAGGACCCGTGGATATACATCGCCGTCATGATCATCGCTGGAATGCTCTACCTGGTATTCCTGCTCCTGCGGCACGGCCGGGACAACCTCGCGATGCCCGACATGCACTCCATCGACACCGTCATCGCGCATGCGGAGCCGGGGCGTCCGGAAGCAGGGCTGTGACAGTGCAGCCGGTCCTCGCGATCGACCAAGGCACTTCTGGGACCAAGGCCGTCGTCGTCGATCCCGACGACGGGGTGTTATCTGCCATCGAGGTCACCCTCCGGCCGAGCTACCTACCCAACGGCGGGGTAGAACAAGATCCGCAGCAGCTACTGTCCTCGGTTCTCGACGCTGGTCGCCGTGCCGTTGCGGCCGCCGGATGTCCGGTGACCGCGGTCGCCATCGCCAACCAGGGGGAAACGGTGCTGGCCTGGGATCCGATGACCGGCCGACCGCATTCGCCGGCGATCGTGTGGCAAGACCGGCGTGCCGAGTCCATCTGCGTCGAATTGGACGAGCATCGCGAGTGGGTCGCCCAGCGCACCGGACTGGTGCTTGATCCCTACTTCTCCGCCCCGAAAATGGCGTGGCTGCGCCGGGAGGTGACCGGCGAAGGAGTGGTCACGACCACCGACACCTGGCTGGTGCATCAACTCGCCGGCGAGTTCGTCACCGACGCGGCAACCGCCTCCAGGTCCTTGCTCATGGACCTGGACGCGGTCACCTGGGATGGCGAGCTCATCGAACTGTTCAGACTCGGTGGGGAACGGCTGCCACGCATCGTCGCCTGCGACGAGCCGGTCGGGACCACCACGGCATTCGGGCAAACAATGACCGTGGGAGGGCTGGTAGTCGACCAGCAGGCGGCGCTGCTGGCCGAGGGCTGCTGGGCACAGGGATCCGCCAAATGCACCTTCGGCACCGGGGCGTTCCTGCTGGCGAACACCGGTAACCGCGCGGTCCGATCATCCTCCGGTCTGACGTCCTCGGTAGCGTGGCGGGTCGGTGACCGGACGCCCTACTGCGTGGACGGACAGGTCTACACCGCCGCCTCGGCGGTACGGTGGCTGATCGACCTCGGCTTCATCACCGATGCCGCACAGTTGGACAACTTCGCCGCAGAGGACGCCGCAGGAGTCCTCTGCATCCCCGCGCTTGCGGGGCTGGCGGCCCCTTGGTGGCGTCCGAATGCCACCGCAACGTTCACCGGCATGACCCTGTCGACCCGCCCCGAGCACCTCGTGCTCGCGGTATTGCAAGGCATCGCCGCCCAGGTCGCCGCGCTGACCGACCTGATCGAGACAGATCTCGGTGAGCCGCTGACCAGACTGCGAGTCGACGGCGGCCTCACCCAATCCCGCACACTGATGCAGGCCACCGCGGACCTGACGCAGATACCCGTCGACGTCTACCCCTCCCCCCACGCCACGGCCCTCGGTGCTGCCGCTCTGGCGCGTATCGCACAACACCCGCACCTTGCCCTCGAGGACGCCGTCATGGACTGGACCCCGGCTACCAGCTACCAACCACGCTGGTCGCCTGACCGGGCCACCGGCTTCCGCGAACAGTGGCACACCACTGCCAACGCAAACCTCCCCGGCAAGGACTCGACATGACTACCTCCACCGCGCAGGCCACCCACACCCACGGCGTGCCCGACGTGCATGACGTCGCGATCATCGGTGCCGGCGTCGTCGGCGCCGCCATCGCCCGGGAACTGACGGGCTACCAACTCTCCGTCGCCCTCCTCGAGGCACGATCTGATGTCGGAGACGGCACCAGCAAGGCCAACACCGCCATCCTGCATACCGGATTCGACGCCACACCGGGCACGCTGGAATCCCGTCTGGTGCGCCGCGGGCACGACCTGATGTCGAAGTACGCCGCCCAGACCGGAATTCCCATCGAGCACACCGGCGCTCTACTCGTCGCCTGGACCCAGGAAGAGCTCGACGCGCTGCCGGCGCTGAAGGACAAAGCAGAGCAGAACGGGTACCGCAGCTGCGAGATCGTCGCCGCGGCCGAGGTATACCGGACGCTCCCCGATTTGGGAGACGGTGCGCTCGGCGGACTAACGGTGCCCGACGAGTCGATTCTGTGCACGTGGACGGCATCCTTGACGCTAGCCACCGATGCAAAGCTGCGCGGCGCGAATCTGCGGCTCAACCACCAGGTCGCCACCGTTGACGTCGGGGACAATCTAACGACGCTGCGCACCGAAGCCGGGGACATCCAGACCCGGTGGGTGATCAACGCCGCCGGGCTCGGCTGCGACCACATCGACCAGTTGTTCGGCCACCATCGGTTCACTCTCACCCCGCGACGCGGTGAGCTGCTCGTGTTCGACAAGCTGGCCCGACCGCTGGTGAACACGATCGTGCTGCCCGTGCCGAGCAAACTCGGCAAGGGGGTACTGGTGAGCCCCACCATCTACGGCAACGTGATGCTCGGACCCACCGCGGAGGATCTGGACGACCGCACCGCGACCGGCACCTCCGAATCCGGCTTCGAGTTCCTGAGCAACAAGGGCGAGAAGTTGATGCCCCGGCTGATGCGGGAGGAAGTCACCGCCAGCTACGCCGGCCTGCGCGCCGCGATCGATCACGGCGACTACCTCATCGAACCGGACGCGGCCCAACGCTACGTCCTCGTCGGCGGCATCCGCTCCACCGGCCTGACCTCGTCCATGGCGATCGCCGAGCACGTCCGCGACCTGCTCACCGACGCCGGACTCGCGCTGACACCCCGCGGCGACGCACCCGCGGCACCGAAGATGCCCAACATCGGAGAGGCGTTGCCCCGCCCATACCAAGACGCCGCCCGCATCGCCGCAGACCCCGCCTACGGACAGGTCGTGTGCTTTTGCGAACGCGTCACCGGCGGGGAGATTCGCGATGCTTTCCAATCCGCAATCCCGCCGGCCGACGAGGGGGGCTGCGCCGCCGCACCCGCGTCATGAACGGCCGCTGCCAAGGCTTCTACTGCGGCGCCGCCGTCACCGCCCTCCTCCGAGACCCGCGGTGGAACCTGCGCCGGCTCCGACCCGCGACTCTCGGAGGAGATCTGATGCCCAGCTACAACACTGAGCTTGCCGTCGAGGTGCTGATCATCGGCGGCGGCCCCGCCGGGTTAACCGCCGCCGCCGCACTCGCCCCCCGGTTGAAAGGAAGAGTGCTCGTCGTCGACCGCGAGAAGGATGCCGGGGGCATCCCGCGCCACAGCAACCATCCCGGCTACGGCATCCGCGACATGAAGACCTTCATCAGCGGCCCGGCCTATGCCCACCGCCTCGTCGAGAAAGCGCTCCAAGCCGGCGCGACCATACGGACCCAGGCGATGGTCACCGGCTGGGCGGCCCCACGCTCGGTCGAAGTCACCACCCCGCAAGGCCGCCTACGGATTGACGCCGAGGCCGTCATCCTCGCCACAGGCGCCCGCGAACGACCGCGCCCGGCCCGACTCATCCCAGGCGACCGGCCCGCAGGCGTTTTCACCACCGGCGAGCTGCAGAACCTCGTGCACCTGCAGCACAGAACTCCCGGACGCCGGGCGGTCGTCGTCGGCGGCGAGCTGGTCAGCTGGTCCGCCGTTCTCACCCTGCGGGAGGCCGCCGCCCGCACAGTCCTCATGACGACCCGCTACCCCACACCCGAGTCCTACGCCGCGTTCAACATTCCCGGCAAGCTCGTTCTCCGCGTCCCTGTCGCGACTCGCACCCGCATCACCCGGATCATCGGGAAGAAACGGGTCGAAGCCGTCGAGATCGAACACCTCAACTCCGGCCAGCGCCGGCGGGTCGACTGCGACACCGTGGTCTTTACCGGCGACTGGATTCCCGACCATGAGTTAGCCCGTACCGCCAGCCTCGACCTCGATCCCGGCACACTCGGCCCACTCATCGACACCATGCAGCGCGCTTCCACACCCGGCGTCTTCGCCATTGGAAACCTGGTGCACACCGCCGACACCGCCGACATCGCCGCCCTCGACGGACGCCATGTCCTCGACCCCCTACTTCGCTACCTTCATGGAACCGAGCCGTCTGAGCGGGTGGTCCGCATCCTTGTCGACGAACCGTTCCGGTGGATCACTCCCGGCTTGCTACGTGATGGGGATCCGGCCCCCTCCCGCAGACGGATGCTGCTGTGGACCGACAAGTTGATCCGGAGACCGCACGTCACCGTCCACCAAGACGGACAGCAGATCGCCACCCACACAACCGCGTGGCCTGCATCACCCGGCAGAGTCTTCCGCATCCCCGCCAACGTCCTAAACCGAGTCGACTACACCGGAGGCGACGTGATCATCGGGCTTCAATAAGCCCCGGCCACGCCCCTGCAAGTGAACTCATTAGTGGGACTCCCGACCAGGTGGGATTGATAGGCGAAGACGACAGCTCACTGGACCTGAATGCCGGCGGACCTTCACCGACAAACCTCCGGCCCCGCGACGACCGACCCGGCCTACTCAACTACGCGCGCGCGGAAGACAGCGTGGGCGTCGTCGCCCACGAATCTGCCACGCCCATCGACACCACGTGCAAGACAACACCTCACGGCCGGCCCAAGAATGCAGCAATTGGATAGTAGGTACTATCCACTAAACACTGTCATGGACCGTTGGGGGAGTGCCTCTGCACGCGCGGAGCTTCGGACACCGCATCGTCGGCGATCCGTGCGACGATGAAACCAGCGTCGAGAGCCGGGGCCAACGCGCTTACCGACCTGCCTCCAGTACATGCGACACGAGCACGAAATGACTCCTGTTTTTCGGTGGGACACGCTTCTTCACCGGCGCCGACGTTAACCACGCATCCAGGAAAGCCAGCCGCCGGGCGCCAATATTCGTCACAGTGACGAATGAAAGTTGTGCATAAGGCTTGTCCCATTTCCATAGCCGCTGATCTCGGTGGCTGGCCGGATACCAGACATCCTGTTTCGCTGGGCTCATGCCGCTGATCGGGCATCAGCCCGGGCAATCTCGCGGGCCTGCAGGACGCGGCGGGCGGCCGCGAAATCGGCGCGGCCGTCGCTGCGTCGAGGGTGCGGGGGTTTCATCGTCGATGTGTCCTGCAGCTCCAGTAACGCAAACTGTCCGGGACCGGGCCGCCGCTTGGGTGCCGCTCGGGTCGCTGCGTGCATCCAACGGAGTTCGGCACACCACCACTCCCAGACTTCCCGCTCCAGGGTGTAACGCAGGGCCCGGGCAGTCAGACGGCCGCTGACGCCGAGCCGGGTGGCCGCGGCCCTCCGCCCATCCGGCCGAGACACTGCCCAACCCATTGTGGTGTGCTCCACCAGCCGGAAGTTCCGCAGCGACCCGAGCCGCGCCGTGAGCTCGTCGGCGGAGTACCCGAGCCGCTCGCTGAGCTCCGCCGTGGTGGTGGGTTGGGCAGTGAGGGCGGCGTACACCTGCCCGGTGGTGTGACCGAGCCCACCCGCGGGGGTGAACACGTCGTGGGCAGCCGCCGATAGCCGCGTGCCTAGCAGGGAGAGCCAGTGGCTGCGGTCGGCCGAGCCCGCCCGCAGGGGCGGTGGGATCGCTTGTGGCCGGCCAGGTACCTGAGCGGGTGTGGACAACTCAGGCAAGCTCCACGACGCCGCCCGGGGACCGTCGCTGGGCGATCGGCAGGTGATCCATCCGTCCCGGGCGAGGCGGAGCAGGGCGGTGCGGGCGGTTTCCCGGCCGATCCCGCACAACAGACCCAGCCGGCGGATGTCGGCCTCCACCGCGGCACACAGACCGTGCAGCGTCAGAGAGCACAGGGCATCCAGCACGCGGCGGTCGGCGGGACCGCCGGGGCACGCCCAGCGACCCGCGGCGGCGTCGGCGCGGGTCTGGGCTTGCTCCACCAGTTGCACCAGTTTCGCCGCGCGGGCGTTGAACGTCGGGTCCTCCTCGACCACGGCGCGGGGGTGGGTGGCCACCCAGCGCACCGCGTGATCCCACTGGCGGTGCAGCAGGCGGCGAGACTCCCGCCCATCACGGGGACGTCGGGGACGGCCCGGACCCTGTCCGTGGGAGCGGAGATGCTCCAGCCCCGGGGCCCGGTCAACGAGGGGGGACAGATCGGCGCAGCGCCACCGGGCGGCGGCCGCCCCGATCAGAACCCTCCACAACACCGCGCTGGCATCAGTTCCCGCGGCGTCGTGCGCCAAGGCGGCGGTGCTCGCAATCGGAAGCTCGCGGCGCAGGCCGGGCAGGTACAGACGCCCGTCGGCGTCGGCGGGCAGGGCCGTGCTGAGCTCGACCGAGCCCGACCGGTCGGGGCGGTGCCCGGCCGCGAGCTGGTCGACAAGCCGGGCCACGTCGGCGGCGGTAACCGTCGGCGCGGTGAGCATCGACAGGTCCCCGACCAGCACGGTGGAGGTACCGCCGTGGCGATGTGGTGCCCCCGGCGGGCGCACACACCCGGTCACCGGGTTCGCCAGCGGTGCCAGGTCCAGGCTCGGTAACCGGGCCCGGGACAGCCGAGCCAAAGTCTCCACCGTGCCGGCATCGACAGCCTCGGCCAACGCCACCCACACATGACGGCCCCCGGACGGGCCCGACGCGGCCACCACATGCGGCAGCCCGGCACGCTCGAGCCACCCGCACAGCGTCGCGGCATCCCCTGTCGGATCGCCCTTGACGGCATCCAAATCAAACACGATCAGCCGGAACAACCCCGCGCTGTCGGCGAGGTACACCGCCCACGGGGCGCCCGGAGAATCTGCGGTGGTGCGGGCAGTGCGGGTGTAGGTGTTGATCGGAGTGCCGCACGCGTCCACATCCGCGACCCGCACCCGGGGGCGCGGAGACAGGGCGCGGGTCAGCGCCCACGCATCGAATTCCGACACCTGGTGGCCAGCAGTGGCCACCGAACCGGTCACCGCCTCAGGCGGCGCCGGCCACGCGCAAAACAGGGGTTACGGTCACCCAGACATGCCGAAGACACGGCGCGTCGATGGTGACCACCCACGAGGGGCGGTGTAATGTCTCCTCCAGAGCTACTCGACGAAGCCCTGCACCCAACATCAGCGGCCAAACTGTCTTAGGGTGTGGGGCTTCGTAGTGTCCAAGGTCAGCCGGTTGACTGGCCCGGTCGTGCAGTCCTAGGCGGCGGCATGCCGCTTTATCCCCGGGAGCGGCTCGAAAGGCAAGGGAAACACCTCCGTGGCCCACAATGGGCGACCCGACGTATCGAACAGATCGCGCTGAACGAGGAGCTCGAGATATTGCGCCATCGTGATGCCCAGTGCATCGGCGGCGGCATTCGCTTTGCCGCGTGTGCTGGGTGAGACCAGCGCCTTCATGTGAACGAGTTCCGTACCGGCGGGTCTGCGCGATCGTCCCGCGCCTCCTGTTGGCATGCGTGCACTATGCGCGTTGAGTGGAACTTCTGCCCGCATTTGCGCTTCGACACGCCGACAAACGGGTCCAGTCATCGAAGTCTGTACAGAAACTAGCGGGCCTTGAGGCGCGCGATGCGCGTGTCTCGGGTGCGCTGCCAGAAGATCTCGAAGTCCTCGTCGGTGATCTCGTAGAGGTCGGCGATTCGGGAGCGTTGCGCCTGGTCAGCGGCCCGGAATCCGGTTTCGATGGCCGCAAACATGCTCCGTTTGAGCCCGACGAGGTCGGCCGCTTCCTGCTGGTTAAGTCCCCACTGGTTGCGGAGGTCGCCGAGGACGAGCCGGGCTTCCTTCACTGGCACCAGGGTGCCGATTTCGATCTCGAGAGCTTCGGCCACTGGCGCGAGAAGCCGGGCGGAGGGAGCGGCTTTGCCGGACTCCCATGAACTGATGGTGGCGGCACTGACCGCCGAAAGTAGGGACAGCTGCCGCAGGCTCAGACGGCGTCGCCCGCGAGCGCGGCGCAACGCGGCGGGGCTGAACCCCTGCACTCCCACATGCGGCACAGCCACCTCGGTTTCGTGGTCCTCTGGTTGGTCGTCTTCGGACATTCTCACCATCCCACGGCCGCTGATATCGCCACGATCGGCGAACGATGTACGCCAAGCCGGAACACTGTCGGGTGGTAGGGCTATAGTGGCCGCTGAAGGACTACGACCGGCCGGTGAAACTCGGGCACGTGTCTGGGTGGGTGATGGTGAGGACGAGGGTGATGAAGACAGATCGTCGGGTCGGGGTGGCTTCGCTCGGGTTGTGGGTGTCATGCAGTACTACGTGCAAAAGGCCCTGCGTTTAGCCATCCGGCCGTAAAAAAGTTTCAGAAACATACAGTGGGCGGGCGATCACCCAGCCGCGTCGGGCGACGTCCAGACCGGTCGGCCTCGTCTTGGCGGTTTGCTTGGGGGCCAAGACGACGTCAGGATGTTTGGGCGAGCTTCGCCTTCGCCGCCCGTTTGACCGTCCGATACACCGTCGAGCGGCTGATATTCAGTAGTTCGCCGATCTCGGACGTGGTGTACTCACCCGCCGCGTACAGCTGCACAACGTGCTCCTCCCGCGCCGGACTGAGCTTGGGTGATCTGCCCTTCAAGCGACCCTTGACCCGGGCTATCCGCATCCCCTCGACCGTCCTCCCGCGGACCAACGCCGCCTCAAAGTCAGCCACCACGGCCAACACCGCACCCAGCTGGGCGCTGAACCGCCCACGCTCCTTCACGAGCCGCGTTACCGCAGCGCGTCCGTACGGGAGCCGCGAGTGGTGAAGCAGCCGGGCTTCCTGATTCCCTTTCCGGCTATGCCTCACCCGCAGGGCGCACCGCGTTCTACCGAAACTCCCGGCGGAGCGTGCTGGGCCGGGAGTTTCGCCCAGTTGGTGTCTGGGTTCCTTCCCGGGCGATTGGGTTGACGCGTCAGGGCAAGTGGCATCGGGGAGAGGCAGATACACAGGACCTGACAGCGTCATAGGGGTCGTCCGCTTGGTCCTCGTTGGCGTCACGCGCTAGCCTCGATCTTTCGCGGGCCTGATGTGCTGGCCTGTGCGGGGTCGTGAGGTTGATTGTCGTCCTCCGTTCTGTCGGTGGGTGTGCTGGTGCGCCCCGGGTGTTCAGTCGGGGTGGTCTGCCGGG
>JAABUT010003533.1_pt1 | contig 13305 bp, 10 predicted proteins | sample 5559281 | NCBI WGS metagenome assembly JAABUT01 (sample SAMN10711880, study PRJNA513359) | rock metagenome | isolation source: Antarctica rocks | place: Antarctica: Victoria Land, Ricker Hills nord | collected 2016-01-04
CCTCCAACTCGGGTGCCGCCGCCGCCGCCAGGGCGACCAACACCTCGTGCGGCGAGCGCCGATAGTGGTGCGCGATGGCGCGCGTGCAGCGCCGACGGATCGCCTCGACACTCTCGACACTCTCGACCCCCCCGACTTCTGAGCGCGGCTCGATTGCGGACATCGGCATACCTCCTGGCGAGCGCGGCACGATAGCGCGATACGGCGTCAACAAGGAGCGGCAGCTGGGCGGGGCGGTATCGCCCTCGAATACGGCTGAATACGCCCCCGTTCAACCTGATCGAGCGCGCAGGCACAAGGCGGGACGGCGCGGAGGTGGCTGCGCCTCCCGCGATCCCAGGCCCCTCGGCGTACTATACCAGGCGGGCGCAGATGCCGCGCCGGTGGGGTAGACTGCCGGAAGATGGCGAGCGAGGGCAGCAGAAGGGGAGGCGTTATGGCCGTGAGCGAACTGGTGATCACCCGGCGCGATCCGTATGCCGAGGGCCGCTCGTTCGGTTCGAGCGGCCCGTGCGAGCGGATCGAGGGCACGATCGGTTTCGCGGTCGCGCCCGACGCGGCGACGAACGCGGGGATCGTCGATCTCGCGCACGCCCCGCGCGACGCGGCGGGGCTGGTACGCTTCCGAGCCGATTTCTCCCTCCTCCAGCCCGCCGATCCGGCGCGCGGCGGTCGTCGGCTCCTCTTCGAGGTCGTCAATCGGGGACGCCGTCTCGCGCCGCGCCACCTCGATGCCGCGCCCCCGGAGCCGGTCCCGACCGCCACGATCGATCCGGGCGATGGGCTGTTACTGCGCGAGGGCTGGACGATCGCCTGGTGCGGCTGGCAGTGGGACATCGCGCCGAGTGCTGTGCTGCTCGGCCTGCGCGCGCCGGAAGCCCTAACCACCGACCGGCGACGCGCTGCACGGCCAGACGAGTTTCCGCTTCCAGCCGAATCTGCGCGCGGCGTACCAGTCGCTCGCCGAGCCGGGCCAGACGCCCCTCACAGCGGCGGACGCGGACGACCCCGACGCGATCCTCACGGTGGCAGTATCGGCGCGCGGCCCGTGGCAGCCGATCCCGCGCGACCGCTGGCGCTTCGCCGGTGCGGGGCCGGCGGGACCACAAACCGATCCGGCCTCCCTCTGGCTGGCGGACGAGTTCATGCCAGATCGGGTCTACGAGGTCACCTACCGCACCGATCGCAGCCCGGTCGTCGGGGCGGGGCTGCTCGCCGTGCGGGACACGGTCGCCTTCCTGCGCCACGGCGACGCGGCGGCGGGCAATCCCTGCGCCGGGCGGCTCGACCACGCCTTCGGCTTCGGCGTCTCGCAGAGCGCGCGGTTCCTGCGCCACTTCCTGCACCTCGGCCTCAACCTGGACGAGGCGGGCAGGCAAGTTTTCGATGGGGTGCTGACGCACGTCGCGGGGGGGTGGCGCGGACAGTTCAACAACCGCCACGGCCAGCCGGGGGTGATGAACACCCCCGGCTTCAACCAGCTGCCGCCCCACGCCGACGCGACGGATACGGGCGCGGCGGCGGGCGTTTTCGCCCGGCAACGCGCCGTGGGCGGGATGCCCAGGGTCATCGCCACGAATACGGCGGCGGAATACTGGCGCGGCGACGCGGCGCTGACCCACCTCGATCCGGTCGCCGCGCGCGATCTCACGTTGCCGGACGATACGCGCGCGTATCTGTTCTCCGGGGCGCAGCACAGTCCGGGCATGGCGCTCCTCTTCCGCGAGAACCCGCTCGACGGGCTCCGCGTCGCGCACCCGTTCAACGTGCTCGATTACACCCCGCTGCTGCGCGCGGCGCTCCGCAACCTCGCGGACTGGGGCATCGCGGGGGTCGCGCCGCCGCCGAGCGCCCTCCCGCGCATCGCCGATGGCACCGCCGTGCCGGCGACCGAGGCGCTGCGTCCCTTCGCCGCCATCCCCGGCGCGACCATCCCCGATGCGCGGTCCCTCCCCGCGCCGCGCCCGCTCGACCTGGGACCGGACACGACGCGCGGCATCGGGCGCTATCCGGCGGTCGAGGGCGAGCCCGAACCACTCTACGTCGCGGCGGTCGACGCCGACGGGAACGAGGTGGCGGGGATCGCGCAGCCCGATCTCGCGGTGCCGCTCGGGACGCACAGCGGCTGGAATCCGCGCGATCCGACGATCGGCGGGGCGGGCCAGTTGGTCCCCTTGCAGGGATCGAGCCTCCCCTTCGCGCGCACGGCGGCGGAGCGCGCCGCGCTCGGCGATCCCCGCCCGGCCCTCGCGGAGCGCTACCGTGATCGCGCCGACTACCTCGCGCGCGTCCGGGACGCCGCCGAGGCGCTGGTCGCGCGCCGACTCTTGCTGGCGGAGGATGTCGCGCTCGCCGTCGAGTCGGCGGCGGCGCGCTACGATCTGATCGCGGGCGCGTGACGCCGCTCAGGGGGTGGTGAGCACGAGTCGCGCGATCGTCGGGCGGTGATCGGAGTGGCCGTCCCACTGGCCGAGCCGTGCCTCGGTCGCGCGCCAGTGGGACGAGTGCCAGACGTAGTCGATCCGCACGAGCCAGCGCGGGATGGTCAGCGCGCCGAAGCGCACATTCCCCTCACCGCCCTGGTCGCCGCCGGGATAGGTGCGCCCGAAGCCGCGCCCCGCCTCGCGCCAGGAATCGTGCCAGATCGTCGTCATCAGGCGATAGTCGGCATTCTGATCGGTCATGTTGCAATCGCTGGCGAAGATCAGCGGGCCGGGATGGGTCTGCGCGAACGCAACAAGGGTCTGCGCCTGCACGAAGCGTTCGCGGATGGTGCGCTCGACCTCGACGACGGGGTTCGGCAACGTGGCGGTCGGGTGGGCGTTGACGACCAGCACGCGCGTCTCGCCGAGGCTTAGCGCCAGCACCTGCGGCTGACCGACCCAGAATCCTGGCAGCGTCTCGCCGGTGTCGCGCAATGGGAAACGGCTGATCACGCCCATACCACGGGTTTGGTCGGTCGGCTTGAGCACCTGATAGGGGTACTCCCGCGCCAGATCGCGCGCCAGCGCGGCGGCGACCGGGCGCGACAACTCCTGGAAGTTGACGAGATCGGCCCCGGAGTCGCGGACGCTCGCGACGACGCACTCGGGGCACTTGTTGAAGGCGAGGGTGTTGAAGGTCATCACCGTGAGGGAAGGCCCGGCTGGCTGTGTCGCCGGGCGCGGCAACCAGAGTCCGCCATAGAGATACAGGCCGAGGCCGACGGCGAGGCCGAGGCCGAGCCAGAGGCGGCGCTGCCGCAGCCAGGGGGCGACGAGCGCCAGCGGCACGAGCGGCGTGAAGAGGTAGAGCGAGAGGGCACTGAGGAAGAAAAGCCACCACCAACGGTCGCCGAAAAGGCGGCTGCCGACGAACCAGCCGCCGAGGCCGACCAGGTAGGCCCAGGCAAGGAGCAGGAGCAGGGCGCGCAGGGGCTCACGCAACGGCGTGACCCAACAGGCTGCCCGTACCTGCCGCACAACAAGCGGGCGAGATCAGCGCCCGCTGTCGAGCACCTCGCGGGTGCGACACCCATGCGTATCGATCAGCACTGCGTTCATCCATCGTTCTTCCACACTTACGCTCGGAGTACGCTGCCGAATCGCCCTGTTTCAGCAACTGGACCGAGCGAAGTGTAACCGACCGAACCCGAGTGGTCGCGCCGAGCCGCCGACCGGCGCGAAGGCGCTGGTGTATCCTTAGCGAAGCGAGAACGGGCGCGAATGCGCGAAGAGGGGGAATGGGATGGCAGAACGAACGTGGGACATCGCGATTATCGGCGGCGGGATCGTCGGGCTGGCGACGGCGCTGGAATTGTTGCGCCGCAGACCGCGCCTGCGGCTCGTGATGCTGGAAAAAGAAGGCCGGATCGGCCAGCATCAGACCGGTCACAACAGCGGCGTGTTGCACTCCGGCATCTACTACGCGCCCGGCTCGCTGAAGGCGCGTCTTTGCGTGTCCGGCAAGGAGCAGCTGATCGACTTCTGCGAGGAGTACGGCATCACCTACGACATGGTCGGCAAGGTGATCGTCGCGACGGAGGAGGACGAACTGCCGCGCCTCCAGAATCTCTACGAGCGCGGTGTGGCGAATGGGGTGCCGGGGTTGGAGATGATCGGACCGGAGCGGATCCGCGAGATCGAGCCGCATTGCACCGGCATCAAGGCGATCTACTCCCCGATGACCGGCATCGTCGATTACAGCGCGGTCGCCCGGAAGTATGGCGAACTGATCGAGGGTCGCGGCGGCGAGATCCGCACCTTCCACGAGGTGACCGGGATCGAGCGGCGGGCGGGCGTCACGCAACTGACCACGCCGGTCGGCACGGTCGAGGCGCGCTTCGTGATCAGCTGCGCCGGGCTCCAGGCCGACCGCGTCGCCACGCTGACCGGCAACGCCGCCGAGCCGCGCATCGTCCCTTTCCGCGGCGACTATTACATGCTGAAGCCCGAACTCGGCGACTGGGTGAAGGGGAACATCTACCCGGTGCCGGACCCGCGCTTCCCCTTCCTGGGCGTCCACTTCACGCGGCGGATCAACGGCGACATCTGGCTCGGCCCGAACGCGGTGCTCGCCTTCGCCCGCGAGGGATACAACCTGACCGACGTGAATGTCCGCGAATTGATCGACGCGCTCAGCTACAGCGGCTTCCAGCGGCTGGCGCTCCAGTTCTGGCGCACGGGGCTGGACGAGATGTACCGCGATGTCAGTAAGAAGGCGTTCCTGGCCTCGCTCCAGCGCTACATGCCCGAGCTGACGCTGGACGACATGGTGGTGGGGCCGTCCGGCGTCCGCGCGCAGGCGCTCGCGCCCGACGGCTCGCTGGTCGATGACTTCATCGTCGAGCACCAGGGCGACACCCTGCACGTCCGCAACGCCCCCTCCCCCGCCGCGACCTCCTCGCTGGCGATCGGCGGGCTGATCGCGGACGAGGCCGAGTCGGCGTTCACCCTCGACAAGGTCGCCATCGCGGTCTGATCGCGGGCACCCACAAAAATGCGCGAGCAGGCCGGGCGGAGTCAGCTCTGCCCGGCTTGCATCGTTTCTGCGTCGTTCAACGTATATACGAGCGACGCCAGGCAATTGAGCCTACGCAAATGCGGTCCGGCAACGGGCGGAGGGAAGGGATGGAGCGGCTATCACGGCGCCAGGTCGTGTTAGGGATGTTGCCCTGTTTCGCAGCGTTACTCGGCGCGTGTGGTGTCCCGCAGCGCGGCAACCAATCGAGCGGTATGGCGGCGACCACCACCCAGGGCACACCACGCATCGCCACCGTCACCCGGGCCGCTGTCAGTGCCACACCATCGGTCGTCGCATCGACCACGGTAATCGCCACAACACCGATCGCGATCGCCACACGCGCATCTTCTACGGCGACGAGCCGCTTTGTGAATCCACAAGGGACGCCCTCGCGAACGCTGCCGCCATTGCCCTATCGTCAGGTTCCCTACGATCCCGCTACCGCCATCGGTGGAGTGCCGGGATATTTCTTCGTCCCCGAATCGCTCCCGATCGACCCGCGACATGCCGATCTGCTACGCACACTCTGGCGCTATTACGAGGTGCGCTTCGCCGGGGAAGCGACCCTACAAACGGCACGATTCACGGAGGTTATGGACGGACAGGCGCTGACGAGCGCCCGGACAACGATCGATTCGCTGCGCGGGACGGGACGCGGACGACGTTATCTCTCGCTGGACGGCACCCTCCACCCACAAGCAGCGGAAGGGCGACCGGCCACACTCGACGAGGTCAAGCCGTTGCTGATGGAGTACACCACCGATCGCGCCGAACTATTCAGTCGCTTCAATGCTTTCATCGTCCCTACCGATCCGACGAGCGGATACCTGGCGGAACGGATCCCGGACCATGATGACGAGGTAGAAGAATTTTTTACCGTGCGCCGCATCGCTGGCGACTGGAAAGTGAGCGTCGCCAGTTTCGGCCCATTCCGTGAATAATCGTAGCGCTATCGCGCCATCCCGCAGCAGCGCAAGGCCGCCCATCAGCGTTCCGCTGCGTTTGTGACGATGCTCGGTGGGATCTCCGTACAGGCATGATCACTGCCCGCGCAGCCGCGCGACCAGCGGCGCGAGCGCGTTCATGTCGCGCTCCGGCACGGTGAAGTAGGAGATCCCCCAGCGCTCCCGGTACTCGCGAGCGCGATCGGCCAGCGTGTCGAGCGAGCCGAAGAGGGCGTGCGGCGAGGCCAGCACCGTCGCTTCGTCCGCGCCGCTCCGTTCCACGACGCCCGCCGCTGCGGCGCGCGGATCGTCGGTGACCACGCCGCCGAAGAGCGCGAGGTTGACCTCGATGTCCTCCCAGCGCAGCCCCGCCGCCTCGCGCACAAGATTCGCTTTCCGCGCCACCGATTCGGCGGCGATGTCGGTGCGATCCAGCCCCCCAGCGGGGGTCGCGCGCGGGTTGATGCCGACGATCGTGGCCTCGCGCGCGGCGAGGGTGAGGAGGCGCGGGCCGCCGCCGCCGATCAGGATCGGGGGGTGCGGGCGCTGGATCGGCAGCGGCGCACCGACGCTGCCGCTCACCCGGTAATGCTGCCCGGCGAAGTGGACCGGCTCGCCGCCGAAAAAGCCTTTGATGATCGGCAACGCCTCCGCGAGGCGATCGATCCGCACGCCGGGCGAATCGAACGGCAACCCGGCGGCCTCGTACTCCTCGCGCAGCCACCCCGCGCCCAGGCCCAACTCGAAGCGACCACCCGAGAGGACATCGAGGGTGGCGGCTTCCTTCGCCAGCACGATCGGGTGGCGGTAATCGTTCGCGAAGACGAACGTGCCGATGCGGAGTGAGACGGTCGCCTCCGCCGCCGCCGCGAGGGCCGGGACCGGCGCGAACTGCGCCCCGAAGTGGTCGGCGATCAGCCAGGTATCGTACCCGAGCGACTCCGCGCGATAGGCGCGGGCGACCCACTCATCGCGCGAGCCCATCCCCGCCGCCTGCACCCCGAAACGAAACGGGCGCGTCTGCACCATCTCCCCCTCATCTCACGATTCTTCATAGGATCGGGCATAGGGTCTATCGGAAACTGCGCCAGCCAGGGCCGACTCAGCGCCGCGTCCGCCACGCATCTTCGAGTATGCCACGGGCCAACTCGCCCCACCATCGCCCCTTGTAGTGGGCGACCTCGCGCAGATGCCCCACGCGTCGCAGACCGAGCTCTTCCAGGATGTGCGCCGAGGCGGCGTTGTCGGCCACGCAGGTCGCCGCGACCCGGTGCAGGCCGGAGCGTGTCGAAGCCGAACGCGACGATAGCGCGCGCCGCCTCGGTGGCGTAGCCGTGGACCCACTCGTCCGGCGCGAGTTCGTAGCCGACATCGGCCACGCGCGACCCCGGCGCGGCGAGCCGCACGCCGCAATTGCCGATCAAGCGGCGCTCTGCGCGCGTCTCGATCGCCAGCTGGAACTTCGTGCGCGGTACCTGCTCCTCCCCGTGTTGGCACGCCGCCCGGTGACGACGGCGCTCGGACGCCTCGTTGTCGGGTGCGGTATGGCGGCGCTCGTCATGCTCGTCGGGATGGGGACGTGGCAACTCCTCGCCGCTCTGCCGGAGGACGCGCCGCAATACGTCGCCGCCCAGGCTCCGGTCGTGCTCGTGAACGATCAGACCACCGGCTATTACAATGCACCTATTGTGCTCGATCTGGGGTTGCCTCCGCTACACGGACACTCGAAGATGTGGTCCGTTAGAAGGAGGTGACCGCTGCCGCGTACCCACCCCCCGTATCCGCCGGGGTTCCGGGCCGAGGCGGTGCGCCTCGCGCGCGGCAGCGACAAGTCGATCTCCGCGCTCGCCGCCGACCTCACCCGAGACCATCTCCGGTGTGGTGTCGTTCAGCGCAGACGACTCGTGCTGCTCGTGCATGGGTGATGTGCAGCGCTGCCCCGTTCGCTTATCGACTTCAGATCATCCGTACACATTGCGCTTGCGCAAACGGCTTGACAGGAAGCGGCGAAGCGTCGAGCACCGCGAACGATGGGTCGGCAAGAAAGGTGGCCGACAGTACAATACGCGCGGAGATACCGCAGCAGGGATGACGTCTCAGCGACGCGAAGTAGCGAGTGTATATGCCTCCAGCCATCGGCGCACCGCCGCCACCCGCCGTCACGCCGCCCCGCCATGCCGCCTTTGCCGACCCATTCGACGACGGGCAGCGCGATCGACGCTGGGGACTCATCGCGGATCACGCGGCGGTGATCGAAGGGCGCGGTACACTCGCCATCACCCCGGCGGCGGTACGTGGGGCCGCTGGTGGCTATCGGACCGATTATGGTCAGGGCTGGGATCTGCGCGGGCGTGCGGCGCAGGTGGCGGTATGCACCGCCCCCGCCGCTCCCGGCGCGGAGATCGTATTGCGCGTGGAGTCTTCGGCGGGCACCGTCGGCGATCGCTACGATTTCATCATCCGTGGCGCGGCACGGCTGATCATGCGACAGGTCAGCGGTGGGGTCGCCTCCGATCGGTCGATCCCCTACGAAGCCACAATCCATCGCTTCCTGCGATTGCGCCATGACCGCGACGACGACACCATCGTCTGGGAAACGTCGCCCGATGGGGAAAACTGGACGACCCGGCGGCAGATCCTACGCGCGATCGTGGTCGTCGCTTCGCTGATCGCCCTGCGCGTCGAGAACGAACTGGGGCTCTTGCACGATACCACCGGCATCTTCGCCGGCTTCAATACCGTCCGCACCCCGCCAAGCGAGCGCTATACCTTCGGGACGTTGCTGAGCGATCCGGGCCATGCCACCGATCTCGTCGGCAAAGGGGTGCGGCGGGTCCATCTCGAACTTGGCTGGAACCTCTACGAACCGCAAGCCGGGCGCTTCTCGGCGGCCTACTCGGCGGAATTGCGCGCCCGGATCGGGCGCTGGCGCGAGCTCGGCCTGCGCATCACGCTCGGGCCGGGCCTCCAATATCCGCCCGATTGGGCACTCGCCCTGCCGGGTGCGCGGTACATCGACCAAAACGGCAGGCGGGCGAGCGAATTAAATCTCGTCTTCGCCCAGGCGGTTCGCGAGCGCGCCGCCGCGTACCTGGCGCGCATCCACCGCGATCTCGACCTCAACACGTTCGATGCCATCCGTATCGGCGCGGGCGGGAACATCGAACTCCTCTATCCCGACAGTCGGGGGCAGAACCGTTACTGGGCCTACGATGTCGGTGCGCAGGGCGGGGCCGGACGCGTCGCCTCCGTCGCGCCATGTCCCTTCCCCGGTTGGCAACCCGGCCAGGGCACGGTCACGATGGCGCAAGCGGGCGAATGGTACGCCTGGTATCTCGATGCCCTGGCCGATGCCGCACGCTGGCAGGCGGAACAGTGTCGAACCTTGGGTTATGCCGGGCGAGTGGAAGTGTTGATGCCCGGTGTTGGCACGCGCCCCGGACAACTCGAACGAGAGATCGCCGCCCGCTTCGCCGGTTCGGCGGAGCGCTACACGACGCCGCGCGGGGCGGCCTGGCATCTGCTGATCGCGCGTCTGCACGATCTTCCGGGCCTCGTCATCTATTGCTCCTCCGCCGCAGACGGCAGCGGCGACGACGATGTCACATCCGCCGACGATCGGCTCGTCCCGCTCGATGACCCGCGCATCGAGCGTTGGAGCGCGGCACGCTGGTTGAGCTATAACGCCGATCGCTATGGCTTACGGAAAAGCGGTGAGAATCCGGGGCGCAGCGACACCAACGCCTATGGCCGCGTCATGCTTGACCGCGCCCTGGCGCAGATGGTGGCGGGCGAGTGGGAAGGGTTCTACTGGGCGCACGAGACGGAGTTGTACGATCCCGCCAGCGGGATCACCGCCGCCGATTACGCCGCCGCGATCGCGCGCTACAGCGGGCGCTGACGCTCCGCCGCAGAGACGCGCGATCAGCGGCCAGGTCGCCGCGCGACGGCCACGACGCGCCGGACAGCGCTCCCCGCTCGGCGCAGCAACGTCGCGCTAAAGTAGGTAGCCACCATTCGAGCCCACCTCGCTCGCGCGGCTCTGCGGCCCGAGTCCCGGTCGGCGCGACGAGCATCGCGACATACACACAGGCGGGCATCACCCACCTATCGGCACAGGGCATGAGGGGGGTGTACCCGGCGCAGATCTCCTCGCCTGCGACGTACGTCGGGCGTTGTTCCAAGCACCATACGCACAGTGCGGATGTGAGCGGCGAGAACGACTCCATCGCATCGCGTTCGCCGCCGCCGATCCGCACCGTGGGCGTGGTCGCGACCAATAGCCCTACCTATCACATACACTGGTAAACCAGACAGCCGAAAGAGCCATTAAGACCAGCAATAGGCAGGAGAATAGTACCGCCGACCGCCGAGAAGTGGCCGTGCTATAGTGATCCCTGTCGCGATCGGCTGTCGGGCGAGCGGGGAGGGGGGCAGCGTGCCCACCCCGCTGCGCGAGGACGGGGCTGAACGGCGGTAGCCCGACCGACGCCGGGGCAATGGAACACTATCGTTCTGAGTCTACGAAGTGGCACAGTTCAGCATGGTGCAGCGATCGAGGAGGGGGGATGACTGGGCCGATACCGGGGATCTCGATCGGGATGCCGGTGTATAACGGGGCGGAGTACCTCGCCGAGGCGTTGGATTCGGTCCTGGCGCAGACGCGGCAAGACTGGGAACTAATCCTCCGCGACAACGCCTCCACCGATGACACCGCCGCGATCTGCCGCGCCTATGCCGCACGCGATCCCCGCCTCCGCTACGAGCGCGCGGCACAGAATGAGGGGGGGATCCGTAATCACAATCGGACCTTCGCCCTCGCCCGCGCACCCTACTTCAAATGGTGGGCGGCGGATGATCTTTGTTCACCGATCTTTCTGGCGCGCTGCGCCGCTGCGCTCGACGCCGATCCCGGTGCCGCTGTGGCCTATACCCTGGCGGAACGAATCGATGAACGGGGGGCGGTTATCCATCGCCTCGAGGACTATCTGTCGCATGGTGTCTGGCCGGACTCGCCGGCCGGGCGATATCGCATGTTATGGGAAGAGTTCGTGTACGGCGCGGGGGCGACCGCGCCGCTGTATCTCTACGGACTTATCCGTGCCGACGTCCTACGCCGCACCCGCCTCCACGGTGCTTACGTCGCCTCGGTGTGGATCCTCGATCTCGAGCTTGCCCTGGCCGGCCAGTTTATCGAGATCCCCGAGTATTTGAACCACATTCGTCAGCATTCCAGGTCGTCGTCGATGGGTGCCGCTCCGCAGAGTTACGAGGCCTTCTACACTCCGCACGCCAAGGGACGCTGGTCTAGAGCACTGTCGCGCGTCCGACAGTACCCAGAACGCGCTGTTGCGGTGGTGCGCGCGCCCCTGCCGCTCGGGGAGAAGACCGCGCTCCTCGCCTACGTAGCGGGTACCCTGATCCGAGGCGCGGGGCGCAGCACGCAGTGCCTGTGGCGCAACGTAAGTGAGAGGGCGTAGGGGTGAGCGTTGGCGCGGTAGCGCGTGAGATCGATGCATCGGGTGACGGTGCCTTTCCATCTACCGAAGTCTCTCTACCGAAGTCTCTCCCTCTCTACGCCACCCCCAACGGCCACATCCAGGGCTGGCGGCACCCCGCACGAGGAGGATCGCAGTGAGCGTGATGTCCATCGTCGTCGTCAGCTTTAACGTGCGGTCGTTGCTCGCCGACTGCCTCATGTCGATCAACTCCGTCGTCGGGGTCGCCGAGATCGTAGTGGTCGACAACGCCTCCAGCGACGGCAGCGTGGACATGGTACGCGCCACTTTCCCGCGAGTGCGCCTGATCGTCAACGAGCAGAACCCAGGATTCGGGGCGGCGGCGAATCAGGGACTGCGTGCCTGCACAACGCCGTACGCCTTGCTCCTGAACGCGGACACACGCCTTCGCGCCGATACGCTTATCGGGCTCGCGCGCGCGCTGGATGCCGACGACCAGGCGGCGGTGGCCGGTCCGCGGCTGGTAGGTGCGGATGGACAGCTCCAGGCCTCATGTTTCCCTTTTCCTACCCCGCTGCATGTATTCCTGGACCTCGCCGGTGGCAATCCGTCGCGTCAATTAGCCCGATTGGGCAGTCTTGCGCCGCGTCGGGACGCACAGGACCAGCCATGTTCGGTCGACTGGACCCTCGGCGCGGCCCTCGCACTCCGCCGCGAGGCGATCGACGCTGTCGGTGGTTTCGACGAAGGGTATCTAATGTATTGCGAGGAGACCGATTTGTGCTACCGCTTGCGCGCGGCTGGTTGGCGGACGATCTTCGTCCCCGCAGCCACCGTCGAGCACATCGGTGGCGCGAGCACCGCGCAACAGCGACGACACTGGGACATCCAACTCTTCCGCAGTCGGTTCCGCTTTTACGAACAACACTACTCGCGCGGGCGACTCATCGCCTTGCGGGCCGTCGTCGGCGTGGGCATGCTCGCGAAACTCACCCGCGACGTCGGTCGCCGCGTCCTCGCGCGCGATGCGGGGCTCGACGCGCGGGTGCGTGAGGACATACGCGTGTGGTCGCGGGCGCTCGGCATGGCCGTGCGGGGGGATGCGACGCGCGAGCAACGCGAACCTACACCACAGCGCCGATGAAAGCCGCATAGTGCCCGGCGTGGGATCTTTAGGTTCAGTATAGCCAGGTCCCTAATAGCCAGGTCCATACGACAAGCGCCCGAGCGGTCTCGCGATTGCGTCGGGCCTATAGGCACGGCGGCGACGCCTGTTATCAGAGGATGTCAGTTGCAGTATCCGCAGGTACTTAAGCGAATGCGCCGGGAGGTCGAGGGGCGTGTTCGCCATAGCGCCGGGCGGTTATGGGCTCGCGCCTGGTGGGATACCGCCGCCGATTTCGCTTGCCTGGATGGCCTCATCTGGAAAGAGGCACGATGGCTGCTGATACAACGCCTGCGGTGACAGCCGAGGCCGAGAAAGACGCGCAGATTCGCCGCCGCGTGACGCGCGGTGTCATCAGCAATTACGCCGGACAGGCCCTCGCCATCGGGACGTGGGTCCTCCTGACGCCGTTCATCCTGGCGCGGCTCGGGCCGGGCACCTATGGCATCTGGGTGCTCGTCGGTTCGGTGGTTGGCTATGGCACGCTACTCGATTTTGGCATCGGCGGGGCGGTGATCAAGTATGTGGCGGAGTATCACGCGCGTGGGGCGCTCGACGAGGCCCGTGCACTGATCGCGACCGCGCTACGGCTTTACGCCGGGTTGGGGCTGCTTGCCGCGCTCCTCGCCATTGTCCTCGCCCCCCTCTTCCCCGTGCTGTTCCGGGTGCCGCCTCAGGACAGTGCGCTCGCGATCCAACTCGTGCTCCTGATGGGGTTAACGCTCGGCATCTCCCT
>JAABUT010003534.1_pt1 | contig 13295 bp, 12 predicted proteins | sample 5559281 | NCBI WGS metagenome assembly JAABUT01 (sample SAMN10711880, study PRJNA513359) | rock metagenome | isolation source: Antarctica rocks | place: Antarctica: Victoria Land, Ricker Hills nord | collected 2016-01-04
TCGCCCAGATGCTCCACCACGTAGTCGCGCAGGTCATCACGAACCCGGTCGGGGTTCCAGTCCGCCGTCGCCAACAGCCGTTGCATCCCATCCGGGCTGGACTCACCGGCCAACTCCGCCAGCGTCCAGCCGTTCTTGCGCTCCAACGGCGCCAGCAACCCACGCAGATACGCCATGACCCGCTCACGCGGCTCAGACCGCGAGAACCGCGACGCGATCCGCGCGTGCACCTCCTCCAGGCCCGCCGCCCAGCCCGCTACCTCCGCCACCCCAACATGATCAGCCACCGCACCCAGACTGCGCAGCCAACGAACAACATCAAGACGACACGCCGCAGAAGATCAAACTAACTGCAACTGTAGTACTAGCCCTGCTCGGCCGCGGTCGAAGTGGCCGGTCATCCCGCGGCCCGTGCCGAGCCGGCCGCAAGCGGCGGGCCGGGCCAGCTCTGGCCGGTCGGGCTTGCTCACCGCCCGGGGTCCAGGCCGTCGCTCCTTGCGCGGGACGGCACGGCGACGTACCGTCGACCCGGTAAAAGAACAGATAGCCCGATTATCGAACGAGATGCCCCTGGAGTCGTGTCATGGCCGTCAAGCCCTTCGCCTCGTCCGCCGACGCTGGCGCGAAGGAACAGACCCTCGAAGTGCTCGCCGACGGCGTGTACGCACTCACGGCGGAGGGCGACCCGAATCTCGGCGCGATCGAGGGCGACGACTTCCTCGTCTGCTTCGAGGCCTTGGCGACCCCTGTCGCAGCCGCCCGCTGGCTCGCCAAGTTGCGGGAGCACACCGACAAGCCGGTTCGCTACCTAGTCCTCAGCCACTACCACGCCGTACGGGTGCTCGGCGCCAGCGCCTTCGACGCCGAGGTCATCGTCAGTTCAGAAACGACCAAGCGCCTAATTGACGAGCGCGGCCAGCAGGACTGGGAGAGCGAGTACGGCCGCATGCCGCGCTTATTCGAGGAGGCCGAGTCCATTCCCGGCCTGACCCGCCCCACCATGACCTTCCGCGACAAGCTGACCATCGGACTGGGCGGTGACCGCGGTGACCTGGTGCTGGAGTTCCTCGGCCGCGGCCACACCGAGGGCGACATCGTCGCCTGGTTGCCCAAGCAGGAGATCGTCTTCGCCGGCGACTTGGTGGAGTCGCAGGCCGCCCTCTACACCGGCGACGCGTTCCACCTCGAGTGGGCCGCCGGCACCCTCGACCGGATCAAGGCCCTTGGCGCCCAGCAGCTTGTCGGTGGCCGGGGCGCCATTGCCCGCGGCAGCGACGAAGTCGACGCCGCCGTCGAACAGACGCGCGACTTCCTGCTCACGATGCAGCGGACTGTGGGCACCGCCCACCGTGCCGGCGGCTCCCTGAAGGACGCCTTCCGGGCCACCCACGAGGCCCTGGCGCCGAAGTTCGGAGATTGGCCGATCTTCGAGCACTGCCTGCCGTTCGATGTCCAGCGGATCTGGGACGAGTTCGACGGCATCGAGCGTCCGGTGATCTGGACCGCTGAGCGGGACCGCCAGGTCTGGGACGAGCTCCAGGGGTGATCCGGCGATGACCTCAGCAACGGCCTCCACCTCGCCACGAGTCGTCGTCGTCGGCTGCGGGCCGGTCGGCCAAACCACGGCACTCCTGCTGGCCCGTTGGGGCCTGCCCGTCGTCGTGGTGGACGGCCGGCCCGGCCGCAACACCGTCGGTAGCAAGGCCATCTGCCAACAACGCGACGTCCTGGACGTCTGGGACTCCGTAGGGGTCGGGGCCGAGGTCGCTCGCCGCGGCGTCACCTGGACCACCGCCCGCACGTTCCACCGCGACCACGAGCTCTTCAGCACCGCGTTCGTCGACCGCGGACACTCACCCTTCCCGCCTTTCGTCAACGTCTCGCAGTGCGTCAGCGAGAAGCTGCTCGACGACGCGATCGCCGCCCAACCGCTGATCGACGTCCGCTGGGGCCACGATGTCGTCGGCATCGACCAGCACACGGGCGTGGACGGGAGCGGGGAGGTAACCGTCCGCTGCGCGACCGAAGCAGGCGATTCGACAATCACCGGCAGCTACGCCGTTGCGTGCGCCGGGCCCAGGGCGGACGCGATCAGAACCGCCCTCGGGCTGACCTTCGACGGGCGGACCTTCGGCGACCAGTTCCTCATCTGCGACATCCGCACGGACCTGCCCGGGTGGGAGACCGAACGCCGCTTCTACTTCGACCCGGCGTGGAACCCGGGGCGCCAGGTGCTGATCCACCCTTGCCCCGACTCGACGTTCCGGATCGACTGGCAGGTCCCGCCGGATTTCGACCTGGACGCGCAGGCGGCCTCAGGAGGGCTCGACACCCGGATCCGGCAGGTCATCGGCACCGGGCAATACGAGATCGTGTGGAAGTCGGTGTACCGCTTCCACTCCCGGCTCGTAAACCGGATGCGGGTGGGTCGTGTTCTCGTCGCCGGCGACGCCGCGCATCTGGTAGCCCCTTTCGGCGCCCGAGGCCTGAACTCCGGGGTCCTGGACGCGGAGAACGCCGCCTGGAAGCTCGCCTTCGTGCTCCGCGGATGGGCGCCCGAGTCGTTGCTCGACAGCTACCACGACGAACGGCACGCCGCAGCGGCGGAAAATCTGGACGTCACGGGGGCGACCATGCGCTTTCTGGTCCCCGGCAGCCAGGAGGAAGCGCAGCGCCGCACGGAGATTCTGGAGGAAGCCATCACCGACCCGACCGCACGGGAGGAGGTCGACTCCGGCAGACTGGCCGAGCCCTTCTGGTACGTCGATTCGCCCTTGACCACCCCGGACGAGCGGCGACCCTTCCCGGGCCGCCCGGCCCGCGGCGACGTCCCGGTCCCCGCGCCCGGTGTGCTCGCACCGGACGCCCTCGTCACCGTCGCCGGTCGGCCGGAACTCGGCCGGCTCCGCCAGCTGGCTCGAGCTGGCGTGACCGTCCTCGTTGGGCACGACGCAGTGCTCCCCCCGACGCCCGAGCAGTTCCCCAGCGACCTGCCGATCAGCGTGCACCGCATCCACGACCTAGACCCCGGCTCAGCCTTGTGCGAGGCGCTGGGCGCCCGCCCGGACGAGATCTGGGTGCTGCGCCCGGACGCGCACGTCGCGGCGGTGCTCACCCGCCCCGCCGATGTCGTTCCGGCGGTCGCCCGGCTGCTCGCCCACCCCCTGCCGACCCCCGTTCCGGTCTGACCGACCGCCCCCGTCCACGTCCCAGGAGGACTCCGATGGCGTTTTACCGACAGGTGGGCAGCGTCCCGCGCAAGCGGCACACCCAGCACCGCCGCCCCGACGGCGGCTTGTACTCGGAGGAGCTGATGGGCGAGGAGGGCTTCTCCTCGGACTCCTCGTTGCTCTACCACTCGGGGATCCCCTCCGCCCTGGTCGACGCTCGCCCGTGGGAGGTGCCCGACCAGTCGCTCACCGCGAACTTCCCGCTGGTCCCGAGACACCTGAAGGCGCACGACCTGTTCCCCAACGAGGAACACAAGGCCGTCGACGCGGTCACGGGCCGCCGGCTGGTGCTCGGCAACGCCGACGTCCGGATCTCGTACGCCGTTTCGTCACTGAGCAGCCCGTACTACCGCAACGCCACGGGCGACGAGTGCGTCTACATAGAGCGCGGGACCGCGACCGTCGAGACGGTCTTCGGTGTACTCGAGGTGGGTCCTGGCGACTACGTGGTCATCCCGCGGGCCACCACGCACAGATGGGTACCGAGCGGAGCGGAGCCGCTGCGCACCTACATCATCGAGGCCAACAGCCACGTCGTCCCAGCCAAGCAGTACCTGTCAAAGCACGGGCAGCTTCTTGAGCATGCACCGTTCTGCGAGCGGGACCTACGCGGGCCGGCCATACCCTTGACGGCGGAGGGGACCGACGTCGAGGTCTACGTCAAGCACCGCGGCGAGGGCCCCGGTGGCATCACCGGCACCATCCACGTCGTCGCCGAGCACCCCTTCGACGTCGTCGGCTGGGACGGCTGCCTCTACCCCTACGCGTTCAACATCGCCGACTACGAGCCCATCACGGGGCGGGTGCACCAGCCGCCGCCGGTGCATCAGGTCTTCGAGGGAGGCAACTTCGTCATCTGCAACTTTGTGCCCCGCAAGGTCGATTACCACCCGCTCGCCGTACCGGTGCCCTACTACCACTCCAACGTCGACTCAGACGAGGTCATGTTCTACGTCGACGGGGACTACGAGGCGCGCAAGGGCTCCGGCATCGGTAAGGGCTCCATCTCGCTGCACCCCGGCGGCCATTGCCACGGTCCCCAGCCCGGCGCCGTCGAAGGGTCCCTAGGCGCGGAATACTTCGACGAACTCGCCGTCATGGTGGACACCTTCCGCCCGCTCGGCCTCGGTGAGGGAGGGACCGCCGCCGACGACGGGAAGTACGCCTGGTCCTGGTCCGGTCGCGGACCGTCGGCCCGAAGGACGTGACCGTGACAGGCCTGTTCGACGGCCTTTTCGACGACGCGGCGCTGTTCCCGCCCGGCGACGCGCCCATGGCGGTCGCGGTTCCCGCTCACCGCGAGCTCAACGCCCGGCTGGGCTCACTCGTAGGTCCGCTCGTCGTTCCCGTCACCCGACTCGACGAGTTCTTGCCGGAACTACGGGACGGGGACCAGATCGCGGTCTCGCTGATCGCCACGGTCGACGACTTGCCGTCCGCCGTGGCCCGGGCCGTTGCCGACCCGCGGCTGACACCCTCGGCCGTAGAGGTCGCAGGTGTCACTTACGGCCGCACGGCAGCCACCGCAGTGCAGGTGCTCGGCGACATTCTGCCGTCTGGCATGACGGCCGCGGTCGAGCTACCGCGGACCGGAGCGCGCGACGTCGTCCTCGACGCCCTGACCGGCACAGGCCACCGGGCCAAGCTGCGCACCGGTGGGCCGCGCGCGGAGCTCTTTCCGGACGCTGCGGAACTGACCGGCACGCTGCACGCCTGCGCCGTCCGCAAAATCGCATTCAAGTGCACCGCGGGACTCCACCACGCCGTGCAGCACACAGACCCAGCGACCGGGTTCGCCCACCACGGTTTCCTCAACCTGCTGCTGGCCGCCGACGCCCTGGCTGCCGATGCCCCGGCGAGCGCTGCGGCGGACTGGCTGCACGAGGACCGGCCTGGCGTGCTAGGCGCGTACGTCACCAACTGGCCGGCCGACCGCATCGCGCGCGCCCGGGCCGCGTTCACCTCCTTCGGTACCTGTAGCGTGCTCGAGCCGGTCGACGACCTGGTCGCGCTCGGGCTGCTGCCCTTCCAGGAGGAGTGCCCGGCATGACCTGGCTCGACCTGGCGACCGACACCGGCTTCGGGCTGGACAACCTGCCGTACGGCATCTTCTCCACCGTCGGTAGCAGAGCGCGCACCGGTGTCGCCATCGGCGACCACGTGCTGGACCTCGCCGGAATGACGGGGGACGCGGTCCACACCACCGGCAGCCTCAACGCCTTCATGGCCCGGGGACCGAAGGAGTGGGTGGCGCTCCGCGGCCAGCTCACCGACTGGTTTACCGATCCGACTTACCGTGACGCCGTCGAGCCTCACGTGATGCCACGGGCCGACGTGACGATGCACCTCCCCATCGAGGTCGCTGACTACGTCGACTTCTACAGTTCGCGGCACCACGCGGAGAACCTAGGCAGGATCTTCCGCCCCGATTCGCCGGCTCTCACCCCCAACTGGAGGCACCTGCCCATCGGCTATCACGGGCGGGCCGGCACCGTGGTCGTATCCGGAACTCCCGTCGTCCGCCCGTGCGGTCAACTCAAGCCAGCCGACGCCGATCCGATGTTCGGGCCGTCCCAGCGCCTGGACATCGAGGCCGAAGTCGGCTTCATCGTTGGCGTCGGCTCTGAACAGGGCACGGCCGTGCCGCTCGACCGGTTCCCGGAACACGTCTTCGGCGTCTGCCTGGTCAACGACTGGTCCTCCCGCGACCTGCAGGCCTGGGAGTACGTGCCTCTGGGCCCGTTCCTCGGGAAGTCCTTTCTCACTTCGATCTCGCCGTGGATCGTGCCGCTCGCCGCCTTGGAGACGGCGCGGGTGACGCCCCCCGTCCGCGACCCGCAGCCATTGCCCTACCTGCGCGACGACGAGCACCCGTGGGGCCTGGACATCGCCCTGGAGGTGTGGCTGAACGGTGAGCTGCTCAGTCGACCGCCATTCCGCGAGATGTACTGGACACCGGCTCAACAACTCGCACACATGGCGGTGAACGGCGCGTCACTACGCACCGGCGACTTGTTCGCCTCCGGCACCGTCTCCGGGCCCGGCAAGCACGAACGTGGGTCGCTCATCGAGATGTCTTGGAACGGCCAGGTGCCGATCAAGCTAGGAGACGGTGCGAGCCGCACCTTTCTCGAGGACGGAGATGTCGTCATCATCACCGCCACCGCGTTCGGCCGGGACGGCAGCCGCATCAGCTTCGGCGAGGTGAGCGGACGGGTCGAGACGGCGCGAGGAGTTCACTCGTCCCGCGGCTTGGTTCCGCCGGCAGCAACGCCGGGCCGAAACGCCGCGCACGAAGCCGAAGAGCCAGGCTGACCGTCGAGAGCCGGAGGACGTGGAGATTCACAGGACTCGGGCTGCCTAGACGTGTATCCGCAGAGGCACACAAATAAGGAGAGATGTTGAGCGCGACCGAGCAGCACCTACTGCCCGCTTACGACCATCGCCGGGGTACCGGGCCGACACTGGTCTTCCTCCACTACTGGGGTGGTTCCGCTCGCACCTGGGACCTCGTCACCCGCCATCTCGGCGAACGCGACGTCGTCACCACCGACTTGCGAGGGTGGAGCCGTTCCAGTGACCTGCCCGGCCCGTACACACTGCGCCAGCTCGCTGACGACACGCTCGCGGTGCTCGCCGACGCCGGTGTCGCCGACTTCGTGCTCGTCGGTCACTCGATGGGCGGCAAAATCGCGCAGCTGGTCGCGGCGGCGCGCCCCGCTGGCCTGCGAGGACTCGTCCTGGTCGGTCCGGGTCCGGCAAGGCCCGCGGCCGAGATCACGCCGGAGTACCAGGAGCAGCTGTCCCACGCCTACGACAGTGAAGAGTCGACAGCGGCGGCCCGCGACCACATTCTCACCGCGACTCCGCTCCCCGACGAGATCAAGGCGCAAATCCTGAGGGACTCCCGTTCGAGCGCCGCTGCGGCTCGAAGCGAGTGGCCGCTGCGCGGCATCGCGGAGGACGTGTCCGAGCAAACCCAGATGGTGGACGTCCCGGTCCTCGTCGTGGCGGGCGAGAACGACCACGTCGAGCCGTTGAAGGTGCTGCGCGAAAACCTGATCCCGTACCTCTCAACAGCGCGGGTCAAGGTGATTCCGAGCACGGGCCACCTGATTCCCCTGGAGGCTCCGGCAGAGTTGGCCGACGCGATCGCCGCTTTCTCGCCGGGCGCCTAACCCTTGTCCATTCCCCGGCGGCCGGCAAGAGCTGGGGGCGCAGACCGGCCTCCGTGTCCCTGGACGCGCACGCTCTCCGCCTTCGCCGCCGAGCATCAGGACCGAGCCCATCCCGACCCGTGATCGACAGCAGCGCCGGACCACAACACCACCTGGCCCACAGCCGACACAGCGGCGAGTGCCGGGGTCGGATTACGTCCGCTGTCTGGGAGTGCACGTACCGGGTCCGCTTCACGAGCACGATCGATCCGCTTGCTGCCAGAGCCACCGCGTGCGGACCGGCGTCGTCCAGGGCCGGCACCTGCAACGGGTGCGCCCGCTCCTGACTACCGGTCGTGGCGATGCTCCGTAGGTCCGCGCGCCCACCAGAGGGTCGCGCCGGTGCACGACGCGCACCAGGCCAAGGGTCAACGCGCCCGACCCGGAACTTTCCGACAGCGGTCCTGCCGTGTGCGTCCACCCGGTCGTGCCGTTGGTCCGCGCCGACGACTCCAACTTCTCCGTGGCCGCGGAGCAGTCAGGCCCCGCAGAGCCCATTATCGGCGACGGCCTCGTGCAGGTCGTTGCAGCGGCCAACGGGCGGGACTCCTGCTGGGCGCACTACAGCAGTGACCGGCACCGGCACCGGCACTCGGCGGCAAGGCGGCCCGTGGCAGATGTCGTCTAGAAGGACCGCCGGACAGGGTGCACCATGCCCCGTCCGGTACGGGCTCGCGGCCAGGCGTCCGAGCGCCTGCTGGAGGTGCCCGCGCCAGGTGACCACCGGCCCGACGCTCGCGGACGCGAACCGGCCCCGGCCGCAACGCGCATTGCCGCTGGGTCCGGGGAGCAGGTCTTAGCGTGGGCGACGACGGTCACGGGAAGGGACGGGCGATGGCGGTAGACGACAGCGCGGGCGCACCGCACTCCCAGACGCTCGACCGCGGCATCCGCATTCTCGAACACCTTGCGAGCGCACGCTCTCCGCAAGCCGTCGCCGAGATCGGCAAGGTGCTGAATCTGCACCGCTCGATCACCTACCGGCTGCTGCGTACGCTGGAGGAGCATGAGTTCGTCGAGCGTGACGCCCTTGGCCAATACGGGCTAGGGCTGGGCCTCGCCGCCCTCGCGCGGGGCGTGCGCACGGACCTCAACGCAGCAGCGGTACCGCGGCTCAACGCGCTCACGTTGGAGCTGGGCATGACGGCCTTCCTAGTCGTACGAGCCGGCGACGAGGCCGTCACCGTAACCAGCGTCGAGCCGCAGGACACACGCGCGCACGTCAGCTACCGCCCAGGCACGCGTCACCCGGTCGGTCGCGGCGCTCCGGGCCTTGCCCTGCTCATGTCCGAGGCTCCCGCTGCTGACGATCGGAACGCCCTCCGGGAAGCCCGCCGCTTGGGCTGGGCGAGTTCGCACGGCGAGGTCATACCCGGCATCCGATCGATCGCCGCCCCTGTGCTGGGTCCTGACGGAGGTACCCGCGCCGCCCTGGCCGTGGTCTTCGTCGACCAGGATGCCGACGTCGAGCACATCGGTCGCGCCGTGGTCGCGGCCGCCAATAAGATCGCCGCCACTTTGCGTTAAACATGGCAGCGCGACCGTACGGGCAATCTTCGGGCCGTGCAGCCCCCGTCCATGGGTCGCAACTGCATAGCGGTGCGGCCGGGCGACAAACAGGTCGTTGACCCGTGGGAACTCTTGCGGGTGGTCGTCGAGGGTCTGCCGGGCTGTGGTGCCGGTGCCGGTGGCGGGGTCGATCGGCGGCGCGCGCTCGTCGAACAGGGCATCGCCGAATTCAAGGGCGCCGGCCCCAAGCACGTGCCCTCGAGTCACTTCATGGACACCGCAGCCTGGCTCGCCACTGACCGGACGTGGCCTGTTAAAGCCCTACCAAGACCACAGCGAAGGCCGGACCGGGGAGCAGCATGCGAGCGCCACCGCCACGGCGTAGGCCCCCCAGTTCACGTCGGTGGCGGGGGTGGTTGGCGGACGACTGCGCCTGGACGCGGTGCTGGTCGGCCTCCGTTTGGCGCGTCCGAACGCCTGTCACTCGCGGACGTAGCGGGGGATAGCTGGTCTTGGCCTGCCGGGGCCACGTCGAGGTCGACCTCGACAGTGCGGAACGGCTCGTCCGCCGACGTCGTGCCTCGCACGTCGCCGTCGGGGTCGATGGCCCAGCCCAGCCCGCCGCAGTTGTTGCCCAAGCCGGACGGGTCCCGCTGGTTCGACGACGCGCTGTGCGCGTACACCGCGCTCCCGCCTGTCGGTCGCCTTGGCCCGCCGTGCCAGGGAGGTTCCGTACCTGTCACGCGGCGTGCTCGGAGCACAGGCAGCTGACGCCGGGCCGGATCCACTCCTGGGCGGCCCAGTCCGGGTACCGCGCCAGCATGAGGGCCCGGACCTCATCGACGACCGTCGCCTCGTCCATCGCGGAGTCCCGGCGGACCCAGGTCTCGTCGCGCAGCAGCTCAAGGTAGGTGCGGACGTCGCCGAGCAGCTGCGGGCCACCGATGTCGCCGTGCCCCGGCACGACCACCCGCGGGGCCTGTGCGGCGAGGCGCTTCATCACCTCGATCCAGCGCAGACCAGAGACGTCTGTGTCGTGCGGCGGGAACCACGGGAAGATCGCGAACTGGCCGGCCTCGGCGAGGTCGCCGGTGAGCAGCACGCCGGCGTCGGGGACCATAACGACTTGGTCGCCCTTGCTGTGGGCCCGCCCGGTCGCTCGCAGCTGCACTACCCGGCCGCCCAGGTCCAGGTCGTAGGAGTCGCCGTACACCACGTCGGGCGAGGCCAGTTCGACGCCCTCGAGCTGACGGGCGATCGGCGCTCCGAGCCCGCGGAACATCTGGAGGTAGCCCGGGCCCTTGACGGTCAGGTCCTCGGCCTGCGCCTGGTTGATCAGGAACGTCGCCTGCCCGGCGAACACCTGCGCGCCGAACGCGTGCTCAGGGTGGAAGTGCGTAGTCGTCAGGTACAGCCTGCGCCCGTGGGCGTAATCCGCTGCGAACGTGAGGACCGTCGCGGCATTGGCCGGACCCATGCCGGTGTCGACGACCAGAACCGCGTCCGTGCCACCGATGATTCCGATGTTCGGAACCAGCCCCACCCCTCGGTTCGGGATCACGACCAGATCGGAGGCCAGCTCGCTCACCTCGGCGGTCTGCACGATGGGGTCCGGCATCTCGAACTTGAACTCAGCCAAAGCAATGACTCCTCGACGTACTGGTCGCCGCGGGCGTACCGGGGCGGGAGTGCCAGTCCAGCCGTGGGACGTCGGCGCGTCCAAGACCTATCCCGGCTGCCCGATACCGTCCAGGTATCATCTCTTGATGGAACTGCGGCTCCTGCGCTACTTCGTGGCGGTGGCTGAGGAACGCCATGTCGGCCGGGCCGCGGTCCGGCTGCATATGACGCAGCCGCCGCTGAGCCGGGCGATCAAGCAGCTCGAGACCGAGCTCGGCGCCGCCCTGCTGCAGCGCTCCGCGACCGGCGTCACCCTCACCTCTGCCGGTAGCGTGCTCTACGAACAGGCGCGGACGCTGCTGGAACAGGCCGAGCACCTGCCCGGCCGGGTCGCGGCGGCAAGCGGCCCGACGAAACTGACGGTCGGCGTGCTGGCCGACAGCGCGGAGCAGGCCGGGAGCAGCCTCGCCGCCGCCTTCCGCGAGCGGCACCCGCACGCCGAGGTGCAGATCCGCGAAGCCGACTTCACCGACCCGACCGCCGGGCTCCGTACGGGCCTGGTCGACGTCGCTCTGACTCGCGCACCGTTCCAGACCACTGGCATCAGCGCTCAGGTGTTGCGGTCAGACCCCATCGGGGTGGTCCTGCGCACCGACGACCCGCTCGCCTGCCGGGACAGCGTGCACCTGGCAGACCTGACCGGCCGCCGCTGGTTCCAGCTCCCGGAGGGCACCGACCCGGTCTGGCGGGCCTACTGGACTGGCAGGACGCCGGTCGGGGAGCCACGGGAAGGCCCCGTGGTGCGCACCGTCCACGAATGCCTGCAAGCGGTGCTGTGGAACGGGAGCATCGGACTGATCCCCCTGGCCGACGCGCTACCGGACGGCCTGACCTCCGTGCCCCTGCTTGACTGGCCGGCCAGCCGCCTCGTCGTCGCCTGGACCACCCTCAGCCCGATGGTCCGCTCCTTCAAGCAGGTAGCCGCCGCGCACGTCGAACGGAGCAGCGCACGCGAAGAACTGATCCGGCCCGGCAGGAGCCGACCGCGGCAGGGATAGTCGGTCCCGGACGGACCGACCCGACCAGCCGTTGACCGTTAGAGACACGCCTTCTGACGGTCAGCGGGCTGCTAACGACAGCCGCGTCGCAGGCGATCGGCGGTCCAGCCGGTTGACCTCGATGACGAGGACGTCGACGTCGGCGAGGCGGCGGGTGATACCGGCTCCGTAACTGCCGGTGCTCACGATCCCGACCTCGGTCACGTCTCCGCGCGTCCGCATCGAACGAGTGAACGCGCCGTAGCCAGCGCGGGTGCTGTAGAACCTCGGAGTGCCCAGGACGTTCCCCGCGCTCGTCCAGAACGGCCGCGACGTGCAGGTCCTTGTGGGTGTCGATGCCGACGACCCGCAGCGGCGGGCGGTGTCCGCGTACGACTTCACGTGTTGCTCTGGGTGCGGGCTGTCGTGTAGGTAGGTCTTCGGCGAGTTGAGCTTCTCCTTGCCGGGTTGGGTGGGTCACCCTCCGGTTCGTCCACCGCCAAGTAGACGAGCCCGGTGAATGACCCCTGCATGATTCTCAGTCCGGAGGACTGGATGAACATCCGTCGTTTCCGCGTGTTGCACGACACCGGTTCCAGCTATGCCGAGATCGCGCGTGAGTGCGGGGTTGATCCGCGCACCGTGAAGAAGTACCTGGAGGCTGACGCTGGTGTCGCTCCGCCGCGGGCGCCGTCCCGAGCGGGCTGCCAGCCGCAGGTGATCACGCCGTTCGCGGCCCTGATCGAGGCGTGGCTGTGAGCCGACGTGTCGCTCAAGGGCAGTGTCATCTACGAGCGGCTGGTCGTTGACCACGGCTTCACCGGCCACTACCAGCGGGTGAAGATGCACCTCGCGACGGTCCGGCCGCTTATTGAGGATGATCTGTTCGACACCGACGACAACGCCGTGAGGGGGCTGCACCGCCGGTTCGAGGTCGTCGCCGGCGCGCAGGCACAGGTCGACTGGGGCGAGGAAGGCGACGTGCTCGCCGGGGTCGGGATCGAGCGGACGTACTCGTTCCACATGACACTGTCCTACTCGCGGGACCCGTTCACCTGCTTCACGTCCTCGATGGACCTGGCGACGTTTTGGGACTGCCATCGCCGGGCGTTCGCGCACTTCGGTGGGGTCCCGGGCTCGATCGTCTACGACCGCACCAAGACAGTCATCACGCGGCACGTCGCACCGGGCAAGGCCGTCCCGCTGCACCCCGAGGCCGCGGCGTTCGCGGAGCACTACGGCTTCGTCATCGACCCGCTGGCGGCCTACCGGCCGACCGGGAAGGGCCGGGTCGAGCGGCAGGTGCTGATCGTGCGGGAGCACGTCCTGGCCGGCCGCGCCTTCACCTGTCTCGCCGAGCTCGACGGGACGTTCGCGCGCTGGCTGCTGATCCGGCGCGGGCAGGTGCACCGCACCCAAGCAGAGGTGATCAGCGTCCGTGGTGACCGGGACCGGGCGGCCCTGGGCCCGCTGCCCGAGCTGCCGTATCTGGTCACCGACCGGGTGGTGGCGTATCTGCGTGGGCTGCTCGCACCGTTGGAGCGCAAGAACGGCCGGACGCTGGCGGAGTTGGCCGGTGAGTCCAGCCCGGATGGGATGCAACGGCTGTTGGCGACGGCGGACTGGAACCCCGACCGGGTTCGTGATGACCTGCGCGACTACGTGGTGGAGCATCTGGGCGA
>JAABUT010003537.1_pt1 | contig 13287 bp, 13 predicted proteins | sample 5559281 | NCBI WGS metagenome assembly JAABUT01 (sample SAMN10711880, study PRJNA513359) | rock metagenome | isolation source: Antarctica rocks | place: Antarctica: Victoria Land, Ricker Hills nord | collected 2016-01-04
TAAAATATTCATTGAGTTTATTGCATCAAATAAGATGATGACAAAGTTCAATATTATTTCAGATTTAAGAAAATTCTGACTGTAATTTAAATTCATGCTCTCAGATGTAGTAGTTGAATCTTACATAGTAAGCAAGACAGTTAATTCAAAGAGACTTAACTGTCATCACTTACTTGAAAAGATGTAGCGCATCTAGTCTTGAAGAGGCTAGGTTTCAACTACTACGTCTGAGATTCTGAGACAAACTCAGATGTGTAACAGCATCTTACGTAGTAAGCAAGGCAGCTGACTCGAAGGGGCTTAGCTATCGCGACTTACCCGAAATAGATTAGTGCAAGCTAGTCTCAAAGGGGCTAGCTACTGTTACATGTCTGAGGTCCTGAGGCAATTGCGGCGTCGACGGGAACGTAGAACTAGTTCGTTTTATGTAATTAACTCTAGCGCTGCCCAAGACGAGACTTCAACTTGAATGTGAAAAACGCAATTCAGATCTTGCAATTCACAATCAAGAAGCTATGTTAACCCTCAATCTAGCCTTATACTTCCAGATCACAATATCCCAACTCGACTTGACATGGCTCTCATCAATCGTGCGCATGTTTGTCCAATCGTCAGCCATCTTCTTCGTCTGCTTCTTCTCATCGTCCCAATTCTCAATAATGAAAATACACCGCTCCAAGTTCTTTCGATACAGCCAGTCATCCGCAGCCACATCAAGTCTCTGCTTTGCGATGCGGAGTGCATGAGCCCGATCAGTTGCGTCTTTGTGTGCGCCCTTTTTGACGAGGTTTTTGACGGCCTGAACGTTACCCTTGTACACAGCGATGTCGAGGGCGCTTGCGTTGGGGAAGATACCGTCGGAGCGGTAATTGAGCTGCCAGGGTTCGCGAGCATAGTTTGCTAGGATAGTGAGGAATGTGCCCAAGACCTCTATTTTCATGCCATGCGAGCGTGGCATGGAAAGTGCGGCGGCGAGCTGCAGTACACTGATTTGTTTCTGTTGATTGACTATAAAGGAGTCTTGGTGAAAGACCTCTTTCTGTCCGCAGTACTTCATGAGGTACTTCAGCGAGCCTAGATTCACGGCGTTGATGCAGAGGCCAAGGACGTTGAAACCTTCCTTATTAGTAACCAGGGGTTTAGCGCCTTTCCTCATGAGGAGGTCTGCTAAGTCCCACTTGCGTTCAAGAATCGCATCCATCCAGGGCGTCATGCCGTCTTCGTCGCGGACGCCGACTCCTGCACCAAAGTCAATGAGTCGAGGCGCGAATATAGTGGCTGCAAGGTTGTGGTCTGGAATCCTAGCGCAAAGATGGAGGAGGGTCTTTCCCCGCTCAAATGTACCGGTCGCATGGACACCGTAGTCAAGTAGACCGTGAAAAAGCTCGATATTGTGGCTTAAGACACTGTCACGTAGAATCTTGTTCATTTGAGACGGATCAATCTGACAGCGCCCGATGAAGTCTAGCTGGACATCGGTGTTCATGCGGCCGTAGTCTGATTTGAGACTCGAATGAATTGCTGGCAGAAGCAGGTTGTTGAATTCCGCAGAGCCACTGAAGAGGTCGTTCCATTGCTTCAATAATAACAGAGTATCTGTGCCAGCAGTCTTCCAGTGCTCTTGATGGCGAGTCATCCTTGTGAAGCGGCTCTCGCCACCAGCTGCTGCCTCGATCAGTCTGCCGATGTGGCCAAGGACTTGCGCTGGGCGAATATTCTCGAGTAAGAGGCGCAGATGAGAAATCAGGTGGAGGCTTGCCGCAAATGAAAGGGCATCGTCTCCATCTCTCGTCATCATCATAGGGTCTGCGCCTAGTTTGATTAAAATCTTGGAATGCTCTCTCTGATCTCCATAGACAGACCACATCAATGGGGTCCCTCCGACCGTATGTCCGCGTTTGGCTTGAGAGTTGACATCCGCGCCGGCTTTGATGAGTTGTCGTCCCAGCTTCTCAGTTTCGGCAATATCCCATATGGACAAGAAATGAAGTGGCGATACACCATCTTCAGAAGTGCCAGGTTTCGCTGACTGTGACAACAAGTCTTGCAGGACGTCGTATCGGCAATTCTCAGCTGCGCTGAGAAAACTCCAGGGAGTACTAGCGACAACATGGTCGATCGGCTTGGCAGCTGAAATAAGCGAGTCACCGCGGACCTCAGCCTGTTCCATTGCATGCTCAATGGGAAATTCTGACACCCATGAAGAGCTGAGTTCAGCATCACCTTGGGGCCCTGGCCTAAGCGTTGCCATCTTCTTTCCTGTATCTAATGCTCTAGACATCTTGGGTAAGGCTTCTTCCGCTTTGCGTGAGCCCTTCTCCGCCGCAAAGGTAAGCCACTTCATGCATTCTTCAGCATGAACGGGAACACCAAATCCGTTGGCATAGCAGATTGCTAGCTGGTACGCAGCAGCACTTTGCCTTTCCTTCGGATTCTTTCCCAGCCGTCTTGTCTTGCCTTCGGCGTAGTCTTTGAATCCAGACGCGAGAAGTTCCAGGACGACAGGGCTAGCTTTATCAAATTCGGAATGCCATTTCTCAATGTCTAGTAGGTTGGCATCGAATTGCAGCGGCATACGAGAGGGTTGTACCGGATGCCTTGGCTCAAACCATTGATCCTCTGTTAGAAGCTGAATGATCCTGGCAAAGCTGCGCTCCCGTTGCGAGGGATCGTTCACTAAGGTTATGCTAACAACTTCACAAAGCATCTCCAGCTGGATCCGAGTGAACTTTCCTGACAACGCAAGAGAGTCGCACACGTGCTTCACAAGGCCATTTTCCTCTTTCAGGCGAGCCACTGTGTCATTTCGCTTCATTCGCCTTTGCTTTGGGGTCTCGTCTTCCGAATACGATATCAAATTCGACTCTTCCAACATGCTAAAAGGGTCGCCATCAAGAAAAAGCCTCCATAGTAGCATGCCAAAGGAATAAACGTCTGTTCGTTTCGCGTCTTCCACCTCAAAGAAATGCCCCCGGGAGCATTCTGGTGCTTGCCACGGTCGACTTCCGCCAAGCAAGACGCCTGTCTCACTCTCCGGATGACGCAAAACGCCGAAGTCAGTCAGCTTGCAAGACAGATTGAAGCCTATGATTCCTGTCAGGTTGATAGCAATACTTTCGAGTGCGCTTACCTCGAGCTGCTCCAGTCTTCGCTTGAGCGTCCTTCAACTGGACATCATCTCTCTCAAATACTAGGATGTTCTCGCACTTAACATCACCGTGTACAATATCTAATCAGGAGTCAGTCATCCAGCAGCTTCGAGAAGACAACTTCACAGAAAACAAGGATCTCTGTGTGGTCAGCTAAGTGTAAATATATTCTCAAAATGAATAGAATCAGGTTCCGATTACGAGTCTCGATTTAATACAATGTAAGTAGTTCAAAGATAATAAAGTGATTGGAGGGCGGATTAGTATCCTGGCCATTACTTACCGCAACGGTGAAGAATCTCAATTCCATGAGCAATGTCAAGACATAAAACCATTTTATCTTCAAACTTTAATGGCCGATCTTCTTTTCTCGCTGTCTCCAAGACCTCGGCCAAGTTTCCAAGTTCAGCACATTCCGGTATGAGGACAGGGATTGCGCTCAGAGCCTCTGGTGGTCCCTCGGTCTCGAAGCCAACTCCAAGAAGCTTGACAATGTTTGGGTGAGCGCGTAGAGGCGGATGATGCATCGTGACGAGCTCATTGAAAATCACAGGTAGACGGCCGACCACAGTATTGGAATTAGGATCGGCTCGTTTGAGAGCCACCACCATGCCTTCAGGGAAGACCTTGCCCGTGACGGGATCGACATACGTTTCGGGTACCACGGCGCCATTGACAAGAAAACTGGCCCCATGGCCGAGGACAGTACGAATATCGGGCTTCGTAACCGGTAGGATAGGAATGTTCTCAGTCTTGACATATGATAGGAACGATATCAGATCATCTTGCAAAACTGTCGTAGAAGTCGATCGTATGGCCACATGCTGCGATGCTCCGGCGACTACGGAGCTCTTGCGCCTTGAAGAAATAGACGAGAAGGGAAAGGTGGTCGAGTAGACTTCGAAAGGTGGCTCGAAGTCATCCATGGGTGGCAAATTCCGATTGTCTCAGAGCTACGAAATCGTCAACAACAAAAAGATAAAAGGCCACGAATAGGTGAGTACTGAAAGCATGGTGGATATTGATCGGCGCTCTCATAAGGCGGCTTGAGCGTTTCACTGCATTGCCAGCTCAGAGAGTGTGGCAGTGCTCGAGGCTGGGTCCTTCTCTGCTGCAGTATACTTTCATCAACCCCGAATACTCATGCACGCTCCGGACGTGCTCGAATGAAGGGCTGGGGGGCGCCATTGGGCTATGTTCAAGCGTTGTGGAGGGTGAAGTGCGGGGTCTGCAGCAGCCCATTATCTTGCTATCGCTCTACCGCGACTGCTCAATTCCTTGTCCTCAGATTCTCTTTGCGCCTCCGTTTCCATTATGCCATAGGCTTACATTTCGACGCTACCGCTTCGAAACATTGAGTCCAAGCTACTGACAAGACTAGCCTCGCGAGGCTCTCTTGTTGATAGAGGCCTTTATAAGACGGCTGCGCAACCTGTAGGTGCCCGTCTTTTGTTCTGCCTCGTGGACCAAGGCTGAAGTTCATCCACCGTAGGAATTGCGCAAATGAAAAATTCCTCCGTGTGAGCACGGCCAGCAGTCATACAGAGATACGTTTGCTAGAATGGATGGTGTCAGCACTGGTTTGGGGATTGTAGCGGCCGTAATTCAGATATATGGCGCTGTTACGACAGCTTATAATGTATGTCTTGATGTTAGAGAGTTTCCGAAGTCTTATCATGAATTCCGCATGGGGCTGGTCATAGAGAAGAAGAAATTGGAACTATGGGCAATTGCTGCACTTTCAGAGAACGAACAGCAGCGAATAAAACAGTCATCGAAAGACTGGGCGCTATGGAAGATATTCGAAGCGGTTTTCGCAAAGATGCTAGAAGCATTCGAGGAGAGCCACCAGACAATGGAGAAACTCGGGAATCACACAGGGTTACCTACACAGCAAGATGGTTTAGAAGGTATGTGAGAGCTCAGACGATTCAAATCCGAGACGAACTGACGTGATTATGAAGACTGGGAACTGCTTGAAAGCTTGTCGTTTGTGACCAAGGAGCCACCGAAACGAAAATTCATGGGTATTATCCGAACGGGGAAATTCGTTATGAGGGATAAAGCTAGGATCAAGGCTTTGATTAAGAAGCTGGGGTCTTGGAATGAAAGTCTCCACCAAATGTCTTCAAGGTCGGAGCAGGAGAAGTCTCGCCGTCGCCTCAGAGTATTACTTTCCACAGGAGACGTGGCTGAATTGCAGTGTCTAGAAGCTGCGGCAGCCATGTTTCATCATCCGGATCTCCAGAGAATGGCTAATGCAAGAAGCATCATCGAGCAAGCAAACTGCCTTGACCCTCCAGGGAGTCTTGGTGATTTAGCAGGCGCGCCGGCCAGCCCAAGCTCCGAGTTTCGTCTTAATATCCATCAGCTCAAATGGCAAGATACGCCATACAAAACAGACCGACCCCGGGCAATGGCCACATTCCACGACACACCCGTCATTGTTGATTGGCGTACCTGCTCAGACGATACTTGGCGGCGTCAACATCCAGAAGCCTTCCACCAACGTACCGAAAAGCTCGCCCAGATCCTGAACAGCAACCTACGCCCGTTAAATCTTTCGGTCCTTCACTGTGTCGGCTACCTCGAGAGAAATAGCAACGTTACTGGCTACGCTTTTCGACTCCCTGAAGACGCCGAGCCCGACCAAAAACCAATCCACCTAGAAGAGCTCATGAAGAGCTGCAAGAAAGCGGATGACATCCCAGGCCTGGAGGAGCGCTTTGAGCTTGCAAAGGCCCTCGTCTCTACTATCTTCGAGATTCATAATCTAGGCTGGATGCACAAGAACATCCTACCCAAGAACATTCTTTTCTGGCCTAAAGCCGATTGTAAAAACGAATGGGACATTAGCAAGCCTTACCTAATGGGCTTCGACATTGCGCGGCCCAACCAGCCAGGCGAAGTTACGGAGAAACCGCCACCGCAAGCCGAGGAGGACATTTACCGACACCCCTATTACAAAGGCGAGAAGCCTCGTACTTTTCAGCCCAGCTTCGACATGTTTAGGTACGGCTCCTTGCTCGCGCACCATCCGACGGACATCGTTGGGATGCTCGCCACGTGTTCAACATTGAGTATCCGTTGCTTTCCGTCACTTTTTGGGGTAAAAGAAATCCTGCTGACACAATTGCAAAAGTATTGGAGTCATCCTCTACGAAATCGGTCGCTGGCGACGCGTTACAGTCCCTGAAATACCGAGCCGCGCTGACACCGGGGGACGTCCAACACTAGTCAAAATCCTCTCAGATCCACAATACATAGAGACACTTCTCGATGATGGCTCGATACGAGACCTCAAACGCCACACCGGAGCAAGGTATCGAGACGCTGTCATCGCCTGCTTGAGGAAAGACTTCGACGCAGTATTGGAGCAACAGCCGCCGCCGCAGGAAGCAGACAAGAGGCAGAAACAGCTGCAGAGTTATTTAGATCAGGTTCAGCGAAGGGTTGTGGATACGATTTTTGTTTGTAACGCATGAGGGTCGAACTTGCATTGTTTAAATTGCTTATGCTAAGAGCGAACCTGGTAAAAGTTAACGACGTGTCTCATGTAGGGAGGTTACTTGCTGCGTGCTGTTACCTAATAATTAACAACGAAAATAATAAAAGTATTATTACACTGACGAAATATTAGTAATAACGAAATATGAAATAGTTAAATTAATTTACGACTTCTTTTTTAAATATAAATTAAATTAAATACAAACGTATGTTATTTTCAGAACAAATTAAATAACGTAACTAAATAGCTTATCAAACTCTGATACTTAAGTTTAATTCGAGATCACAAGAGCTCTTTACTTTAAAATCTCTAATACTACAGATTCTTACATTACTCTCAACTTGAAAAGCCATGTCAAAGTCTACTGCGGCGTCTGACTATGAAGGGTCTTCGATTCCTAAGCTCACTGAAGAAAACTACAGCGAGTGGCTGATTGATATACGGGCTCTTCTACGCCGTAACAAGCTATGGGATTCTACACAGGCAGAGATTCCGGAGGCGAAAGAAGGCCAGCTGCAAGAAGCTGCAGATTTGATGACGCCTACCATCTCTAGTAACATCAAGAAACAGCTGTCCGAAGAAGATTTCAACAATGGCTACTTGATGTTAGAGAAGCTCGGCATCCTACTGCAGACTGATGAGACAACGTCTGAATTGGATATCACTGAATTGACTGCAGAGGCTCTGGTTGATTTGAAGATTCCAAAAGATCTCCAGATCTCGCCAGATGGATTTCATTGTGTATATTCATTATATCCCGCTTCTAAGAAACACGAGCATGAAGTCTCTTCAATATGGATCGCCGACATTAGGAACGATTGTTCAGCTAGGCCACTGCCATGTGGCCCTTTCAAAGACGAGCAACCAAAATGGTCTCCTGATGGGAAACATGTAGCGTTCGTTTCCGATAGAGCTAAACATGGAGAATCTTCAGCGATCTATCTGGTCCCTAATACCAGTGGGGAACCTGTCGCCATTACCAAAGCCAAGAATAAGAAGAAGATATCGACTTTTAGCTGGAACCCGAACGGAAAAGACATTGCTTTTCTAAGCCCAGATGAGAAGACCGCGGAAAGAGAAGCGAAAGAGAAGAGAAAAGACGACGCAAAAGTCTATGCCGAAGGCTGGGAGTACAACCGGCTTCGATGCGTCGACGTAGAGTCAGGTAAAGTAACCACACTCTTTGGAGAAGACCACCATGTCAGTCATTTTGCTTGGAAGCACGACTCGACCGAGATCGCATATGTCGTGCAGGAGACTCCAGATAAAAACTCAGCTGCGTACCATGGAGTCACATTTGCTCGAATGTCTATAGCAACCAGGAAGACCTCTCTCATCTGCGTATTTCCCGGCCCGATCAGCCATCTATGCTGGTGGTCCAAGACAACTCCAGAGACACCGTGGGTTCCCCCACCTGGATACTTGTACTTCTTAGCGGGTATGAGCCCGGACAAGGCCAATACTTCCAAAGTGCTTTATTACGTCCATCTAAAAGAAGGAGCATGGAGACTAAGCGGCGGGGGTACTACGAGTTGTCTATCTGATCTACGTCTGTCGCCCATAGGCATAAGCGTTCAGATCTTGCATGACCTCGAGGATCAAGTTGCTCACTGGTTACTGCCGCTTGGTCACTGGGAGCCGCTGCTGCACGAAGACAAAGCCAAGGTCTCGACATGGGACGTTCTGAAGCCGATCAACAAAGATCCGATTCTCGTCTACGCGACCAGCTCCGCCGACAATCCAACCTAATATCTACTCCTCCGTCGGATTCAAGGTTGGAAACGAACGCCATCAACTCTCTCTCCACGGAGGCGCAATCGCAACGCTTAAAATCGTCAGTCCGAGACCTTCCACACCACAGCAGACGACGGAACCACCATCGACGGCATGCTGTTCCTGCCCACGAAATCGGTCGAGAAGCCCTATCCCACCGTTGTTGGCCTCCACGGTGGTCCCTACTCTCGTATCAACGACAGCTTCGACTTTCCATCCTACAACTGGGGCCCCTGGCTCGTCGCAGCCGGCTACGCAGTGCTATGCCCGAACTACCGCGGCGGAAGCTCCCACGGTGAAAATTTCGCCAGCGACGCTCGCGGCGGTATGGGACGGAACGACTACGCCGACGTCGTCGCCATTCTCAGAACCGCCATAGAGCGTGGCATCGTCGACCCCGACCGAGTCTCCATCTGCGGCTGGTCGCAGGGCGGCTTCCTAAGCTACCTCGCCGTCACCCGCCCAGACTTCCGTTTCCGAGCCGCCATCTGCGGCGCCGGCGTCACCGACTGGGATATGCTGACCATGACGTCCGACCTGCCCTTCTTCGAAGCCGAGCTGTCAGGAGGTGCGCCGTGGGTGATGGGCGCCGAGTGGACCAAGGCCCGACACGGCAGTCCGGTCTGGCATATGAAAGATGTGAAGACGCCGGTTCTGATTCTGCATGGGGAGAAGGATGAGATCGTACCCATTACACAGGGGATCGCATTCCATCGTGGGTGCTTGTACTATGACATTCCGTGTGAGATGGTGGTTTATCCAAGGGAGCCGCATTATGTGATGGAGAGGGAGCATCGGCTGGATATGTTGAGGAGGATTAGGCGATTTTTGGCGGAGCATATGAAATGATTCCCGTTGGTGGCTGCAGGTCTGTAGGAAGACTTCTCGGTAGAAGAGTAAAATACATTAGCAAGACACTGGCACTACGATAAGCACCACAAAAATCCAGAAACTAACACCTAAAAGGGCCTCTAACGATCACATCTATAAACAAGTTAACATCTTTTTCATAAATGCTAAACCCTAGACATTAGATAAAGGCCCTGGAAATGATTACTATCCCAAATGGGTAATGGTTTTCGGGGCAGGAAACCATTAAATTTTGTGAGGGAATTAAGCGAGAATTCCCGGGCAGGGGGCTGAAAACCATTGATATCCTAGGCTGAAAACCATTTAATTCCCCTGACCGATTTTCTTCAAAATTTCACACATTGCTCCTCTAAGTCTGGTGTATCTCCGATCTCAATGCGGAGCTTAACAACATGGATCTGAATTTATAAAAAAATGCGCAAGATTTGGGATTTAGCGGCTTTCAGGAGCGGCGGCCGCTTTCGAGTGCGCCCGAACATCAAAACTTTGAAAGTTGCCCGATCGCATTCAACCATTATATTATTCATCATTGCAATGATGGAGTCGATTACGTATTTAGAAGATTATGGCATTGTCGTATGTAAGCAGTGTATGCATGCGATATGACCATCGCAAGTCAAGGCGCATTTCCAGAGCCCAAACCATCGATGGGTTATCCAGCGCGTGCGGGATTTGATGGCCGCCATGGACGAAGCATCATCGGATTTGATCCAGTATTTCATGGAGTTTGAGGTGCCCAATTATGTTGATAGTGCAGTGCCGAAGCTGAAGATTTGCACGGATGATTTAATATGTCAGTTGAAGCCAGAAAATTGTCAGTACATATGTCGGGTTAACAAGAACATGCGAACGCATTGTCAGCGGAAGCATGGATGGAAACAACAGACGCAACGTGAACGTTCAAGCAAAAGCCGCCACATCAGGCAGCAAAGGAGCGATGCACCCGAGCCATGGAAGATCGTCGTGTGCCAGCGATTTTTCGTTCAGGAACATGAGTCGCAGTATGTTGAAGTGAGGGGAGAAACCGAGGTTGCAGATGTTGACGAGCGTGATCAAACGTCAGCATGGGGTTTGGTCAGAAAAGAGATGAATAAGGTCATTAACATGATCAAAGAGAAGAAGCAATGAGTGATTCAGAAAGGTGAGGTCAATGAGGTTAATTCATGGTTGAAGAGAGTCGAATGACATACGTATTTGATGAGTTTAGATCGAGAAGAATTGATCGCATCAGTGAATAATCCGAATTCAGAGACAGAACTCATCGCCACGATCATTTGAAACATCATGAATAGTTTGATTCAGCATTGTCAGCAATCGATAGTGTCTTGAATCAACGTGTTTGTTCGCATGAAGATCATTCGTATTGAGAAGCATCAGACTCGATATCAGTCATTGCAGTCATATATGAATGTCAAAGAATTGAGCAATTATAGTTGATCATGAAAGCAGATATTGATGTTCATTATTCAAATCAAGAAAGCGCATGATTGAATTAATTCAAAGTATTGATTCAATAAGATGCAACGAGACATGTGAAAGTGATTGTTCAGAGTTGCAAAAAAGATGATAAAAGAGAAGAATGAGAAGAATTTCAATGAGAAAGATGTGAAATCAATCAAGAAAAGCAGTCAAAGCAGCAAAGATTTCAATGAAGATGAGAATTCAATGTTGACAACAATTCAAAAAACATGTTTGAATTTTTGTTTAACATTGTTGAATGATCACATCACATGTAAAAAGTATGACAGCTTATTGATATATACATTAATGAGTTTGAGAATTAAAGATAATGAGTGAATGAATGTAAGCAATTATTCACTTATATTGTTCATTATAATTAAGATCAGTCAATTTATGATGATTCAATATTGAAATTTAAATCTATGAGAATCAAAGTTCATCAGAGAATAAACATGAATATTACTATTAATTCTTTAAAGACTTTACATAAGTCACAAAGAATGTTAGAATTTAAGTTTACAAAAATCAGAGTTTCATTAAAGAATGTCACTGTTAACTTTAAATTTACAAGAATCAGAGTTTCATCAATGAACATCATCATTGACTTTAAATCTATAAAAACTAAAATCTCATCAAAGAATAATATTCTTCAACGTTACTGTTAATTTTAAATCTATAAGAATTAAAGTTTCATTGAAAAACATCATCATCAACTTTAAATTTATAAAAACTAAAATTTCATCAAAGAATGTTAACTTTAATTTATTTAAAAGAATTAAAGTTTTATCAGAAAATGATTATCTTGATATTGATGAGTTTATTCAATGCATGTGTAATATACATTCAAAGCAGTTCAAAAAGACTTAAATGATAGTACTATGCAAATTGAAGAAGAGTGATTATACTAATTCAAAGACATATCAACTTATTGCTTTGCTTGATATCATGAAAAAAGCTTTGAAGTTAATCATGATTAAAAGACTGAGCAATATAGTTGAGATTTATCACATGCTATTTAATGCTTAAATGAAAGCAAGATGCAAGTGATTTATGATCTTAACATTAAATTTACTAGTAGATCAGATTTACATGATATGAGACTGCAAAATCAAATATATAATGTTCATGCTAAGTTTAAATGCTGTCAAAGCATTTAATTAAGTCTTGCATGTTAAACTTCTGCATACTTTGAAAATGAAAAAAATTTCTGACTACATAGTTGAATGAGCATGCAGCTTTTTTAAAAATCAAGAAACATTGCTGAGATTTAATAAATAAATGAGTGACATGTGCAAAATAAATGCAGACATATCACAGAAATTTCTCATTTTCTTGATTTTCTTTCTATTTTTCAATGCAAGTTTAATTAAGAAGTGTAAAGTATTGAAAATTAAAATTGAAGTGCTTAACTTCGTGAATGATATTAACATTCTAGCATATGATAAATTCATTAAAGAAATTTGCAAAACATTGAGTAAAATGCATGATGTTTATGTAAAATGAGTTTGCACTCATGATGCAACATTTACATCAGAAAAGTATAAATTTACACACTTCATCAAAAAATCAAAAAGATTTGACATGATGATTAGCATATAAATAGAAAGCTCAATTATTAAGCTGAAATCAGATATGCAAGTTTTGAAAGTACAACTGAACATGAAATTGCAATGAGATGCGCATTTTCATCAAATCAAAGTGAATCACATCATATGAATGCTAGCACTTAGTCAACTTGAAGTCTTTACATGAAAAGCAATCTTCACAAAAGCAAAACAAATATACTTAACAGTAATAAGATCAGAAATTGCATTCAAAGCATCAGTTTAACATCAATGAGAAAAAAAGAAAGAATTGTCAAACAAAGAATGCAAACTTAAAACATTACAGAATCAGACTTTGCATCACATCACAAAAATAATCAAAAGAATAAGCATCAAGACTCTGAAAGCAAAGATGTACATAAGTTTACTGCATGTTCATCTGAATATGCTGCAGAATAAAATCACATTATGCAGTTGAATCAACAATCATATGCAGAAAATCAGATAAATATGCAAATTGATATACATTCATTTGATAAATATTAATTGCATCATCTTTTGCTTTTTTATCATCAAGAAAGTGATGCTTCTGAATAACTTAATTCAAGAAAATGCAAAAATACAGTCAAGATGCAAGTAATTAACTTTCGCTGCAATGATTTCAACTAGTGATAGCATCGCAATAACGTAATATCACAAAAGTCAATGAAAGTAATGATGAAAAAAATATAGAAAATGCATTGCAGATGTTTACATCATCTTGACACAAAGATTGTATTTGTTTAATAAAATGATAAAGATGCAAAATGATTTTCAAAAGATTAAAAGTGTTAGAAATCAGCATAAAGCAAGTCAATATGAGTGTCATTTAACTAGAAGATAAATGCTAAGAAAGAAAGATAGCTACAGAAAAGAAGCTGATTATATATATGTGTTTCTCAGTTGACGCTAGACTCAATAAAGACTAGTCAAGATGACGAAG
>JAABUT010003538.1_pt1 | contig 13287 bp, 13 predicted proteins | sample 5559281 | NCBI WGS metagenome assembly JAABUT01 (sample SAMN10711880, study PRJNA513359) | rock metagenome | isolation source: Antarctica rocks | place: Antarctica: Victoria Land, Ricker Hills nord | collected 2016-01-04
GTCGTAGTCGGGTGCGGTCGGAACAGAATGTGGAACAGCTGCTTGCGTCATCACTGGGACCCTCCGGGCTTTGCTCACCGGCGGACATTCTAGGCTATCCGCCGCCAGCCCTCATGGCATCTGTTGGTGCGCTCGCACATGAACGCTGGCCAAGATGGTTTCCGCGACACGGGTTCCAAACAACAGGGCGGCCTCATAGAGGGCCACTGGGCCTGACGGAGTGTCCCGCGTCTTGGATCGATCGATCACACCATTTGCTTTTCATCTTGCAAGTTCTGGCATCAGCTCAGCACGGTTGCAGTTCAGGTGCTCCCCGTGTCTGGCCGATCTCTAGGCCGCGCCGGCCAAGGCGGCGGGCGCAGGCGTTGCGGTGTAGGCCTCTCCTGTCAGCATCAGCTTCCAGGCGATGCGCGCCATCTTGTTGGCCAGCGCCACGGCAGCCAGCTTCGGCGACTTGCGCTTGAGCAGCGCGCCCAGCCAAGGCGACGCCTTTCCGCTGCGCCGAGTGTGCTGGATCACAGCGGTTGCTCCGACGACCAGCACGCTGCGCAGCCCCTCGTCGCCGGCTCGCGTGATGACGCCGAGCCTCACCTTGCCTGCGGTCGAGTGATCCCTGGGTGTCAAGCCGATCCAGGCCGCGAACTGCCGGCCGGATCGGAACAGCTCGGGTGCGGGGGTCTTCATCGTCAGCAGCATCGCGCCGATCGGGCCAACGCCCGGGATCTTGGCAAGGCGCCGGCTGCACTCGTCGGCCCGGTGCCGGGCCATGAGCTGGGCATCGACCTCGTCGATCTGTGACTGCAGCTGCTCGTATTCTTTGGCCTGAGCAGCAAACAGCTCCCGAGCCAAGGCGGGCAGGCTTTCATCGGCCTGGATGCGCTCGAGCAGCGGAACCAAGTGGGCCATTCCCTTGGCGGCGGTGAGGCCGAACTCGGCGGCATAGCCGCGGATGGCATTGGCCAGCTGCGTGCGGTTGCGGATCAGCCGATCGCGCACGCTGGTCAGCATCAAGGCCGCCTGTTGCTCAGCCGACTTTACCGGCACGAAGCGCATCGTCGGCCGGCTCATCGCCTCGCACAGTGCTTCGGCGTCGGCCGCATCGTTCTTGCCGCGCTTGACGTAGGGTTTGACCAGCTGAGGCGGGATCATCTTCACCGTATGCCCGAACGAGTGCAGCAGCCGTGCCCAATGATGGCTCGCACCGCAGGCTTCAATGGCGATCACCGTCGGCGCAAGCTTCTCGAAGAAGGTCACCATCTCCTTGCGTCGCAGCTTCCTGCGCAGAACCACTTCCTCAGCGACGTTCACCCCGTGAAGCTGAAAAACATGCTTCGACGTATCCATTCCAATTCGGCTAATCTGGTCCACGGACGGTCTCCTCTGTTTGAGATCAACACCGACCTCATTCTGGCACACCCGATGCCGCCGGGGGCCGTCCACACCAACAGCAGGGCAGCCAGTGCGAGTGGCCCTGGCCGGTCATTAGCTCGCGCGGGCTACCGACGCGACGGCGCCGAGCGCTGCCGCACCATGACGCTCGCCGTCGACGAGTTTATCCGTCGCTTTCTGCTGCACGTCCTGCCGAAGGGGTTCCACCGCATCCGCCACTATGGCCTGCTCGCCAGCGCCGAGCGCAGGACCAACGTCGGGCGCGCCCGCGAACTGCTCGCAGCGCCGCCGGTGCTGGACGCGGCCGAGCCGGTCGAGGCGTCCGATCACCGGCCGCCCTGTCCGTGTTGCGGCGGGCGCATGGTCATCCTCGAGACGTTCGAGCGCTGGACCCAACCACGAGCGCCGCCGCGGCCGACATGCTCAGCCGCAAGGAGCTCGCCGTGACCTGGCACGGCATGTCGAGCCTGGCAATCGCAGCCCTGCTGCGGTCAACGATCTTCTGCGGCCCTCTTGCGCCGGAACGGCCAGCAAGCGGTCGTCTCAAGCCTCGGCACTTGCCGATACAGGTCCTCTCGCATGTACCAGCATGCCACACGGGTCACTCGGCACCCCCGTTCGAGCCCTCGATGCCGACAGTCCCAACTCGGCTCGCCCGCTAAAACCCCATACAGACCGCTACCGGCCCGCGGGTTCGTTCTTCGGAGACTTTCGTACGCCTTCGGCGTCCGAAACTCTTTACGAAATCAGCCGGTTAGGAGCCGGGACGCCATGCCCGGAAGCGGACGTTCATCGTTCGGGCAGCACGGCCTCGCTGCCTCATCTGACGAGTTACGGGTGATCACTGTTGGAGTAGCTTGCCGCGCCTCGACCTAGAGGTTTTGGGGCTTGAACGCATCGAATCGGCTGATCGAGGCACCTGCGACCATGAACTCTCCGTTCCCGCGGTAGTGGAGGGTTTGCGGGTTCTTCGGTGATGAGGCGACGTGCGCCTTCACCACCTCCCAAATGAAGAGGCCACGGCTGTCGACTAGGCTGTCATCGCTGAGGCGGCACTCAAAATTGGCGTAGCATTCCTTGACGAGTGGCGCGCGGACCATCTCCGCGGCAATCGGCGTGAGGCCGAACTCCGCAAACTTATCCAGCTCCGCGCCGGTGCTATTCCCGATACCGACGACCTGTTCGATGAGTTCCAGGGTTGGGACATTGATCACGCATTCCTTCGCGTGGCGGATCATCTCGAAGCTGTGATTGCCCTCCCAGATGTAGCAGCCGAAGAGAGCTGGCGAGAACTGCATCATCATGTGCCAGCCCATCGTCATGATGTCCGTCTTTCCACACCACGCCGAGCTGACGAGCACGACCGGGCCGGTCTCCAAATGACGACGGATGTCGGGCAAAGGGTAGTCGTGCTTCTTGTAAGTGACCATAATTTAGCTCCGCTCTATGTGTCGGTTGACCCATCTTGAGGCAACGGGAACGGCGTCCAGGGAAGGTCCATGGCGAACCATTCCCGCTGCGATGGTTCTCTCGTTGCCGACTGGCAGATCCTAGACGACACCCCGAGGCAGCCTCTCTCGCACTTTTGCTTCGCCTATCGGCGTATTGCTCGAATAGGTCAGAGCCTGCGGGTTCGCTACGATGCGCGATAGTCGGTCGGTGAAACGCCAACTTCGCGACGGAAGACCTGTGCGAAATGGCTCGGGCTGGAATATCCCACGTCAAGCGCGATCGCGATCATGCTGCGTTCGGTCTGGCGTAACAAACGCCGCGCCTCTCTCATGCGGACGCGGATGAAGTACTGCGACGGCGCTAGGCCAGTGGCCCTCTTAAACAGGCGGCTGAAATGGAAGGTGCTCATTCCCGCTTCGACGGCCATTCGTCCCAGCCTGAACTCCTCGCTGAGATGCGTCTCCATGAGGTCGATTACCCGGCGCAGTCGTATGGCCGGAAGCACGCCATGCACCGCCTGTAAGGCGTCCACGTCCCTGTAGTGGCGAACGAGATGCACTGCCAGGCTTTGAGCGATTCCCATGACGAAAAGAGCGCTCGGGGCATGTCGGGCTGTAATCTCAATACGAAACTGTTGGAGTAACAGAGAGAGGATTGAGTCTTTCTGCCCAGAAATCTCCTTGAACCCGACGCGGCCTTGTGCTTCGCCCCTCATCTCTCTGGCAGCGCGGTCGATCACGGGCAGGCTCAAATACAAATGCATGACCTCGAACGGGTCAGGCTCTTCGGCTTTCCAGCGCAACTCATAGGGGACGGCGGAGTTGGTGAGGAAGAAGTCGCCGACCTCAACCTTGTTTGCATTCCAAGGGCCGTTCAGCTCTCGCTCCTCGACGGTGGCACGCCCCGACACAATCCAGACGATAAGCGGCTCTGCCACGACAGGGACAAGAAGACTTTCTTGTTGGCGCTGACGCAAGAAGATTTGAACCAGCACGTCACGACAGGCGAGACCGCCACCATTTGCTAGCAGCCGTCCCGGTATATGCCGCTCAAGCGTTTCGACTGAGGTTCGTTCGGTGGCGGCCAAGAGCACTCACTAGATCGCTGCCCGATCGGTCGCGGCTGCAATGAGCCGACCGCGCCGCCAAGGGCGTCTTCGTAGCAAGACTCCGACAGATGGCGCAAGGGTTCGAGCGACAGGCACGGGGCTAAGTCGCAGTCTGTTCTCGTGGCGAGTGGCGGCAATCGCCCTTTCAGGACAAGACCCGCCGGGAAACCACGAAACAAATTGCAAAGGCATTTAGCATGACCGAAATCACCTCAACAGTGAACGAAGTCGCAGGCAAAGTCGCTATCGTGACAGGAGCGGCAAGCGGGATCGGACAGGGAATAGCAGAGTTGCTTCACGCCCGCGGCGCCAAGGTCGTTGCCGAGGACATTAACCCTGACGTGGAAAAGCTGACGCGTCCAGGGCTCGTGTCACTCGTCGCCGATGTCACGATAGACGGTTCAGCCGAGGCCGCCGTCGCGCTCGCGATCGAGACGTTCGGTAAGCTCGATATCCTGGTAAACAACGCAGGCCGAATCCTGTACAAGCCGCTGGTCGAGATGACCCGGGAGGAATGGACCTGGCAGATGGACACAAACGTCACCGGGGCCTTTCTCCATTCACGCGAAGCGATGAAGGTGATGATCCCTAACAAGAGGGGGGCGATCGTGAACATCGCCTCCTATGCTTCGTTTCAGGCATTCAAGGGCATCGCTGCTTATACCGCATCGAAGGGCGCGATCGCGCAGATGACTCGCACGCTCGCCTTGGAGGCAATCGAGGACGGCATTCGCGTGAACGCCATCGGCGTCGGCGATGTCGTAACCAACCTGCTGAACCATTTCAGGAAGGATGGGCGGGAATTCTTGGCAGAGCATGGCAAGACCGCGCCGATCGGCCGAGCCGCCACGGTCGAGGAGATTGCGGAGATCGTGGTTTTCCTTGCGTCCGACCGGGCCAGCTTCGTGATCGGCGCTGTGTGGATGGCGGATGGCGGCATGAGCGTGTCCGTGGGCTAATCCCATAAACGCGGAGGACCCGGAGCGACGAAGGGCATCGTTAGACGGCTATCCGCCCCGCCTCGGAGACTCAGCGCATTCAGCCGATGCTTGAAGCGGATGTACCGCGTGGTTTACGGCTTCGCCTGACATAGTAGGAAGAAAGTTGACTGTCTGATTCCGTGTGCTGAACGCGACAGCAGATAATCGAGTTATAGGTGTCTCGCCTGGCCGAACGCCCGACCAGCGGACGCCGGTGGAGGCCGGCTTGAGCCAGCGCCGGCGGCGTGTAAGGCGCGGGCGGTGGTTCGACGCCGGTTCTGAGCACCACCATCGCGGCAATCCGATCCCGCATCGATCCTGCCGCTGAGGGTTCCACAACTTGCCGGTAGCAGGCGAGTGGGTGTTGCAGTGCTACGTCTGCTCAGACCTATCATCTTCTCCGAAGCGGACCAGCTGCTTTCCACCATCAGCGATCGTTGGAGAATTCTGAACCAGGCAAGGCTGGGAAGTATGAGATCCCGCCTCTTGGATGGCCGAGGCGTTCGGGGTCACGCCGGAGGCGGTGCGGCACTGGCGGGGGTGGTTCAGCGAGCGCGGGGTGGACGCCTTGCGTGCGAGCTTGGCGCCCGGGCCGTCGCCCTCCAAGGGCGAGCGGGCGCTTGCGGTTGCAAGCGCGTTGCTGCGCCAACCCGTCGAGGATCGCACCAACTGGACCTTGCCGCGCCTGCGGGCCGAAATTGAGCGGCAGACCGGGATGGGCATCTCGGCGGGGCGCTTGAGCGTACTGTTGAAAAGGGGGGTTCAACTGGCGCCGCCCCCGGCACGTTCTGACCGGGCGACAAGACACGCAGGCGGTGGACCGCATGGGCGTGAGGCTGCGCTTGCGCCAGGCCCAGGCTGACGCGGGCGACATCGTGCTGCTATATGCCGACGAGAGCGAGGCGCTGACGCACCCTTACCTGGCCCACGCCTGGGCGGAGTGGGGCACCGAGTTGCGGGTGAATGCGCCGGGCCAGTCGAAGAAGGTTGCCTTGATGGGCGCCCTCGACGCGACCACGGGCGAACTGGTGGTCAGCACGTCGCCTACCAAGGTCAGCGCCGACTTCATCGCCTTCCTGCGCCGGCTGGATTGGCGGTATGGCCCCAAGCCCCGGCTGCGAACGCCTGCCCGTGGTGCTGGTGCTGGACAACGGCCCCGTCCACACCAGCAAGGCCAGCCGGGCGGCGCTGGCCGAGCGGCCCTGGATCACAGTCGAGTGGCTGCCGCGGTATGCGCCGGAGTTGAACGATATCGAGCGCTCCTGGTGCGACCTCAAGCGGCACCACCTGGCCCATCAAACGTTCAAGGACACGACCGACCTGAACAGCGCCATCCACACCGCCGTCAAGAAGCTCAACAAAAAACGCATGGTGCCCTATCTGTGCGACAACCCAAAAAAGGCTGCTTAGTGTGCGCCATAATCCTGATGGTGGCGATGCCGGCGTGGATCCGGCGAAACGACCACGTCACCGCCGCGCCACGTTGATTGGGCACTGTCAACTTGTTACGCTAAAGTCGCGTTCAAGCACCTGCTGTGTGGATCGGCGTAGGGCCTCGACACCGATCGGCGTCGCAAGTGCCTGAGCGGCCCTCACTTTGAGGGGTCCCGAGACGATGCCGAGCGACACTGAGGCGAACTCTCGGCTCTGCCGCCACCGGCCCCCCGGTTAGAGGGCGTCGGCGAGCGGGTGGCCGTCGAACAGGTCGCCGAACTCGAGGTATTCGCCGAGCACGTCGAAGCTCCGGTGCCGGCCGAGCCGCTTCAGCTGCGTGGGGTGGGCGCCGCGCTGCATTCCGGTGGTGAGCGCGCCGCGCTTAAGGCTGTGGCCGCCGAACTCACGCCCTGCGAAGCCCGCGGCCCCGGCGCGGGCCTGCACGATGCGCGCGACCGACCGGGGCGTCAGCGCCTCCGGCCCGATCGCCGGGGCCGGCGGCGGGCCGTCCGGGGCGGCCTGGGGCGGGACCCAGATCCGGCGGAACACCGGCCCGCCGGCAATCGCCGCCGCCTCCAGCCAGCGGCCGAGGGCGCGTACCGGGCAGAGCTCCGTCTTGCCGTAGGGCAGGGGCACGAGCACCGCGCCGGTCTGGGCGCCCTTACTACGCGGGAGCGTCAGCTCGTAGCCCCGGTCGGTTCGCTGGAGGTCGCCCAGCTGGATGGCGGCGAGCTCCGAGCGGCGGAGCGCGCCGACGAAGCCCACCAGCAGCAGGGCGCGGTCGCGCCGGCCACGCAGGTCGTCGGGGATGGGCGCCAGCAGCTCGCGCAGCACGGCCAGCGTCGCCGCCCGCTTCTTGCGGGGATTGGGCGCGGCACGGCGGATACCGGCCATGGTCTCCGACACCTCGGCGGTGTCGGTGGGCGAGGGCAGCCCTGCGACCCGGTGCAAGAATCGGATGGCGGCGGCGCGCAGCTTGAGCGTGCTGCCGGCCTGGCCACGGTCGCGCCCGTCGGCCAGGAACGCCGCGACGTCGCGGGCGGCGGCGGGCAGGGCAAGGAGTCCGTGCTTGCCGCACCAGCTGCACCATGCACGCACCGCCGAGCGGTAGGCGGCGCGGGTGTTATCGGCCTTGGCGCGGCTGCGGTAGGCGCGGGCGGAGTCCCGGGCCGCAGCTAGGGTGCCGTCGTTCTCCGGCATGGCGGCGGCGGCCACGCCGTCGAACCAGGCCCGTATCAACGCGGGCGCTGCACCGACAGGCGCATCCACAGCAGGAGGTACGATCCCCTCGTGGTCCGGTGCGGGCTTGGGCTGTTTGGCGGATGGTGTCGGTTTCAGAAGACGGCTGCGGTGACGGTCAGAAGACATCTGCGGTGGCGGGCCACTGCTTGCCGGCTGGGCGGCTCTTGTGAGCCTGCTACGGCGTCCCGCTGGCAGGGTGAGCCTCGGGCTGCTGGAACCGGCGGGCTGCTGGAGTGCCTCGCTGGGTCACCTTGTGGTCGGGCAGCCTGCCACCGCAGGCGCCTTCTGGTGAGGCGTTACCCTGCTGCAGGTGTCTTTTAGTCAGGCCGATGTTCAGAAGACCTCACCAGCGCGTTGATTTCTGACATTCGCCAGTGCAGCGGTCTTCCGAAACTGACATCTGGCGCCCGAGCGCCGGATACGGCGCCTGGCCCAGCATGAACAAGTTTGGGCGCTCTACCGCCAGCAATGGTCAGGGGGAGAAGAGCTGCGCAGGAAGGCTGGGTTGAACAGCTTGGACTGGTAGCGCGCGCCGCCGTCGCACAGGATCGTCACCTACCGTGCCGACCAGGCTTGGCCAGGACGACGTGGCCGGTGGCCGTCTTCGGCAGGGCATCAGCCTGCAAGGTGGTGCTCATGCCGCCTCCGCCGGCCAGGGTGCCGCGTCATGCCTGCGTGGGAACATCGCGGCGTGGCCGTGCAGGCCGCCCCGCAGCGTCAGAGTCCGAGCTTGCCCGCGCTGCCTGACGCTCCGTCCGTCTTGATCGTCATTACGATGCAGGTCGCGGTGCCGTGCGCGCAAAGCTTGCCGTCCCTGTCCGTCAGCCAGCCCTCGGAGGCGACGATGCGCGAACCGGCATGGATCACCTTGCCCCGTGCAGAGACCGGGCCGGATTCCTCCGTCATGGGCCGGAGGTAAGTCACCTTCAGATCGACCGTCGCGAAGCCGGTGCCTGGCGGCAGCGTCGTCTGCACCGCGAGCGCAATAGCCGCGTCGAGCATCGTCGCGGCATATCCGCCATGCACATTGCCGAACGGGTTGTAGTGGTCCTCGGTCGGAGCCCCGCTCAGGACGACCTCGCCGAACTCGGCGGATTGACCGCTCATCGCCATGGTCCGTCCGATCCCGCGCCCGAAACTGCCGGCTGCAAACGTGCGCTGGACCAGTTCCAGACCCGAGAGGGGTTCTGGACGCTCGGCTCCCGGGGCGGCGCTCATATGACGCTGCCTTCGCGCCTGTGTTGCGAACCAGCGGGCGTGAACAGCGCCGGGCGGACCACGACTGGCTTCAACGACGGCTCGGCCAGGGCCTCGGCCGCGTCGTCCCACTGGATGATCCTGCTCGTCACGCGCTCCGGATGCACGTGGCCGCACCGCAGCAGCTTGAGCACCCGCGGGATGTGTGGTCGGACGCTCGGGATCCCCGCCGAGAAGGTCGCGTCGCGCACGTAGAGCTCCCACAACGGCATCGGCGTGTCCTGGAAGAAGATGGCCAGGCCGGACAGGTGGCCGCCCGGCGATAGGCACTGGATCGCAAGCCTCATCTCGGCCACGTCGCGCGTTGCGTTGATGACGACCGGGAAGCGCCAGAAGAGGCTGGGATCAACCACCTCGTGCACGATGGCGCCAAGGGACTTCGCCATCGTGCGACGGGACGCGTCGGGGTCAACATAGTCAACGCTCTCGGCCCCCGCAGCAAGGGCGAGCTGGACGGCATACATCCCAAGGCTTCCCACGCCGCCATGGACCAGGACCTTGGCGCCCGGGTGCCTCGCCAGGCCTTTGCTGACCCCGATCCATGCGTCGGTGAGGTTGTCGCTCACGCTGACGGCGGCAGCCGGGTCAACACCATCCGGAACCGGCACGAGCATGGCGTCGGCGAACGGCACCAGCGCGAGGTCGGAGAACAGGCCGCCCCAGTGGCCGCCGATCGGGATTCCGAAGCAGGCATAACGGCCGACGGCCTCGCAACTCGCCGTAATGCCGGCACGGCATCGATCGCACTCGCCGCAGAAGAAGTGCCAAGGTACGACCACCACGTCCCCTGGCTTGACGGAGCGGACGGAGCTGCCGATGTCCACGACCTCCGCCACGCACTCGTGCCCGATGGCGAAGGGCGGCTCGAACGGCGACCTCCCGGCGATGATGCGCTGGTCAAGGTCGCAGGTCGTCGACGCGATTGGCCTTACGATGGCCTGCCGCCCGCCGGCGATGACCGGGCCGGGCACGTCATGCCACGCCAGCCGGCGTGCCCCCTCGAAGGTCAGCGCCTTCAAGGGCGCACACCCCTGCAAGTCCTCCAGCAAGAAGGCAGCGCGCCCAACGCGCTGCCCGTGCCTGCTCCCTGGTGCAAGGGGCTTGTGCAGGGCTGGGCGGGAAGCGCAAGCGCGATGCTGCAGGGGGCGTTCACTGCGCCGCCAGTGCGGTCGAGTACGGCGGCTCCGGCAGACGCCGGCCGCCGCGCACCGTCTGCGACGCCGGGGTTTCGAACACGGCAACCTCGATCGAGTCCTCGTCCGTGCCGACCGCCCCGTGCCAGGCCGCCGACACGCGCAGCGCCAACTCTGCCTTCAGCGCCTCCGGGCGGCCTGCGCGGATGTAGCAGAGGATCAACGCGTCACCCGACGGACGGCCCGCCGTCCAGACCTGGTCGGGATCGGGTTGGCGTAGGACCACGCTGATAAGCTCCAGGTCGGAACCGATCACGTCGTGCACGGCGGACGTAATGGCTCCTGCGACGCTTTCCCGTGTGGACGGGTCGAGCGGCCTGGCGCATTCGCAAACCATGATCGGCATCGCGGCCTCCTTCTACCTTGCTTTCCCTGGGTCGCCGGGCGCACCGTGGCTGCAAAGAATGTTACATGAAGGATAACCGCGTTGGGGCAGGATAGCGTTCGCCAACCGGCCACGCCGTTCGCGAGAATGACATCACCCGGCACTTTCCGGGAGGTTGGCGCCCCGCTTGTCCGCCGGACGAACGTCAGCAGTCCGCACGTCAGCGTCGAGTGGATGAGGCGGCGGGGCGGTGGGCCGGTCACCTGGCACTACCGCCAGGACCGCCATGCCGTATTCTGGTTCGAAAATGGCATCCGGTCCTGCACCGGCGCGGTCAACGGCAGCAAATTCCGGCAATCCCTGGCTGGCGGCACGAGGCTCGGCTTCGTGGCCGCCGGCGCCACCGTCGACGCCGTGTTCGACGTGCCCGCCGATTGCAGCTACCTCGTCGCCTCGTTCGACCCGGCCCCTATGCTCCTGGATGACGAAGAGTGCTCGCGGCTCGGGACCCCCGCCTCCCAGGTCGGGTTCGCGGATCCTGGCCTGACCCACGCCGTCGGCCGTCTCCGGCAGGAACTCGTTCACACCGACGCAGTGTCCCGCCTCATGGTCGAGAGCTGGGCCGCCCAGGCATGGGCACTGCTCCACCGCCGGGCCACCGCCGCGGACGGCGGCGGTTTCAGCCCAGCGACATTGAAGAAGGTGCTCGACCGGATGCGGGACAGGATCGCCGATGACGTCTCCTTGGCGGATCTGGCGGACCTTGTCGGGCTCGGTCCCCGGCAGTTCTGCCGACGTTTCCGGAGCTCCACCGGGTCCACGCCAGGCAGGGTGATGGACGGGATGCGCCTGGACCTCGCGGCTGCCCTCTTGACCACGACGCGCCGGTCCGTCACCGAGATCGCGCTGGATTGCGGCTTCAGCCAGCCTCAGCATCTGGCAACCGCGTTCAAGCGCCGCTACGGCACGACGCCAGGCGGGTTTCGGATGGCCACCGCCTGATGCGGCCCCCAAGCGCCAGGCGCTGAAACCACCTTCACGGCGTCGGCGGACAAGCCTGCCCTGGCAGCATCACCGGGGCTGGCACTGTCGTGCTAGCCCCGGCTGGCGAGTGCAGGTGCAGGACGGACATCATCCGCCGCACCTCCTCTGCCTGTTCTGCTGCATTGAACAGACCAGCTTCAACTGCCATCAAGAATATCGGACCACCAGCGGATATCGACCAGAGTGGGGCAGTGCCGTCACGGGCTGGCTTCCGTCGGAATCACCGGCCAGAATGGACCGGCATCACCGGCTGACTTGCGTCGGAATACGCATTCTAAGCTGACGCTGAGCCGAGCACGACCGGCCTCAGCTTTTCCTCGGCCCATTGGTGGAAGCTGGTCGCGCCGACGATAGCGGTCGAACGCGGAGCCACGTTGTCCATGCCTTCGTTCTTGGCTCGCAGCATATCGACGTAGCCTTGCGCGAAAGCGTCGGTCAGGCCCCGCCCCATCAGTTGCGCCTTGAAGGCGTCGAACGGAACCTGCTGGTAGCGGACCTCGCGGCCGATCACTTCCGAGATGATCGCCGCAAGTTCGCTGTACGACAGCTCCTCGGGCCCAAGCACCGGCACGTCCTTCTGCCCCGTCCAGGACCGGTCCGTTAATAGTTGGGCAGCAGCGGCGCCCGTGTCGCGCGTGGCGGTGTGCGGCAGCTTCTTGTCGGGATCGATTGGACCGAACATCTGGCCCTGGCGGATCGCGGCGACTTGCTGGAGCGCATTGTCCATGAAAGCCGGCAAGGCGAGCCCACGCACGGCCACGCCTGTCGTGCACAGCAAATCGATCATGTGGATCGAGCCGGTCGCGTTCCCGGCCTTCTGCCAATCGGTGTTGCGGCCGAGTGTGGTAGCGGCGACGATGTGCCCGACGCCGTGGCGGCGCATCGCCTCGGCCCCGGGACGGGTGAAATCAACCGTGGCAGCGGCGGGGGTCTTCGAAGGAGTGGGCGGGCAAAGCCAGAACGCAGCATCCGTGCCCTGGAAAGCGCGATCGACCACGGCTGGGTCGCCGTGCGAGCCCTCGACAATTTCAACCCGGTCGCGAACTGTTTCTGGCAGCTTGGCCGGGTCGCGCACGATCACACGCAAGGCTTCGCCTGCGTCGAGCAGGTGCTGGACCACGTGACGGCCGATATTGCCGGTCGGCGTCGTGACAACGATCATAGTGCAACCTTCTGGTAAACGACGGCATAGGTGGGCAGAGAACGACGCACTATCCACACGCGATCGTCGCTACTTTCTTCGCCATCGTCCGGGAAAATAATGGACCCGCTCTCCGACGTACTCGCGCTTCTGAAGCCACAGAGCTACCTGACCGCCGGCCTTGACGCGGGTGGGAACTGGGCCATCCGGTTCGACAACCGGGCCAGTACGATCAAGTGCTACGCGGTGTTGGGAGGTACCTGCTGGTTGAAGGTGGACGGTGTGGGCGATCAGATGCGCCTGGGCGCAGGTGATTGTTTCATGCTGCCGAATGGCCGTTCGTTCATCTTGGCCAGCGACCTACTGCTCGTCCCTGTTCCGGCGCATGACGTGTTGATGAATACGCCGCTGGGCGGCGTGGTCGTGCACAATGGCGGGGGTGATGTGATGTTTGCGGGCGCCCGTTTCGAAGTGAACGGGCGCAAGGCGGAAGCGCTGCTCGGGACGCTGCCGCCAGTCGTGTACCTTCAGGCGGCGGAGGATCAGGCGACGCTGCGCTGGGCGATCGAGCGGATGATGGCGGAGATGCACGATGGCAAGCCCGGCGCTTCGCTTGCCGCGCACCATCTGGCTCACCTGATGCTGCTCCAGGTGCTCCGGCTCTATCTGTCGCGACATGTGGGCGAGCAGGTGGGCTGGTTTTACGCGCTTGCGGACCCACA
>JAABUT010003541.1_pt1 | contig 13282 bp, 9 predicted proteins | sample 5559281 | NCBI WGS metagenome assembly JAABUT01 (sample SAMN10711880, study PRJNA513359) | rock metagenome | isolation source: Antarctica rocks | place: Antarctica: Victoria Land, Ricker Hills nord | collected 2016-01-04
AAAATCACTCGAAGCAGTTTCGCCTAGCATCAACTCTAAATCGACGTTCAGTCTGAAATCAGCTTTCAGTTCAATTAACATATTCATGATAGAGACAGTTGCATATAGAATGTTAGTCAAATGATCAGATGTAAAGATCTTTGCTGTTATCATCTTGAAAATCGATCGACTCATAACTACAGTTGAAAACAAGTCTGAAGAAGTGAATCTGCATGAGCTTTTTCACGCTGAAGCTCTCGAGCAAGTCAAGATCAAGCTTTTCTCTGAATATCACGACTATCTAGACATCTTCAATCGAGCAATGATCAATCAACTATCATTGCATCGTTTCTATGATCACAAAATTGAGTTGATCGATGAAGAAACGTTCTTGTGAAGCAGACTATATCAGATGTTTCATCACAAGCTTCAGAAGATAAAGAAGTATCTGATTGAACATCTGAACAAAGAGTTCATTTTCTTCAGTTTTACATTATACGTCTCGCTCATCTTGTTTGCTGAAAAGAAAGACGAAAGTCTGCGTTTCTGCATCGATTACAGAAAGCTCAATGCTTTGATCAAACGAAATCGCTACTCTTTGTCATTGATAGACGAGACTCTCGCTCGTATACAAGAAAGCAAGTATTTGACTCGATTGAACATCATTGTCGCGTTCAACAAGCTATGCATGCACTCAAATAGTGAAGATTTGACTATCTTCATTATCTTCTTCGACTCATACAAATATCATGTAATGCTCTTCAAATTAATCAACGAATCAATGTTTTATCAACACTATATAAATGACGTGTTGTTTGAATATCTACATCAGTTTTGTCAGATTTATCTAGATGACATTATCATTTACAGCAAGATCTTGAAGAAACACAAGCGACATGTACGATTGATTTTGAATAGACTACGAGAAGCTGATCTACAGATAGACATCGATAAATGCAAGTTTCATGTTCAGAAAACCATCTTTTTAGAACTTTTGATGTCAATCGAGAAACTTAAGATAAATTCACGAAAGATGCAAGCAGTCGTTGATTGATCTACACTCAATAATCTCACTCAGATGCAGTTCTTCATTGACTTCTGCAACTTCTATCAACGCTTCATCAAGAACTTTTCAAAGATTGTTTGTTCAATGATTTGACTCACTCAAAAGAAGATCATATTTGAATGAAATGAAGTCTGTCAGATCATCTTCGATCATATGAAGAGATGTATGATTGAGACTTCTATACTACGTCACTTTGATCAAACTCATGAGACTATTCTTGAAATTAACTCATTCAACTACGTCAACGATGAAGTTCTGTCTCAATATGATGACGAAGATGTTCTACATTCGATTGTCTTCTATAGCAAAAACATGTCTTTTGCTGAATGCAACTACGAGATATATGATAAAGAACTTCTGATCATCATTTGAGCATTTGAACACTGATGATTCAAACTGAAGCTAACTGACATTTCTATCAAGATGTTCATCGATCATCAAGCGCTCACCTCATTGATGAAAGATAAAGAGCTGAGCAGACGTCAGATGCGCTGAGTTCAGAAGCTAGCTGACTTCAACTTCAAGATAATGTATCAATCTGACAAACAGAACATTAAGATCAATGCATTAACTCGTTGAGCTGACTTTATGTCTAGAGATTTCAACGATGAACGCGTTTGATATCAAAGAACTACTATTTTGACATCGAATCAAATGAAGATCGCTGATCTAGAGAAGAATAATGATCAATCAATTTATAAACAGATTCTTGAGACTAATGAAATCGACGAGAATTGTACGCTACTTCGCGAAGCAATAGCAAGAGACGAGACACAATATGAAGATATCAAATTGAAGAATTGTTGAACTCAGAATGAAATCTTGTATCATGATAGTCAGCTATGAGTCTCGTTCAACGAGCTTCTACAAATGAATCTGATTCGTAAGATACATGATCAATCGTCGATTGATCATTCTGAAATTCTTAGAACAGTGAAGATCATAAAGCGAAATTACTATTGATCTTCTATGCGGAAAATGATAGATCGATATATTCAAAACTGCTATGTATATCAACGTTCAAAGACATCAAGAAATAAATTAAATGACTTGCTTCAATCTCTATCTATATCTGAACAGCGATGGCAAGATATAACAATGAACTTCATTATTGATCTATCTGATTCATACGATTACAACGTTATTCTGACTGTCATCTGCAAATTATCAAAAGAAAGACATTATATCTCTTGCATTACTGATGATGAAGATATCACAGCTGAAAAGACAGCTGAAATGCTGATTCAATGAGTATATTTAACTCATGATCTATCAAGCTTCATAGTATCTGATCGAGGTTCGCAATTCATCTCTATACTATGAAAGTTTCTTTGCAAACGGCTGAACATTTCTCTTCGATTGTTCATCGTCTATCATTCTCAGATCGACGATCAAAGCGAACGAGTCAATCAGAACGTCAAGCGATATCTTTGATTCTTCTGTTCATATATGCAGAATGACTGATCTAAGTGACTACTCATGATCGAGTTTGTCAACAATAACATCTTGTCATCAGTCATCTTCTTGATCTTCTTCTTCATGAACAAGAACTTTCATTCTCGTATGAGCTTCGACTCTGACATCATCGAGTATGAAAGCACTCACGAACGCTTGCAGATTGATCGAGTCAAGAATATATCTGAACAAATGAACAAGACTTTGATCTTCGCTCGTGAAGCTCTGATCAAAACACGAGAACAAATGATGAATCAAGCTAATAAGCATAGAAAGAAGATCAATTATGAGATCAAATCAAAGATGTTTCTGAACGAACGAAACATTGTTACAGCGAAATCTTTCAAAAAATTGAATGACAAGATGCTCGACTCATTTCAGATCACTGCATCTGTTGACTCATTTTATAAGTTGAAACTATCAGAGACTATGTGTATACATGATGTATTTCATTCAAAACTTCTTCGTTCTGTCGTCGATGACTCTCTATCTGATCAAAAGAATGAATCTTCGAGATCAATAGTGATAAACGATGAAGACGAATGAAAAATCGATGATATACTGAACTTTCGACACTATAGAAGACGACTTCAATATCGAGTCAAATAAAAGAGCTATGACAACGATCTCAACTAATATAACGCTGACGACGACGAATTTATGAACGCTCAAGAGATGATTGATGACTTTCATATCAAATATTTAAGAAAAGCGCACTAAGAAACAACATTCATGCAAACATGAATAGTCAAGAAAAGAGAATAATGTTACGATTCTAGTCTTCGTCTATTCTTCATCTAGTCTTCGCCTGGTTTCATTCTAATCAAGCCTAGCGAAAATTTGATCTAAAGATGATATCATTGAGACTCTGCATCATATGTGTAAAACGTCAACTCAATTGAGCCTAGCACAAAACTGAGAAACACACATATAAGAATCAAGTTCTTTTCTGTAGATACTTTTCTTTCTTAGCATTTATCTATTAGTTAAATGATACTTCTATGACTCGCTTTAGATCGATCTCTAACAAGAAGTGCTAAACAAGCTTCGTGAAGTCGACTTGTAGATAAACATTGACAAGTGCAAATTCAAGATTCAGAAAATCTCGTTTCTTGAACTACTGATATTCATCAATGATCTGCGAATGAATTCTAGAAAAGTAGATGTGATTCGAAGCTGAGAAGTGTCTCAATCATTGACTCATATGCAGATCTTCATTGACTTCTGCAACTTCTATTGATGATTCATAAAGAACTTCTTAAAGATTGTTCAACTTATGATAAAGCTGATTTGAAAAGATCATTTCTTTAAATGAACAGAGATCTGTCAGATGATCTTTGAAGAATTAAAGCAACAGATGACAACAGTCTTCATTCTGAAGCATTTCAACTCAATCAGAGAAGCTATTCTGAAAATGAACTTCTTGAACTACGTGAACGACGAAGTATTGTCTCAGTATGACGATGAAGACATTCTACATTCAATGATCTTTTACAGCAAGAACATGATTTTTGCAGAATGCAACTACGAGATTTATGACAAGAAACTGCTGATCATTATTCGCTGCTTGAAGCACTGATGCTCTGAATTGAAATGTACAGATATTTTGATCAAGATCTTCATCAATCATCTGAATTTGAAGTACTTCGTGATGATCAAAAAACTGATCAGACGACAGACTAGATGAGCTGAGAAGTTATCTGAATATAACTTCAAGATTATATATTAGTCGAGAAAACAGAATCTGAAAGTCGACGCGCTGATCAGAATGTCAGATGTCAAGTCAGTTGAAGCAAATGATGATTAAAAGCTATATCAGCATCAGATGCTATTGTCAGAAGACAGATTTAAACTGCAGTCAATAAAAGCTGATCAAGAAGATGATCAGAAAGCTGATCAAGATCTGACTCAGATCTTGCTCAGATCTGACTCAGATTTGAAACATGAATTGAACGCTAATGAAAATTCGATTGAAGAGATGATTTCTATTCAGAATCAAATTATAGTCGAAAATCGAACGAATCAACTGTGCTTTGATATTTGAATAGTCATGAAACAGAACAGAAGAACTTGTCAAGATATTGATCTAGACAATTGCAAAGTACTTGATGAAGTACTCTGAAAAGATGATAGACTATGAATTTCTCAGTCAATGATCACTTGATTGAAAAGAAAAGCATTTGATCTTTCAATCAATGATCATTCTGACATGAATCAAACGTTGAACTTGCTGAGACAATCATATTGCTGATCAAAGATGAGAATGATGATCAAGCATTACATTTGAAACTGTTACGTTTATCGTAGATCAAAAGCATCGAGAGATCAAATCAATAAACTGCTGAAGTCATTGCTCATATCAGAGCAGCGATGACAGAACATATCATTAGACTTCATTATCAATCTATCAGAAAGTGATGAAAACAACGCGATTCTGACAGTCATAGATCGATTGTCTAAGAAACGACATTATATATCATGTTGATCAGATGACGAAGAAATCTTCGCAGAATAAACAGTCAAGCTACTGTTGATATGAATCTTCAGAACTCATGAACTACTCAGATCAATAATGTTCGATTGTGATTCACAATTCATATCGATTATCTGAAAGTCTTTATGTCTGAGACTTGACATCAAGATAAAACTATTCACAGACTATCATTTGCAGATTGATGATCAAACAGAAAGAGCAAATCAGAATGTGAAATGATATCTACGAAGCTACTGCTTGTATATGCAAGATGATTGATTCATCTGATTATTCATGATTGAATTCGTCGATAACAATGCTATTTCGTCATCAATTGAACAGTTGATGTTCTTTCTTAATAAGAACTTTCACTCTCATATGAGCTTCGATTCGAACTCAATCAAATATGAGATCACTCGAGCTAGAATCAAAGCAGACAAAGCAAAGAATATATTCAAACACATGAAATAATCACTAGCATTGATCAAACAAGTCTTGACAAGAGTCAGAATCACAATGAAGAAACAGATTGACAAGCATTGAAAGAAAATGATTTACAAGATAAATGACATGATGTTTTTGAATTCTAGAAACATAATAATCTCACGATCATCAAAGAAGCTAGACGATAAAATGCTAGAACTCTTCAAGATTCTGATTGAGATCAAACATGTGTATCAACTGAAACTATCATCGACTATGAAGATACATTCGAAGTTCATATCAAATCTGCTGCAACTAGATTCAAAGAACTTTCTGAATGAACAATGAAATGAATCGTCTGACTTTATAGTGATCGACGACGAAGATGAATGAAAGATAAAGAACATACTGAACTTCAGACACTATGAACGAGATAAATGACTACAATATCATGTCAATTGAAAAGAATACGACGTCGATCTGCATTGATACAACGTCGATGAAAGTGAATTCAAAGAATGCTTGAAGATTGTAAATGACTTTCATGAATGATATTTGAACAAGTTAAGATAGAAATCAACTTAAGAAAGATTGATCAAACTGCAGCAATGAGAACATTGCTAGATGAAGAGAGAAGATAATGTTGCAATCATGCACTTTAAGTTAGTCTAACATAGATTGTGTCAGACTATCATAGACTAGTATAGAGCTGATGTTGACACGCTAGCAACCTAGCGTGTCTTCATGAGTAAAACTCACGACGTGTTGCATCTTCTTTCTTCTTCAGCTTTGAACTTCTAGTTAGAATACACTCATATAATTCGCTCTATGCAGACTCATAACAATATGTTTCATCTCTTTCAATGATCAAGCAAATGACGCTAATCTAAATCAAATAGATCGTGTGAGATGATCATGTACTGCAACACGTTGTTATTCTGTCATGCTAAGCATAAAATCTCGTCTTTGACTATCATGTGAGCACGTAAGTCTCAGTTTTTTGCTTTGATGAAGATAAGTCGAAGATGAAGTAGCTGATTTGAATATTCGCTGCTCAATTTAGCTGTATCACATGCATTAATTTCTTCTCTCTTTAAAGCTTTGAATAGCTTCACACTGCTGAAGAAGTTGTTCATAAAGACTACATAGTCATATGATTTGAGTAAGTCTTTGCATAGTTGTAAAATCACTCGTGAAGATGATGACAGTGTATCATTGCTCTTAATCTTCTTATTGTAGCTTAGCTGCTTAGTGTTACAAGCGTATCAAGACTGATTAGAGCTAGTCAACGATCTAGTCGAGATTTGATCTAGATTTGACTCAGGTTTGACTCAGATATGACTCAACATTCTTTTTCTTTCTCAACATTCTTTTCTTTCATCAACATCTTGTTCATCTACATCATCTTCTTTTCATATTACAAACACATTTCTTTCAAACCTAGCACAATCTCTGAACATTACATAAATAGAAGCTCTTGTATCAATCTTCTTCTGTATTCTTAATATTCAGTTATAGCTATTTCTAAAGATCAAGCACTATCAATTCTGATCTTCATTGATTGTATCATCTAGACATAATTCTGACATTATATTAAGAATTCGTTAATTACACGATACTGATCTCATTACTCATTCAACATACTCGTCTAGACAGAACAAGTCTAAAGAAATTCATTTATCTGATGATCGACGACAATTGAAAGACAGAACAACACTAGAAAATTGAATAGAATCAACGACAAGACTGTTTGAATTGCTAGACTACTTATCACTCATTAAGTATGCAAAGTTCATTCGATTACAAGAATCATGATAAAGAATCTTCGTTGATTGCTCAAGAATCAAATCGATTGATAGATTCAACGATAAAGAATCTTCGTTGTTTGCTAGAGAATCAATCAAATCACTCAATAAACAAATCTTATCTTCTTTGTTGAAGATTGAATCTCATCTCATACGTCTTTCTTCTTCAATCATCAAGCATCGTCATTCGTTTGATTCTCTTTCAAACAAATTTCATCATGTTTAGTCATTCATTTACTGAAGAGTGTTCTAAGAGATTTCGAACTCGTTTCTCTTAAAACTCTGATGCTGATTCATCGAAATCACGAACAAAATCATCAAGTGCTGCGTCATTCATTCATGAAGATGACGAATCATTCGCTGAAACAATAATACTTCTTGTGTTTTATGAAATCTGAAAGACTCAAAGTCTAGCTCTTGATAAAGAAACAGATCGACTCTACGAGTTAGATAAACAACAAGAAGACGAAATCAAAGAGTTGAAGACAAGACTTCAAACTAAAGAAAACACTTCTTCTGATTTCATCTACTTTGAGCGTTCTAGATCTCAAAAAATACCTGATTCTTCGCTGTTTACTAATGAAAAGAACTCTACTTGAGAGAACTGATATGAAAAAATTCAGAATAAACTAGAGATCAACGTCGATCTCTTTTCTAATGAACGAGTCAAATTGAGCTATGTACATTCTAGATTATTCGATGACGCAGCAGAGATCACTCAAGCTAGATGCAAACGTGATTGTGTCAATCTTTATAGAATTGTCAAAGATCTTTTGAAAGAGTTAGCTCAGTTGTTCGATGATTCGAATAAGAAAGTCAACTTTCGTAGAAAATACTACAACTTGATTCAAGAATCAAAGAAATTCAGCGAGTTTTATACTCAGTTTCAACGACTATCTTTCTATCTAGACTATCACGAAAAGCAACTGATTATTGATCTGAAAGATAAAATACATCTTCGTCTTCGATTTATTTGAATAGATCAACTAGTTCAACCTGATTTTCTAAAAGAAATTCATTTCTACCTGATTCATTTGAATAATGATCAGCGAGTCATTCGAGAGATCAAGAACAAGCTCAAACACGTCAATAACGTTTCAAAAACTATCTTTCATAGAGCGACTGTTGTCACTCAATCAGTCGATCATTCGAAGTCTGATCATCTAAAGTCGCGCGACGCGATTTTAACTAGCGTCAAAGAAGCAGACATTCTAGTTGAAAGCTGTTTTGTATGTCATAAATCAGGTTATAGCTCTAAGAAGTGTCTCGATCGATCTACTAGAATCAGTGCAGTGAACAAAGAATATGATCGCTTTGATTTTGATTCAAATTTCAATTCAAAAAACTAGTCATCTCTTCAAAAATCATTGAAGAGATAGAGATTATATCTTTGTGCAAACTAGACGAAATTCTATCAAAAGAGAATTACTTTGAAAAGTTGTTTCTAATTGATGTTCATCTCATCTCTCAGAAACGATCTTTCAGTCTTCGTTCTTTAATAGACAGTGATTCAGTCATCTACACAATCATACATTTCAATCTAGTCGATAAAGTATGCGAGAAACTGAGAATTCAATCTATATCACTGACAAAAGAGAAGCTAATAAGAGATTATGATGAGAAGATATCTAAGAAGACAATCACTCATAAAATTCTACTCAATCTCATCATCAAAAGTCATAAGAAATTGACTGTATCAATGTTGATAGCTGATATCGATCATCATGAAGTCATATTGAGTAAGTTCTGAATGAATAAAAACGAAATATTACTGAATATGCAAAACAACGTCATTGTTTTTTTGAATCAATTGAATACTTCTATTTCGATTTTTTCGATTTCGCTCAATTCAAAGCATTCAAGTTGATCGCGATCAACTTCGTTCTCTTCAATCACTCAGACTAAGATCTCTATGATGCTCAAACGATTTATTTCAATCACTGCTCAGAAAGAGTCATTCTCGATTCAAAGCATAGACGTCGCTTCATTTAAAACATTGTTGAATTGTTCAAAGAAGAACAAGATCGAAGTCTTTGCTCTATTCATGACGAACATCAATAGAAAAATCGCGTACAATACTCGATGCAATTTGAACACTTTAAATGTCTCTTCAATCAATGAAACGACTCAGAATTTAGAAGACATTAAAGCGAAGCTGCTCTTGAAATATCATGAGTTTCTAGATGTTTTTGATCGAGCTCAATTGAATAAACTATTCTCTCATCGCTTCTATGATCATAAAATCAAGCTCACTAGTGATTCAACGTTTTCTCGCTGTCAAGCATATTGAATGTTCTCTGTCAAACTTCTGAAAGTAAAGAAGTATCTGAACGAGAATCTGTCAAAGAGATTCATCACTCTCAGTCAGACTCTTTATTTCTCTTTGATTTTATTCGTTCTCAAAGCAAATGAAGATCTTCGATTCTGTGTGAACTATCAAAAGCTAAATGTCATTTTCAAAAGAAATAGATATTCTCTATCGTTGATAGATGAGATCATTGATAAAATAATGAGTTGCAAGCATCTGACTAGATTGAACATCATATCAGCGTTCAACAAACTTCAAATGCATCTCGATAGCGAGAATTACATCACTTTTATCACTGCTTTAGAAGCATATAAATATAAGATGCTATCATTTGAACTGACTAATGAATCGATCTTCTTTCAGCAATATATGAATGATGTTCTATGAAACTTTCTGAACGACTTTTGTCAAGTCTATCTAGATGACATTCTCATCTATAGCAAAACGAGAAAGAAACATAGAGATCACGTCAAACTAGTATTGAGATGACTGCGTGAAGCTGAACTGCAGATGAATATTTGAAAGTGCAAATTCAATGTAGAAGAGACTGTCTTTCTAGAAGTCATTGTATCTGAACTAGATCTTCATATGAACTTCAGCAAGATGACAGTCATAGTCAGCTGAATCACTTCAATCAATCTAAAAGAAATTCAAAGCTTCGTGAGATTTGTTAACTTCTATCGTCGTTTCATTAAGAACTTCTTGAAGTCAGTTAAATCATTCACTCAGCTGACTAGAAAGAACACGTCTTTTGTTTGAAATGAAATCTGTGTTCAAGCTTTTGACAATCTAAAGAAACAAGTCAGCTCAGTCTCAGTACTTCGTCACTTTGATCTTAAACGACAAGCTATTCTGAAGATTGATGCTTCAAACTATGTAAAAGGTGAAATACTATCTCAGTACGATGACAAGAAAGTTCTTCATTCGATGACTTTCTACAGCAAAAGCATGATTCTCGTTGAAATCAATTATCACATCTATGATAAGAAACTGCTAGTCATTATTCGATGCTTTGAACACTGATGATTTGAGCTGAAATGCACTGAACTATTCATTCAGATGTTCATCGATCATCAGACTTTGAAGATCTTCATGAAAAACAAACAGTTGAGTTGATGACAAGTCAACTATCTGAACATTTTATCGAAGTTCAACTTTCAGATCATCTTTAGATCAGGCAAAACAAACACTAAAGTCGATGCTTTAATCAGAATGTCTCTAGCAAACGTCTCTGAATTAACTCAGCGTCTTGAAGATTGTTTTCAGACTATTCTGATCTTTGATAGAGTCGATGTTCTATCTGTTGAATCAAAAGCAAATCTCTATCAATGAGTATGTATGATCAATCAAACAGATGAGTTTTGCAGTGAATATAGACAAGCTATGAACGAGAACAAACTCAAATTTCATATCACTAAACTGAAGAACTGCAAAATCATTGATGACATTCTATTTAGAAAAGATCTACTGTGAATTTCTGAGAACATGCACACGAAATTACTACAAGAAGTGCATGATCAATCTTCAATCTTTCATCTCGACAATAGATGAATCATTGATCTAGTTCAGCGTTTCTACTATTGATCAGATCATCGAGCTACTATTCGATGATACATTTGAAACTGTCATGCTTGTCAGCGAAGCAAAGTCTCTAAAGATAGCATCAATGAACTTCATCATTCTCTTTCGATTTCACAGAAACGCTGAAAAAATATAGCTATGAACTTCATCACTGAACTATCTCTGTCAGAAGACTATAACATCATTTGCATAATCATATGTCATCTCATCAAAGAACGTCACTATGTTTTCTGTCATTGAGAAGACGATGACATCTCAGTTGAAGAAATGATTTGAATCATGCTATGAAACGTCTATTGACTGCATGATCTATTCAGTTCTATTGTTTCAAACAGAGACTTTCAATTCATATCGACTATGTGAAAAAGTCTTTGCAAGCGACTGAGAATCACAGCTAGTTTATTCACAGTCTATCATTCTGAGATCGATGATCAATCGAAACGAGTCAATCAGAATGTCAAACGCGAACTTAGAATCTACTGCAATTACATGCAGAACGACTGAGTCAAATGAATATCTATGATGAAATTCAGCGACAATTTCAATATCTTCTCGATCACTTCAATAACTTTCTTCTACTTCAATAAAGAATTTCATTCTTGAATGAGTTTCAATTCAGATACGACTGACTACAAAACAACTCGTGAACGACTTGAAGCTAGAAAAGCAGACGATATTGTCATTTGAATGAAAGAGTTACTGAGCTTCGATCATCAACAATTGAAAAAGACGAAGCTGATCATCGAAGTTCAGATCAATAAACATAGACGAAACGTCACATATGAAGTAGATAACTGAGTTTGACTATCTTTCAGAAACGTCAAGACAACGAGATTCTGCAAAGATTTGAAAGACAAACAGCTAGATCTCTATCAAATCACTGCTAAAATGTTGAGATCGTGCCTAGAATCTAATCACACTGCAGCGAGGTAGTGCGTAGCTGAATAGAATGTTTGATCAATAGAGGTAGCTATAACTAGAATATTAAGAATACAGAAGAAATCAAAGAGGGTTCCGAGCTGTATCTATAGTAGGGCAAAACAAAGGGGGCGAAGCAGGTTTGCTCGGGTATCGGAAGCGCTAGGATAGAGTATCGGGGCTGGGGTTTTAACATAGGTCAAAACCCCTAGAGCTTATTGGCTAGGAAACCCTATCCAATCCCGACACACTCGTAACATTACCTCCTTCTCTTTAAAAGTCATGTCCCTATGACTTGTAGTGTAGTTCATAGCACTGACGTAGGGCCTTGATGCCTGCCTTCCTATCAACCTTTCTATTGATTCAAACCAACCCGCCAAATGCCTATTGTAGCAGGCTCACTATGTGGGATAGGGTGGCCATTGAAGCAGGCTCACTAGTCGACTTGCTCATCGAAGAGGTCGGCTATCGGCTTGCCCTTGAAGCAGGCTCACTAGTTGCACGTGGACGTGAGGTAGACCGGTCCACTGGTAGGTAGGGCGATGTGAGTAGGTAGATCATCGCATTGACAGCGCCTTTGTAGCAGGCTCACTAGCCGACTAGCTCATCGAAGAGGTCGGTTTGAATCGTGCCTTTGTAGCAGGCTCACTAGATTGACCTTGATCCGGATCGAGCCGAACCGAATTTGATGGCACAGATTGTTTTGACTCGACTGATCCCGAGCTTGGGGGGGGGGGTTGAACAGGTTGTTTTCACTCGTCTGCTTCACGAGAATGGGTTGATTCTCAAGCAATCCACGAAGGTTCTTTATCGTCGATCCTATTAATCGGGTGAACTGTGCCTACTTAATGAGCGGTAGGTCCTCTAGCAATCCAAACAGCCTCGCCGTTGATTCTATTGACCCCCTGATGTTGTTCTGTCTTTCGGTTGCGTCGATCACCAGGTAAACGGATTTCTTTAGACTCGTTCTGCCTAGACGAGTATCTTGAATGAATAATGAAACCGATATCGTGTGGTAAACGGATTCTTAATATAATGTTGGGACCGTGCCTAGAATCTAACCACACTGCAGCGAGGTAGTGCGTAGCTGGATAGAATGTTTGATCAATAGAGATAGCTATAACTAGAATATTAAGAATACAGAAGAAATCAAAGAGGGTTCCGAGCTGTATCTATAGTAGGGCAAAACAAAGGGGGCGAAGCAGGTTTGCTCGGGTATCGGAAGCGCTAGAATAGAGTATCGGGGCTGGGGTTTTAACATGAGTCAAAACCCC
>JAABUT010003546.1_pt1 | contig 13265 bp, 12 predicted proteins | sample 5559281 | NCBI WGS metagenome assembly JAABUT01 (sample SAMN10711880, study PRJNA513359) | rock metagenome | isolation source: Antarctica rocks | place: Antarctica: Victoria Land, Ricker Hills nord | collected 2016-01-04
CGGGGTCGACCACGACGAACCCTTTCAGGATCCGCCCAGCCCGTCGCATCAGCAACCCGCAACCAGCACCGAATCTTCGCGCACCATGGTGCGCCTCGAAAGACGGCGCAGTGTTGCTGACCTGCACAAACGTAGAACCGAAATCCGCGAAAATGCCTACCAACTGCGGAAGTCCGGCCTGGCGCAGCATGGCTGATGCGGCGGCCTCTCGCAGCGATTCACCCGCCCGGGTCAGAACCCCAGCCCACTCCGAGGCATCCGCCGGCGTGGCGAACGTCCGAGCCGGGAAGTCGTCCACCGACTGCCAGAATGGGCACCCCGACCGCGGCCCGCCCTCGAGCTGACCGCGCCGGATCGCTCGGTACAGATGCGAAAGTCACTCACCAGCTGTAAAAACCCTGCCCGGCTTTACGGCCCAGCTGGCCCTTGACCACCTTCTGACGCAGGAGATCCGGCGGCGTGAAGCGAGGGCCGAGCTGGGCCTCCAGCTGCTGCGCAATGAGCAGACGCACATCCAGACCTACCACATCCGTGGTCTTGAGGGGACCCATCTGATGTCGGTAGCCGAGGGTCATCGCCGTGTCGATGTCTTCCACCGACGCGACCCCCTCTTCCACCATCCGGATGGCTTCCAGTGCGATGGCGACGCCCAGCCGGGACGTGGCGAACCCGGCGACGTCCCGGACTACGATCCCCGTCTTGTGGAGGGCCGCGACCCACGCCAGCACCTGCGCCACCAAGCCCGGGTCCGTGTGTGCACCGGCCACGACCTCCACCAGTGCGCTCACTGGCACGGGGTTGAAGAAGTGCATACCTACCAACCGCGCTGGGCGCATCAGGCCCTCGCTGAGCTCGGTCACCGAGAGGGAACTGGTGTTGGTCGCCAGCACCGCGTCGGGTGCGACCCGCTCGATCTCCCGGAGCACCTCATGTTTGAGCGAGAGGACCTCGGGCACCGCCTCGATGATGATCTCGACCTCAGCTAGGAGCTCGGTTTTGGTGGTGCAGACCAGACGCTGAAGTACTTCGTCGACGGAGGCGCTCAGGCCGCCGTGCTGATCCGTCTTGCGTAGGCTGTCTCGCACCCGGGCTGACGCGGCGTCCACGGACCGCGCGTCCTGCTCGATGAGGACGACGGCCGAGCCGCCCACCAGAAAGGTGTGGGCAATGCCCGCGCCCATGCGCCCACCGCCTTGCACGCCGACGGCAGCGGGGAGTTCGCTGCCGGCCCTGCTCTCGCCGACACTCATGGCGCGAGCTCGGCCTCGACCTCCGCGCACACAACGTCATCTCGGACGAGACGAACGCGCGGCGTACCGCTCCCCCCGCTGGAGTCGCGGACCACGCTGGCGCGCTGACCGCAGAACAGCGGAGCGACGTTCCTGTGGCGCAGTGCAGCCAAGCCGCCACCGGTTTCCTGCCGCAGGACCTCTACCAGGGAGAGAGTCATAAGGGGTCCGTGGACGACGAGGCCCGGGTAGCCCTCGACACCGGTGGCGTAGGGCTGGTCATAGTGGATCCGGTGCCCGTTCGCCGTCGCCGCGCTGAATCTCATCAGCACCGTGGGGTCGGTGTGCAGGTCCCACGTCCATGGCCCCCTCCGAACGAGCGGGCGCAAGCCGGGGACGAGGACCTGGGCGTCGGGAGGTGTCACCGGGCCGCCGGCGCCGACCGGACTGGCTGGTCGGAACACAAGGTCACGGCGCTCCCGGAGTGCCACCGAGCCGTCCTCCTTGCGGACCGTGATGTGCAGCCCGACAAGGTCGAAGTCGCCCGAGCGTCCGGTCTTGTGCTCGGGCGGCGAGGCAGCGGACTCCACGTGCACAGTCTCGCCGGCCACCATCGGCGCCTGGAACGTCACCTCTCCGCCGGCAAACATCCGGCGAGCGCCCGGGCCTGCCGGGAAGCCTTGACCATTGACGTGGTGGTGGCCGTCCGTACCCAGCTCCGACGATAGCGCCCACGCCGGCAGCGCCACCCAGTGCCACAGGTCGGGTAGCAACGACCCGGCTTCGGGACGCGGTCCCCCGAGGTCGAACAGGGACCACAGGGCAGCGGCCCGACCGATGTCGATGACGGTCTCGGTCGTCACAACTTCAGAAGGGGCGCTGGGGCTCCGGCGCCCCTCGACCCGGCCCGGCGCGCCGCTCAAGACCCCATCCGTTCTAGCAGGAAGGTTGCGGCGCGCTCGGCGACCACGATCGTGCTGGGATTGATCGGGACCCGCGGAATGGTGGGAAACACCGAGGCGTCGACCACCGACAAGTTGTCGAGATGGTGCACCGCGAGACGGTCGCTCACGACGGCCAGCGGGTCCGTGACATGGCCCATCTTCGCCGTACCGGAGGCGTGGTTGTAGTGCGACGGCGCGCGTCGTACGGCGTCGGCCAGGTCCTCATCGGCGACGTCGGTCCCCGGCGCACGCTCCGCGACGATGAGCTCCTTCAGCGGGCTGGTCTGGGTGAGCCGCCGTGCGATTCGGACGGCCTTTGCCACCTTCTCCACATCGCGCGGGTCCTTGTACAGCCCGATGTCGATCACGGGTTTGTCGTTGGGGTCGGTCGACCGCAGCGTCACCGAGCCCTCCGAGTGCGGTTGAACGCACGCGACGAACATGACCAGGTCCCAGCCGGTCGGGTGGTCGTGCACGGGGTCCACGAAGCTGGCCGGCAGGAGCTCGGTGGGGACCGCTGCAGTCGGACAGAGCTGGATGTCGTAGTCCGGCTCGTCGTCGTTCGACTTCACACTGAGCACGATCTGGTACATCGCGCCGAGCTCTCCCTCCGGTGGGTGTGCGGCGTAGATGTTGAACATCACCGGGTGCTCCATGAGGTGCTGGCCGACTCCAGGAGCATCGAGGACGACGTCGACCCCGAGCGCCTCGAGGTCGGACGCGGGACCCACTCCGGACCTCAGGAGGATCGAGGGCGTGTTGTAGGTGCCGGCACTTAGGATCACTTGTGCAGCGTCGACCACCTCACCACCAGCCAGCAGTACGCCGGTCGCCTTGGTGCCGTCGAAGACCACGCGGTCGACCAAGGTGTCGCCGCGCACCTCCAGGTTCGTCCGGCCGCGAACCGGGTTGAGGTAGGTCACTGCGGTGCTCTGTCGAACACCGTCGACAGCACTGAGCGGGGACAGCGCGAAGCCCGGGTCGCCAGGCATGTTGGCGTCCTCGACCCACGGGAAGCCCAGGCCCTCTCCCGCGTTGATGGTGGCCGACGCAGCCTGGGAAAGGTCGCTCACGGGGAACCGGGAGATCTTGTAGAGACCTTCGCGCCCGTGCCACTTGTCCTCCCCGTAGGGGTAGCTCTCCATGCGGCGGTAGTACGGGAGGATCTCGTCGTAGGTCCAGCCGTCGTTCCCGGCTGCCGTCCAGGCGGCATAGTCGGACGGGCGAGCGCGCATGGCGAAGCAGTAGTTCGTCGAGGACGAGCCGCCGATCACCTTGCCGCGGGGGAGGTTGACCTTGATGCCCAGCGCGTCTGGCTCCGAGGAGTAGCCCCAGTCGTGGCTCGCAGGCGCGAACGCAGCCCCGGCGATGTCATCAGGGAGCTCCTCGACGGAGGCGTAGTCGGGCCCTGCCTCGAGGAGCAGGACCGACCTCGTCGGGTCCGCACTGAGCCGGTTCGCCAGCACACACCCAGCCGAGCCACCACCAACGATCACGGCGTCGTAACGCACAGCGTGCTCCCATCAGGTTGCCCGGTGGTCGCGCCCGTAGCGCGAGCCGGCTTAAGTCTGATGAAGTATATTTGATCAGATCGCCCATGTCCAGGGACAGTCTAGCGTCCCGCGACAACCTCGAAGACGGCAGCGAGGCCCTGGCCTCCGCCGATACACATCGTCTCCAGGCCGTACCTCGCCTGTCGGCGGACCATCTCCCGGGCCAGGGTGGCCAGCATCCGGACACCAGTTGCGCCGACGGGATGCCCGAGGGCGATACCCGACCCGTGCACGTTGAGCCGGTCGAAGTCGCTGGCTGCGAACCCCCACTCCTTGGTGCAAGCCAGCACCTGCGCCGCAAAGGCCTCGTTGAGCTCGACGAGATCAATCTGGGCGAGCGTCAGTCCGGCGTTCTTGAGCGCGACCTGCGTCGCCGGCACGGGACCGATCCCCATGACCTTGGGTTCGACCCCAGCCATCCCCCAGGACACGAGCCGCACCAACGGCCGTAGGCCGAGCCGCTCGGCCTCCGCCTCATGCGTGACGATGCACGCGGCCGCGGCGTCGTTCTGCCCGCTCGCGTTTCCCGCGGTCACCCTGGCCGCGGGGTCCTCACCCTGCCGGATGGGTTTCAGGGCGGCAAGCGCCTCCATGGTCAGACCGGGGCGCGGGTGCTCGTCACGGTCGACCACGACGTCGCCCCGTTTGGCCGGCGTCGTGACCGCGACGATCTCCTCGGTGAAGACGCCAGCGTCCTGGGCGGCGACGGCTCGCCGGTGCGACTCCAGCGCCAGGGCGTCCTGGTCCGCGCGGCTGATCTCATGCGAGCGGCACAGGTTCTCGGCGGTCTCCAGCATGCCGCCGGGGACGGGGTATCCAGCCCCTCCGGCTGTGACGCGCCCTCGGGCCAGGCTGTCGTGGAGCATGACCCCGTCCCCGCGGGCCCCCCACCGCATCGACGAGCTGTAGAAGGCCGCGTTGCTCATGCTCTCCGCGCCACCGGCGATGACCAGGTCGCTGGCCCCAGTCTGGATCTGCATCGCGGCGTACAGCACGGCCATCAGCCCGGAGCCGCATCGGCGGTCCACCTGGATCCCTGGGACGGTGACCGGCAGGCCCGCGTCGAGCGCAGCCACCCGACCCAAAGCCGGAGCCTCGGCGTTCGGGTAGCAGTTGCCGAAGATGACGTCGTCGACGTCCTCGCCGGCAATGCCGGTCCGGGCCACCAGCGACCCAATGACCGCCGCCCCCAGGGTGTGGGGGGCCACATTCTTGAGGCTGCCCCCATAGCGGCCGACCGGGGTGCGGACGGGTTCACAGATGACGATGTTGCGCATGCGGGGCACCTCGTAGGTAGTGGAGGGGAAGACGTCACCGTGGACGTCTAGCGATTCGCCGGGCCGAGCGCTGCCCAGCTGGGAGAGCCCGCTGGTGGTCGCGGGGCTGCAAGATGGCTGCTACGTGGCGGCTGATAGCTGCCGGGCGCAGACCAGTAGCCGCGCTCCTCCAGGAGCTTGACGGCGAACTCCGAGCCCAACCGAGTGTGCTCCGCCATAGCGTGTCCGGCCTTCTCTCGGTCGCGCGCCCGAAGGTAGCCGAGGATCTCGCGGTGGTGGGTGTTGGCGTCGTGGCTCCAGCCCGGGTTGAACTCGTAGAACCGCCCGGGCAGGCTGCTGGCCAGGTAGCGCAGTACGGCCAGGAGGCGGCCCGAGCTGCCGGCTCGGTTGACCAGCCGATGGAACTCAACATTGAGCTCCTGGAGCACCCCGGGGTCCTCGCTGCTCTCCATCCGGAAGCAGATCGCCTCAAGCTGGTCCAAGGCCTCGTCGGACATGGTCATTGCCGCCCGAGTCGCCGCGAGGCCGCAGACCAAACCGTAGATGTGGTAGTGGTCGCGGACATCGTCGGGGGTCGACATCGCGACGAACGAGCCCCGATGGGTAATGGTCTCAATCAGGCCCTCGGACTCCAGCTGGATGAGCGCCTCGCGGACAGGCAGCTTGCTCACGCCCATGACCGCGGCGATCTCGTCGAGGTCGACCTTGGAACCCGGGAGCGCCTCGCCGGACAGGATGGTCTCGCGCACATGAGCGGCCACCTCGTCCTTGAGGGTCCGGCGGGCACGACGGCCGGCGGGAGCCACTCGAGTCGTAATGTTGTCAGGCTGCTGTGCGGCCATCATGCGCCCCTTCACGTCGGGTCCTTGGAATCATTCATTTTGGATACATGATTCCAAGGGAGCCTACTTGAAATGGGCTGCGGCGGCCGCACGCGCCGCCGGACCTGCGGGGCGCCGCCAGCCGACCACTGGGGACACACAGCTCACTGTCCTCACCTTGACGTTGACGTCTGTACTGATACTCTCGTAAAGATATTTGATCATATCCGACCAGACCGAGGAACTCGGATGTCCCCTCCCGCGTGGCTCGACGCGCTGCTGACCCCGCGCAGCATCGCTCTCGTCGGCGTGTCCGACGACCCCACCCGGGTGGCTGGACGGGCTCTGTCGTTCCTGAAGCGCTACGGCTACGCGGGAGACATCTTTCCCGTCAACACTCGCGTCGCCACCGTCCAGGGCTTGCCCGCCTTCAAGAGCGTGGCGGAGCTGCCGTGCGCGCCCTCGCTGGCGCTGATCTCCCTCCGCGCTGACCGCATCCACAGCGCCGTGCAGGCCTGCATCGAGCGCGGCGTCGACGCGGCCATCATCTACGCGTCGGGCTTCGCCGAGCAGGATCGTGCAGGGGCCAAGCTCCAGGCGGAGCTGAAGGAGATGGTCGCCGCCAGCCCCATGCGAGTCCTCGGGCCCAACTGCCTCGGGGCCGTCTCGTCCTATACCGGCGTCACGGCCACGTTCGCCACCGCCTTCGACGACGGCGAGCTGGCACCCGGATCGGTGGCCCTGCTCACCCAAAGCGGTGCCTTCGCCAGCTTCGTGTACGCCGTGGGCCGAGCGGCCGGTGTGGGTTTCGGCTTTCTGGCGACCACGGGCAACGAGATGGACCTGACCATCGGTGAGCTCCTGGGCGGGGTGATCGAGCAGCCCCAGATCGGGTCGGCGCTCGTACATATCGAGAGCATCCGAGACGTGGACGTGTTTCGTCGCGCCGCGACCCGGGCCCGTGAACTGCACAAGCCTCTAGCGGTGATCAAGGTCGGACGCAGCGAGGTCGGCGCACTCGCGGCCCGGGCACACACCAACGCGGACGTCGGCAGCGACGAGGAGTACGACCCAATGTTCGACGAGCTCGGCATCCAGCGGGTGGAGACCATGGCCGAGCTCGCCGACGCCGGGCAGGTCTTCCAGTCCGCCGCTCGCCCGGCCGGTCGACGGGTCACGATCCTCAGCGTCTCAGGCGGTACGGGGGTGCTGATGGCCGATGCCGCAGCGAAGGCCGGCCTCGACGTGCCCGAGCTGCCGCCCGATGTCCGCGGCCGGCTCGACGCCCTGCTTCAGCCGTTCGCGTCCTCCCGCAACCCGGTCGACGTCACGGGCGCCGTCTTTGACGACCTCACAACCTTTGAGCAGGTCGTAAAGGAGTGCGTCACCGACGAGAGCACCGACCTCGTCCTCGTCGCGGTCGGCAATGCCACGGCGACCGAGCACCTCATCACCGAAGCGATCCTGACCGGCGCACAAGCGAGCACCAAACCCATCTACGTCGCTTGGGTGGGCGGCAGCGGCGCCCCTGCCCGACGCCTGGTCCACGCCGGTGTCCCGACCTTCGACGATCCCACCCGCGCCGTTCGGGCCGCCGCCTTCGGGGTCCGCACCGCCTCCGCCGACGACTCTCGCTGACCACCTCAGCACGAGAACAGGACTCGCATGCCGCTCACCCAGAACGAGCTCGACGCCGTGCTCGCAGCCGTGCGGGCATTCGTCCGCGAGGTCGTGGTGCCGGCCGAAGAGGAGATCGAGGACCAGAACGAGGTCCCGGACTCGATCCGCAAGCAGGCAGCCGACATGGGTCTGTTCGGGTTCGCTCTGCCGGTCGAGTACGGCGGGCTGGGCCTGACCGCGGTCGAGGAGGCCCAGCTGGCCTTCGAGATCGGCTGGACCACGCCCGCGTTCCGCTCGATGTTCGGCACCAACAACGCGATCGCCGGGCAGGTGATTGCCCAGAGCGGCACACAGGAGCAGCAGTCGGCCTACCTGCCTCGGATGGCCTCGGGCGAGGTCGTTGCGTCCTTCGCCTTGACCGAGGCCGAGGCCGGATCGGACGCTGGGGGTCTGCGGACGACAGCCCTCCCCAATGACGACGGATACGTCATCGACGGCGCCAAGCAGTTCATCACCAACGCCCCGGTCGCCGGGCTGCTGATCGTCTTCGCGCGGACACCGACCGAGGCCGGAGGCACCGTCGTCTCCGCGTTCTTGGTCGACGCCGACCTCCCGGGCGTCTCGGTGGGCCTCCCGGACAAGAAGATGGGCCAGCGTGGGGCCATCAGCGCTCCGGTCACACTGGAGGGTGTGGTGGTCACCCGCGACGCCTTGCTCGGCGGCACCGAAGGAAGAGGGCTACAACAGGCGATGAAGTCGCTCAACCGCGGTCGGCTGCACGTGTCCGCGCTCTGCGTCGGCCTGGCCGACCGGCTGCTGAGCGAGAGCGTGACGTACGCTGAGAGCCGTCGCCAGTTCGGCTCGGCTATTGCGGACTTTCAGCTGGTGCAGTCGATGCTCGCCCGCTCCGCCGTGTCGCGGCACGCGGCGCGGGCCCTGGTACTGGAGGCGTGCCGAGTCTTTGACGAGGATGGTCGCGCCGCGATCGAGATGGCTTCTAGCGCAAAGCTGTTCGCGACTGAGATCGTCGGAGAGGTAGCCGACCGTGCTGTACAGATCCAGGGCGGCAACGGCTATATGCGAGGCAACCCCGTGGAGCGGTTCTACCGCGACGCCCGCCTCTACCGGATCTATGAGGGAACCAGCGAGATCCAGCAGCTCGTGATCGCCAAGGAGCTGCGTAGGCGGCTCACCCGGTCAAAGTCCTGACCCACTCACTCCCAGCAGAGGTTCTGATGCAGACCATTCCTGAGGTTCTCGCCACCAGCGCTAGGCGCTATCCCGGGCGGACGTTTCTCGACGACGGCGTCCGCAGTCTCACCTACGCCGAGGTCGAGGCGGAGGTCTGTCGACTGGCGAACGTCCTCGTCGACGCCGGGGCGCGCGTTGGCGCCCCCGTGGCCATCTACTTCCCGAGCAGCATCGAGCTCGGCGTCGCCTACCACGCGTGCCAGCGTCTGGGCGCGGTCGCGATGCCGCTGAGCGCAATGAACACCCAGCGTGAGCTCGAGGAGATCGCCCGTCGGACGGACGTCGAGATCATGATCACGGGAGAACGTGGACGAGACGTCTGCGTCGCCGTCAGCCAGGCCGTTCCGACCCTGCGGACAGTCCTCGACCTGGACGGCTGCAGTGAGCACACCGTCAACGCCCGAGCGCTGATGAAGGCGGCGTCGGAGTCGGCTCCGGTCGTCGACCGCGACATCGAGGCGGTGGCCGCCGTGTTCTTCACGTCCGGCACGACCGGTGCCCCGAAAGGCATCGTGCAGTCTCACAAGAGCGTGTACTCCACGATTCGAGACATGGCGGTGTACAACCGCTTCCGGGCTGGCCGCGAGGTGGTCCTGTCCGTCCTTCCGATGTTCAACAACTTCGGTGCGACCTCTGTGATGCTGACCACGATGTACAGCGGGGCCACCCTGGTGGTCCACGAGCGGTGGAACACCCAGCGAGCGCTGCGCGACGTCGCGGACTACGGCGTTACGTTCTTCGCCGGGACGCCAACCATGTTGACCTACCTCTTGCAGGAGTTCGACCCGCAGGTGCACGACCTCAGCTCGATACGGCTCGTGGTGACTGGTGGCGCGCCCGTGTCGAGCGAGCTCATCGACGCGTGCCAGGCGCAGCTAGGGCTTCGGGTCCGGCAGATCTACGGGTCGACCGAGGTCTGCGGCAACGTCGTCGGCGAGCCCGTTGACGGCATTCGCAAGCGCGGCTCGACCGGCACCGCGGTCGGCAGCACCAACATCGTGATCGTCGACCCGGACTACAAGGAGGTCCCCTCGGGGACGATCGGCGAGGTCGTCGTCGGCGGCGACACCGTATCGATCGGATATTGGCGCGACGACGTGACCAGCGCCGAGATCTTCTCGCCGCAGGGCTGGCGCAGTGGTGACCTGGGCTACCTCGACGACGACGGCTACCTCTTCATCGTCGACCGCAAGAAGGACCTGATCATCTGCGGCGGCTACAACATCTACCCGATCGAGGTCGAGGGGGTGCTGTTCGAACACCCGAAGGTCGGGATGGCAGCGGTCGTGGGCATCCCCGATGAGCTGCGCGGTGAGATCCCCGTCGCGTTCGTCGTGGTGCAGGGCGAGGTCACCGAGAGCCTCGACGCCGAGCTGATTGCCTACTGCCGCGAGCGCCTCGCGGCGTACAAGGCTCCGCGCAAGGTCAAATTCGTGGACGAGCTGCCGCAGGGGCCGTCAGGCAAGATTCTCAAGCGCGAGCTGCGCAAGACAGTCGTCTGACCGGAGAGCAGGGAACCCCCATCGTGAGCGGACCAGACTTCGGCGACATCCTGTACGACGTCACGGACGGCACAGCCACCGTGGCGATCAACCGCCCTGAGCGCCACAACGCCTTCCGGGGCCAGACCGTGGAGGAGCTGATCGCAGCCTTCCGGTTGGCCTGGGCCGACCGAGGCGTCCGCGCGATCATCCTCACCGGTGCCGGCGACAAGGCGTTCTCAGCCGGAGGTGACGTCAAGCAGCGGCTTGAGACCGGTGACTACGGGCCGACCGACAGCGGCCTCTTCGAGGTCGACTACTTCCACCGCCTGATCCGCGACGTGCCCAAGCCGGTGATCGCCGCGGTCAACGGTGTCGCCATCGGCGGCGGACACGTCTTCCATGTGTTGTGTGACCTGAGCATTGCCAGCTCCACCGCGCGCTTCGGACAGGTCGGCCCGCGGGTCGGGTCGTTCGACGCTGGCTTCGGCACGACTTACCTCGCGCGGGTCATCGGCGAGAAGCGGGCCCGCGAGATGTGGTTCCTCTGCCGGCAGTACGACGCGGAGGCCGCCGAACGCATCGGCTTGGTCAACGCTGTCGTCCCCCCCGACCGACTCATGCCGGAGGCCCGCGCGTGGGCGGCCGAGATCGGAACCATGAGCCCCACCGCCATCCGCTATCTCAAGACCTCGTTCAACACCGACACGGAGCACCAGGCCGGCCTGGCCAACGTCGCCGCTCAGGCGCTGTCCAGCTATGTCGTGTCAGAGGAGGGTATGGAGGGCGCCGCCGCCTTCGGCGAGCGGCGCCCACCCGACTTCTCGCGGTTTCGCTGACCGTGACCCGGCCCGGCCCTGAACCCGAGCGCCAAGCACTGACATCCGCCCGTGCCCTAAGTGGTCGGGTCTGTAAGTCCGTCGGGGGTTGGTCAGTTCGTGGGGTCGCCGAGGTAGAGGCCGGCGGCGCAGTCGAGGGCGTCTTCGGGGAGACCGGCGAAGGCGCCGGTGGGCAGGACGGCGTCTTCGTACCCGTCTTTGCTGGCCAGGTACATCGCGAAGCCCCAACGGGCGGCGGAGCCGCCGTAGCGCAGTCGCATCAGCGGCAAGGTGTCGCCATCGGGGAGCTGAGCGTCGACGTAGGCGAACGCGCCGCGGAAGCGGACCGTGACGCGGGCGAGCTGGGGCCATTGGGTTCGTGCGTGGGCGGACAGGCGCTGTTGGAGGGAGGTCTTGGTCGACGCCGGTGGGGCTGCCATGAGGGTCATCGTCGCTGATCGGCGTGTCAGCACGCCAATAGCGCGGTGTGGCCGGTGAGGCTGGAGGGACTCATGAGACTCAAGAATGCGAAGGATCCCTGCCATGTCGATGACCAGCCCGGACCGGATCGAGTTGGACCCTGTTCAGCGGCAGCGGTTGCGGCACCTGATCCGGGCCGGCACCACGGCGCAGCAGCTGGTGGAGCGGGCGAGGATCGTGATGCTGGCCGCCCAGGAGTGGACCAATACGAAGATCGCCTCACGCGTTGGTGTGTGCGTGGACACCGTTCGTAAGTGGCGTCACCGGTGGTGGCTCGAGCCGGGTACCGCCTCGTTGGATGATGCGAAACGCTCGGGTCGGCCGCCGTCCTTCACACCGGTTCAGGTCACTGCGGTGAAGGCGCTGGCCTGTCAGCCACCCGAGGCCAGTGGGCTCCCGTTGTCGCGGTGGAGCTGCCCGGACCTGGCTGACCAGGTCGTCGCCGAGGGGATCGCCGCGTCGGTGTCGACGTCCACGGTACGACGTTGGCTGGCCGAGGACGCGATCAAACCCTGGCAGTACCAGTCCTGGATCTTCATCACCGACCCGGACTTCGCCGCCAAGGCCGCCCGGGTCCTGGACCTGTAGGCCCGGGTCTGGGACGGGAAACCGTTGTCAGTACACGACTACGTGATCTCCGCCGACGAGAAGACCTCCATCCAGGCTCGGTGCCGGTGCCACCCCTGGCTGGCCCCAGGCAAGGCCAGGATGATGCGGGTCAGCCACGACTACCACCGCGGCGGCGCGTTGGCCTACCTCGCCGCCTACGACGTCCACCGGGCCAAGATCTACGGCCGGTGCGACGCCACCACCGGGGTCGAACCGTTCACCGCGCTGGTCACCCAGGTCATGAGCCTCGAGCCGTACGCCTCCGCGGAACGGGTGTTCTGGGTGGTCGACAACGGCTCATCCCACCGGGGACAGAAAGCCATCGACCGGCCCGCCGAGCAGTTCCCCAACGCGGTCATGGTCCACACCCCTGTCCACGCGTCGTGGCTGAATCAGGTAGAGGTCTGCTTCTCCATAATCCAGCGAAAAGCGCTCTCTCCCAACGACTTCACCAACCTCGACGTGGTCGAGGAACGTCTCACCCGTTTCGAGACACGCTACAACGCAGCGGCCAAACCCTTCAAATGGAAGTTCACCACCAACGACCTCGCCGACCTCTTGGACAGACTCGACCGACAACAACAAGCCCAGAGCCCCAACACCACCCCACCCACGGCCGCCTGACCTCCGACGGACTTGCAAACCTGACCACTAAGGACGTCGCCATGCCCTTGCTCGCGAACACGCTGGCCATCGTCACCGGAGGCGCTCAGGGCATCGGCCTGGCCATCGCGCGGCCGCTTCGTCGAGGAAGGCGCGTCGGTCGCGCTGCTCGACAGGGACGGTGACGCGGCCCGCAGCGCCGCCGAGGACCTCAACCGGGCCGCCGCAGCCACCGGGAGTGACCGCCCCATGGGCAGCCACGGCTTCACCTGCGACGTCTCCTCCTCCAGCGCCGTGGAGGGCGCCGTGGCCCGGGTCGCGGCGGAGCTGGGTCCGGTCGGAGTGCTCGTCAACAACGCGGGCGTGACCCGTGACGCGACAATGCGTCGGATGACCGAGGAGGACCTACGGACCGTCCTCGAGGTACACCTCGTCGGCGCGTGGCTGTGCACGTAGTGAACCTCCCCCAATACCGTGGAGACATGCGCTATGAGGAGTAGTCATGTCGGAGAGACGAAGGAAGTTCGATCAGGAGTTTCGTGAGGGGGCTGTGCGGATCGTCCGGGAGACCGGGAAGCC
>JAABUT010003548.1_pt1 | contig 13257 bp, 14 predicted proteins | sample 5559281 | NCBI WGS metagenome assembly JAABUT01 (sample SAMN10711880, study PRJNA513359) | rock metagenome | isolation source: Antarctica rocks | place: Antarctica: Victoria Land, Ricker Hills nord | collected 2016-01-04
GCGCCCTCCCTGACCGCCCACCACCCCGAGGACCCGGAGCACACCCACCCGGATCTCGCACGCCCACAAACCGACATGCAGCGATGCAAGATCACCCCGAGCTTGATCAACTACTCAGCGGTGCATCCGGGATGAGTGCTGACGACAGGGACAAACCCTTCCCCGCCGCCACTGGGCCGAAGGAGCGGGTAACGCGTCGGTGGCGGGAATCCTAACGCTCCAGGCAGGGAGCAACGCAAAGGCGGCGATCAGCGCGTCGTTGCCTTGCTGCGGTCGAAGGCATCAAAGGACCCTGTTTGTGGGCCGGGCCCAGTGTCTGCCTGGCCGAGTTCAGCCAACGTCGATGAGTTGTGCGGCCTGCCGGATGTGACGGGCGCTGGCCGCGACCGCTCCGGTTGGTTCGTCAGCGCTTCCTGAAGCGCGAGGGCGCAGCCAAACTTGGCCATGAGCCATGGCACTGCGGCGATCTCCGACTCGCGAAGTGGTGCTGGCGCGGATTCGCTGGACGTCGTCAGGGCTGTGTGGAAGTAGTTTTACGCTTGGGCTTTGGCGAGGATGGTTTCTGCGTCCCGGGTCCAGATGAAGGGTTGGCAGCGTTCGTTCCAGCCGTCGATGGAGGCGCGGATCGCGGCTTTGAGGTCGGGTACGGATTCGAAGGTGCCGTGCCGGATGGCTTGGCGGGTGATGATCCCGAAGAAGATCTCGACCATGTTCAGCCACGAGCCGCTGGTCGGGGTGAGGTGCAGCGTGACCCGGGGGTTCTTCTGCAGCCAGGCCAGGATGTTCGGATGCTTATGGGTGGCGTAGTTGTCACATACGACGTGCAGCTTGCGGCCGGGGTGAGCCTTGGCGACGAGCTTGAGGAAGTGCAGGAACTCGACGTTGGTGTGCCGGTCGTAACAGGCGTCGGTGACCTTGCCTGTCGCGACCTCGAGGGCGGCGCACAGGCTCGTGGTGCACCAGCCTCAGGCAGAGCCGCAGGTGCTCGCACGTTCCCGGCTCGGTGTCCTCTCGGCTGCGTGGGGGTCCTGGCACGGCCCTGTCTCCTTCCTGCCACCGCTGGGCACCACCGGCGGTCGCCGGGCTCACTCCGGTTCGCCTCGGCCACGCGTTGCGGCGCCGCGGGGGGCCCGTTGGCGTGGGGTCCGAGACGCGACGGCCGCGGCCACGGCGGTCAACGGCTCCAGCGCACCCTGCAGCCTCCGGCCGTCGCCCGAGAGCCGGTAGTCCCCCGCCTCGTCGACCTCGATGAACCCCGCCTCGCGCAACTCGCGCAGCCGCTGGCTGACCTGTGGCGGGGTCGCCGCCACCGCGGCGACCAGCACCCCGAAGGGCTGTGCAGCACCGCGAAGCTGTCCCAGCAGCGGCAGGACGAGCCGGCGCGCTAGCAGCTCGACAAGGCGCTCCAGCGGGAGTGCGCCGGGTGCAGTCACCGTGCCGACGCGAGAATGCTTCTGCGCTCAGGGATAGCTGCCCTCCCATGCCGAGGTGACGAGCAGTTCCTTGACCTCGGAGCCGGGCGGCTGCGTCAGCGCGAAGAGCACCGAGCGGGCGGTGTCCTCCGGCCGGTTGAGCTTGGCGTCCGGCGGCGGCTTGTATTGCTCGTCCCGGTCGTCGAAGAAGGCGGTGTGCATGCCGCCGGGCACGAGCAGGGTGACGCCGACCTGGCCGCGCAGCTCCGCGGCGAGTGCCCGCGTGAAGCCCACGACCCCGAACTTGCTGGCGCAGTAGGCCGTTGCGTCGCTGACCGCCTTCACGCCCAGCGTGCTGGCGACCGTGACGACGGTGCCCCACTCGGTCGCCTTGAGGAAGGGCAGTGCGGCGCGGACCACCGCCGCCGTACCGAGCAGGTTGACCATCACCACGGTGTCCCAGGCATCACCGGGCACCTCGTCGAGGGCGCCGCAGCGGTCGGTGCCCGCGCAGGTCACGACGCCGTCGAGCCGGCCGCCGGCGCGCTCGACGAGCCGGGTGACCGCGGCCTCCGCGGCGCGGGTGTCGGCGAGGTCCACGACCTCGCCCTCGACGCCGGCGACCGGCACGCGGTCGAGGGCGAGAGCCGTGCCGCCGGCGTCGCGTACGCCGGCGACGACCGCGGCGCCGAGCCCGCTCGCCGCTCCGGTCACGAGGACGGTGCCGGGGTTGGCTCCGCCGCGGGTCGGGCTGGCGGTGGCGGTGGTCGGGTCAGGCACGGGCGCGGGCCTCCTGGATGAGTCGGGTGGTGGAGCGGCCGTCGAGATAGGGCAGGACGACGGCCTGGCCCCCCCACGAGGCCAGGACGGGCGCCTCCGGCAGGTCGGCGACCGCGTAGTCACCGCCCTTGGCGAAGACATCGGGTCGCAGCTCGGCCAGCGCCCGGGCCGGGGTGTCCTCGTCGAAGACGACGACGGCATCGACGCACTCCAGCGCGGCGAGGACGGCGGCCCGGTCGGTGGCCGGGACGAGGGGTCGCTCGGGTCCTTTGAGCCGCCGGACGGACGCGTCACCGTTGAGGAGGACCACGAGGCAGTCCCCGAGCGCGCGCGCCTGCGTCAGCACGGCCACGTGCCCCGCGTGCAGCAGGTCGAAGCAACCGCCCGTCGCGACAACCGTTCCTCCTCGCGCCCGCACCCGTGCGACGACGTCGGCGGCGGTGCTCTGACCGGCAGGCTCCGTGATGCCGCCCACGGCCGCTGCGCCTCCCGCCGCGACGAAGGCGCTGGCGGCGGCCACGGCACCGACCACCGCCTCCGAGGGCAGGGCCCCGTCGGCGATCAGACCGGCTGCGGTGGAGGCGAAACGGTCCCCCGCGCCGCACGGGTCGGCGCCGGTGACGTGCCGGGCCGGTACGACGAGCGGCGGCGTGTCGTCGTCGGTGACGAGCAATGCGCCGCGGGCGCCCAGGGTGACGGCGACGGCTCCTGCGCGCCACTGCGACAGCAGGGCCCGGGCCAGCTCCGTCGTCCGGGCCAGCCCCGCGCCGGTCGCGCCGGTCGCGGTCGCGACGGCCCCGATCGTGGCCGCCACGATCGCCGCGGTCGCGCCCGCCTCGGCCGCGTTGGGCGTGACGAGGCGCGCGGCGGACACGGGAGCGGCGCCGCGGGGGTGCGGGTCCCACACGAGGGGGGCCCGGGTCGCCGCCAGCGCGGCGCGCACGTCCGCCGCGGCGGTGACGCCCCGGCCGTAGTCGGAGACAAGCACGGTCCGTGCCTGCTCGAGTGCAGCAAGGGCGGCCACCGGGAGCCGGCCGATCGGGTCACCGCCGCGACCGCCGCGGTCGAGGCGCAGCAGGGAGCGGCCGTCGGCGCGCACCCGCACCTTTTCCGGGGTGGCGCCGCGCAACCCGAGGTCGAGGACCCGCACGCCCGCGGCGGCGAGCAACCCCGCCAGCTCACGACCCGGTGCGTCGGCGCCGAGCGCGGTGACGAGCGTGACGTCGCGGCCGTCGCGGGCCGCGAGCAGGGCGGCGAGCCCGGCCCCACCGGGGCGCGGTGTGTCGGCGAGGTCGTCCAGCACCGGTACGGGCGCGTCGGGCGCCAGCCGCTCGACGGTGCCGACGAGGTCGCGGTCGAGCAGCGCGTCCCCGACGACGACGAGGGGCCCCAGGCTCATGAACTGCTCCTCGACGACGACGACGACGACGATGTCGCCGTACGCCTGGAACCCTCCAGCAGGGGCTCGTAGGCAGCCAGCGTGCCGGTGGCGACCCGGTCCCAGGTGTAGCGGCGGCGGGCCCGCCGCGCGCCGGCGCTGCCGAGCTCCTGGCGCCTGGCCGCGTCGGGCAGCAAAGCGTTCAGGGCCTCGGCCACCGCGCGCGGGTCGCGCGGGGGGACGTGCAGCCCCGTCGTGCCGTCGACGACGCTGTCGATGAGCCCCCCGACCGCACTGGCCACGACGGGGACACCACAGGCCATCGCCTCGAGGGGGACGATGCCGAAGGGCTCGTACCAGGGCACGCACACCACGACGTCGGCGCTGCGCAGCAGGGCGGGCAACTCGTGGCGGCCCAGCCGCCCGCGGAAGGTGACCCGGTCGGCGACGCCGTTCGCGTCGGCGAGGTCCCGCAGCCGCGCCACCTCGGGGTCGCGGTCGAGCCCGCTCGCGACGGGGCCCCCCGCCACCACCAGCTCGGCCCCGGGCACCGCGGCGAGCGCACTGATGGCATTGCCGATGCCCTTGCGCTCCACCAGACGACCGACGAAGACGACGCGGTAAGGCAGGTCGGCCGGCCGCGGCTCGGTCGGCCCCGCCGGCGAGAAGACGTCGACGTCCACGCCGCAGGGCACGACCGAGATGTGCCGGCTGTCGGCACCGAGGCGCACCAGCTCGAAGACCTCGTCGGAGCACGTGGCGACGACGTGGTCGACCTCGCGCGCCACCTGCGGCTCGAGCTGTGCCCGCTGCGCCGGCGAGGTGTCCTTGCAGCCCTGGTGCCGTCGCTTCACTACGCCGAGCGCGTGGAAGGTCTGCACGACCGGGACACCGAGCGGCCGGGCCGCCGCCAGCGAGGCGAGCCCACTCATCCAGAAGTGCGCGTGGACGACGTCGGGGCGGGTGCGGGGGCGACCCCAGCCACGGCGCAGGGCGGCGCCGAAGTCGTCCATATAGGGCAGCAGCGCGTCCTTGCCGACCACGGCGGCCGGGCCGGCGTCGACGTGCTCGACGGCGAAGCCCTCGGCCGTCGTGACCCGCTCCGGCAGGTCGGGGTCGTCCCGGCGGGTGTGCACGGTCACGTCGGCGCCGAGCCGGGCGAGTGCCCCGGCGAGCGCGGCGACGTGCACGTTCTGGCCGCCCGCGTCGACACCGCCGAGTTGATCGCCGGTCGCTGCGAGCGGGCTCGCGTGCTCCGACACCATCGCCACTCTCATGGGAACTGCCTCACGGTGCCTCCACGGCGGTGACGGGGCTGGCGAGCCGGGCTAGCGCCGCCCGCACGTCGTCCACCGAGACGACCCCCAGGCAGGGGTGCCCCGGCACCGGGCACACCCTGGCACGGCAACCGGCGCACCCGATCTCACGGTCCCCCAGCAGGACGAGCGGAGTGGCGTACGGCGCCCAGCGCTCAGACGGCACCGTCGGCGCGAAGAGGGAGACCACGGGGATGCGCACCGCCGCCGCGAGGTGGGCCGGCCCGGTGTTGCCGACCACGACGGCGGTCGCGCCGGCGAGGACCCCGGCCAGGCCGGCGAGCGTCGTACGCCCCCCGAGGTCGACGCCGTGCCTCCCGGCCACCTCGGCGGTCAGCGCCGCCTCCGCGGGCGCGCCGGTGACCACGACGCGGTGACCGTCGGCGACGAGCGCCGCGACGAGGGCGCGCCACCGGTCAGCCGACCACGTGCGGGCCGGCACGCTCGCCCCGGGATGGACGACGACGTAGGGGCCCGCTCCGGCGAGGACGGCCGCGGCGGGCAGCGGGCCGGCCAGCGCGAGTCCACCGTCGTCGTCGACCGGCAGCTCGTGCCCCAGCGTCGCGACGGTCGACAGTGCGCGCTCGACCTCGTGCAGCACGGTGTCCGGGAGCCGGTGCCGCACATCGAGAAGTGACCCGGCGTAGTCCTCCGACAGCGCGGCGATCCGCGCAACGCCGGCCAGGCGCAGCAGCAGCGCCAGCGGCAGGGAGCTCTGGTGGAAGCTGGTCAACACCACGGCTTCGTCGAGGTGGCGCGACGCCAGGTCGTCCACCAGCCCGTCGACGTCGGCGCGGTCGACGGGCAGCGGATCGCTGTCGATCCAGGGGCAGTGCCAGACGAGCACCTCGTCGACGCCGGGCAGCAGCCGGGCGGCGCCCGCACCGCGGGGGCCGACGAGCAGGGTGACCCACGCGCCTTCGGCGGCCGCGACGGCGCGCACGGCCGGACCGGCGAGCAGCACGTCTCCGTCGTTGTCGAGGCGAGCGACGAGCACCCGGCGGCGCCCCGGCGGCACCAGCAACCGATCGACGGCGTCGAGAAGGTCGCGCGCCACCTCAGGTGCGGCCGCCACCTCCGCCGGAAGCGTCACCGGCGTCGGCACGAGCACGCCCCGCGCCCCGGCGGCGAGGGCGGCGCCGACGTCGCTGCCGATGTCACCGACGACGGCGCAGTCCCGCGCGGTCACGCCCAGCCAGGCGGCGGCCTGCAGCACGAGCTCCGGCCCTGGCTTGCGGCAGCCGCAACCCGCGTCGGCGCTGTGCGGGCAGGTGAAGAACGCGGCCGGGGTGAGGCCGAGCAGCTCGCCGACGCGGGCGTTGACGGCGTCGACCTGCGCGCGGGTGAGTACGCCGCGGGCGATGGCCGCCTGGTTGGTGACGACCGCGAGTCCGACGCCTGCGCTGCGCAGCCGGGCGACGGCGGCGGCGGCCCCCGGCACGAGCCGCACCGCGGCGGGGTCGCCGTTGTAGGGAACGTCCGTGACGAGGGTGCCGTCGCGGTCGAAAAGCACGGCGAGCGGCTGGGCGTGCCGCTGCGCCACCGCCCACGGGCCGGTCCCTGCCGGCGGCTGGAGGGGGGCAGCCGGCATGGGCGCGGGCTACCCGGGGCCCCCTACGAGAAACGCGGGCCGGGCCGCTCCCACCCGCGTCGGCCGGGACGGTGGCGCTGGGGCCGCGGCCGGGACGGTGGCGCTGGGGCCGCGGCCCGGACGGTGGCGCTGGGGCCGCGGCCCGGACGGTGGCGGTCAGGCCGCCTGCAGCGAGTCCGGTCGCCGGGTGCGCGCCCGTGCCTGCGCCCGCCGCCGCCGCGCTGCCTCGGGCTCCTCGCGCAGCATCGCGAGCACCGCCGCCTCCACCGGGCCCGGATAGGCGAGGTCGCCCGGCGCCGCGGTGTCGTCGAGGGCCAGCAGGTCGACCGTGATGCCGTCGGCGTACAGGTCGAACAAGCGTGGGTGGATACAGGACGCCCGGCACACCGCCGGTGTGTTGCCCAGGTGGTGGGCCGTCTCTGCGATGGCGCGGGTGACGGCCCGCGGGTCGCCGATCACTCGGCCGTCGGGCGCCGTGAAGACCCAGTCGGGCACGTCCGGCGCGCTCCTCGACCGCGTGATCCCCGCGCGGGTCAGGTCTCTGCGGCGCAGGCGAGGCGCGGCTGGTTCCCTCAGCTGTCCGGGTCGACGTGCATGGCGGCCTCCTCGGCGCTGAAGCCACCCCGGTCGATGCCGGCGGAGTGCGCGGTGAGTTCGGCCTCCGTGTCGGCGCGCGCCCCCTCGTCGGAGCGGACGAGGCGGCCCACCTCATAGCCGTCCCCGCCCGAGCGGAGCGGGTCGTCGCTGAGCTCACGGTCGTCGGCGTCGCTGTCGAACACCTCCGGGGCGAGCGTGTCGGGCAGCTCGCGGGCGAGGCGCCCGTCGAGGGATTCCCCGGCGGCCTCCTCCTCGGCCGTGGTGCCGAAGTCGTCCGCGGCGATGGCGTGGTCCCGGGGCACGACGGAGCCCTCCGCGGTGTTGCCGGTCGCGTCGCCGACGACGTCGTCGGCGAGCTCGGGCAGGCCTTCGTCCTCCGCCGCGCTGGCCGGCTCCGGAATGCGCGCCCCGTCGGGCGCCGTCACGGCGTCTGCTTGTCGGTGGTCGCCGCCGCACTGCCGGGGGTGGCGGCCTCGATGGTCTCCTTGAAGGAGACGAGCGCCGCCTCGACCTTCTTCTGCGGGTCAGCGAAGAGCTTGGCGACCACCTCGCCGAGGAGCCCCACGGGCGGGTCGTATTGCAGGCTCACCTCGACACCCGTGGTTTCGCCGTGGTCGTCGAAACGCACGACACCCGCGTTCTTCACCGTGGTGTCACCTTCCGGGACGGTGGCCCAGGCGATGCGCGTGTCCTGCACGTCCTCGGCGATCTTGGCATCCCACTCCACGGTCTTGCCCAGCGGGCCGTGCACCTTCCAGTGCGTCAGCTCGGTGCTGCCGGAGACCGGGGTGACGGACTCGACGTCCGGCAGGATGGAAGGCAGGTTCGTCAGCCCACGCCACCATGCGTAGGCCTTCGCGGCGGTGACGTTGACCTCGAGATAGTGCGTTGCGCTGCCCACAATGCTCCTTCGTCCGGGATCGGTACGCCGTCGAGATGCCCCGTGCGGGCCGGGCCCGAAACGCCCGGGAGCCGGGTCAGCCCCGGGCGGAGGGGCGCAGCAGGGAGCCGGCCTTCGCGGTGACCAGCCCGGCCACACCCTGCACCACCGGCCGCTCCGCGAAGGAACGGGCCGTGCGCACCAGGGCCTCGTAGCGGTCCCGGCCGGCCCGGGCGCCGACGACATAGCCGACGGCCAGGCCGACGACGAACAGGGGGCGCAGCAGCAGGGGGAGACGCACCAGCACAGCCTCTCGCACCCCGCGCAGGGGTGTGGCGGCCCAGCGGCGAAGGGCACGCGGCCTGTAGCATCGGCAGCCGCGCCGCAGCCCCGGGCGCGCTGATCCCGCGTAGCTCAATGGCAGAGCATCCGACTGTTAATCGGACGGTTACTGGTTCGAGTCCAGTCGCGGGAGCCAGATGCCTTTCACTGCAGGCAAAATAGCAACAAGCTTACGACTGGTGAGCCGACCGTGCATCCTTTACTCATCGTAAACGGTCGAGGCGAGTGCTTGGATGGGACGTCCTCCGCTCCCGCTGGGCACGTACGGCAGGGTGCTCTTCATTGGCCAGGCGGGCGGCCGGGTCCAGGCTCGCGCGAGGTTTCGCGACTACGACGGCCGCATCCGTCTGGTCTCCAAGATCGGAGGGTCGCGGCCTGCGGCGGAGAGCGGGCCTGAAGGCCGACCTCACCCGCCGGCAGGCTGCCGGCGGCCAGGGCGCCATCACGCCGGGAACCCGACTGGATGCCCTGGCGGACGCGCGACCGCGACCGCTGGAGGCTCGGCCAGCGCGACCCCGAGCGTCTCCGCTGGGCGCGAGCGTTGCTTGAGCACGACGGGGATGAGCAGGCCCTGGCACTCGCTCGCCGTGCCGTCGGCGAAGCGCACAGCCGCCAGTTCGCAGTTCGGCCCGAGCAGCTCCACCACGGGCCGTTCGTCGACGACGACACCAGCCACGACCAGTTGCTTGGCGTCAGCGTCCTCGAGCCGGGAGGGACCGTTCGCATAGAGCGTGACCGTCTCGCTCCACTCCCGGAGCAACAGCGCGCGCCGGGCGCCGACGGCGCCGGAGCCGAGCACACCGAGGTGACGATGTCTGAGCTCCCAGCCATGGCAGAACGGGCAGTGGAAGACCGACCGTCCCCAAGGCTCCTCGATGCCGGAAGATTGCTCCGGCCGACGAGGTCGACCACCAGCGTTCGCTGGCGTGCCCGTCCCAGGACGAGCGCTGCGCTGAGCACGGCGGCGCCGCCTCCGATGATCACGCAGTCCCAGGTGCCGAGCACATCTCCGCGTGTGCCGCCAGCTGACGAGGGCGGCAACCCTTCTTGTCACGTCGGCAAACGATGACCCAGGAAATCTTGACGCTCGAGTGCGGCAACGCCTGCGCGCACTTCAACGCGAACAGGGCTTGACGCTCCAGCAGGTGGCCGAGAGCGCCAACATCGACCTGTCCACGCTTAGCAGGTTCGAGTCCGGCAAGCGACGCTTGGCGCTCGATCACATCCCACTTCTCGCCGACGCGCTGGGCGTCAGCGCCGACGACCTGCTCCGCTCCGCGCCATCGGCGGACCCGCGGGTGCGACAGCCAGCCCGACGCTTCGACGGTCTGACGGTGTGGCCGTTGACCAATCGGGCCCGCGCCGGCGGCCTCCACGCCTACAAGGTGCACGTCGCCGCCAGACGACGGACGCCCCCGAAGGCGATGGAGATGCACGAAGGCCACGACTGGGTGTAAGTGATCGACGGACGCCTGCGTCTGCTGCTCGGCGACGACACCTACCTCCTCGACCCCGGCGAAGCAGCAGAATTCACCACATGGACCCCGCGCTGGTTCGGCGCCATCCACGGACCGGTGGACTTCATCCTCGTCGTCGGCCCACAAGGCGAGCGCGCCCACGTCGACCATTGACCCGTGGGTGTGTATGGCGCCGACGCCACGACTCGGGGTGAGCCCGCGTACCTGGTGCGACGGGCTGTCGGATCGAGGCCCCTGTGCTGCCGAGTCAGCCCTGTAGTCCGCCGTCGAGCTCGGCCATGGCCTGGGCGAGACTGACGGTGGGCTTCCATCCCCATGTGGAGGCGCGGTTGGTGAGGATCTGACCGGTCCATGCGGGGGCGTCGTCCCAGACTGGCTGGACGCCGACCGCGCGACAGACCGTTTGGGGTACTCGCGGACGGTCGCCGGGCTGCCGGCAACGTTGACCGAGGTGCAGGCCGCGGTCGGGGGGCCGCTGGGGACGTTGCCGGTGGCCAGGTTGGCGGCGAAGCCGCCGAGGTCATCGACGTGGACCCAGGAGAAGGTCTGGTCGGGGATGGCGTGGCGGGCCCGGTCGTGGTCGCGGATGGCAGCGGGGCGCAGGGTGTTCCACACCGACGTGTCGCCGGGGCCGAGGATGGCGGGCGGGCGGATCAGCACGCGGGTGATGCCGTCGATGCCGGCCAGAGCGGCGTCGAGGTCGCGTTTGGTGACGGGATAGTCGCCGGCGTCGTCACCCACCAACGGCGAGGACTCGTCGACGTCGCCCATCCCGGGCGAGCGGTCATAGACGGCGGCCGTGGAGATGTGCACGAGCATCGGCACACCCGCGTCGGCCGCGGCCTGCGCGAAGGTCGTGGTGCCCTCCACGCCGATCCGGCGCTGTGACTCCAGGTCGCCGCCCATCGGGTGCACGGTCGTCACGACGCCGTCGGCCCCGGCGAGCACCCTCGCCGCGAAGTCCGGGTCGGGGAACTCGCCGACCCACTCGTGGAGTCCGGGCACGGCTGGTGTGGTGCCGCCACGGCGTACCACGGCTCTGACGTGTGCACCTCGCTCGGCAAGTGCCGCACAGACGCGAGCACCGACCAGCCCGTTCGCTCCGGTGACCACGACGACCGCGGCTTCCGAGACTTCGCTCATGCCCTCCATCTTGGCAGGCCGAGTGATGACACCGTTCCCGGTGAACGTGAACGACGCGACGTAGCCGAGCGCGCGTTGGTCGTGGCCGCCGCCCTACCGAGGGCAGACCAGGTCACGCGCCCGCCCAACCTGATCATGCCGCCGACGACTGGGGTCACGTCCTGCATCGCGTCCCCGGAGCGAAAGTCCTGCTCGGCGTCGTCCACCGGACCTGGCTAGGCCAGAACCGAACCATCGAGGGAAGACGCGGTAACCGACACCCCCACCCTGCCCACCCACCCGCCAAGATCAAGACGCCACGCCGAGAAGCACCTGAGCAGTTACGAGCGAACATAACCTGTCAGTACTCGTCCCATCAGCGATGTCCGCTTATGCCGCAGAGGGGCGCTCCGGCAGATGTAGCGGCCAGTCGGGAATGGGTCATCGGCGGTCTGTCGTCCTCAGGAGCCGGGAGAACGGCACCTAGCGAGGTGACCGGAGGGCCAGGCTGTTCGCTTGCAGTCAGAGCTTCTACTTACCTCTCTTGCGACTAGGAAGGGCGAACATGATCAGACCTGCCGCGGTGATGGTAAGGAGAAGTCCTGTGACTGCAGGGTTAGAACCAAGGGCTACTGGAACATCTTGTAGAGGACTAACTCAAAGCCGAAAGGCGCTGCAACCCAGAAGCCGATGACTCTTCGCGTGATCCTCTTGGACTTCAAGCGTTTCCTCCGAATATCAGCGGGACTGTCTGCTCGGTGCCGGAATCGCAGTTCCTCCGCGTCACGCTACCTTCGGCGTCGGGGTCCGTCGAGGGACCCGGACTGGCCGTTTCAGCCGCATGGTCGGTTGCAGAAGGGACGGCCAGGAGAGCGAGTGGTAACGGCCTATGCCGGTGATCCTTTCAAGCGTTTGCGCGTTATGCCGGTGATCGGCGGGGCCTGTGACGGCGCCACCGATGGGGTGGTGCATGGTCACTCGGCGGCTCGGGCGGCGTGGCACGGATCGCGTGACGCCCGCCACCGGCTCGGCGCATACGCGGACCGCGTCGTAGCTTCCGACGTCACCGAGGCACTCCCAGCCGCCCGTGCGGCGCGCTTCAGCGCCGAGGTAGCGGTACGTCGGCGGCGCCTCGGCTCCACGGCCCATCCACACCGACCCGACCGTCCCGGCCGGCACCGGCTTACCGTCCTCGTCGAGGATCTTGATCTCCCCGATCACCCCCGGCCCACCGAGCCGGGATGCTCTAGCCGGGTGTTGCCGTCGATCATTGTCAGGGGCTGGATCTCGGTGCCGCCGTACACCTCCCAGATCCGCTGCGGCCCGAGACAGTCGATCCAGGCCTGCTTGAGCCAGCGGGGGCACGGCGCCGCCAGGCGCACGCAGGGGACCGGGCCGGTGGGTCGGGCTCGGGTGTCGGGGCGGCAGCTGCGTGAGCTGCTGATGACACGTGGCTGGATGAGCTGATCGACCGGGCTGAGGAGGGCTGGGTCGCGCTGACCGGGGAGGGTGGCTTCCTCCCGGAGATGATCAAGGCGGTGCTGGAGCGGAGGCTGGCCGCGGAGCTGACCGCGCACCTGGGGTACGCGGTGGGTGACCCGGCCGGCCGGGGGTCGCCGAACAGCCGCAACGGGCACACCCCGAAGACGGTGCAGAGCGAGATCGGGCCGCTGGGGCTGGCGGTGCCACGGGACCGCGCCAGCACCTTCGAGCCTCGGCTGATCCCCAAGGGGCAGTGCCGTCTCGGGGGCTCGACGACATGATCATCACTTGTATGCCGGCGGGATGACGGTCCGCGACATCCAGCATCACCTGGTCCGCACGCTGAACTGACGCCGGCCGCGGCTGGCCACCGGTTTGCGCGTTGACACCGAGGGGCCGGTTGCGTCACCAAAGGTGGCGCCGCAGCCGAGTGCCGGATCGCTTGCAGCAGGCGAGGTGATCGCACTGTTCGGCACCCGCGACCAGGCCTCGGCCGCGGCCCGAGCTGTGGGCGGTGCCGACCATGCCAGCCACTGCTCCTGGTAGGCGGCCGGTCACCCAGGTGCGCAACTCCCGGGTGCGGGTGTCAGGCACCGTCTTGCTGCGACGAGGCGATGGTGGAGCGCACGCTCTCCATGGCCACGGAGGCGCGGGCGTAGCCGAGGTAGACGGCGAGGAGCGTCATCAGGGTGGTGAGCGCGTCCTCGTCCAGACCGTGCCGCACGGCCAGCGCCAGGTGGCCGCGCAGGCGATCCCCCGTCACACCCAGGGCGGTCAGGGCTGTGATGATCGCGATGCTGCGGTCCCGCCCGGTCAGGGCGGGGTGCGCCCAGGCCGCCCCACCGGCGGCTTGCAGGGCCTCCTCGGTGAACACCGGCC
>JAABUT010003551.1_pt1 | contig 13253 bp, 12 predicted proteins | sample 5559281 | NCBI WGS metagenome assembly JAABUT01 (sample SAMN10711880, study PRJNA513359) | rock metagenome | isolation source: Antarctica rocks | place: Antarctica: Victoria Land, Ricker Hills nord | collected 2016-01-04
GGTCCATATACTTCAGCATCCTTCGGCCTCCCCGCCCAACGAAGCCAGTCCGTCGGGCGGAGCCTACCGCATTCGCTGCCGTATTTTAGGCGACAATCCTGCCGACTTCTCCGCGACAATTTACAACATTGCTCTGCCTTTTGACCAGCCTGCTACCATCCATACCGACCTCCGCTGCTGCGGCAGCGACCTATACCTTGATGACTTCGACCACCGGTGATGGCGCGATCACGACCTCGCCGCTTGGTCCGACATACGCGTCCGGAACGAGCATAACGCTCACCGCGTGTTCGGGTAGCGGGAGCATCTTGAGCGGCTGGTCGGTCGATGGGACGTCGAGTGCCTGGTTCTCCAGTCAGATAATTGTTATAATTCTCGACTATTCGATACGGGCGACATCTGCACGCCGGTTACGCAGTTTCAATCCTCACCCGGCCCGAAGGCCGAGTGCTACATGCAGTCGGCCTTGCCGGGCTTGATGAGGTCGATGTTTCAATCCTCACCCGGCCCGAAGGCCGAGTGCTACGCTGTACCACGAGTTGCGGCACACCGGCCTGACCGAGTTTCAATCCTCACCCGGCCCGAAGGCCGAGTGCTACTGGGCCTGCTGGGCGATGTCGTGGAGGAACTGCGCGTTTCAATCCTCACCCGGCCCGAAGGCCGAGTGCTACAATCGCGATCCGCGAGACGGGGAGGTAGGGGGCGATGTTTCAATCCTCACCCGGCCCGAAGGCCGAGTGCTACGGTCGAGGGCGTCAGGCGCAACGGCGGGAGCGGGAAGTTTCAATCCTCACCCGGCCCGAAGGCCGAGTGCTACGCGGCCGGCACCTGGTTCGTCGTCGTCGTTGACATGAAGTTTCAATCCTCACCCGGCCCGAAGGCCGAGTGCTACGGCGATCACGGTGCGGAAGCGGATGCCGTAGTCGGTGTTTCAATCCTCACCCGGCCCGAAGGCCGAGTGCTACGACGAGTTCATGGAGCTCGTCCCGCAGTGGACGCGGGTTTCAATCCTCACCCGGCCCGAAGGCCGAGTGCTACCCGCCCGCCTCCATCGCGCGGATCACATCGCCCCGGTTTCAATCCTCACCCGGCCCGAAGGCCGAGTGCTACGCGTGGAATCCCCGGACGCTGCGCCTGTTCGCGGTCGTTTCAATCCTCACCCGGCCCGAAGGCCGAGTGCTACAAAGCGCGGGGCTTTGCGCCGCTCTGAGGATGCCGATGTTTCAATCCTCACCCGGCCCGAAGGCCGAGTGCTACATCATGGAGGGGGCGCTCGACGACCTGGAGGAGGAGTTTCAATCCTCACCCGGCCCGAAGGCCGAGTGCTACGCGCGGGGCTTTGCGCCGCTCTGAGGATGCCGATGTTTCAATCCTCACCCGGCCCGAAGGCCGAGTGCTACCCCCCCCGCACTCCGCTACCGCTTCGTGGGCATGAGGTTTCAATCCTCACCCGGCCCGAAGGCCGAGTGCTACGGTCGTGTCCGCTGGGGATCTCGATGGCGATCCCGGTGTTTCAATCCTCACCCGGCCCGAAGGCCGAGTGCTACATCGAGCGCGAGGCCGCTGTCGCGCTGGCGGCGTAGGGTTTCAATCCTCACCCGGCCCGAAGGCCGAGTGCTACGATTCGTGTTCGCCTGGTAGACCCCGTTGGCGAGGTCGTTTCAATCCTCACCCGGCCCGAAGGCCGAGTGCTACGAGGGCGGGGCGGGCGGTCTGCGTGGTGGCCATGTTAGTTTCAATCCTCACCCGGCCCGAAGGCCGAGTGCTACCGCTCGTGTCGACCGGGACCAGTTGCTGCGACCGCAAGTTTCAATCCTCACCCGGCCCGAAGGCCGAGTGCTACGCAAAATGAAGGAAGGGACCGTCACCGCCAATATCCAGTTTCAATCCTCACCCGGCCCGAAGGCCGAGTGCTACATCACCCCGCGCACGATGCCGTCCCAGATGCCAGAGACGTTTCAATCCTCACCCGGCCCGAAGGCCGAGTGCTACGCGGCGTCCCAGGACAGCAGGCGGCGTGTGGAGCCGTTTCAATCCTCACCCGGCCCGAAGGCCGAGTGCTACGCCCCAGTTGCGCGTGCCGGTGGCGAGGCCGGGGAGGGAGTTTCAATCCTCACCCGGCCCGAAGGCCGAGTGCTACACGACCTTGGCGATGGTGTCCATGTGGTCGCGGATGTTTCAATCCTCACCCGGCCCGAAGGCCGAGTGCTACCATCCGGGCGAGCATCGTCGCGGCGCAGATCGCCAAGGTTTCAATCCTCACCCGGCCCGAAGGCCGAGTGCTACTGGGCCGACATCAAGGCGACCGCGCTGAATGCTTGGTTTCAATCCTCACCCGGCCCGAAGGCCGAGTGCTACCCGTCACGGGGCGGGCGCGCTTCGACGCGCTCGACGTTTCAATCCTCACCCGGCCCGAAGGCCGAGTGCTACGGTTCGCGCGAATTTTGAGGGGGGGCGCGGCATGTGGGCCGGGTTTGCGCGAACCGTTCCGGGCCGACGTCGATCACCGAGGTATGCGGGCCGCTCATTACGCGGTTTCCCCCTTTCTCGCTGCAAAAAAGACCGCGCGCGAACCCCCCGGCTTTGCGCCAATACGTGGGGTTCGCGCGCGGCGCGAGCATGACAATCGACGCATCAGACGACCAGCGGATCGCGGAAGTCGATCGCCGGGCGCACGCCGTAGATGGCGGTGTAGCGATCGCGCGGCTCGCGCAGGCGGTAGACCCGCAAGCTATCCTGCCCGTCGTCGATCACGGCGAGCAACCGATAGAGCATCTCCTCGAGCTGCACATCGCTCAGATCGCACTCGAAGACCGATTTCTGGACGCGCTGGCCGTGCGCGACGCAGATTTGGGCGACTTTCCGCAAGCGTCGTCGCCCGGCGGGGGTATCGGTCGCGACATCGTACGCGATCAGCACATCCATCGGCAGGTCGCCCTCCTCGCGCGTCGGTCAGCGGATCAGGAACGGCGGATAGTAATCGAGGTCGCCGCGCAGGTGCCGCGCCAGGAGCCGCGCCTGGACGTGCGGCACCAGGCCGAGCGGCACCTTGCGATCGAGCAGGCGGTGCGGCACCTCGTCGGCCTTGCGCTCCTGATAGGCGATCACCACCCGCTTGCGCCCGGCGTCGGTCAGGCTCACCGCGCCGCCCGGGCGCTCCTCGAAGTCGCTCGCGGTCAGCTGGCGGCGGTTGATCAGCGTCAGGGCGAGGCGGTCGGCGAGCGGCGAGCGCAACTCCTCCAGGAGATCGAGCGCCAGCGCCGGGCGACCCGGACGGAGCGCGTGCAGGAAGCCGACCTGCGGGTCGAGCCCGCACCCCTCCAGCGCCGCGACACACTCGGAGGTCAGCAGGGCATAGCAGAAGGAGAGGAGCGCGTTGATCGGGTCGCGCGGCGGGCGACGGTTGCGCCCGGCCATCCGGAAGGTCGCCCGATCGTCGCGCACCAGGCGATCGAAGACGCCGAAGTAGACCCGCGCCGCCGTCCCCTCCACCCCGCGCAACGTATCCAGGTCGCCCGCCCACCGGCTCGCCATGACGCCCTGGGCCACCAGCCGCGCCGCCGTCCCCAGCGCCTCGGCATCGGCGGGCTCGACCGCCTCGCGCGCCCCGCGCAGCAGCACCTGGCGCTCGTTCTGCAACTTCCCCGCGACGACGTGCCGCGCGATCGCGGTCGTCCGCGCCGGGTCGGAGAGGGCCGCGTGTTGGGCGCGGCGCAGCAGCACATTGCCGCCGGTCGCGCCGACCACCCGCGCCTTGAAGCGCCCGTTGCGGTCCAGCAGGGTCACCGCGCGCCCGTCCTCGGCGCAACGACCCAGCAGGGCGGGACTCAGCATCACGTTGCCGAACGCCACCAATCCGCCGAGCTGGATCAGCGGCACCCGCAGCTGCGTCGTCCGCTCCACCTCGACGCGCACCGTGTCCTGATCGAGGTGCAGATACGCCCCCTGCGTCAGGACGTAGAGGGTATTGAAGATCTGCTGCATCGCCCCACCCCCGCACGAATGAATGACGAGTGACGAGTGACGAATGACGAAGAGGACGAGCGCCGAGTCGGGGACACCGGCCTTCTGCCGACTGCCGACCGCCGACCGCCGACTACCCTTCCGTCTCGAACAGCCGCGCGAGATAGCGATCGCCGACCGCGTTGCCGCCGACCACGCCCGGCAGGCAGGAGTCGATCAGCGAGCACTTCGGGCAGCGGCTATCGTTCGGCGCGGGCGGCAACTCCCCGCTGCCGAGCATCGCGCGGATCGCCGTCACCGTTTCCTCGACCCGGCGGCGCAGCGCGGCGTCGATCGCCACCTCGTGCCGCTGCCGGCTGGCGTGGTAGTAGAGCGCGCCGCGCGGCACGGCCACCCCCGTCATCTCCTCCAGGCAGAGCGCCTGCGCCCCCAGCTGCACCTCGTCGTGCCCGCCCGCCTTGCGCCCCCCGACCTTGTACTCGACCGGGTACGGCACGCCCTCCGCGAACTCCACCGTGTCGGCCTTGCCGGTCAGCCCGAGCCGCCGCGACCAGAGCGGCAGCGCGCGCTCGATCCGCGCCCCGCGCCGCGCCTCGTTCCCCGGCTTGTCCGCGCGCTCGTGGACGTGCCGCCCGCGCACGGTGTACAGGTTCTCGCTGAACGTCTGCTCCACATGGATCAGCCCGCACTGGCGCGGGCAGTAGCTCCAGTGTTGCAGCGCGGAGATCGCGATCGGGTCCAATTCCTCTTGCTCGCCGCCATTGGCTGAATCCGCTTCGGCTTCCATCGCCGCCTCCGGGAAGTTGCATGTCACGATCGACGCGCGCACGAGTGAGACAACATCAATCTATTTCAATCCTCGCCCGGCCTTCGGTGAGGGCCGGGCGCAACGGCGAGCGACTAGCCCAACAATCGGGTGAGAGCCACCTGGGCGGGAAGGTCGGCATCGTCCAGCGAGACGGCGTAATCGGCGAATTTGCGCGGCGTCTCCGTCTTCGCCGTGGCGGTGACCCGCTCCAACAGGGTGTGCGCGGGCGCGTTGCCATACCGGCTCTCGTGCGAGAAGACGTAGAGGCCACGCAGGGAGAGCCGTCCCCGGCTCGCCGAGCGGTCGAGATCCCACATCAACGTCAGCGCCTCCCAGAGGATGCCGAGATCCTCCGACGAAAACCCCGTCTGCGTGGCGAAGTGGGGATTGAAGAAGCCGTAGCCCATGTAGAGCGCGTAGGGCACGATCGACTTACGGCCCATCTCGGTCGTCTTACCGCCTTTGCCGTCCTGCTCCTCGACGACTTCCACCTTTGCGTCCTCCGGTCGAGTGATCGCCACGCGCGTAATCGCCACGTCGAGCGGCACGATCGGATCGATCGAGCGCGAGAAGGTCAGTTGCACCGGCCCGCGCACCTGACCGGCATTCACCCCGGTGGACATGACCGCCCCGAACGTTCGCACATCGTAGAAGTTGGCGCACATCCACCCACGCGCCTGCTGCACATCCTCCCGCTTCTGTTTCGTACCCGTCGCCTTGATGCCAAGCGCGGTGTAGGCGCGCTGGTGCATGTCATTCAGCGCAACACCCTTGTTCTGCACATAGATCTTGAACCGCTCTTCCTCGCCGCGCGTGGCATCGACCCAATCGCGAACCTTGCGCTTGATCGCCACATCGGTGACGAGTCCTTGCATCGTCTCGGGATCGACGCGCGGCAGATTCCCGGCGTCCGGGTCGCCATTCGGGTTGCCATCCGCGACATCGAAGAGGAACACGAAGTCTTGACGGCGTTCCGGGTCCAGGTGAGCGGCGATCGCAGTATCGGCCTGTGGTGCAGTCGTGACGGTCATTAGATGTTACCCCTTTCGTTGGACGTTTTCGATCTAGTGGTTAGCAGTTGTCTACTTCCTGACATTTCTCTATGAACCTGCTCCTTCATCCTCTGGATTGGTGACAAGTGTTGTCAGCGCTTTATTAGCACGTGCCGCCGCTCGATCAGCGGAGCGCTGGTGATAGTAGCCAAGGATAAAGAGTCCTTGACGAGGCAGATTAAGAGTGGGGGGGAAAGATTGCAGGCCGTCAGCCTCATTCATGATATCCATCAAGCGTTCCTGTAGAGCGACATATGCGCCCTTCTTTCGTGGATCTCGACGCAACTTGCCTAAATGTGGCTGTGCACCCTTAACCAGTCGGCTAAAGACTGAAGCCGGAGCAGAGGAGGCAGTACCAAAGTAGCGATCCACAATGGTCGCGTTAATATCGCCAAGTGCTGCTCGCTGAATAGCTTCCAGAACTGCTAGTAGCCGCCCGCAGAGATACGCAGGCTCACGGTTCCGCTCATCAAGCCGCACGAGTTCTTGATCGACCATGCCCGTCCCTCCTCCTTGCTGTTCGCGCTCGCTCAGGAGCACCATCTTGATCAATGCCGCCTGCGGGCGCGTCACCTCACCAGCGGCACCGCAGCGCCGCACCGCCTCATATAGTAGGGTTCTTGGAACAATGCCCCCATTCACTGCAAGGTGTAACAGAGATCTTGTCACCTGAAGTGGGGCGGGATCTTTCATCGGATCGCGTACCGTGGCACCAGCTAAGGAGCGTATTCCTAGAGGCGGTGACTCTAGGCCATTCCGATCAACAAGCTCCTGTAGATTGAAATAGTGCAGCAAGTTTCGTTTCGTTACTCCAATTGTTGTGTCTAACCAATCGCGTACAACGACACGGGCACCACTGGCGGAGAGGGCAGCGGCGTAGAAGGGCATATCATCAAGGCGTGAGTCTTGACGCTGGCCGCTGTATGGGGCAGCATAGAGAGCTTTCAGTTGCTCCGTCGTGGGATCAGTAATAAGTGAACCGAAGTTGAACCCGATCTCTTCGCGCGTCCAGAAGATGTAAGCAGTTGAGCCAACTCGTACTCGTGTTCTGTCACCAGACAGTAGAGCGTTTGCAGCCTTGCTAAAAAGCTCCCCACACTCGGCGCAAGTCGGTGCAACTAGCGATGCTTCGAGGCCATATGACTCAAAAGCGGGGGCATTAGCCGAGATCAGTGCTAAGCCCGAAGTCTGTCCACCAGGGATTCCTTGCCACTTATAGGCAAGTCGCTTGACGCCAGGCCGCACCCGTCCACAGACGAGGCATTGCAAGCCTGTCTCAGCAGATGCAATCTGCTCTAATTGCTTCTCCTGCTCACTATCCCCCTCCTGCGAACTGGAGTGCCTCGCCCAAAAAGATTGCACTGAAGGCAGATCGATCGGCCATAGATCACCAACCTTGAAGGTGACAACTGCACCAGGATCGAAGTCAGATGGTAGGCGACCGTAAGTATCTGCACCACCATCTAGAAAAGCGAGAACTGCGCTGACCGTGGGCTCTCCCGTTTCCGCTGAACAGAACCGCATCAAATCGACAAAGGCACGATGCGATTCATCGACGCGCGATTGCTTTACTGGATCACGAGCGATGCCAAGCACGTACTCGCCATTATCAGCTAGCAGCTTCGGTCGAATAGCGTATGCACGACCAACGTGAGGAGCGATTGTTCGCTTGCCACGTTTCTCGCGGCTGTTACCCGACTGTGCTTGATCGACGCATCCAAGGAAATGCCCGTTCTCATCAAGGTTGACGAGATAACGTATAGGAGTTTCCTTGTACCCAGTCGGCGCAAGGTTTTCGACCCGACCGGTTTCGGCGTACTCCTTAAGTTTATGCAGCAGCACGCTCACCCTCCCCGCGTGTAGAGTTCTTGCGGCACACGTAGCACGCCGCGATCCAGTTCTGCCGTAAAGAAGCGCGGGCGAGCCGCAGACTTCCCGACAACGACACCACCAGCCGGATAGGCGAGGTCGAAGAGGATCGGGCCGAGGTTGTCGCTGACATCGATCGGACGTTCGCTGCCATCCGGCTCGGAGAAGTTAGCGGCGAACTCGCGGCAGCCAAGGTAGGGCCGGGAAAAGCAGCGCCCGCTGGCAACCCGCCGCCGAAACTGGTCGCGGTACTTCGCCACGTCGGCGTTCGCGTGTGGATGCACATCGATCTGCGCGCGGATGATGTAAGCGACATCGCGCAGCGCCAGCGTGTGCCGCTGCGCGCGATCCTCATCGGCGAAGAAGCCGCCGCCGCTCTTCTCCCAGGCTCGCGCCGAACGCTCGGATGCGACGCTATTGACCTCATTCCGCAGGATCGAGAAGTAGCGGATCGGGCGCAGCACCTCAATCGCCTCGATACGCCATTGCATCTCCGGTTTCCAAAGCACACTCTCCAGCACCCCACGCGCCGCAGATGGGGTCATCACCGGGTACGACACGCGCTCTACCTTCATCTCCGGCCTGGTGAAGCAGGCGTGGTCCGCCCAAACTTTGACCGCCAAGGGAATGGTATCCTGCATACTCTGCCTCCTTAGTTCAGATTAATGTTATATAGCTCTGCATTCAGAGTAATGGCGAGATACTGTTTTGTCAATACCCCCTTGTAGCTCGAGTTACACCACCAGCCCCACGACATCGGGCTCGCCATTGCCCACCCCGCGCACCGCATCGTATTTGCCGTGCCATTCCCACAAGCCCGGCAACACTTCCTGCGCTAATCCGTCGGACACATACGTATTGAGCAGGCGCTGACGCACTCCGATGATGTACGGTTGCAACCGACGCATCAGCCCGCGACTGCGCTCGGGATGGGCACGCAACGCTGCGAGTAGCGCGTCTACGTTGGGCTCCCCGTTGTACCCTCCATCGGTGCCACCGCGATAGCGCACGACCACCGAGGCGGCATCGTCATCGATCAGGCGATAGCGATGAGCGACTTCGGGGTAATCGAACGCTTGTCGGGCCTGCTGCACCTGGGCGCGATCGAGATCGTTGCCGCCGTAATAGCTGCGGAAGTAGTCGGTGTAGGTGGCCGGATCGTCCAGGTCGGGATCGCCAGCGGCGGCGCGGAGGGCGATCTTCGTCACGTCGGTGCCGATGCGGTACGCGCCGGGTGGCTGGTGCTCCTCTTCCGGCGCGAAGATGACGACGCGCCCCTCAGCCTGCTGCCCTTCGCGGTTGCAGCGCCCCGCCGCCTGCACGATCCGGTCGAGCGGCCCCAGGGCGCGCAGGACGGTCGGGAAGTCGAGATCGACGCCCGCTTCCACCACCTGGGTCGCCACCAATAGGCATGGCTCGCCCGCTTTCAGTCGTCGCCGTACCTCGGCCAGCACCGCCCGCCGATGCGCCCCGCACAGCAGCGTCGAGAGGTGCAGCGCCGCCGGATCGTCGAGCGCGACGAGCAGGGCCAGCGCATCGTCCTTGGTGTTGAGAATCGCCATCGCCTGCGGCGCGGCGCGCAACTCATCGGCGACCCGCTCCCAACTCCACCGCTCGGTCAGGCAGGGCCACTCGTAGCGCACGCGCGTCAGGGCGGCGAAGTGTTGCGGCGCGTTCGGCACGATCTCGCGGATGCCGGGCAACCCTGGGAAATCCGCCGCCGCGTCGAGCGCCGGTTGCGTGGCGGTGCAGAGGACCACGCTGGCCCCGTAGTTCGCGACGAGGCGACGCAGCACGTCGAGGGTCGGTTTCAGCAGATGCGGCGGCAGGGTCTGCACCTCATCGAGGACGATCACGCTGCGGGCGAGGCGATGCAGCTTGCGGCAGGCACTCGTGCGGTTCCCGAGCAGGCTCTCGAAGAGTTGCACCGTCGTCGTCACCACGATCGGCGCGTCCCAGTTCTCCGTCGCCAGCCGCGCCCACTGCGCCTCCGGCGTCACCGGCGCATCGTCCTCCGCCTCGCGCCCGCCGAGCGCGCTGTGATGTTCCAGGATCGCCCGTTCGTCGTCGAAAATCTTCCGATAGACGCTCGCCGTCTGCTCGATGATGCTGGTGTACGGGATTGCCACGATCACCCGATCGAAGTCATGCGCCAGCGCGTGTTTCAGCGCGAACGCCAGCCCCGAGCGGGTCTTGCCGCCGCCGGTCGGCACGGTCAAGCGAAAGAACCCCGGCTCCTGCTCCGCCGCCGTCAGGCACGCCTCATAAACTTCGCGTCGCACGCGGTTGACCGGGGTGTCGATGGCCTTGGATAGCATATCCTGCTGCGCCGCCGCCAACTCCGCCCAGAGTGGGGCCAGATCGGGTGTGCCCGCGCGCACGCCGGTCCGGTCGGGATTGAAGTGGGCCTCGGTATCGAGGCAATCGGCATCGACCAGCGCGGAGAAGGTCATGCGGAGGAAGAATTCGGCGCTCAGTTGGTCCGTGACCCAGGCGGGTGGCGCGGGCGGGCTCGGCGGATCGAGTCGTGCGCCGAGCGCCGCCCTGGCCCTGGCGAGCGCGTCGGTGACCGCTCCCTGCGCCGACGGCTCCTTGACCCAGCCAGGAAGGCCTTGCATGGCCGGCAAGCCGCCGTGATGTCCTTTGATCAGTAGTCCGAGCGGCTGCACCTGCGCCAAAGCCAGCGTCGTCCCGGCGCGTTTGTGATCTGGACCTTTCGGCCCACCTTTCGGTCGCGCCTCACACGCGAGCAAATACGCCTGGAACGCGGGATTGAACTTCCCCAGGTCGTGCCACACCCCGGCCCAATAGGCGAGGTCGCCGCCGCCGAACGGCGCGGCGAACTCGCGCGCCTGCTCGGCGACGCTCATGAGATGCTCGACCAGGTCGTGCCGCTTGCCCGCATTGTTCTTCGAGTGCGCGTAGGCCATTCCTCACCCTCCTCGTTGTGTCGTTCGTGATCGGCGTTCACCCCATAGGACGGATCGTTCCCCACAATGGGGAAGTTTCTGGAACGAATCGTGCGCCTGCCGCAACTGCTCTTGTAGCAGATAGGGGGTGCGCGGCGCTTCCTCGTTCCCCTATCCTACGTGCCCTATGGGAACGGCTTGGTTCCCGTCCCGGTATGCCTGCCCCGCCTCAATCGATCAGCCTTAGCTTCGCCGGGGTCGGGTCGATCGACACCAGTAGCGGGCGGGCGAGGTGCGGGAAGGCGACGATCGCCTAGGCCGGGCGCGAGATTCGGCAGGCGCTCGCCAGAGGCCGTCCTCCACGCCGCCAGCGGTGCGCTGGAGGCTGCTGACCACCTGCGGGTCGGTGATCTTGTGCAGGATGTAGCCGTTGACCAGCCCCAGCACCTGGCGCGGGAGGTGCTGGGGGAACTGCGTCGCGAAGACCAGCCCGAGCCAGCGCTTGCGCCCGCGCTTCGCGATCCGCGCAACCTGCCAGAAGAGGATGACATCCGCTCGATCCGCTCCGCGCCCAGGAACTCGTGCGCCTCCTCGATGATCACCAGCGTGCGCGTCGGTGCCTCCGCATCGGGATCGTGCGCCTTCGCCTGCTCATACTCCCCATACGCCGCGTCCTGCGCCTCTTGCACCCCGCGCAGCAGATCGGCGATCACGATGTTGCTCAACTCCGACATCCCGGTGTCCGAGAGGTCGAGCACCGAGACCTGACCGGGTTGCAGCGGGCGTTTGTAATTCAGCGGTTGCGCCCCGGAGCTGTCGTTATCGAAGACCCGGAGCCGATGCAGCGGCCAGAGCTTGCTCCGCAGCGTGCGCCGGGAGATCAGCGAGTCCACCTTCTCCACCTGCCCCATCCGCTGCTTGAACGCCTTGCCATCCTCGCGCCGGAACTCGCTGGTGTACGGCGTGAACTCCTCCGTTTTCTCCTTCTTTCCCCCACTCTCTCCCTTCGCGATGATCCCTCCGACCACGTCGATCACCATCGAGAGGGTGAGTCGGGGATAGCCGCGCTCGAACTCGTCCAGTTCGGTCACCATACGCTCCTGCTCATCGGACCCGCGCGCGGCGAGGATGCCATCCACACCACGGACCTCCCCGATGCCAACCGTACCCCCGACGCGGCGATCGTGGCGGTGGCCGCGCGCGACGACCGGATCGTGGTGACGAAGGACGCCGATGTCGTCGCCAGCTTGCGCCTGACCGGCCAACCCCGCCGCCTGCTGCTCGTCGCGACCGGCAACATCGCCAACGCCGCGCTCGACGCCCTCATCCTCGCGGCACTGCCGGAGCTGCTGGAGGCCTTCGCCGCGCTCCTGGTCATCCATCCCTGACCCCCGGGCCGTCCCGGGCCAGCGCGACCAGCGCTGCGGTCGTCGGCGCGCCGCACTTCTCGCGCAGCGACCCGAGCAGTTGCCGCATCCGCGACGACGATACCCCCGACTCTGCCGCCCAGCCGGTGCTCGTCGCGCCCGGCGACGCGGCGAGCGCCCGCAGCAACGTTGCCTCGCCCGCCGTCGGGTCCGCGACGTCGCCGGTGGCAGGATCGACCCTGCCACCGCCGCTGTGACGCTCAGCCCGCGCGCCCCGACTGTCGCCGCGATGTCGTCCCACTGGCCCAATCCGAGCGCCGCCCGCAGCTCGGCCAGTTCCCGCCGTACGGTCGTTCGGGCGAGGGCGGTCGCCACCAGCGCGGCCACGAGGGCATGCTGTCCGGCATTGAGGGGCGGCGCATGCGGTGTGGTCGCAGTGCCTGGTGCTGGTATCACAGGGTGCGGTGCTCCCGCCGTGGGCATCGGTGCTGCCGTGCGGGCCGGTGCTGCCGGTGCAGGTGCCCCCTGGCGAGATAGATGTCCCGGCGCGGCCTGTACGGTGGTGTCCGCTGGCGCGTCAGCGCGGTGCGACGACGATCGGGCCGCCTGGAGGGGCGACCCCTCGCCGTCATCGGGCAGGGGCAGGGGCCGTGCCGCGCGCCGTCGCCGGAAGGCGTCGAGCGGGTCGCCGCGTGCCGGGTCGGGGAGGCGGGCGCGCAGGGTCGTGTCGGCGTAGTGACGGGTCTGGCGCGCCCGGACCGGGTGTGCCGCCCCGCGACGAGCAGCACGTCGTCGCCGAGCGTCCGCAACTCGTCGGCGGTGATCAGCGGGCGCGCCACCTCGCCCACGCCGCGATTCCCCCGGTCGGCCCAGGGGAGCAGCAGGGGATGGGTAGCTCCCCCGGTTCGTCGTGCGTCACGCCCGCCAGGCAAAGCTTCGTCGTCGCGGTGGTGCGGATCGTGTCGGCGTCCTCCTTGCCGTACTCCTTCGCCAGCTGCGCCAGGTCCTGCACGACCAGCAGGCAGCCGATCCGCGCCGAGCGGACCGTCGCCAGGCGCGACTGGAACTCGGGGATGTGGCCGAGGGTGCCGAACTCATCGAGGTAGGCGAGGACCGGGAGGGGCAGTTGCCCGTCGCTGGTGCCCTTGGCGATCGCCACGAGCCCGGCGAAGAGGTCGCGGAAGAAGCAGGCGGTCAGCGGGGCGAGCGTCCGCGCGTGGTCGAGGTCGAGCGCGAGGTAGACCGCCATCGGTCGCTCGACCAGGCGGCGCGGGTCGAACTCGCC
>JAABUT010003552.1_pt1 | contig 13252 bp, 15 predicted proteins | sample 5559281 | NCBI WGS metagenome assembly JAABUT01 (sample SAMN10711880, study PRJNA513359) | rock metagenome | isolation source: Antarctica rocks | place: Antarctica: Victoria Land, Ricker Hills nord | collected 2016-01-04
ATTCTACGCATAATCGTCTACGCCCGATTTGAGCGTAGAATTTCGCTCAAAAACAGCTTATACGCCGTATCTACGCTGTATGTCTACGTCTACGTAGAGTACACTGATCCGTAGATGCCAAGCCTACCCGTCTTTTGACTTAATGCTGGAATCAGGATGGGAATTAAAATCTCAAAGCAATAATCTGCGCAGACAACGAGCAGGCTAGCCAGTTCGAGGGTATGAACCATCGCAGAAGCTCCGGTGCGGCCATCTGTGTTTTTTGGTGACGTGCTGAAACAGCGCAGCAGGTGTTGGGTTGCCTGCTGCAACATCTTGCAGGCAGGGGTGTCGAGAGCTCCCAAAGTATGAGCCAGAGTGGCAGAGGTTATACGCTGGTGCCGGACAGAACAAGTCCAGCGTTCACGCGTCATATTCAGTCGGGCGATACCTTTTTCTCGATTGCAAACAAGTATGTCGTCAGCTTTGATGACCTGCTCCGGGCAAATGAGCACAGAAATCTGAACCTCCTGGCCTTGCGACGTGGGCAGGTCTTGGAAATTCCTATGCACCACAAGCCACGGTCAAGTTACACAGTCAGGCAGGGAGATGACCTTTGGCGAATTGCACAGCTCACTGGCGTGCCAGTCAGCATGGTCCAAGCAGACAATCCTCATGCTGTGCCGCTCAAACCTGGAACCTGCCTGATCATCTGTACTTACCCCAGCTTTCAAATTGAGTTCAAGGATGGCCAGATGCGTTCCAGCCCAGACCTGCCGCAGCACTGGCAGCAAGATGAGCATTTTAGCAAAGTGCTTGCTATGCAGCATGAAATTTTGAAGCCACAAGGAAAGGCAATTTTCAAGTTTCCAAACGTAGAGGCTCCTCAGGTAGAGTGTTTTGTTGAAGTGCATTAATGCTTACCTCACAATCATCTCTCCTGCCTGAAGCTGGTGAGTCATACATCCATCTTGAGCTGACAGCCTGCCCCAAGCACCAGCTACAGGCATAGTAGTGGAAGAGGCTCTAAACTGTTTCACACATGGCACTGCATGCTGCCATGTGTTCAAAATCTTGAATAGCTATCAGGGCCAGCACCATTTGTATGTACATGTACAACACAGCTACGTTCCACTGTACAATAGCTGTTGCACAAAAGGCGTAAACCCAGAGAGCTTTTACCTGCACACTCCTTGCAAGTACTTCATTGGATGTGAGAACAAAGCAGGTTGTTAATGCAATCAACTTTGGTCAGGCACTTTTTGGAATACTATTACTATCATCTCGCATAGATACTGCGTTGGTACTTATGTCAGCAGTTCAGAGTTTTCGTCCAGTGCACTGCTGTAGATCATACGTACAGGCTATTTGATTGCGTGATGTGCGGCAGCGCACAGACAATGCATTCCCAGTACATGCATTGATCAGGAGCACAGCCAGACTGTCCAGCTGAAATGCAGAATGGCCCTAGCTTGTGTGACATTTGCAGCTGACTAGCGTCCAAGCTTGGTCCACTGTCAGGAGGAGCGGCAAATCAACCTGGCGAGTCTCCACCGAGTCGGTGGCACCGACTGACGTCTCTGTGTAGCAAGAATGTAGATCGGGTAACCTGCAGCGAGCTGTGTTGCAAGTGCCTGCTGCCCGTCTCTTGACCTAATGCTGGAATCAGGATGGGAATGGCAGGGAATCAGATCCTCAAAGCAACATCTGCTCTGCTGCATGCTTGACCAACTTGTGCCGGTACACTACTGTACACTTGACACTGTACACTTGACTTGACTTACTGCTCGATGTTTACACCATCGAGCTGCTTCATGCAGGCATGCTTTATTGTTGTGCATGTAATCCCACAGCTCCAGGTTGTGTTTGCAGAAAAGGTTTAAATCAACGAAACTTGCCTTCGAGGACCAAGCATTATGTGCTGGCATATCAAGCTGCAACATCAAGCATGCTTTGAGCAAGGCTACTCAGGCTGGCAAGCCAAGATGATTGAGCATTGGACACTGCGCTTTCACACCAACTGTTGTCTGCTAGTGCTGTCTCAAAGCGAACAACAAGCTTGTCATTCTTGTGCATTCGCAGTTGAGTACTAGGCTGCCTGCCTGCTAGCATTGCATCAACGCTGGAGGCAACATGAGGGTGCACTCGCCAGCGGTCATGAGCCAGCACTTCAACCAAGCAGGTAAAAACTGGTGGCCCTCGCCTTTCAGTCTTGGTCTTGCTGTTGTTGTTGACCTCACTGCAGTTGGCAACATGAAGCTTCCAGCAAAACTCTGCCATGCCCAAAATCCATTTCAGTAGTGAGCAGACATGGACTGCTGAAATACACATCATCCCAGTCCTTTTGTGACATCCAGCCACTGAAGCTTGCAAAGTCAAGACAGGAATGTGTGAGAAGTGAGAGAAGCAGGGTAACAGAGATGACACACTGCAACTCGGCTTGATGCCTGTAACTTAGCTGACAGTTGTGAAGCCAGCGAACACTTGGTAGTGAGAACAAACCTTGCAAGCTTGTCCCCAATAACAACTTGATGCACACCTCCCACCAGAGTGTTCAGCTCTGGATTGCTGATCAAGCTGCTCAAAGAGACCCCATGAGCAGTGCCAACGCGCATGACACCACGCTGAGCAATGCTCTTCACAGCTCTGACCTCTTCTGAGCTGCCAATCTCATCCACCACAACCACCTGCATGAGAGCAGAAAATGTGACATTTATAGACCTGGGGCACAGGAAGACATTATAACCTCAGCCAACAGTCTCACTACACACAAACTTCAGCTGCCTGCATCACAGTGCTCACATCATCACGGCACGAATGGCACGAACTGCCACATGATTCAATCAATCAATCAATTTACATTTCCAGTCTGTAGGACTCATCAGAGGAGTCAATGGAAATTCTGAGAGTGCTGAATTTGAATGAAACAATTCATTCAATGCTGTTTTGGGCCACAAAAAGGTCCAAATTTTGTAGTCAAACTCTACATCCGCTTGGTCAAGCTGGCAGTAACCATGTGCATCATCTTGACCCACACCTCACAGCTGTGCACCATTCAAGGTAGCAAAGCTGCACTGGGATGGGTTGTCACCTGTGGGTTGTGATTCTGCACAGCCTGCAGCAACACCTCATGCTGCTTTGACTGGTCATACACGGGCATACGGCGAGCTTTCCCCAGGCAGCTGTGGGGCACTGCTCCGTCTCCCCCAATCTCATTGCTGGTGTCCACCACCACCACACGCTTGTCCAACTTGTTGGCCATCAGACTGACAACATCTCGCAGCAATGTGGTCTTGCCTGCAGACCAGTGCCTTGCTTCTTGCTGCAAGATGAATTGGTCATAAAATGCGCTTCAGCAGAACAAGCTGCTTATGCAGAACAAGCTGCTCATGCAGCCGCTGTAGTTGCTGGTGCACTGTGCGGCAGTGTGCAACCAAGCAGTGCTTGCAGACCAGCTGACAATGGGCTGTGCTCACTCACCCACTCCAGGAGGCCCCACAAGTAGCAGTGAGGCAGCACCAGCACCCTCTGGTCCACCACTGCCACCACATTGCATCTGTGCCAGGATGTCAAGCATCAGATTAGCAACGCCTGTATCAAACATACAAAGAACTCCTCAGAAGTTGCTGCACTTTGTTCCTCAAGGACAACACGCACATGTGAAGGCCTCACTGATGTGCTGCCTGTGCAGATCAACAGAGATACGTGGACAGCAGCATTTGCGCAGTGCTGGGTGCATCAGAGTGGTGCTTGAGTCCTGTGCAAGCTGCTTTACATTCTGTGGTAGTGGTGGCATGACACTGGAATGTGTTCTCTTACCCTGGTATGCAAAACATGCATGAAGTAAAGCTGAGTCGAGGCTTACCTGGCATATGTCTGCCCACCCTGTACGTGAGGCCAATGACAGAGCGGTGTATATCCCTGTTTCTGATGGCGCTGATGCGATGTAGTGTCCCCTCAACACCCATTCTGTTATCCGCATAGAACAGGTCAGCTGAAGCATTACCTGCAAAGCATTGCATTGGTACCTCTGTTCCTGTCTGTGGCCATGCCCTGGGAAGAAAAGGCATATCCGGAAATCTTTGCATGCAAAAAGCATGCAGTGTGCTATAGGGTCTTCCTAGTGGCATCATCGCTCTCCTGTCCTGTCAACTATCATGTGCTTGAAGAAACTGCTCAGAAATGTCTGCAAGGAGCAACACAATTACCATGGTCAACAAACTCAGTCAGCTTGGCCAGAGCGTCTGTGATGTCCATGCAGTCTGGTAGCTCCTTGGCACTGCCGTCACTGAACCTGATGACCACTGGTCTGCCTTTGTCTGCAACCACCTCAACAAGCATCTTGGAAGCCACCTCTTCCCTGCAACAGGTTTACACTGCTTGCGATCAAGAAAGTGCACACGGCTTTACTGCTGAACAGTCTTCTGGGACATGTTTCCTCTGGGTTATCACTGCCAAGTCAGTCTGCGTGCAATGGTTTAAATGGTTGTGAACTAAACAGTGTGTCAGTGGTGCATCAGCCTTGCAAATGCCCTTACTGTGAACTGTCAAAGATCATGACAAAGGATGGACAGCCAGAAAATGCTGTCTTGATGGTACTTTGAGAGACTTTTGACGGAGACATATAGCATAAGCAACATGAGGTGCAACTCCTGGAATGACGCGGAGGTAAACCTGGAAGTGTGTGTGTCCAACAGGGACTCTTTGGGGCTGAAGTCAGATTGCCTGCCATTCAGATGCTGCAGAACTAGATCCTTGATCCCCTCTGGCAAAAGGTTCAGCGTTTGCGCTTGACTCTGCAAGCCGAACTGACACAATGACTATGCCGGTATGCAAATAATGCCAATCGACTTAGTGCAGTCATTGTAGATTGTGTCCCACAAAGCAAGCAGCCACAAACATACACTTTGTGATATGATTGTGACATGTGCATAGCTTACTGTATAAGTGTTTTCCAACATCAGCTGGACTGCACAGTTGAAACAGGATGAAGAAATCAGCTTGTGTGTGCTGCAAGAAGCTGTGCAGAGGTTGCAGGAGGGTCATTAAAGGTATGCAGTACCTGTCATCTGATGCACCGTGCCGCCACTCGGCCCTTTCTCTGCATCACTGTCATGAAGGTACTTGGTAAATGTGGGCTTGAAGCTGCCTTCCTCAGGGAAGGTCATCTCCAGGTCCTCGTTGAGAGGCAGCCGCACACGTGCACTGTGAAACAGTCAGCAATCAGCTTCAACAATTTGCACACGTCAGATTTGGCAGCTCCGGAGCCTTTGCTCACAAGCTGCTGGTTTCAGCTGTCCTCTCTTATGCTGCATCCATGATATTGCTGCATCTTCTTCAGAGGTGAAGTCATGAGCGTGCATAGATGCACACAACAGTGATATGTTCAAGATTGTATGCTCACTGCATGCGTCAACTGATGCCAACAGCGATGAATTGCAAATTGTCTAGACTGCAATCATTTGCAGATCAGAAAGCTTGAAACAAGACATGCTGCCATGACACTACAGTGATATAACACAAGCAGTGCCCACCTGTACAGATCAGCTTGTGCTGCATTCTTCCTGTCGGCTGGGTGCAGATTCCATTCGCAGTGGGCCTGGCTCAAGCTGTGTACCACAGACTTGCCGGCATCCCCAAGAGCTTTGTTGAGCTCCTCCGCCAACAGCAAGAGACAACTCCCTGCAATATGTTGGCGCCCTGTTCACATCCCATGCAAGTGTCATAGACCAATGTCGGCATCTCACAATGAGAGCAACACAAGACAGCCATCCAGCACGCTGCATCCTTGTTGAGAGCATGCAAACCCAATTTAAGGTGGGAACTCACAAGCAGCAGTCATGACTGCTTCAAGTGTATCACAGAAACAACTTTGACAAGAAACATGACACCCTGCATCAGAATCACATCAGGCCTCCCAGACAGAATCATATCTTGAACATTGCAGGACGTCACACATGCACCTTCAACACACCAGCATGGCAGCACTCAAGACAGTGGGCATTTACCAGCATTGCTGGGATCATTCTCCACACCATGCAAGAACAACAGCTCCTCCAATGAGCGCCTTTGTTGGTGCTGGCTGCTATCCAACAAACTGCTCATATTGTCCAACACACCTTGAGCAACCTGCAGGCAGGTTTGCTGTCAATGTCTGCTTGTATACAAAGAGCAATGTGCATTGCTAGCTAACAGGTGCTGCCTGTTCTGACAGGACAGTCCGGGGCTTCACAATCTGTCTACAATCGACCTGCCTCCTGATCATGTAGGGCTGGTCTGCTGGCATCCACTATCATTCGGTACCTTATGCTAGGGTGGATACTGGTACCTTTTTTTGTAGAAACAAAGCTGCTGCAGCAGTCATGCATCATTTGACAGAGTGAACTTACACTTTCAATTTCCTGCTGGTCAGTGCACATAAAATTCGCTGGGCCCTTTATTTGGCGATACCTGAGTGTCAAAGACATTTTGAACGGTGACACCTCGCTCATAGAACAGAACTGCTGCAGCTTGACGACAGTCATGCATGATTTTGACAGTCCCATTGTCCTCAAGCAAGTGATGCAAGCCTTGCATTTGCGCCTGCGGGACCTCGTGCTTCAGGTCAAAGCTGTAGCAGCTCAAGTCGGAACACAACTGCAGCATACACAAACCAACTTTGATTGCCAGACATGAAGGGTTTGCAGGGTAAGTGCTCAGGTTACATGTTGTCCTAGCAAGTTGTGGCAAGGTGTTCTAGCTGCAGCGCTCTGTTTTTGCTTACATGCAAACAGCAGCGCCATAGGTTGATGCAGCTGCAAGTGCACCAGCAGGAAAAATTGGCTCGGTCCAGCTTGTGAAGCAGGGACAACTGCTGATGTTCACTCAGCACACACAAGCAGGGACAACTGCTGATGTTCACTCAGCACACAAGTTTGACAGTGTTTTTGTATGCAGAGTCAAGCATTGTCACGTGCTTGTATGCAGAGATTAGCATGGCCATGCTAGGTTTGGGCACTCAGACATGCACGCACCTGAATGCTGTGTAAGGTATCTGCTTGAGCAGCATCAGGCGCATCAGATCCTTCAAAATCGCATACCAATGCCACTCTTTGTGCGATGCTTGCAGAGGTGGGCGCCTGCCCCTGCACAAGCACACATAAGGTAGATCCAGATGTGTCAACATTTAGTGCCTGCTAAAGGCCTTGTATGCAAGTGCAATTATCTGTACCCCTGACAACATTGCAGACAGATTGAATGTTGCTAGAGTGCAGCAAAAGGAGCAATACCTCAACATTGATAGCAATGGGGCCACTGAAGCCATCTTGCAATGGATCATCAGATTGGCCAGATCTGGCTGAGCCCTGTGCGTTCTGCTTGGCTTTTGTCAGCCATACTGTGCGTGATGCAACTGGACCTGGACTGCTATCAGTGCACAGTGCTTGCAAGCTGCTGCTGGTGGCAACTACTGCAGGCAGAGCCGAAATGCTGGCTGTGGGGCTGAGACTTGGCGATGACCAGGGAGCATTGGGCAGAAGGCTCCTGATGGTGCTGCTTGGATGAGGAAGAACAGCTGCTATGTGCACAGTGAGGTGCTTTTCGCTTTTGGCATCTGCTATGAAGCTGAAGTACTGTTGCAGACATAGCTTTCGAATGATGTCTGAAATTGACATTGACGCACAAGATGTCTGTTTCTTCATTTCCGATATGGCCATGCCAACCTTTGTTTATACTACAGGAATGAGCATAAAGCCAGCCTGAGAGCTGCTGCTCTTGAGTCCCAGCTCAATGGCAGCCGATGCAATGGCAGCTGTGAATTTTTCAGCATCTGTTGAGCTAGCATGCTGCGCTTGGACTGCTGCCTTGAGCTGACGCTTAGCTTCAGCTTCCTGTGCATGAAAGCCTTGCTCACTATGGGCTGTAGCCGCGCAAGTGTCTGCCCAGATGATGACCGCCAAAGTATATGTGCTGAGCATAGCATGTCAATTCAATCATGCAAACATATTTCTGAACACCACAAGTCAGACGGCCTTTGACACTGATTATGCTTACCTTTGGCATGGCAGAGGCGTCTTCTGTTGTTCCAGACACGTAGCTTTGTGGAAAAGGTCGCAAGACAGCAGCATTTGATACCCCGCTGCCAGAGGCAACATCAATACTCTGAAGAAGGGTCAGCACTGATGCTGTCCTGCCTGGGGCTAATACAATGCTGTGCAGTTTGAGAAGCATTGTTATTGGGGCCTGAGGCGGGCCAAACAAACTGAAGTACTTTTGGCCAGTGCTGGCTTGAAGTTTTGCCAAAAATTGTTTGACAGAAGGAAAGATGGTCTTCATCTGAACAGTCACTGCCTGGAAACTGACAAGCTTCAGCTGTAGTCCTGAGGTTGAGGCCTTCAGCCCAAGATCAAGACAAGCCTCAGCTGCTTGAGTCCGCCACGTGGCTGTGTCAGACCCATGGCTTTTAGCAATTGCGACTGACAATTGTGACTTTGCATGGGCCACAGCCTGCAGCAAAGCTTTTGTCAGATTAGATGTTGCATGCAACCTTCCGTATTGTATGGTGAAGCACTAACCACCACACTCAAAAGGCGGGCAATTGATATCTACTATGAATGAGGTGCTTTGTCGGGACAGGACATGCTGATGCAAAGGCAGGCGAGGCAAGCAAATGGTCCTGACATGCACTCGTCAGAGCCATGTAATGAACACAGTTTGTCAGGCAACCACCCACCTGTGCGTTAGCATGTGGCTGCATGACTTTGGGCAAGCTATCTGCGGAGCTGGTCTGCTTTGAACCACTTGGAAGCAGTCGCACTTCCTGACTTCCTGGTGTTTGCTGACACTTGATTGTGTCCAACAAGCTTGCAACAGCAACCCGCTGGTGTGGCACAATGAGAGCATGCAAATTCATATGCAAAATATGTGGCTGATTGGTTTGCTTGACAATTGAGAAGTACTTGCTGTTTTGGAGTTTCTGCGTGATGCCCTGAACATCTGGACATGCTGACACGATGTATCCTATGGCCTGAAACAGCTTGATGCCTTCCAGCTGTAAGCCTGATAAGCCACTTTTCAAACCGTACTTCAAGCAAGCCGCAGCTGCTTGTCTGAGGTATACAGCTGGGGGGGCAGGATGACTGTCATCAACAGCAGTCTGCAACTGCAATCTAATCTGGGCCACCTGCAAATGCCAGTGACCACAGTCTATCTTGCACTGTAGCTTCGGACGTGCAACCTTCACTACTGCTAGAAAATTTGAACAGTGCAGGCTTGTTTTGACGAACACACCTCCATGTGGGCGTCACGCTAGAGCGAGGAAAGCATGCATACAAAAAGAAGCTTAGATGACAGCTATGAGGCTGTGGCTCCGAGTCCCAAATATCCCGTGTGACTTTTAGGTTAAGGCGCCCGGGTGACTGATCACAGAGGTGAGCTCACTCGACCCAGGGACATCACCGTTCTTTTCGTGATCATACTGCGTCTTAAACGATATATTGACCACAATTGCCACCGACGAAAACCATAACCCGCGCCAGGTGTTCCGTTTGCACACTGCACAGACTGCGTCGATGATCACCGTAAACTCACGAGGTTATCTCTGCTGGACGCCTTACAAGATCATGCAACGGTAGAGCCTGCGTGAACCTGTATGTCTTGGCCATCATTCAACTGCTGTCAGGAGGGGTGCAAAATTGCCGTGTTCAGCACGGCTACAACACTTCAACACGGCTCTCCTGTCAGGGCAGTACAGGGACAGCCCTCAGACCTGCCCTTGACCTAAATGCATCACGATGCGCGTCATTGTAGGCCCGTGTGAAAAGCCTTGTCAAGCTGGCTACACATGCAACACTCTCTTTTTGTGGCTCTGTGCACATCTGGCCTTCAATGCATGTGTAGGTGCTTACATGTGGTTGCTCATGAGCATTCCGCAGGACTATCTGCGGTAGCAGGCCTGCACTGGATTGTTATGACAATGACTGTCGTGAGTAAGGTGACGGCAATAACAAAGATTTCTGCTATGTACAACTGAAATATTCGACCTGCTCCACCCACACCACCATTGACTGCTTATGGCATCACAACCGGAATTCGAAACCAAGCTACTTGTCAACAATGTAATCCACACAAAAGCATGTCTTGCCACATGAATGTAGGGATTGAAGAGTGCCTGTAAAAGCGGCAGGCATGGCCAGTGTACTAGTCAAACCAGCTGATGGTCTTGCCCCACTCCAAACCCTTGGCTGTCCACTGCTGGGCAAGTGCTGACACACTGGCTGCCCCCTCAACTGCCTTGGCTGCAGCCATGGTTGCCTTTGCAGATGCAACTGCTGCAGCATCAGACGCAGCAGCATGCCTCAACACATCTTGACCTTTTGCTGCAAGCCTGTCTGCTACAGCTGCTGCATCAGAGGCGGAGGGCCGTTGCAGCAGGGCCTGCCTCTTCTGCGCCATCCCTTCTGCAAAAGATCCATCTGCAAAAGCTTCAGCTGCAGCACCGGCCCTGGTCTGCATGTTGGCTGACAGCTTCTGCATGGAGGCCTTGGCAGCAGACATGTAATGGGCCTTAATGCCTGCTGGGCTTCTCTGAGCGGCACTGCTGCTGCTGCTGCTGAAGGTGCTGCTACTTGCACTGCTGGCAGTACGCAGCAGCCTTGCGGCCAAGCCTTCCCTGTCTGACTCAAGTCCATGATGCTCATACATGGGCCCCAGCATGCTGCCATACAGCTCTGCTTCACCACTGTCCTGCTGCATCAGAGAAGAAGACCCATGTGGGCCAAAGTATGGCTCTTGCCGCAGCTGCTGGGTGTCTTGCCAAAAGCCATCTGCAGCTTTGAGGCTGCCTAGCCCTGCCTCCATTTTCCGGCCTGAGCTGGGACTGGATGTACCTCTGGGAGGAGCTGACCCCAGAGCCTGACTGAAGCTAGGGTCTGGGCGTCTGTTGGTGTCTGCCTGATCTGACATGGCTGATACACCAGACATCTGCTGCGTCTGCTGCACCATGATGCCATTGTTCCCATCACCTGGCTGCATAGGTCCCTGAGGCTTCTTGTGCACAAGCTGAGTTGCATGGTGTGCCAGCTGCGCCACATCAGGCCCTATGTTGCTATACTGCTTGTCTGACATGGACCTGAGCACGGAGCGCATCTCTCCAGAGCTGGCAGCAGCTGAGATGGTGTAGTTACTGGAAGATACACTCTTGTGCAGGGGGTTGTGCCTGACAGAGGCTGGGGGGCCCTGCTTTGCCAGCTCCAGCAGGCTAGGGGCTCTTGCAAGCAGTGGAGGCAGAACCTTGGGAACAGCTGAGAAGTTAGGTGGCGCAACTGCATTGTATGAGTGAGATGCCAGGTGTGCTCTGTCAGGCAGACTTCTTTTGGCCTCCTGCATACAAAAACAAACCAGAGTTAGTCCTCAAGACTCAATAGCCTGTGCAGACAGGATTTGCAAAGCGAAGATTTCAATATGGTGGTACAGCAGCAGGCCCTTGAACCATTGGAGTCACAGCAACACGCCTTGACAAGCATGTCAACAAGCTGACATGCTGCACTATTTAAAATGAGACCATATTTGCACTGAAAGCAATGCTTGTTGTACTGCTTTTTGTGATGAAATTGCTGAATGTGTGCAGGATGGAATAGCACCAAGATGATTTGGCCTATTGCCCATTCAGCACAATGCAAACAAGCATAGCACAAAGCTCAGCTTTGAGCTCGCAACAGCAAGGCGCATAGCAATGTTTACACCATAAGCGTAACAATGTAACGTGCTTGCACGTCAAAACAGCAGGAGGGGGTCGGCGAGACAGAGTAAAAGATAGATACAGATCACTTGTGCATGCGACTGCAGCAGGGCATGCTGCAGGGGCCTGCGCTGCTACTGATCACACAGGTGCAGGAGAGCACTTACTTGCAGGTGCAAGCGCAAGGAGATGAAGCCCTCCCGCAACACATTCAGCCTGTTGAAGTGGTGAGCCTTGCGCATCAGCTGCTTCTTGCTGTCGGCATGGTATTGCAGGGTGATCAGGCTGCAGCCCAGCAAGTAGGCCTTCCTGTCGGCCACCAAAGCATCTACACGCGCTCTCCGGTCCTGATCAAAGCAGCAGTGCTGTCAGCAGCATGTGATGAGCACAGCAAATGATGAAGCAATTTGTTTCACCAGACTGATACTGCAGTAACGCATGCCATGTCATGCGCTCTAGACTCAAATCATGTATGACAAATCCAGAAGCTGCTTATTGATCACGCTTGCAGTGCACAGTCGGTCACACAATATGCATCAATGACTCATTGCACCACAAACTGTCAGATTGATGCGCATTCACGAAAGAATGCAAGACAAGCAAAGGGGGAGTGCAGACACGCCGCATCTTGCAGCTGTACATTACAGTTCCCCCGGGAAGGCAATGCCATCTGCCAACAGCGGTTCACTGATCAGCAAAGCATGACGTGACTGTTTGCACAGCAGACTGGTATGGCAAGTGCAAACCTGTAGTATATCCACAAGAATGCAGCAGGACCCCCAACACAAGAGAAGTCAACCCACAAGCCTGGCACGCGTTGCAAGTCTGCTGCAAAGCACCAGGACAAGGGCAGCTTACCTGCATGAAGAACTTCCAGGCAGCAAATGCTTCCAGCTTCACACGCAGCCGGTGGAGCCACTCAGCGCTGCACATCTGCTGCTTCTTGTTCGTCTGCTCGGCAGCGTATGCCTGCATGGTCAGCAGGCTGTAGCCCACCAGATTGGTTCTCCTTTCTGCCATGATAGCTGCTCCAGCCTCCCTCAATTTCTGTTGGCGGCAGTGAAACAGATCGTCAGAAGCTTGTTGGCCACACAAAAGGCTGTGCTATGAAGGGTGTTGAGAAGCACTGGCCTGATTAATTGCTGCAACAAAACCTGCACTGAAAGGATCTGAGCTTCCAGAGACCAGGTCAGGAATTGGGCTTTGCAACGCATCTTGTGCCAGACTCACTGCTGAGACTTGAAAACCCAAAAGTGCTTGAACATGTGTTGCAATCATGCTCAGACAAGGTGGCTACATGCAGCTGTTCTAGCTGCAAGCACCCTCCTTAAGGTGTCAGGCATGCCCAATAGCAGTGCTGTGCAGAGCAAAGTGATCACAAAAGATATGGCACCCTACCTGGCTGCGTCTGCAGTGTTGATGCCACGCTGCAAATGCCTGGGCAAGCTTGACCTTGTTCATGGCTGCAAGGGTGGCCGCGGCCTGTGCTCTCTCAGCCTGCTTCATCTCAACAGCCACCTGCATTGGTAGTCATATTCAGCAAACTTAGCTTCTTTG